>Ga0182016_10000184_pt1 | contig 76109 bp, 65 predicted proteins | sample 712S2MmetaG_FD_120491 | JGI IMG/M metagenome (GOLD analysis project Ga0182016, IMG submission 120491) | Permafrost microbial communities from Stordalen Mire, Sweden - 712S2M metaG | ecosystem: Environmental > Terrestrial > Soil > Wetlands > Permafrost | place: Sweden: Stordalen | collected...
GAGCAAGGCATTGAAGGCCTGGTTCACCTCTCTGAGATGACCTGGTCCAAGCGCCTCAAGCACCCCTCCAAGCTCGTCAAGCCGGGCGACGAAGTCGACACCGTGGTTCTCAGCGTCAATCCCACCGACCGCCGCATCTCGCTGGGCATGAAGCAGCTTCTTGAGAATCCGTGGGAGAATCTCAGCGACCGTTATCCCACCGGCCAAATCGTTGAAGGCCGCGTTCGCAATCTCACTGACTTCGGCGCTTTCATCGAAATCGAAGATGGCATCGACGGCCTCGTCCACGTCTCAAACCTGAGCTGGACAAAGCGCGTCAAGCATCCTTCTGAAATCGTAAAGAAGGGCGAAAAGGTGAAGGCAGTCGTTCACGGCGTCGAGCCGCAGAATCGCCGCCTCTCCCTGGGCATCAAGCAGCTCCAACCCGATGTATGGGAGAGCTTCTTTGCCACCCATCGCGTGGGCGATCTGGTGCACGGCAAAGTTCTGCGCACCGCGCAGTTCGGCGCCTTCGTCGAAATTGCCGACGGTGTCGAGGGTCTGTGCCACATCTCCGAGGCCGGCGACGATGGTGATCACTCTAAGCTCGAATCGGGCGCGGAGCACGAGTTCAAGATCATCAAGATCAACGTCGAAGAGAAGAAGGTGGGACTCAGCCTGCGTTCGGTCAGTGGCCACGAAGCCAGCCGCGCACAGGTCGAGCATTACAAGGCAGACACGCACAAGCACCCGGTCTCAAGCTCCACCACCACCCTCGGCGACTTAATCCAGTGGAAGAAGGACAGCGAAAGCGAATAATCGAGCGATCGGTTATCAGCGATCACAAACGCAAAACGGCCACCCGCAAGGGTGGCCGTTTTGCGTAGGGGCCAAATCGGTTTCTACATAGCCGGCTTTCGGGGTTCTAATCCGCAGGATGTTGGCGTCCCACGGCGCCTTTTCCAATGCTGGCCTTCTGGGCGCCCAACTGTTCCTGGGGTAAGTGGATGGTGCTACTCTGTGGGCAATGGAACCACAGCACTATCGGTATTATGAGACGCTACGGGTATTTCTCGCCTGCCCGGGCGACCTCGTGGCCGAACGGTCCCGCTTTCCCCGCATCCTCGAAACGGTAAACGTGTTGCGGGCGCATAGCATGGGTTTTCATTTGGAGGCAGTTGGATGGGAGAGAGTCATTCCGTCGTTCGGAAGGGCAGGTGGCCCGGCCATCAGAATCGAGTTGAGCCGCAAGAAGCTGTGCCCCGTTCATCGCAGTCTCATCGCGATGAGCGGGCGGGTGCCTGACCACGATCCACCAGAATCTGTACCGACAAACGCCCCGCCCGCGCCAACTTGCCAACCTGCCAACCCGCCAACCCGCCGCCCCTGTTCGCTGCTCTTTCCTCTCTAATCTCTGATCTCTTTTCTCTATTTGATTTGCATGCAATTAACTCCTTTTGGCGCACACTTTTCTTAGGAGCTAAACCCAGATGTCAAATAACAGCACCGCTTCAGCACTCGAAACCGAACCCGAACCCGAACCTGAAACCGAACCCGAAACCGAGCCCAAAACCGATTCAGATGACCCCGAACAGCACGATACCGATCCCGTCTTCGATTCCGTGAGCGAATGCCGCCAGGCCTACTGCGATGCCCACCACAAATGAGAGAAAAAGCTCGGCGGACCGGCCAAACCTACCAAATATCTCTGTCAGGAACATGCTCGCGAAGCCTATCGCAATGCGCTGCCCGTGTTCTCCAACCGTCAAAACATCCTCGCGTTCATGTCCTGCGTCGCAGAGGGGGTGCTCATTGAAGCCATCCCTGAGAAAACCGGTAGCAAGCTGATCTACGCAGCCCAGGCCGCGCTCGGCGCACCCCCTCGCGAACCAAAACCGGACGGAAAACATACCCCCCCACCCCCCCGGGGTGCTCAGAAAGTAAATAGGGTATTTACGATTCTAAATATATGCAAACAAATATTGTTATCAAAAATAATGTAACAAAAACACTGTTACATTTGTTTGCGCAAACCACGTCTTTTGCACCAGAACAGGTGCAGATTTCGGTCATTTTGCGCTGATTGCGCGTTTTTGCGCGTCTGAGAGTTTTCGTCGTAAACAGCTGCATTGAATCGGCTTATCCATACTTCCGAATGCTGCGTGATTTCTAAATATTCCCCTTGTTCATTTCGCTCGCAAGGTACTCTGACGCGCGCATCGAGAGCGACAGAATCGTCATGGTCGGGTTCTGCCATCCGCCGCTCGTAAAGCTGGATGCATCCACCACGAACAGATTCTTGTGGTCGTGGCTCTGGTTCCACTTGTTCAGCACGCTCTTTTTCGGGTCGTCGCCCATGCGGCACGTTCCCAGCTCGTGAATGCTGTAGCCCGGCGGGTTGGGCACTTCGTTCTTCGACAGCACCTCGAATCCAGCCGACTCGCACAGCTCCGAAGCCACAGCCACGGCGTCTTTGGCCATGTTGTACTCGTTGTCGCTGTACTTGGTGTCAATGTGCAGCACCGGTATATCCCACGCGTCAACCTTGTCCTTGTCGATGCGCACATGGTTCTCGTAGCGGCCCAGCACCTCGCCCATCAGGGTCATCTGAAAGCCGCTGCCGTAATACTCTTCGAGCTTCTTCTCAAGCTCAGCGCCGTAGGCCGCAAAGTTCCGCGCACCCAGCGGGCCCATCATGCTGGTGGTGTTGAACGCGTAGCCGCGCAGAAACATGTCGCTCTTGGTGTCGATATTGCGGAAGCGGGGCACAATCGCGCCGCCGCCCATGATGAGGGCGCCTTTGCGATTGCGCGCTTCGGGAACTGAAGCCACCACGCCCGCGCCGTAAATCTGGTCGGTGAGGTAGTGGCCCAGCACGCCGCTCGAGTTAGCCAGCCCGGAGTTGAGCAGCAGCCGTGTGCTCTCAAGCGTACCCGCGGCCAGCACCACCACGCGCGCCTTCACGCTCATTTCGCGCCCCGTAATACGGTCAACAAAGTTGCAGCCGTCGGGCAGCCCGGTATTCTTGTCCACCGTAATTTCGCGCACTACGGCGTTGGCAATCGACCTCAGGTTGCCGGTCTGCTCCGCATCCGGCAGAAGCAGGTTCACTGAGCTGGCCAGTCCGTTCACGCCCAGCGCGCGGCGCTGTTTGCACACGGGAATATTGCGCGGCCTGGCGGCGTCAATGAACCGCTGCATCGACGGCGACCACGGATCGTCGTCGAGAATGAACGCGCCATCGGGCATCTGCGGCGGCCCGTCGAGCGCGCCCGCCACGCGGAAGATCCGCTCCACGCGCGAGTAGTAAGGCGCAAGGTCGGCGTGGCCGATCGGCCAGTCTTCGCCAAAGCCGTCATGCGACTTGCACTTGAACTCGTAGTCGCTGAGCCGGAACGATTGCCTCGACCAGAACAGCGATCGCCCGCCGAAAAGCCGCACCCGCACCCAGCTGTAGGGATTGCCGGGCTCAATCGTGTAGGGAACCTCCTGCTCGTCGACCCACACATTCACGTTGAACTCATTTGCCTGAGCGATGTGATCGACACGGCCCGGCGGCCTGAATCCGCGATAGGGCAGGTCGCTCGCCGGCATCCGTTCGGCATCGCGGGTAATGTCGGCCACCGGTCCCGCGTTCAGCATCAGGCAGCGGATGCCGGCCTCAGTGAGAATTTTTGCGGCCATGCCACCCGAGTGGCCCGACCCGATAATCAGCACGTCGTGAATTTCGTTTGTCATCATTCGATTTGTGATCCGATGGTTTCGTGATTCGATTTCTCAACGCCGCCTTCGAGCGCCCAACGGCAAAATGCGCGCCATGCTATCGCTTATACATCGGCATCTTCTGCCCATCTTTCGGTTGCGCCAGCACATGCGGCGCAGTGTGTGCATAAGCGGGATTCATGCCGTAGATATCCGGCTCGATTGGCAGCCAGTAGACGTCCACCTCAGTGCTCGGCTCCGCGCCAACCGACGGCACCTTGTCCCATGCCTTCGAATTCACCGTGGCGTTGCGAATGTCGTCGTGGGCAATATTGATAAAGTCGGCGTGAGCCTCGATAGGCTCATGGTCGCTCATCCACGTGCGCAGCCAGGGCTTGATCAATTCGCCGGCTTCGGCGTCGTCAAGTTGCGCAAACCCGGTTTTGTATTTGGCCTGCGCGCTCTCTTCAAGCCAGTCCAGCCCGCCCGAGTAAATCTTTCTTCGCGGCTCCGGCGAGCTGCCGATCAAAAAGTCAAGGAACATGGGCGTCTGCGCTTTCACCGCGCCCGGCTTGCCGTTCAGCGGCGGCATCAGCACATCGCTCAGGCGCGTGAGCGTGCGCATCTCGAGTGGGGTAAAGAAAGTGAGCTCGGAGATCGCCGCATGGTCCGCCAATTCGGTGGCCGGTATGGGCGTATGCGAGTTCAGGCCCGTGTACCATGGCACCGGCGCAGGCGGAGGCAGCGTGGGGTCGCTCACGCGCTGTTGTTGCGAGAACGCCGCCTTACCGGCAACAAAAAATGAAACGAGAGTGCGTACAAAATCGCGCCGCTTCATGACCTCTCCAGGGGGATGGGATCAATAGTCAGAGAACCAATCCAAACTAAATGGCGGGTGCAGCCCACGTCTACTGTTGACTAATGTAGCCGCTCAATCAGGGCCCACATCTAAAATTGAAGAACATTCGATGGGTTCGATTTCGTGTATGGAGGCAACAAGCCAATGCAGGCAGCGGTGGTAAATGTTCTCGGCGAATCGCCGAAGTACCAATCGTTTCCCGATCCCGTGGCGCAAGAGGGCGAGGTTCTCATCAAGGTGCGTGCGGCCGGCCTGCACCAGATCGTCAAGTCCATTGCCAGCGGCGAGCATTACTCCAGCGGCGGCGTGCTGCCGGCTGTTCCCGGAGTCGATGCCGTAGGAACGCTGCCTGACGGCCGCCGGGTCTACTTCGGCGGCGCGCGCCGGCCATGGGGCACGATGGCTGAGCTGGCCGCTGCCCCTGTCGGCTGGACGGTGCCGGTCCCCGACGGCCTCGACGACGCTCATGCCGCAGCCATCGGCAATCCCGGCATGTCGGCGTGGGTTTCAATGAAGGTGCGCGCAGAGTTGGCGCCGGGCGGGACAGTGCTGATCCTCGGCGCCACCGGCGTGGCCGGCCAGCTTGCCATCCAGACTGCCCGAATTCTGGGCGCGAAACGCGTAATCGCAGCCGGCCGCAACGTAGCTGCTCTCTCGGGAGCCGACGTCGACGCCGTAATCGGCCTCGCCGACCCCGAAGAGGCGATCTCCGAAGCCCTGGCAAAAGAAGTAACCAACGGCATCGACGTGGTGATCGATTACGTCTGGGGCCGTCCCGCCGAACTCACCCTCGAAGCCCTGGCCCGGGGATTCAACGCCCGCGCTACCCACGCGACTCGTTTCATTCAAGTTGGCTCCATGGCCGGCAGAAACATCACCCTGCCCGCCGATGTGCTGCGCAGCGTGGACCTCACTTTGAAAGGCAGCGGGTTTGGCGCCGCAAAAATAGAAACAATTCTCGCGGCGATTCCGCAGCTGTTCGACCAGGCCGCGGCCGGCAAGCTGACCATCGACGTGGAACCGGTGCCGTTGGCGGATGTCGAACTGGCATGGAACCGGGTCGAAAAGGGCCGCAGGATCGTGTTCACTATCTAAAAACCCATCCCGCCCAGACGAAGCCGGAACGGAGCCCCCCGGTTCCATAATCGAAAGCCCCCTGACCTCGGTAATAAACTTCAAGTTAGCCCCGTGACCGGGAACACTTTCGGGGGGTGCCGGTGTCTAAGAAGATGGGGCACACGAGCGGAATGGATGCGAAAACAGGCGCAGCCAACCACCGCGGGCTCCGGATCAGCAACACCGCATGGCCAAACCTGGCCATCCGGGGCGGCCGCAATCCATACGGATTACGCACTCAACATGCGCAACCCGACCGATTTGCGGTAAGGTGGGAGACACTGACTCGCAGGCGGACCTCACCATGGGCAATATTGCCAGCGCGCTGACGCTTCAAACCGAAGAGACGGCTCTCGTTGAAGAACTGCGGGCCGGCTCTGAGGATGCGTTTGCGTGGCTTATCGCGCGCTACCATCAGCCGATCTACTCTCTGCTGGCCCGCACCGTGCGGGATCGCGCCGACGCAGCCGACCTCACCCAGGAAGTCTTCATCAAGGTCTTCCGGGGCGTGGGCGGATTCCACGGCGAATCCTCTTTGCGGACGTGGATCTACCGAATCGCGCTGCGCGAAGCCTCAAACCAGCGTCGGTGGTGGGCGCGGCACAAGCAGAATGATATTCCGATAGAGCAGGAGATCTCCGAAAGCGAGTCGGGAGCCCCTGTGCTGCTGAAAGAAATACTGGTCGATCCGGGCGAGTCGCCGTATGATGCCGCCGTCCAGGTTGAGATCAGGGAGCGCGTGGAACGTGCGCTGGAGCAGGTGCCTGAGCCATTCCGGGCCACCCTGATCCTGCGCGATATCGAGGGGTTTGTCTACGAGGAAGTTGCCGAAATGCAGGGCGTGAATCTGGGAACGATCAAGTCGCGGCTCGTGCGCGGGAGAGCTTGTTTAAAAGCGATCCTTATGCAGCAAAAAGCCAGTCAGCATCCCGCGGCTGTCACGGTTCTCGACACCCCCGTTGCAGAGGAGGCGCGATGAACGAGTGCAATTCAATTCAGGCCGGTTTCAACGATTATCTTGACGGAAGGCTCGGTGGGCGCGAGATGCACGAAATTGCCGCGCACCTTGAAGCCTGTGCCGAATGCGGGCGCGAGTGGGAGTCACTGCGCCGCACGCAAGCTATGCTGGCGACGCTGGGCCCGGTGCCCGAGCCGCCCGATCTTCTGCTGCGAGTTCGCGTTGCTGTAAGCCAGGAGCGCGCACGCAACCACCGCCGCCGGTTCGAAGGCCTTTCAATGGCCTGGAAAAACACGGTGGGCCCATTCCTCCTGCAGGCCTCGGCCGGCTTTGCCAGCGCGGTTCTGCTCCTCGGCACCGTGATTGTGCTGGTCGGCATGTTTACCCAGCCTGAGCAGGCGCAGGCCACCAAGGACGAGCCGCTCGGCATGGCCAGCGCGCCGCGCCTCATGTATCTCTCCAGCGGAGACGGCAGCGACGACATCAACACCATTCCCGGACCCATCGTGGTTGAGGCGTATGTAAACGACGCGGGCGAGGTTTACGACTATCGCATCGTGTCGGGCCCCAATGACGACGCCACCCGCTCTGAGGTTGAGAACCTGCTCGTAGGCAGCCGGTTCCAGCCAGCCCGCTTCTTCGGCCAGCCCGTCCGCGGCCTGGCAGTGCTGTCGTTCGCCGGCGTGTCGGTGAGGGGATAGAAGCAGCCACTAGCTCCTCGCTTCTAGCTCTTTCGTGCAGACGCGGCGGTTTGCGAATGCGCACCGTCTTGCGCTTAATCGGCGCGGCAACCGACAGCAAAATAAAGCTGGAGTCTCGAAGCTAGTAGCTGTTTCCCTCCCGTTTGGTGGGTTGGGGAAAGGGTCATGCAAGAGTGCACCGCTCCCGCAACCGCGGTGCGTATCCAGGCCAGATATTGTGAATCGCGAGCTGGCTCACTCCACTTTCCCTCGTTTCAACCGCAAGGGTTCATCCTCGCCCGAACAATTCATTACGTCACCGGATTGAGTGAAATTCGATGGCAATCGTCGGTTCAATCACTCTGGCGGCGCGGTTTCACATCACATCACTGCGGCACGTGCTCGGGAGGGCCCCATAGTCCCTTAACGAGAACGAATCGCGATCGCACCCCAGGTGAAATTGCGCATGATAACATTCTCGAATTCGAGGAATTCAATGTAGCGACGATTCTGGGTGCTCCTTGGGTGCTCCGGATGAATCAACTTGGTGTTGTCTTCAAAAGGGAATCCTATAGTCCCTACAACTGACGGGATCCGACTGAGCCGGAGGGTGTGCGATGAGAAAGGCCCTTTCATTTTGTGCCAAGGCCCTGAAATTTGCTGTCCCTCTAGGAACGGGGATCGCTTTATTGGCGATATGGATTTCCACTGAGCGGACTTCCGGAAGGTTCTACTTCCAGGATTTTGTCGTTTTGGTTGTCTTGCTGATTATCATTTTCCTTGCGGATTCGCTCGAAGTTTCATACTCATTGCTGAGATACAAGGATATTGAACAGTTCAGCGGCAACGCCCGGCGAGTTCTTGAGGAACTTCATCAAAACGAGGGCCTTGTTTACGAAGCGCGGGAATGGCTCGTGACGTTTCTCATCGTTTTGATCACCCTCAGGGGCGAGTTCGATAATATTTCGGCGCCCTTTTATGGCAAGCCTCTGCCCTCTCTTTCAATACCCGGAATTGTTGACATTCCCGCGAGAACGATCTTTTCTCTCTTGTTCACCACCCTGCCCGTGCTGTGGTTTGCTCAAGGCCCATCGAAGCGTATTGCGAGGGCATCATCTCTAAAGGTATTTGAGGCTAGCGTAGCTATTTGGGGGCTGATCAAGAAAGTCGGTTGGCTCGTGAACCTTCTAGGCCTGGACGGTCCTGCAGACATTACATCCAACCTACTGATAAAGTCTGACAGGTTTAGAGACGAGCAGAATCTCAAGCCTAGCGATTTCGCCTTCTACGTTGCCAGCGTTCAGCGGTACGGTTACTCGCTACATGATCTAGCGAATCATGTAATTATCAACCCGGATGGTTCGTCAACAATTAAACAGCGAATTCTGTATTACATCATCGCGCGTCCCTGCAATGTTTTTGTTCGAAAGCTCAAGACGGACGCGCCAAGCACCGGATTCAAGGTCTTAAAGATCGCGGCCTATCAAGTACCACGCATTCAAGACTCAGATCCCGCCGGGAAGCAAAGTCCAGTCGTTAAGTCTTTGAATGCGCTGTTGGGCGACGAACAGGGACCCGATTTGGCGTGGAAGCTCTTGCCCGCTAACTTAAGTGTCTCGGAAGAGGTTGACCACGAAAATCGAAGTCATTATCGAATTGACACGCGTGGCTCGATCGCGACCGACAGCGGGGCTTTTGCGATTGCCGCTGAATTTGAATCGTCTTGGGCGCCCGGTTCGTTCAAAGTGGGGATCGGGGAAAGGGATCGCTATCTGACGAGCTTCGATTGTCCGACGTATCGGTACCGACTCACAATCGAATGTGCACAAGATTGCAATTTTCGGATTAGCGAGCTAGCCACCGACGCATTATGCGGAGAAGACCCTCACTGGGGGGAGCGTGATCGCTTCCAAGACTCTCTCGGATACGAATCGCTTTCACCCAGAGGTCTCTACTGCGATATCGCATACCCGTTCCCGGGGACGAGATACATCCTGGGTTGGAAAAACACCCATCCTCTGGGATTGGCGCAGTTGCCAAACCTGGAGCGGAATTCCACGCCTGAACCACGAGGGGGCGCCCTTACGGCCTAACCCCAGATGCTCTCGCCGCCTCTGAACTTCATGATCGAGGTGTCCGTGCTTTCGCCGCCGGACTTCGGAGGTGGTTGATTAGTGCTCTCGCCGCCGCGAATTAAGTCAAATCGCTTATTCATAGCAAACGCCTCTGAGCAAAAACGTAGCAGAATTCATCACAGGCGGCAACTCAGTGTTCCCTTTTTTGGGCCAGAACACGATTCCTGAAGCCGAGCGATTCGCCCCACCGCATTTACTGCGGCTGATTTCATCGCAGGTCTGGCCTCGCTCAGAGCATTTTCATTGGCCACATCATAATGTCTTCTTGGGGGGAGTCATTTAGGTGCAACGGTTGAAAAGGCGCTCCCGAAGTTGCAACTCCCGCGAGGGATAGGGCGCACTCTTGCGAAGTCCCTACCCCTGGCCTCCCACCCCGTTTGACCCCTCTCGCACGTCTAACTAGACTTACGGCAGGGTCTAATTCATGAAGTTCTTTCGATTTCGACTGTCCGCCACCTTTTGTGCGGCGCTTGTCTGCGTTGTTCCTGGCATGTCCACTACTCCGGCCCTCGCACAGGCGCCTGCCGGCAGCTCCTCCAGTTCCTCATCCGGCTCATCCCAGGAGTCGCCATCGTCTGGTGCAGGGCCCGGCGCTTACGTGCAGGAGCGGACGCCGACCCTGATCGATCCCGCCGGCCCCACCATCTCGCTCATCTCTTCGGAGCAGGTGTTTGCGGTGGCTGCCGCGCTCAATGCCTGCGGCTACGACGAAGGCCTGCCCGATAGCCCCGATGTGCGCAAGCGCGTACGCGATGACGTTGACCAGGCCCTGGCTAAGAGCGAGCAGGCCCGCGCCGCCCGCGATGCCGTGTGCCTCTACATTGCGCAGCACCGCATGACCGGCACCACCCGCGATATTTCGCAGTACATCTCGCTGGCTCTTTACCTCACGCCTCCGCCCGCCCTTGAGACCACGGCCGACCTCACCGAGATGCCCCCCGATGCCACCCAGGTGGCCGAGTTTGTGCCCATCCTCCGCACCTTTGCCGCGGACACCGATCTGCATGGCATCTGGCTTACCGTGCGCCTCACCTACGACGATGAGGCTGCCAAAATCCACGACGCGCTCTCGCAGATGATCGTCAATGCCAACCTCTATCTCAAGATGCCTGCGGAGACATACACCGGCAGCCGCTTCATCGTCATCGTCGAGCCCATGCTGTCGCCGGGCATGGTCAACGCCCGCATCTATGGCACCGATTACATCGTGGTGGTGTCGGCGCAAAAGGGCGCCGTCCGCATGAGCGACGTTCGCCACACTTATCTGCACTACGTCATCGATCCTCTGCTCTACGCCCGCTCCAGCGCCATCGATCGCGAGCAGCCCATTCTCAAAGAGGTTCGCGACGCTCCGCTCGAGTTCCGCTACCGTTCCGATGTTGTGCCGCTCACCATCGAGTGCCTGATCAAGGCCATCGAGGCGCGCACCATGGATACGGGAGTGCCCATCTACAAAATCCCCGCCAACGTCGATCGCTCCGAACTGCCTCGCTACGAGCATGAGCGCCAGGTTACTCTCGACAAGGCCGAGGGCGTACGCAAGGCGACGGTGCAGCACGACATGAGCCAGGGATTTGTCCTGACCCAGTACTTTTACGAACAGATGCTCTTATTCGAGAAGGATCCAGCCAGCCTGAAAGATACCATCGGCGAGATGGTGTACGGCATGGACGTCGATCAGCAGGTGCATCGGGCGCGCAACGTCATCTTCGACAAAGAAGCCGATCAGGACGTGCTGCAGCACAGCGCGCCGCATAAGCTTGCCGGTCTCGATCTTGCCGAGGCTCGGCTCTCAAACGGCGACATAAATACAGCCGGTGAAATGGCCAGAAAGACCCTCGCGCACCAGGACGACACGGTCCAGTCGGTGGCCGACACCGCGCGGGCCCATTTCATCCTGGCGCGCGTCGATCTCATGTCGGTGCATCCCAACGAATCGGAAGACCAGGCTGAGAAAACAGTCGACGATGCGGTTGACCAGTTCAACAAGACGCTCGCAACCAGCAAAGATCAGCGTTTGCTGGCCTGGTCGCATATCTACCTGGGTCGCGTGCTCGATCTCGAGTGCAAGCGGGACGAAGCGGTTGCCGAGTACAACGCCGCGCTCGCGGTGCGCGACGGTCGACTTGATACGCGCCTGTCCGCAGAGCGCGGGCTGAAGACAGCATACGCGCCTCCGGGACATCCCTCTCAATGTCAGGACGAGAGCGATGATAATCCCCCGCCTGCCAGCCCCGACAAGCCAGTCAACGGCCCCGTGGCTTCGCCAGCAAGCCCGCAGAAGCCGCAGTAGTGGCCCACCGCACGACCCTGATTTGAGGCGCGATTGGAAGCCGATTTACACGAACTCGAAGCGGCGCTGGGGCACAGGTTTCTTGAGCCCGGCGTCCTGCTGCGGGCGCTCACCCACCGGTCGCTGGCCAATCAGCTCGTCCAGGAAAACCGTATCGAAGAGGCGATCGAGGCCGGCGATAACGAGCGGCTCGAATTCCTGGGCGACGCGGTGCTCAACCTGGTGGTGGCCGAGGCGCTGTTTAATGCGCATCCCGAATGGCGCGAGGGCGAGCTGACCCGTGTGCGCGCGCAGCTGGTGAGCCGCCAGCACATGGCCGGCGTGGCCGCGGCCGTGGACCTCGGCAAGTACCTTCGCCTGAGCAAAGGTGAAGACCGCGGCGGGCTCCGCCGCAAGAGCACCGTGCTTTCAAATACCATGGAAGCAGTGATGGGAGCGCTCTTTCTGGATGGAGGTCTGGAGCCGGTAAGGGCTTTTGCCCTCACCCGAGTCATGGGCAAAGCCGCCGAGCGGCTGGCCGCAGAACTTCTTTCGGGCGCGGCGCTGGGCAACTATAAATCGGCCCTCCAGGAACGCCTTCAGGCCGCGGGCGCCGGAGCCCCCGTCTATCTCGTCAAGCACGAAACCGGTCCCGGCCATCGCAAACGATTCATGGTTGAGGTCAGTCTAAAATCTCAGTCAAACGCCCCCGGGGAACCCCTGGCCCGGGGCTTGGGATCGACCAAAAAGCTTGCCGAACAGGACGCCGCGCGCCGCGCTCTTGAGCATCTTACCCTTACAGAAGCCGAACTGGGCGACGCACCCGTCAGCACCGGCGCAAAAGCTGACCATGTTGAAAAGGAGCCCGCCGCGCAATGAGCAGCCCAGCCGCCCCTCAAATTCCGGATGCGGTCACGGCTCCAGACGCCACCCCGAGCCCAGCGCAAGCGGCACCCAGCCTCGCTCAACCCGGCCCGCTCGAGCTTCCCCTTGGCCAGTTCAAACGGTTGCGGCTGCATCTGCCCACGCTGCCTGAAGCTTCAGCCTCGCTGCTGCGCACCATCGTTGTCGCGCTCTTTGCCCTCACCTTCGTTTTGCAGCCCATTCTCATTCCCTCTGAGAGCATGGAGCACACATTGCTTGTCGGCGATTTTCTGCTCTTCAACAAGCAGGTCTACGCGCCCTCCGGCTCTCTCACTCACTGGCTAATGCCCTACCGGCCCGTCCAGCGCGGCGACATCGTAGTCTTCCACCACCCCAAGCCGCCGCTCCTCGTCAAGCGCGTGGTTGGCATGCCCGGCGACCACCTGCGCATTGTAGACGCGCAGGTTTACGTGAACGGCGCACTGCTCGAGGAGCCCTACGCCACGTTTGAGATGGCCCCGCCCGACGACTTCCGCGACAACTTCCCGGCGCGCCTTCCCACCGATCCGCAAGTCGATCCCGATTGGTGGCGGCAAATGGAATCGCTCACGCGCAACGGCGAACTGACTGTGCCCGCCGGCGAGTATTTTGTCATGGGCGACAACCGCAACCACAGTCTCGATTCGCGCTATTGGGGATTCGTGCCGCGCGAGGCCGTTGTGGCTCGCCCGCTGGTCATCTACTTCTCACTCACCCGCCCCTCCGCCACCGACGTGCAACCCATTACTCAGCAGGCGTCGGATGATAGACTCGGACACGAACGGGACCTTGCCGAGCGACTTTATGGCTTCGCCCGCTGGAACCGCATCTTCCGCATCGTGCACTGAGCGAACGCGCCGGCGCACCAACCGAAATTCTTAAAAGAGCGACAGGATGACGAAAAAGAAAACCGCAGCCGCCAAACAGCCATCCGAAAACCTCACCAGGACGGCTCAGGTTGAGAAAGACCCGCCTCCCGCACAAAATGAACAAGTTGAGGAAACGCCTTACGAGGCGGTAGCCAGCATCTGCAGCGTGCTGGTTGTGGGCCTTTTCATTCTCACCTTTATCGCGCAGAACTTTGTCATCCCCTCAGGTTCCATGGAGAAGACCCTGCTGGTGGGCGACCACCTGGTAGTCGATCGCATCACCATTGCGCCGCCAACCAGGTGGATGCCCCTGGTGCACTATCGCGAGCCGAAGCACGGCGATGTCGTTGTCTTCATCAAGCCTTCTCCCGAGCCCGAGCCCGACGCCGAAGGCAAGCCGCAATACTTCTTTCTCGTCAAGCGCCTCATCGGCGTTCCCGGCGACCACATCCGGCTCAACAACGGCATTGTGAGCATCAACGGCGTGGCCCAGCCGCTGCCCAAAGACGGCTCCAATCTGCCCATGGACACCATGGATGAGGACTACCTCGACAATTTCCCCTCGACACCGCCGGCGCAAGCCCCCTCCGGCGCAGCCACCGAGGCCTGGGCTCTCGACTTTCCCAATCACGTCAAAGACGGCGACCTGGTGGTTCCCCCGGGCATGTTTTTCATGATGGGCGACAACCGGCACAACAGCCTCGACTCGCGCTACTGGGGATTTGTGCCCCGCGCCAACATCGTAGGCCGGCCGTTGTTCAACTACTGGTCGTTCGTCACACCCGAAGAGCAGTACGAACAAACCGGCATCGGCAACCGCCTCAGTTGGATGCTGCACATTGTCACGCACTTCATCAGCGATACCCGCTGGTCGCGGACATTCCACCGGATAAGCTAGCTAAGGGCATGGATGAAAAACAAAAAGACGCCGCCGGAGCGGCCTGATCCCACCCCAAACAAAGTGGAAGAGACGCCCTTCGAGGCGGTCGCAAGCATCTGCGCGGTGCTGGTGGTGGGTCTGTTCATTCTTACGTTCATTGCCCAGAATTTTGTCATTCCTTCGGGTTCGATGGAGAAAACTCTCTTGGTCGGCGATCACCTGCTGGTCGACCGCATCACAACCGCACCCCCAACCAGTTGGATGCCGCTGGTCCACTATCGCGAACCAAAGCGCGGCGATGTGACCGTCTTCTACAAGCCCTCGCCTGAGGAGCAGCCCGACTCCGAGGGCAATCCTCAATACGACACCCTGGTCAAGCGCCTCATCGGCATGCCCGGCGACCACATCCGGCTCCACAATGGCGTTGTCATTCTCAACGGCGTGGCGCAGGCGCTGCCAGAATATGGCTCGAATGAGCCCGAAGACATTTTGAATCGCGATTTCCTCGACGAGTTTCCCTCGGTGGCGCCGGTTCCCGAACCCGGCAACTTGATTACTCAGACGTGGGCTACCGATTTCTCAAACCACGTCGTCAACGGCGAACTTATTGTTCCGTCAGGAATGTACTTCATGATGGGCGACAACCGCCATAACAGTGCCGATTCACGCTTTTGGGGGTTTGTGCCGCGCGCCAAGATCATAGGCAGGCCCCTGTTCAACTACTGGTCATTCGTTAGCCCTGATGATGAGTACCTGCAGACGGGCCTCGGCAATCGCCTGTCGTGGATGCTCCACGTGGTGACATACTTCGTCAGCGATACGCGCTGGTCGCGAACGTTCCACTTGATCCACTGAGAGAAAGCTTTCAGCTCTCAGCCCTCAGCTCCATCCTGCTGCGGCAAGCCGTGCGGCTTCGCTTTTAATGCTGCGTTTCCGTACTTTTCCGGCTTGAGCACGGAAAAAGCTGAAAGCAGTGAGCTGAAAGCTGAGAGCTAGCATCCAGCCGCCAGCAGCTAGAATTAATAAAATGAACGACCACCGGCAGGGCCCGAAACATTGGCGCAAGCGGCTATGGCCGATTTTGATTCTGGTGGCGTTTCTCCTTCTTCTGCTGTTTGTTCCCCCACTGGTGAGCGTGAGCCGATATAAAAGCCAGATCACCAGTCTCATCTCGCAGTCGCTCGGCCGCCCGGTGCGCCTTTCTTCGGTCGAGCTGCGCATCTTTCCCTGGCCGGGCTTCGAAATCACCAACCTCAACGTCGCCGAAGATCCCGCCTATGGGGTCGAGCCGGTTCTCCACGCCGATACCGTGCGCGCCTCCATCCGGCTGCTTTCGCTGTGGCGCGGCCGGCTTGAGATCGGCACCATCAGCGTTGACCAGGCCAGTCTCAACATCGTTCATAACGGGCCTGGCAAGTGGAACCTCGATCCGCTCTTCCGCACAGCGGTGGCAAAGGTCGGTTCAGCCACGGTCGCATCCGGTTCGCGCCGCGCCGTTCCGCTGCCGTATCTTGAGGCAACCGAGTCCCGCATCAACTTTAAAGAAGGCGCGGAGAAGCTGCCCTTCTCGCTGGTCAATGCGGAATTCGAGATCTGGCAGGAAAATCCCGGCGACTGGCGCATCCGTTTGCGCGGCCAGCCTGCCCGCACCGATCTCAGCCTCTACCAGGAAGACACCGGGGTTCTGCGGCTCGAGGCCAGCATGCAGCACGCGTCCGCGCTGCACCTCATGCCGGTGCGCCTCGATCTGGACTGGCGCGACGCCCAGTTGGGCCAGCTCTTGCGGCTTGTCTTCGGCTCCGATCCAGGCTGGCGCGGCAACCTTACCGGCAACCTGCATCTTGAGGGGACGGGAGACTCCGCTCACGTCATCACGCGCTTGCGGGCCGAGGGTGTGCACCGCGCCGAATTCGCACCCGCCGAGCCGCTCGACTTCGACGCCAACTGCGACTTCATTTACCACTACCCGCGCCGCGGCTTTGAGAAGCTGGCCTGCAGCTCGCCCCTTGGCGATGGCCGCGTCAGCGTCACCGGCGATCAGCCGGGCGCCAATGCTGCTCCGCGCCTCACCGCCGAACTCAACCATGTCCCCGTCGCCGCCGGCCTTGGCCTGTTGCGAACCGTGCGCAGCGGTGTTGCTCCCGATCTGCAGGCGTCCGGCACGGTGAGCGGAAAAATCGCCTACGATGCCACCATTCCCGCCCCAGTTCCCGCCACCAAAGCTCCGCGATCGAAACACGCGCACCCGGCTCAAGCGGAAGCCGGCCCGCTCGCAGGCAGCCTGACCGTGGACGGATTGACCCTCAAAGGCGGCGGGCTCACCCAGCCCATCCCGGCCCCGAAGATCGTTCTTGAGCCGGTTGTGCCCCAGTCCCCCGATCAGCGCCTGGCGCTTGCCGGTACCACTGCCGTGCCTCTGGGCGGAACTGTTCCCTTGACGTTAAGCGTGAGCGTAACAACTGCCGGCTACAGGGCCGAGCTGCATGGTCAGGTATCGATGGCGCTGGCAAGGGAACTGACTCAGGCTGTGGGCCTGGCCCAGGCCGATGCCCTCGATGGTCTCGCCGGCGACCCGCTTCAAGTGGATATGGCTGTGGCCGGGCCGTGGCTGATGCAGGAGCAAATTCCGCCGGCGCTCGCTCCGGAGCCGGATGCGGGTTCGAGTGAAACGGCTCCCAGGCCTGCGAGTCTCATCAAAGTGCAGGCTCCCGCCAGTATCCCTGAGGCCACTCCGGCAACGGATATCGTCACCGGCACTGTGACGATGCGCAACGCCAACTGGCGCGCCGATTTTCTGGCCGGCCATGTGCAGATTGCGCAGGCCACGCTCCGGTTCGCGAGACAAGAACTGGTCTGGGACCCAATCGAGTTCACCTATGGAGGGCTCAAGGGCACAGCCGCGCTTTTTATCAAGACCGCCTGCGCATCAGGTGAAAAATGTAAGCCCGGTTTCAGAATGCACTTTAACTCGCTCGATGTTGCCGATCTGCAAAGCGCAATTCTCGGCGTTCAACAGAAAAGTACGCTGTTGTCTTCGCTCATCGGGCGGCTGCATCCTGAAGCTTCGCCGCCGTGGCCCGCGCTTGAGGGCAACCTGGATGCGGATTCGCTCGTGCTCGGCCCCGTAAAGCTTGCCGGAGCCTTTGCCAGGGTGCGGATTGTGCCCGCTGGGGCGCAGATCACTGCGCTTAGCGGGTCTCTTCTCGGCGGCACGCTCGACGCTTCCGGTTCTTTTATCCGCGCTGCTAACGACAAGGACAAGCCGGGCTATTCGTTTGAAGGCAAGATCGACAAGATGAACGCAGCCGAGGTCGGCCAACTGCTGGGCCAGCGCTGGCTCGCCGGGCTCATCGGTGCGAGCGGCAAGGTGGAGCTCGAAGGCTACACCGAAAAGGATCTTGCGGCCTCGGCCAAGGGCACCCTGCATTTCGAATGGGGCCGCGGAGCGATAAGCTTCGGCACGCCAGTGGGAAAGAACCACGCGGAGCTGCTGCCGGTTTCGCTCACGCGCTTCGACAACTGGTCAGGCGATGCAGCCATTGCGCCGGGCGCGGTGACGCTGGGCGAGAACCTGGTGCGGCTCGGCCTTCACCACGATTCGATTGCAGGCAGCGTGAAGTTCGGCGATCCACCCGAGGTTGCGCTGACCGCGGCGAAGCAGAAAATCGCAAACAAACCAGCCCACTAAAATCGAAGGATGGCGTTATCCATGTCTTCTTCCCCCATTCAGGTTCGCTGCCAGGGCATCTTGTTCGATATGGACGGCATTCTCATCTCTTCGCTCGGGTCGGTTGAGCGCAGCTGGACCAGATGGGCGGCAATGCGCGGCATCGACATCGAACAGGTTCTCAAGATTGCCCACGGCCGCCGCGCCATCGAAACGGTCGCGATGCTCAGGCCCAACCTCGACAGCGAGGCCGAACTCAAGATCCTTGAAGACTTTGAGATCGCCGACAACGAGGACCTGAAGGTGCTGCCCGGCGTCTGCGATTTGCTGCGGTCGCTGCCGGCCGAGCGCTGGACGGTGGTAACCAGCGCAACCGAGAAGCTGGCGCGGGTACGGCTGGCCGATGGGGGCATCCCTGTCCCCGCGCGCCTGGTTACAGCCGACCAGGTGACCTGCGGCAAGCCCCACCCCGAGCCGTTCATTGCCGGAGCGGAGTTGCTGGGATTCAGACCTGAAGACTGTGTGGTCTTTGAGGATTCCTCCTCAGGCGTAATCGCCGGCCGCGAGGCGGGCTGCACCGTGATAGCAACCACATTCTCGCATCCTGTTGAATCGCTTGAAGCAGCGCATTATCTGGTCGAAGATCTCACCGGAGTGACGGCCAAACTTGACAAAGCTGGCGTTGTGCTCAGGTTTTCGCCACTCGCGTGACCTTGGCTCTTTTCATATTCCTTGCCGGATGCGCACTCAGGAGTGAGTGAAGCCACTCCAATCATGGTGTGTGAATTCAAGTGAATCATGCCGCATTCAAGAATTGGTATTAGTCCTTTTGAGTCAACTGTTTAAGAGGCGAATTCCGGGGCGCGCAAAAAGCGCGATTTTAGTACAAGAACCTCGATATTTGCACCAGCACCAGTGCAAAACGAGGGATTTCCGTGAACAAATGTAACAGCTATTTTGTTACATTATTTTTGATAACAATATTTGGTTGCAGCTATTTAGCATCGTGAAGACCCTATTTACTTTCTGAGCACCCCGGGGGGTGGGGGGGTATGTTTTTTTCAGCTTTCAGCTTCCAGTTCGTGCGTGGGCGACCGGAAGGCGTCGTCGGCGCGCGACGAAAAAGAACCTTGCGGAGGTCTCCTCATTGATCTGCATGATTTGATTGTGCGCGCGCAGCACGTAATTAAATGCAACAGGCGCGAAAAGCAGCCAATGGCGAAAAGCAGCCAATAGTGAGTAGCCAATAGCCAGTAGGAAACCGGGCCGGCGGCTATTGGCTACTGGCTATTCACTATTGGCTAATGTCTATTGGCTACTCACTACTGGCTGTCTTACTCATTCGCCTGAATCTTCCGTCCATGCAAATCCTCGATCGGCCGCGTATTCAGCCGGAAGAGCGCAGTGAACTGGCGCAGTTGCTCGCGGCTCACATCGATCGGCTCTTCATAAACAAACCACTCCACGCCTTCTGTACATGGCGGCGTGAGTTCCGATCCGGAATACGTCCAGTAGCCGGGATCGGCCGGGATAAACCCGCCAGCGTCGACCATGTCGGTGACCCTGGCACTGGTACCGGGACGCGTGGGCAGGTGCGTCCAAAGCGTCGCCATGGTGGCGTTGGGGTTGCCGCGGTCCTCGTTGAGCCGTACGCCCACAATGGCCAGCTTGCCGTCGGCGCTCTTGTGCACCAGGTCCACTTCCATATCGGTGAGCTTGCCGCGCACCGGATGCTCGCTGGGGTGGTGGAACTCGTACTCCACCAGCTCGTAGCGCACGCCGCCGGCCACCATGTAGCTGCCCTTGTCCACATGCACCACAATGCCGCGGCCGGTGTTCTCAATCGTCACCGGTCCCGCGATGTAGTGGAACTGGAGGGGCTGGAGCGCCTTGTTGAGCCGCGCCCCTCGAATGTCGATGGGCGACTGGTCGTGACCGTGGTTGCAGGCCGCGTGAGACGGGTCGAGATGGCTCCAGACCAGCGGCCCGGTGTGGCCAGTGTAGCTCCAGTTGGCGCCGTTTTGCGCGGCGGCGAAGGCTGCAGTTGCAAGGAAGAAAATGGCAAACGTGATGGTGCGCATCGATTTCTCCGGATCGGGCGGCGCTTTTGGCGTCCCCGCAAGGATTCTATGACATGGACGCGGATGAGGGCCAAAAGGGGAAGAGATACGGCTGGAGGGGCGGTTGGAATTCGGGACAGTGGTCAAACCGTTGAGATGTATTGGATTCGGTTGCTGTAGCCGGCCGGGCCTAAAGGCCACGCTGTCTGTGCGCAGCGATCCAGGGGCCTAAAGAGTCTGCGTGAGAACCTATGTGGAGATTTCAAAAGAGTACTTTTGACTCAAAAGCGGCGAGTTAGCGTCCGCTTCGCGGACATAGCAAGATGGCAAGTTGGCGAAAGAGTGAGTTCTCACGCAGACACTAAAGGCCCCTGCTCCCTCCGGAAAGGCAAGCCCGCTTCAGCGTGCGAAAGACCTCTCTGACCGCTAAAAAGCTATGGCCCAGGCTTTGAAAGGCCTGGGCCGTAGCGATCTTCAGTGATGGGTACAGAATTACTTCGCCGCGGCCGCCACGCCGGCCTGCTCGGCCAGCGCGGTTGCCTTGTCGGTTGCTTCCCAGGTGAACTCGGGCTCGGTGCGGCCAAAGTGGCCGTAAGCCGCGGTCTTCTGGTAGATGGGCCGGCGCAGGTTCAGGCTCTCGATAATGCCCTTGGGCGTCAGGGAGAAGTTTTTTCGCACCAGTTCGGTCAGCTTGGTTTCGCTCACCTTGCCGGTGCCGAAGGCATCAATACGCACTGAAACCGGCTCAGCCACGCCGATGGCATAGGCAAGCTGCACTTCAACTTTTTCGGCCAGTCCCGAAGCCACGATGTTCTTGGCGATGTAGCGTGCCATGTAGGCTGCGCTGCGGTCGACTTTCGTCGGGTCCTTGCCGCTGAATGCGCCGCCGCCGTGACGGCCCATGCCGCCGTAGGTGTCCACGATAATCTTGCGGCCGGTCAGACCGGTGTCGCCCATGGGCCCGCCGATAACGAATCGGCCGGTGGGGTTGATGTGGTACTTGGTGTGCTCGTCGAGCCACGCCGCCGGAAGCACAGCCTGGATGACGTGCTTGAGAATGTCGGCATGCAGCTCTTCGTTGCTCACGCTGTCGGAGTGCTGGCTCGAAATCACCACCGCGTCAATGCGCGCGGGCTTGCCGTCTTCGCCGTACTCCACGGTGACCTGGCTCTTGCCGTCGGGGCGCAGGTAGGGCAGCTTGCCGTTTTTGCGCACCTCGGTGAGCCGCTTGGTAAGCTTGTGCGCCAGCGAGATGGGCGCGGGCATCAGCTCGGGCGTCTCGTTGGTGGCGTAGCCGAACATCATGCCCTGGTCGCCTGCGCCGCCGGTGTCAACGCCCTGGGCAATGTCTCCCGACTGCTTGTTGATGGTCGAAATCACCGCGCAGGTGTTGGAGTCAAAGCCGTACAGCGCGTTGTCGTAGCCGATGGAGGCAATCACGCCGCGCACCAGGCTTTGGAAGTCTACATAAGACTTGGTAGTGATTTCGCCGGCAATCACCACGAGACCGGTTGCAGTAAGCGTCTCGGCTGCCACGCGGCTGTAGGGGTCCTGCTCCAGGCAGGCATCCAGAATTGCATCCGACACCTGGTCGGCGATCTTGTCGGGATGGCCTTCGGTTACGGATTCAGAGGTAAATAAAAAGCGGTCGCTCAACTTGAGTAAACTCCTTCCCAAAAGTGGGATGTGTGAGATCGATTTGCCGCATCGGTTGGCTTTGCTCTGCCTGCCAAACCGCAAGATTGCAGCCCACGGCCAACGCCGCATTCGCCGCCATTCGGTTGCGCAGACATCTGTCTGCTTTTTATATCCGGCGGGAGCGGTCGGTGCCTGCATCTATGGTAATTGCGCGAGCCAGCCTGCGGCAAAGCCAGTTAGCGAACGGCGAAGAATGGGGGCTCAAAGGTTTCATACCTGCATTAAACCGGGATCGCGTGGCGACCGGCTGCACCTGGGCGCCTGCTCAATGCCCGGAGTGCGATGCGCCGTGCGCGAATTTGGCCCTGATGGCCTGGTATGCCGATGAAAAGACATGCGTGGGCAGCATCGTATTCCACCAGCCGGCGCGCAGGCCGTAGTAGCGCACCATCAGGAACCCCGCCGCCAGCACCACGAAAACCAGAATCAGCGCGCCAACCCAGCGCAGCCGCAGCTCAACCTGGTCGTGGCGCATCATGCGGGCTTTGCCTACGTTGGCGGCGAAGGTGGTCCAGCCGCGCTCGTCTTCCGGCGCCTGTCCTGCGGCGTCGCAGGCCCTCAGAAAGCGCTCAGTCCAATCCTGCGCGTCGAGTCCCAGGGCGTTGGCGTATCCGCGCACAATGCCCTTGCTCAGGATTCCGCCGGGCAACAAGCGAAACCGCTCCTGCTCCAGCGCCAGAAGGTGGCGCTGGCTGATCTTCGTCTTCGCCGTGATGTCTTCAAGCGCAATGCCGCGATTCAACCGCTCCATGCGCAGGTCTTCGCCAAAACTCCCCATCATCGACCAGGTACCAGCAGGAATTACAAGGAATTTCCACAATCACCATAAACCCCGCTTTCTGCCTGAGTCAAAACAAACCGGGGCAGGCGAATTCGATTGGCAACGTCAATCAGCCGCATCGGGTCTTGGCGGCGATTTGCGGCGCCCATCCACGCCCGGCCCCGGCTGCTAACCTTGTAACTGGATTTGGCGCGCTTGTGGCGCCATCCCGCAAAAGCATGAACAAGCTCATCTTTGCCAACCTGCTTCATCGCCCCGTCCGCTCCGTGATCAGCGTGCTTGCCGTGGCCATTGAGGTGGTCATGATTCTGTCGATCGTGGGCATCTTCATGGGGATGCTCAACGACCAGAAACAGCGCACCAACGGCATTGGCGCAGATGTAATGGTCTGGCCGTCAAACGCCAGCGCATTCAATGGCGTGGGAGCGGTCTCGCTGCCCCAGATCGACGCCGACGCGTTGCGCAACCTGCCTCATGTTATTGCGGTTTCGCCGGTCATCCAGCACCTTACTACGAATGGCAATGTCGAGATTCTTTTTGGAATCGACTACGACACGTTCAACGCGCTGAAGCCGTTCGCCTTCATTGAAGGGGGCAAGTTCCAGGGGCCGAATGATGTCATCGTGGACTCCATTATCGCCAACGACAAGCTCCACGTTGGCCAAACCATCAACATTCTCGATCGCCCATTCCGCATTTCAGGCATCGTGGAGTCGGGCAAGGGCGCGCGCAAGCTTGTTCCGCTCGCCACAATGCAAGAGATGATTGGTACCCCCAGGAAGGTGTCGCTGATCTACGTGAAGTGCGACGACCCCGCCAACGCCGACGTTGTGCTGAAGGAAATCCATTCCACGCCCGGCTTTGAACAGAACACGCTCATGACCATTGACAGCTGGCTGAACGAGATGACGCCCAGCAAGATTCCCGGCTTCAATCTGGCGCTTGAAGTCATCACCAGCATTGCTGTCATCGTCGGCTTCCTGGTGATCTTTCAAACTATGTACACGGCCGTGCTCGAGCGTACCCGCGAGATAGGAATTTTGAAATCGATGGGCGCTTCAAAGTTTACGATCGTTGCCGTGCTGTTGCGCGAGTGCTCGGTGCTGGCGATTGCCGGCGTCATCGTCGGCATCAGTCTAACTTACGTCGTGCGCAGTTCGTTGCTGCATTTCTTTCCGACGCAGCACTTTGAGATCACCGCCGGGTGGCTTCTGCGCGGCGCGCTGATTGCCTTCGCGGGTGCGATCGTCGGCGCAATCTATCCAGCATGGGTAGCCGCTCGCAAAGACCCCATCGAGGCCCTGGCCTACGAGTAAGACAGGGACCAGGGACCAGGGACCAGGGACGAGCGCGGTGGTGCGCGCCTGCACGGGTGTCGCTTGTAAAATCGCGGCATGAAGCCCCTCGCCACCGTTCTGTTCGCCGCAATAGCTTTCGCCGCGCAAGTGCTCTCGGCACAAACTGCGCCGCCCACAGCCTGCCCGCCCACGGCCACGCTCGACCAGCTCATCACCGCTATCGACGAAGCCGTCAGCGGCCCGGCTGACAAGGACCGCACGTGCTTTCGCGATGTTTTGCTGCCCGACGCGCGGCTGATTCCGGTTTCAAAGCAGCTCGACGGCACGATTGCTCCGCGCATCCTCAGCGTTGACGGCTGGATCGATGCGGTGCGCAAGCGAGGCAGCGGGGTTTTTTATGAGCGGCAGATCAAGGTGAAAAGCGAGGTCTACGGTCCCATTGCGCATCTGTGGAGCACGTACGAAGTGCGCCCCACGCCCGACGGAAAAGCCGAGGTGCGTGGCATCAACAGTATTCAGGCGGTCTTCGATGGGGCACGCTGGCGCGTGATTGAAATTACCTGGCACGCCGAGACGCCGTCCGATCCCGTGCCTGCGCAATACATGCCGTAGAAGACAGTAGCGCCGGGCTCCACAGCCCGGTAGTCGTACGGGCGTCGTCGCCCGTACTCGTTTGCCAGTGCCCCAAGCACCGCCTGAGGAAAACGGCAAAATCCTTCGCTTCCTATTCGCCAATCCGACGCGCTATTCTGCAATAAGCGCCGTGCCTCCCCGCCCACCCCATCCCGAGACTCAACCCACCCTGGCCGACCCGCTTGGCTGCTTTCATCCAGTCACGGCGGCCTGGTTTCGTGCTGTCTTTGACGCACCCACGGCTCCGCAGCGGCTGGGATGGCCGGTGATAGCCCGGGGCGAAAGTGCGCTGATCACGGCGCCAACAGGAACCGGCAAAACGCTGACGGCGTTTCTATGGTGCCTTGACCGGCTGATGCTTGAAGACAGGGATCAGGGAACAGGGATCAGGGGTCAGACATACAGGGACCAAGGGAACAAGGGGACGAGGGAGCGAGAGAGCCGCGGCTGCCGCATCGTATACGTTTCGCCGCTTAAGGCGCTGGCTGTGGACGTGGAGCGCAATTTGCGCTCGCCGCTGGTGGGCATTGCCAACATGGCCCGCCGAATGGGAGTTGCGTTTCGAGAGCCCACAATCAGTGTGCGCACCGGCGACACTCCGCAACGGGAGCGCGCCCGCTTTGCACGGCAGCCTGCCGATATCCTGATCACGACACCCGAGTCGCTCTACCTGCTGCTCACATCGCGCGCGGCCGACGCGCTGCGCACAGTCGAGACCGTCATCGTGGACGAGATTCATGCGCTGGTGCCCACCAAGCGCGGCGCGCACCTCGCGCTCTCATTGGAGCGGCTGCAGTCGCTCACCCCGCGGCCCATCCAGCGCATCGGATTATCGGCCACGCAGCGCCCGCTCGAAGAGGTAGCGCGGTTTCTGGGGGGAGTGGAAGAACAGGGGACAGGGAACAGGGATCAGGGATCAGAAAAAAGCGAGTCGGCGAATCAGCGAGTCAGCGAGTCGGCGGGGCAGGGTGCACAAGAGATGCCTCTCGAAGAGCCGCCGCAAGAAAAACCGCCTTTGAAGGAACCTCCATTAGCAGAGCCGCCGCTAAGAGAGCCCCCGATAGAGAACCCCAGGGATGATGAATCGGCTTTAGCCCCTGACGACACCCTGATCCCTGATCCCTGTTCCCTGATCCCTGGCTCGGCTGTAGCCGAGCCCCGCTATCGTCCCGTCACCATCGTCAACGCCGCTGCGCGCAAAGAGCTCAAGCTGCGCATCGAAGTTCCGGTTGAAGACATGGCGCACCTGGGCGAGATGGAAGAGATTCCCAGCGGGCCCGCGTCGCAGATGCCGCGCCGCGTTTCCATCTGGAATGCGATCCATCCGCGCCTGCTCGAAATTATTCGGGAACGCAACTCGACAATTCTTTTCGTCAACAGCCGCCAGGTAGCCGAGCGGCTGGCCGGGGCGCTCAACGATCTTGCCGGCGAGCCTATCGCGCGGGCCCATCACGGCTCGCTTGCCGCGGCGCAGCGCTCGGTAATCGAAGAACAGCTCAAGGCCGGCCAAATCAAGGCTCTTTGCGCTACTTCAACGCTCGAGCTGGGCATCGATATGGGCGCGGTCGATCTCGTCATCCAGATCGAATCGCCGCCTTCGGTCGCGAGCGGCATGCAGCGCATTGGCCGCGCCGGCCACAGCGTCGATACCGTGAGTGAAGGAGTCATCTTTCCCAAGTACCGCTCCGACCTGGTGGCCTGCGCCGCCGTAACGCGCGCTATGCACGATGGCCAAATTGAGTCGACGCGCTACCCGCGCAATCCGCTCGATGTGCTCGCGCAGCAGATCGTGGCGATTGTTGCAAGTGGAAAAACAGGGATCAGGGATCAGGGATCAGGGAAAAGAGCAGGGAACAGGGAACAGGGAACAGGGAATAGAAAAGACCGGCCCGACGATGTTGGGTCACTGGAGCTCTTTGATTCGGAAGCTAATTTGGGTGCCCCAGGTCTCGATATTGAGACCTGGGATAGCACGGACTCGACTAACTCCGCTAGCTCCGCTGTCTCCGTTGACTTTCTCTTCAACCTCGTGCGCCGCGCCGCGCCATTTGCCTCGCTCACGCGCACTGCGTTCGAGGGCGTGCTCGATCTGCTCAGCGGCCGTTACCCATCCGACGAATTCGCCGAGCTGCGACCGCGTCTCACCTGGGACCGCATTCGCAACGTTGTAACTGCGCGCGAAGGTGCGGCGCGTCTCGCAATCCTCAATGCCGGAACCATCCCCGACCGCGGCCTCTACGGCGTTTTTCTTGCATTCACTGAGGGCAAGCCGGTGCGCGTGGGCGAGCTCGACGAAGAGATGGTCTTCGAGTCGCATCCCAACGAGACCTTCATTCTCGGCGCGTCAACGTGGCGCATTGTCGATATCACGCACGATCGCGTGCTGGTAACTCCCGCTCCCGGCGAGCCCGGCAAAATGCCGTTCTGGAAAGGCGATGGCCCTGGCCGCCCGCTAGAGTTTGGCCGCCGCATTGGCGCCATGGTGCGCGAATTGCGCGCGCTACCCAAGGCCGCTGCGCTCACGCGTTTAGTTGCGGAGCACGATCTGGATCCCGGCGCCGCGGAAAACCTGATGCAGTACCTCGCCGATCAGGAGGCCGCAACGGAGCATGTGCCCGATGACCGCACCATTGTGATCGAGCGTTGCCGCGATGAGCTTGGCGACTGGCGTGTCTGCGTGCTCACGCCGTTTGGGAGCCGGATCCACATTCCGTGGGCCATGGCGGTAAGCGCGCGCATTCGTGCCGCAGGCGGGCCTGAGGTTGAAGCTCTGTGGGGCGACGACGGCTTTGTGCTGCGCTTCCCCGATACCGACGAGCCGCCCGACTCCGACATGATTCTTGTGGAGTCGGCCGAAGCCATGCAGCTTGTGCTGCGCCAGCTGGGGTCGACCGCATTATTCGCCGGCCGTTTTCGTGAGGCTGCGGGGCGCGCGTTGCTGCTGCCACGCCGCCGCGCCGATCAACGCTCGCCGCTGTGGCAGCTGCGCAAGCGCTCGTACGATCTGCTCAGCGTGGCATCGCGCTATCCTTCGTTCCCGTTGCTGCTCGAAGCCTATCGCGAGTGTTTGCGCGATGTTTTCGACATGTCTGCGCTGGTTGAGATTTTGAAAGAAGTGGAAGAGCGCAAGCTCCGCGTGCACGTTGTTGAAACACGCAAGCCTTCACCTTTTGCATCGTCGCTGCTGTTCAGTTATGTTGCCAATTTTCTCTACGATGGAGATGCGCCGCTAGCTGAGCGCCGCGCCCAGGCGCTCACTATCGATCAGGATCAGTTGCGCGAGATTTTGGGCGAGGCCGATCTGCGCGAGCTGCTCGACGCCGATGCCATTGCTGAAGTGGAAGAGATAGCTCAATGCCTGGCCGAGTCGTATCGCGCGCGCACCGCCGATGGCATTCACGATCTGTGCCTCAGGCTTGGCGATCTTTCTCGTGCCGAACTTGCCCGCCGAGTTGCTTCGCCGGATCTGCTGACACACGTCGACCGGTTGATTCGCGGCCGCCGCCTGCTCGAGCTCAACATCGCCGGCGAGCGCCGCCTGATTGCCGCTGAAGATGCGGCTCGCTATCGGGATGCGCTGGGCATTCCGCTGCCGCCAGGCCTCGCCGTTGCGTTGCTTGAGCCGGTCGCGCATCCGGTGCTTGAGCTGGTACGCCGATTCGCGCGCACGCACGGGCCTTTCACGCTGCGCGAGGTTTCAGACAGATTCGCACTCGACTCGCAGGCAGTTGAGAATACTCTCCGCCAGTTGGCTGCCGAGGGGCGCGTGCTGGAGGGCGGTTTTCGTCCCAACGGATTCCATCAGGAATGGTGCGACGCGGAGATTCTGCGCATCATTCGCCGCAAATCTCTTGCCCGCCTGCGCCGCGAAGTTGAACCCGTCGAACAGCGCACGCTCGCGCGCTTCCTCACGCACTGGCAGGGACTGGTTTCGCCGCGCCGAGGACCCAACCTCGACGCTCTTCTTGATTCTATTGAGAGCCTGCAGGGAGCGCCGCTGCCGGCAACGCTGCTTGAGAGCGCCATTCTGCCGGCGCGATTGCAGGGCTACACGCCCGAAGGTCTTGACACACTGATCGCGGCAGGCGAAGTTGCGTGGGCCGGCGTGGAGCCCATCGGCGAACGCAACGGACGCATTGCGCTTTACCTGGCTGACAAGCTGCCGCTGCTCGCGCAGCCGCGCCCGCTGGTCGATCCACTAACCGAGCGGGAAGAAAAGCTGCTTGCGGTGCTGGCCTCAACTGGCGCCAGCTTTTTTGATCCGCTGCATCAGGCCATCGGAGCGGGCTATCCCGGTGAAACTATCGATGCGCTATGGAGCCTGGTGTGGCGCGGCCTCATCACCAACGATTCGCTCCACGCGCTGCGCGTTTACATCACGCGGCCTGAGAGCGCACGCGCACCGCGCCGCATGCATACCGGAAGTGTTTTTCGCTCGCGCCGCACCACGCCCCCGAACGCGCAAGGCCGCTGGTCGTTGCTGCTGCTGCGTTCTTCCGGCCCTGCCACGAAAATGGGTGCCCCAGGTCCGGATTTTCGGTCCTGGGAAGGGAAGCCAGCGCCGACAACCACGGAAGCCTCCCACGCGCTCGCCATGCAGCTGCTGAGCCGATACGGAGTTTTGTTGCGAGAATCAGTGATGGCCGAAAATGTTCCGGGCGGATTCAGCGCAGTCTATGGTGTGCTCAAAGCGCTTGAAGAATCGGGCCGCATTCGTCGCGGCTACTTTGTTGCAGGCCTCGGCGCAACCCAATTCGCATTGCCAGCGGCCGTGGATCTATTGCGTCAGTTGCGCACCGATCCGCCCGCCGAAAAGCCGGAGTTCGTGCAAATAGCCGCGGCCGATCCCGCCAATCCATACGGCTCCTCACTGCGCTGGCCCGAGTTGCCAGCGATGGACGACGACTCGGAAACCGCGCCGCGCGTGCTCACCCGCGCCGCATATGCTGAAGTGATTTTGCGCAACGGCGAACTGATAGCGTGGCTGCGCCGCGGCAATCCGCATGTGCTGGTTTTTCTTCCCGCGGAAGAGCCGGAGCGCTCACAGGCCGCTTCGGGCCTGGCGCATTTTTTAAGCGCGCGCGGCCAGGGACAACTGCGCGCCGGCAGCCATCAGGGCGCGCTCATCACCACCATCAACGGGCAACCTGTGGCCGCGCATCCCATGGCGCGATTCCTCATGGACGCGGGCTTTTTTTCCGGCCCGCTCGGCATGCATCTGCGGCGCATTCCGGTGCCGCTCGGGTCGCATTCTCGCGACTCTCACGCCGGCGAAGTGCAATAGTCGAAGACCCGGATCGATTGATCGTGACCGGTATCACGTTTTGAACCAATCTTTCCAGCTAAGATTCTCCTTCGCGGGATGACGTCTGGAGGGTATTTCCAGTGGGTACTGGGCGCCGGCTGCGAAGCGGTCGAGTGGTCTTATCAGCCACCAGGGTTCAACTCCGTTGCCCTCCGTACGACGCTCGACCTAACGAAATCGCGACATTCTGCCGATTTGTGCTAAAGTAGTCTCAGTTTCGCAGGCGGCGTCCAGCGCGCTGGACAATACCATAACAAAGGCTCCGGTTTGATAACCCGGGGCCTTTGCATTTTGCGGACGCACTCTATCGCCCGTCTTGGCCAGGAGTCTCAAAACTAAGAGAAAATGCCTGAAGGCGACACCATTTTTCGCACCGCGCGTACGCTAGGCCGCGCACTCGGCGGTAAAGCCATCACCGGCTTTCGCTCCACATATCCCAACCTCACGCGCTATCACGACGACTCGCCGCTAACGGGACAAACGGTCGAGCGCGTCGAGTCGCGCGGCAAGTGGCTGTTCATCCACTTTTCAGGCGGAGCCACGCTTGCCACGCACATGCTCATGAGCGGGAGCTGGCACATCTACCGGCACGGCGAACGATGGCAGCAGCCGCGCTTCAACATGCGCATTGTGCTTGAGAACGATGACTACATCGCCGTTGGTTTCAAGGTGCCCGTGGCCGAGATGCACTCGGCGCTTTCGCTCGCCCGCGACCGCCGTTTCCCGGCCTGCAATCTCGATGTGCTCAACCCGGAGTTCGACGCCGGCGAAGCGGCTCTGCGCATCGCCGCGCATCGCAACGAGGAGATTGGCGACGTGCTGCTGCATCAGGAAGTCATCGCAGGCGTGGGCAATGTTTTCAAGTCTGAAGTTTGTTTCGTTACAGAGATCAATCCATTTGCACACGTGGCCGCGCTCTCGCCCGCGCAGATTCAGTCGCTGCTTGCTGCGTCGGTGCGGCTGGTGCGCGCCAATGTGCTGGTGGATTCAGGCGACACCATCGTCACCTTCGGCGGACGCCATCGCCGGACTACCCACTCGTCTGAAGCGAGTGAAAGCCTGTGGGTATACGGCCGTGCCGGCGAGCCGTGCCGCCGCTGCGACCAGATCGTGCGCCGCCGCATTCAGGGCCCGGACGCGCGTGTTACTTTCTGGTGCCGGTGCTGCCAGCCGATGCCCGACGGCAGCGATGTGGATGGATAAATTGTCTCCTGCTCAAACGTGAATGGGCATTGCGGTCTCCCACTCATTTCGGAAACAAAATGAAAAAGCAGATCCTTCGACTACGCTCAGGAGAATGGGGCACGGCTCCTTTATATGAAGCGGTGTGCGGTCGAGGACGCCCACACGACAACCGGGCTACCACCCCAGCGAGCCAAAAGCGGGCTCGCCGGGGACCCCGGGTTGGAGCCCTGCGCTACACTCAGTTCCCGCTCTTGCCCAGCCCAAATATCTTCTGAAAGATATTGCGGTTATCGGGCGGATGGTCGCAGGTGTTTGTGGGTGCTGTTCCGTCGAGAAACGCCGCGGTGTAGTCGTCGGGACAGGCGGAGTCGGCAAGAAGATTGCTCACCTGGTCGAGCGTTACCACCTGCACGCCTTCGGGAGCCGTGAATTCATTGGTGTCGGAGTACTGCGGCAACTTGATGGCGTTTTTCATGAACTCGGCCCAGATGGGCGCTGCCGCCTCAGCTCCTTCAATCTTGATGTCGGTGTAGTCGTCGTTGCCCACCCACACAATGCACAGCAGGTTGCTGGTGTACCCTGCGAACCACGCGTCGTGATCGGTGCCCGTTTTACCCGCTGCCGGCGCGCGAAAGCCCATGTTGCGCACGCCCGCCCCGGTGCCTTTGCCTTGCAGCACCGCTTGCAGCATGCTGGTTGTCAGGAACGCCACGCGCGGATCGAGCACCTGGCGCGAAGTTGGCGTGTAGTCGGTGATCACGTCGCCGGTCGGGGTGCGAACGCTGGCCAGCATCCATGGGTCCAGATGCACGCCACCGTTGGCAAACACCGTGTATGCTCCGGCCATATCCAGCGGCGTTGCGCCATAGGTTCCGATCGCCATCGATGGCGTTGGCTGCGCGCTCTTGATGCCGGCATCGCGCGCCAGAGCAGCCACGCGATCGAAGCCTACCATGCTGGCCAGGCCGATAGTGGCGTTGTTGTCTGAACGCATGAGCGCGAAGCGCGCCGTGATATTGCCGTAATAATCGCCGCCGTAATTGCGCGGCGTGTATTCATAGGGCGTTCCTTCGCCGTAGGTCTGCTGCGAGTCGTTGAGAATTGTGACCGGCGAAAACAATTTGGTCTGGCCGGGCAGCATGGTTCCTTCAACGGCGGTTTGGAAAGCCGATGCGTACACAAACGGCTTGAAGATGGAGCCCGTGGGCCGCACGGCAACCGCGTGATTCACCTGCGAGACGCCGTAGCTGCGCCCGCCCACCAGCGCCAGAACCTGGCCGGTGTGGGGATTGAGCGCTACCATCGCGACCTGCGGATACACATACTGCTTGCCCAGCTTGCGATCGCGCGCATGCAACCGATCAACGCGAGCGTCCACCAGCTTGATTGCCGTGCCGACGGCATCGGTGGCAACGCGCTGCAAGTCGGGATCGAGGGAGGTGTAAATCCTCAGCCCTTCACGGTTGAAGTCGCGGTCGCCCAGCCTCTGCAACAGTTGGTCGTGCACCAGGTCGACAAAATACGGCGCCTCGCTGGCATCCACGCTGCCCGGGGCAAGGTGCAACGGTTCGCGCTTGGCGTCTTCAGCCTCATCCTTGGTAATGGCGCCGGTTTCAACCATCGAGTCGAGCACCAGGTTGCGGCGATCGAAGGCGCGATCCGCGTGGCGGAATGGGTTCAGCCGGCTGGGGCTTTGAATCACTCCCGCGAGCAGCGCGCACTCTGAAAGCGACAGTTGCTGCACATCTTTGCCGAAGTAGTCCTGCGCAGCCTCGCCGAATCCATCGATCGAGAAACTTCCACGCTGTCCGAGCGGCACCTCGTTGGCATACATCTGGAAGATCTGCTTCTTGGTGAAGCGATTCTCGAGCTGGAACGTGATGACCACCTGCAGGAACTTGCGCTTGAAGGTGCGCTCCGGCGTGAGGAAGAACATCTTGGCAAGCTGCATGGTCAGCGTCGATCCGCCTTCCATGTATCTGCGCCTCGGGCTCAAATCGTTCAGCACCGAACCGGCCAGCCGGTGATAATCCACGCCATTGTGCTCAAAAAAGCGCCTGTCCTCAATGGCCACAACGGCGTTGACCAGGTTGGTCGGAATTTCGTCGTAGGTGATCAGGCGGCGCTTGGTGCGGTTTGCGCCCTCGCTTAGGCCGGTGATGAGCAAAGGTTCAAGCTCGTAGCTTGAGAGCTCTTCGCCCTTTTCATCGGTAATCGATTCCACCGCGCCGTGGCTCACGTGAATTGTGGCGCTGTCGGGTGCGTGAAACGATTGCGGCCCGGGATGTACCGTGATGGAGGTGGCGCCCACCTGGTACGTGCCGAGCTCAGACTGCGGCATTGCGCCCGCAACCGTGTAACCGGCCTCGTTCAGCTCGTTGGCAATCAGGCTTACGGTCAGCTTTTGCTCAGGGCGCACCTCGCGTGGAGCCGCAAAGATCTTTGCCGTATCCACAAACACCGGCTGCTGAAAGCGCTGGTCGACAATGCCGCGGTACTGGTAATAGGTGTACTCAAAAATGCAGAAGCCCACCAGCGCGACCAGCGCGACCGCCCCTCCGCCGATCAACAAGATCCAGCGGGTCAGCGAGATGCCTTTAGCGTTCCGCGCGAATTTGATTTTTAATGCCATGTGTATGTCCAGCTTCTAGCTACTAGCTCCTAGCTTTCAGCGCTATGTTTCTGGAAGGTACGTTTGTCACCGAGCTGGCGTTCCTCGTATCCGTCCCGCCTCGATGCTTCCGCTCGTAGCTGTACGGGCCAGCTAGTAGCTAGAAGCTAGCAGCTAGAGGCTGTCTTCACGCTTCTCCCAACAGCAGCTCTTCGCTCACCTTTTGCTTTACCAGCGCCGCAACTTCACCCAGCGCCACGTCAGCGCTGGAGCTGGTTGCGCGCGTCACCAGTTCCACTTGACCACCGGCTACCTTCTTGCCCACGTTGATGCGGTACGGAATTCCAACCAGATCAGCATCTTTGAATTTGACGCCGGCGCGCTCGTCACGGTCATCAAGCAGCACATCCAGGCCCTCTTCTTCAAGCTGAGCGGCCAGCTTTTCGCCGGTCTCGCGCAGCGCCGCATCGGCCACGTTCGTCACCGTCACCACCACAGTGAACGGAGCGATCGATGCCGGCAGCCAGAATCCGTTGGCGTCATTTGAACTTTCGATTGCCGCCGTCAAAATGCGCTCGATGCCGATTCCGTAACAGCCCATGATCGGCTTCACTTCCTTGCCGTTCTCGTCGAGCACGGTTGCGCCCATCGATTCGGTGTACTTGCGGCCCAGCTTGAAAATGTGCCCGACCTCGACGGCCTTGCCGACCAGGAGTTTGCCGCCGCAGCCGTTAGTCGGGCAGGCCTCTCCCTCATTCACGCTGCGGATATCAGCCAACAGCGTCCAGCCAAAGTCACGGCCCGGCGTCACGTTGCGCAGGTGGTAATCCTGTTTGTTGGCGCCGCAAACCAGGTTTTTGCGGCCTTCGAGCGACTTGTCGACGACAACGGTCAAGCCTTCGCCGAGCAGAGTTTTTTCTGGTACGAGCCCAACCGGGCCAAGATAGCCGGCCGGCCCGTTCATGTATTGCGTCAGCTCTTCGGCCTGCATGGTCCGCAGCTCGCCTGCGCCTATCGCGCCCAGCAGCTTGGTCTCGTTTACCTGGTGGTCGCCACGCAGAAACACCGCAACGCCATGCCATGTGCCCTTAACCGCGCCCTTCCTGGAATCGGCCGCGTGCTTCAGCGCCATGTACGCCACGCACTTGATGTCGCTGGCCGGCGATATCTTGAAAAACTCCGCAACGTCGGAAATAGCCGCGCAGCCCGGCGTTTCAACCAGCTCAGGCATGCCGTCCCCCGTGGCCTCCGCCTCCGTCACCGGCGCGAGCCGCGAAGTCGCTTTCTCAAGGTTGGCCGCATAGCCGCACACCGGACAGCTTGCGATCAGGTCTTCGCCCGCGTCGGTGTACACCATAAACTCCTGCGACCGCGAACCACCCATCGCTCCCGAATCGGCCTCGACGGCCACAAACTTGAGGCCTGAGCGCGTAAAGATGCGGCGATAAACCGCGTCATGCAGTTCGTAGCTCTTGTCCAGGCCTGCCTCGTTGATGTCGAAGGAGTAGGAGTCCTTCATCATGAACTGGCGCACCCGCAGCAAACCGCCCTTCGGCCGCGGCTCGTCGCGAAACTTGGTCTGTATCTGATACCAGATCTGTGGCAGCTGCTTGTAGCTGCGCAGTTCGTAGCGCGCAATCGAGGTCATCACCTCTTCATGCGTCATGCCCAGGCACAGGTCCGCGCCCTTGCGGTCTTTCAGGCGGAACATGTTGTCGCCCATCACTGTCCAGCGGCCGCTCTCAACCCACAGGTCCTTGGGCATAAGCGCCGGCAGAAAAAACTCCTGCCCAATCGTGTCCATCTCCGCGCGGACAATGGCGATGATCTTGTTCAGCGACCGCTGGCCGAGAGGGAGATAGTTGTAGAGGCCCGCGCCCAACTGCCGAATGTAGCCGGAACGGAGAAGGAACTTGTGGCTGGCCACTTCGGCGTCTGCCGGGGCCTCGCGCAGTGTAGGAACAAATAGCTTCGACCAACGATGCATAAAAGAGCGCGCAAACTTTCCCGTCCGCCGTGGCAGACGCAAGACGATCTAAAGTAGTCTTTATTCTAAATGTTCAAGAAGTCGCACCCGGGATCCGGCGTTACGGCATAATGCCCGCGATCAAAGCTACAACCTTGCGAACCGCGTTCAGAACATCGCCGCTAGCCCTTCCAATGGATGCCGGATTGCGAACTTTCCAATCCACGCTGCGCAAATGAGAACAGAGAACTGCTCCATAGACGGGAAGCCCGGCAGGCAACAGAACCTCTGACGCATAACCTTTGATTTTGCTCGTCACGGGACAGACGAAGGCCAAAGAAGCTTTCTCGTTGAATCGCCGGGAGGAGAGCACTAAGGCCGGCCTGCGCCCAGCCTGCTCATGTTCTGCCTGGGGGTCGAAATCCAACCAGATCAGTTGTCCGGCATCGGGGACGTATTGGCTTACCAAACTTCGGCTCCGCGGTCAGGTCCCCAATCGATCTTTTCCATCTCGGCGCCTTCCGGAATCCCATCCAGCAGTTCCTCGATAGTCATATCCGCTGGATTCTTCGGGTTGAGCGATTTCGAAGTGCTGACAAGCGCAAGACTGCCGTTTCCATTCGCAACCCACTCAACTGGTTCGCCCACAGGCAGCTCAGCCTGCGCCACAAGCTCCTCAGGAATCTCAACCGTCAGCGTGTTTCCCACGCGAACGATTTGTGTGGTCATGGAGTTAGCTCCTATTGGAATCATAGCGCGAATCGAGGTCAGGCGGCGGTATATTACTATGAAAGGCCCGATGGGGAGCCAGCCGCATTGGAGGAAATTAACATGGCAACCAAAGGGCAAATGACGGGGATGCTCGGCGTTTACTTGGTGGCGGCAGAGCTATCAAAGCAAGGCTTCATCGTTTCTCCAACTTCGCGCAGCGCCGCCGGAGCCGACCTCTTGGTAACGGATCAGGCCTGCAAAAAGGCTTGGTCGGTTCAGGTGAAGACCAACAGCGTCCGAGCCAATTACTGGCTGGTGGGAGCATCTGCGAAGAAAATCAGTTCCGAGAGCCACATGTATGTGTTTGTAAATAACGCGCGTGGGGACAAGCCGGAGTTCCTAGTGGCTCAAAGCGCTCATGTAGCAGAAAAGACCTTATACGAGAAAGCCGTAAAGAGCTCGATGGGTTCGGAATTTTGGTCGTTTATGGAACGTGATCGGCAGACGAAAGGCGAAGGATGGGAAATGTTCGGGAATCCCCGACCAGACCCGGAGATACCTGAGATGTTGCAGGCGGAGCCACAGGCCGAGCCACTTGAAGATGCGCCTCTGGACGAATAGCGCCGGGAATTGCCGCGCTCTGTTTAAATCAACTCCACGCCCCACAGATCGTGCAGATGAACAAGCCCTTGCACCTTCGCGTCAGCATCCACCACCACCAGCGAAGTAATTTTGCGTTCCTCAAGAATCGCCAGCGCCTTTGCCGCCAGTTCGTCGCCGCCAATCGTGCTCGGCCGCGCATTCATAGCCTCGCCGGCCGTGCGAGTGAGTGCCGCGCCACCCTCGCGCTCTAATAACCTTCGCAAATCCCCATCCGAGATTACTCCACGCAAGCGGCCATCTTGCTGCACCGTGGTAATGCCCAGCTTTTTCGATGACATCTCAAAGATCACGTCGGCCATCGTCGTCCCCGTCGCAACCACCGGCACGTCTTCGCCGGTGTGCATCAGGTCGCGCACTTTGGCCAATTGCTTGCCCAGCTTGCCGCCGGGGTGCAGTTCGGCAAAATCCTCGGCGCGAAAGCCCTTGCGCAGGCTCACCGCAACCGCCAGCGCATCGCCCAGTGCAAGCATTGCCGTTGTCGAAGCCGTGGGCGCCAGGTTCAGCCCGCAGGCTTCGCGCTCCACGCTGCAGTCGAGCGCCACGTCGCTGGCCGCAGCCAATGTCGAATTCAAATTGCAGCAGAAGCTGACCAGCGCATCGCCCTTGCGCTTGAGCGTGGCCAGCAGCCGCAAGATTTCTTCAGTTTCTCCGCTTGCCGATAGCGCAATCACCACGTCGCCCGCCATCAGCACGCCCAGGTCGCCGTGCACCGCTTCAGCCGGATGCAGAAACAGCGCCGGCGAGCCGGTGGAGCTGAGCGTGGCGGCAATCTTCTGCGCGATAATACCGCTCTTGCCCATGCCCGTGACCACCACGCGCCCGTTTTGCCCGCCGCAGCGCAGAATCAGCTCAACCGCGCGGTCAAAGGGCTCAGCCATCGGCCCATCGAGCCGCCGGGCAAGCTGTTCGAGCGCCGCAGCCTCGGTGCGCACCAGCGCCGCAGGGTGAAACGGCTCGCCATCGTTCTTCGGATTCATCGGTTTCTGATGGTAACAGGTTAAAGGCAGGGAACGAGGGGACGGGAAAGCAGGGGTCAGGGATCAGGGGTCAGGGGTCAGAAAGACCCGCGGGTCGAGGGGCGTGCTATCCCAGGTCCCCAAAGCGAGGGACCTGGGGCACCCAGTTTCGTGCGTGGTTGAGATTGGCTGGTTGGGGTTCGTGCTATCCCAGGTCCCAGAGTCGGGACCTGGGGCACCCATGCCGTTGCCGGGGTCGAGGAGACTTCGAGATACTTCCCCGTCGGCTCGGCTTCTTCTGCCCCCTGCCCCCTGATCCCTGACCGCTGCCCCTCGTACAATATCCCCATGGGCCGTTTCCCCGTGCGCCGCAACACGATTGTTCTTTGCGCAGTCGTTTTTCTGTTTGCCGTCTTCGCCTGGGCCGGCTGGGCCAACTGGGAGTTCCGCCAGCAAGCAGCGGCGCGCCTGCTGGCCGACGCCGCGCGGGGCGAATTGGTGGCCGTACCGGGCAACAGCTCATCCTCAGCATCTTCGCCCGGAACCCTCGAATACGTTTCGCCGCTCCAGGGCCGGACGGCGCCGGCCTTCGCGCTCAACAACGTGAGCGGCAGCAAGGTCCCGCTCTCCAGCTACCGCGGCAAGGCGCTGCTCATCAACTTCTGGGCCACGTGGTGCGCGCCCTGCAAGATTGAAACCCCGTGGATCATCGAGCTGCGCAACAAGTATGCGTCGCAAGGATTCGAGGTGCTGGGCATCGACACCGAGGGCGACGATCTTAAGCCCGACGACAAGGTGGGCTGGTCCAAGACCAAAACCGACGTGAACAAATTCATTCAAGAAGAGAAGATTCCCTATCCCATACTGCTTGACGGCGACAGCATCAGCGTCTACTACGGCGGCCTCGATGAGCTGCCCACGTCGTTTTTCGTGGACCGCAAGGGCAACGTGGTCGCCGCGCAGGTTGGCCTTACATCGGAGAGCGATTTGGAAGACAAGATTAAGAAGGCGCTGGCGGAATAAGCGAGCCAGCAGGCAGACAACCGATCGATGCGAAGCATGATCAGAACGAGACTTTCAACGATTGCGGCTCTCTTCGCCGTGGCCCTGCTTACCCGCGCCCAGTTTGTCGGCTCCGGCAATCAGGGCCGGCCCGGCTCAAAGACCGATGCGGTCGTTTACCTGTTCCCCGAGCAGGTCACCCTCCACGCCGGCAAACCCAGCTCCGTCGATCTGCACTTCCGTGTCGGTCCGGGCCTGCACATCAACTCACACACACCCAGCGACAAGTTCCTAATCGCCACTACCTTCTCCATCGCCGGCAGCGAGGGAGTCCAGCTTGCCTCGGCCATCTATCCGGCAGGCGTATCCATCACGCTCGATTCCGATCCCAACACTCGTCTCAGCGTCTACACCGGCGAGTTCGTTATCCACGCTCAGATCGTCTCCGCAGCCGGCAATCACCTGGCCCAGGGCAAGCTGCATTACCAGGCCTGCGACCGCAGCCAGTGCATGCCGCCCAAAACCATCACGGTGCCCATCGACATCATTGCCCAGTAAGCGGTAACCAACAACTATCTATTCGATCTATTCCAGTTCTGTTACACTCAAATTCAATTTTTCCCGATATGTGAGGTAAGCCGATGGGCACAAATCCCAAAGCAGGTGGCGGAGGTTCGATGGTGACAATCATTGCCACCATCGTTGTCGTCGCCGGTGTCGCGATCTACTTTATCGATCCCTATCTGTTCCAGAACATCGTTACCACGATCGCCCGCTGGTTCCACTAGACCGCTATCAAGGCGATCCCGCGGCAACCTGCATCATGCGCTCCAGGCTCTTGCCCTAGCAGCGAAGAGCCGGTCAGGGATGGCGCACGAGCCTTGAACAAACCTATGTAATGGTTTTATCCCAGACACAAAAGTGATCGCGAGCGCAAGCGCCAGCAGAACTGGAATCGACGCAACCGTTCCCCATTGGTGTTCGCATCTGCCGATCAAGCGGATAAAGAGCGGGTGGAATAGCAGAATAGTCAGGCTGCGCGCGCCGAATCGCGTGAATCTGTGTTCCGTTCGGGGCACCAGGCAAAGTGCGCAAGTCCCCAGAATGCCCGCTGATACCAGGTGCATCGTGCGAAATGCCATACCTAATCCCAACGGGTGGAAGTTCATAGACGCGTAGCTCCCGGCCTCATAAAGATCCTCAACCGGGAATGGCCATTTGAACATCAGCAGACCCGCAACGTAAATGCAGGCCGCACCGGCAAAAGTGAAGATACGCGACGCACTTGCGGTAAAGTGCAGTAGCTGACGTCCGAACAAATGCCCGGCCAGAAAGAGCGGAAACCAAACCAGGGTTCTTGAGAGACTCAGAGGCCTGCCAACGAATCCAAACAGGCCGGCCAAGATCGCCACTGCGAAACTCGCCGGTATAGACCAGCGAAATCTTACCGCAACGGGCAAAGCAAGTTTCCAAAAGATCAGGCTCAGTAGAAACCACAGCACCCACCACAGCGTGACCAGCCAATGGCGAATGTCGGCGGCGCGATGAATAGTGATCGCGACATAGGCAATTTGAAAGACCGCCAGAGCCGGCACGAGCTTCAGTGCGCTTCGGATGCTGGTGCCCGGCTTGCTGGTTACCCCAGCCAGAAACGCCCAGGCTGGCACATGAAAGAGGTAAATCAAGCCATAAACAACGGTGATGGCTTGCCCCTGCGCGCCCTTGAAGGAGATTTCAGACAAGTGTCCAAAGACGACCAGGAACATCATCGCCAGTTTGGCGTTGTCGAGATAGGGGCTCCTGGCTGCTGCCGTCAGAGATTGAGGGCGTCGAAGTTCAAGTACGAGTTCTTCCACGATCGGGGCGTTCCATTACGGCATTTTCTGAAATACGGTGAACTCTTGAGAGCCGTGAATGTGGGTTTTTCTTAAGGAAAAACACACTCAGCAGTCGTGGCTCCGGTTTACACCATTTCCGAAAATGCTTCAGCGAAGATTCAGATTGGTTGAACCCTTCACTGCACGCCCCTTGCCATAATCAAGGCAGAAATTCTGGATGCCCCAAAGGACCCGCCCTGAGCAGGTTCGGGAAGCCGGCTCTGGGACCAGGGAAGGCACAACGCCCCTGCAGGGCGCCGGTATCTCAATGTGTTCACCCCGGCACAACCGCAAACCGGCCGGCTCGCTAACCCGCTGCTTTCTTCTCGATCTTCGCCCAGCTGTCTTTGAGCGGCAGCGTCCGATTAAATACAGGTTTCTCCGGCGTTGACTCACGATCGACACAAAAGTAGCCCACGCGCTCGAACTGGTAGTGGCCGCCAACGCTGGCCTGCGCCAGCGACGGCTCCAGCTTGGCCCCTGTCACAATCTCAAGCGAGTTGGGATTGAGGTTGTCGAACAGATCGCCGCCCTCGGGAAAATCGTAGGGATCGGGCTTCGAGAACAGCTTGTCGTAGATGCGAATCTCCGCCTCGATGGCGTGCGCCGCAGAAACCCAGTGCATGGTTGACTTCACCTTGCGCCCGTCGGGTGAATTGCCGCCGCGGCTGGCCGGATCGTAGGTGCAATGCACTTCGACGACATTGCCGGCCGCATCTTTGATCACGCTTTGCGCCGTCACAAAGTAGGCGTTGCGCAGCCGCACTTCTTTGCCAGGTGAAAGCCGGTAATACTTGGGCGGAGGCACCTCGCGGAAATCGTCCTGCTCAATATAAATCTCCCTCGAAAAGGGAACCTGGCGCGTGCCTGCCGATGGATCTTCGGGGTTGTTCGCCACTTCGACAAATTCACCGTTGCCCTCGGGATAGTTGTCGATCACGACCTTGAGCGGCCGCAGCACGGCCATGGCGCGCATGGCGCGGTGGTTCAGGTCGTCGCGCTGAAAGTGCTCCAGCATTTCAATGTCGGTTGTGCCGTTGGTGCGCGAGGCGCCGATCGAAGCGCAGAACGTGCGAATCGCCTCGGGCGTGAACCCGCGCCGCCTGATGCCGCTGATCGTAGGCATGCGCGGATCGTCCCACCCGTTCACGCGATTCTCCCGCACCAGCTGCAGCAGCTTGCGCTTCGAGAGCATTGTGTAGGTGAGGTTGAGCCGGTCGAATTCAATCTGCTGCGATGGAAAAATTCCCAGCTGCTCGATGTACCAGCGGTAGAGCGGCTGATGGTCGGCAAATTCGAGCGTGCACATGGAGTGGGTAACGTTCTCAATCGAATCAGACTGGCCGTGCGCGTAGTCGTACATGGGGTAGATGCACCACTTGTCGCCGGTGCGGTGATGCGTGGCATGCAGGATGCGGTACATGACTGGGTCGCGCATGTTCAGGTTGGGCGAACCCATGTCGATCTTAGCCCTCAGCACGCGGCTGCCATCGGGGAACTCGCCGCTCTTCATGCGGACGAACAGGTCGAGATTTTCTTCGACGCTGCGATTTCGATAGGGACTGTCAGTGCCCGGTTCGGTGAGCGTGCCGCGATGCTGGCGAATTTCGTCGGCCGTGAGGTCGTCGACGTACGCCTTGCCATCCTTGATCAGCTTCAGCGCCCACTCGTAGAGCTGGCCGAAGTAGTCGCTCGCGTAGCAAAGACGTTCCCAGTCAAAGCCCAGCCAGCGTACGTCAGCCTGGATGGAGTCGACGTACTCCTGCTCCTCTTTTTCAGGGTTCGTGTCGTCGAAGCGCAGGTTGGTCTTGCCGCCGAACTCATCCGCCAGTCCGAAATCAATGCAGATAGCCTTGGCGTGGCCAATGTGCAAATAGCCGTTGGGCTCAGGCGGAAAGCGTGTCTGCACCACCGCGTCGCCATACTTTTTGTTGCGCACATCTTCTTCAATATGGTCGCGGAGAAAGTTATTCTGGACGGGAGTTTCCTGCGTTTCTGGATTTTCGTTGGTCATGACTGCATTTCATTATCCCACTGGAGGTGGGCACTCAATAATCGCGTTACGGAAAGTAATAGAGTTCGCCGTAGCGAAAAAATAATTGAGAAACCGTTTGCGGTTTTTGCGAACCCGTTACATGCTGGGGTAGTAGGAACAATGAAGGAGGCAAAATGGACCGTCGTCGTCGATTCTTGATCCGGCCTTTCCCCGCATTCCGAGACAACGGAGATGCGATTATGTGGACTCGACCCGAGATGTGGGCTAGCACTGATGTGAATGGGTGGACTGTAATTGATTGGGAAGGTAGGTTCCACTTCTTAGTTCGGACCGAAACTTTGGAAAGTAGCACACGCCTCCCATCATGAGCGCTCTTTCCGGCCGCGCGGGGCTTATGGTTTGGTGGTTAGGCTAATTCTTCGCCGGGCACGTATAGGACTCTTTCAATGCGAAAATGACCCCGATAATCTTGGGGCTGTCCAGCAGCTTTGGATTTTTATCCATGTACGCGACATACACCCGAATAAGAGTCCCTATGCGTGCGTTCTTGATGCAAAGCGATGTTTCGTTGAGGGTGGCAACGTCTGAGAATCCTTCAAAATAGCCAGCACAGTAAAGATCAAATGAGGGGTCTGTAGCGTTTGTAGGAGCGCTGTCCATAGCCCTCACGCTTGCTTGGCAGGCATGAAAGAGCATGGAGCCGGTGTCCTTTTCGGGCTGAGCTTCACGCTGCTGTGCTCTCGCGAATCCGCCCGCGAAGAGCGTTGTGGCAATGATGAGTAAGGCGAAGGACGGCTTCATCTGCATTTCTCCTTGGATTTGCTCTCCGAAGCGTTCATTTTTGCGCCTGCGGGCCAGGTTCAGGCGGCAGCTTTGCGGGTACGCAACGGCTGCGCCACCAAGCGCACACCGAGCGCCGCACAAACACGGCTGATGGTTTCGAAGCGCGGCGCGCTATCGGGGCGAAGGGCTTTGTAGAGAGCCTCGCGAGTAATTCCGGCGGCCTTGGCGATCTCCGTCATGCCGCGCGCGCGGGCAATGTCACCCAGCGCCGAGGCCAGCAGCGCCGCGTCATTGGCTTCCAGAATTCCCGTCAGATAGGCGGCGATGCTTTCCTCATTGTCGAGGTAGCGCGCGAAATCGAACTCGGGCAGGTCGTCCACGTGAATGGTTTTATTCATTTCAAGTCCCTTTCGCTTTTCAGCAATGCGGCCAGGGCCTTAGCCCGCTTGATATCTCTCTTTTGTGTGCGCTTAGAACCGCCTGCGAGCAACACAATAATCTGCGCACCACGCGGCGTGTAATAGATACGCCAGCCCGCGCCAAAATCGATTCGCAACTCAATCACGCCTTCGCCAACCGCCTTGAAGTCGCCGAGCAAGCCGAAGGTGAGGCGCTTGATCCGTTCCGCTACTGCGCCGCGTACCCGGTTGTCTTTCAAACCATCAAGCCACGCTGTGAATTCGGGAAGCGGCCGGACGGAAAGCATGCTCAAAGTGTAATCGATCGATTACGGAATGTCAAACGTCGATCCGGGCCCCGTAAATCAGCGGTCGCGAGTCTATGCAGCCTGGATTTGATGGTTTATCCGCGCATCCCGGACCAAATCTTCAGGTCTGGGACGCCCGTTCAGCTCAACTGATCGATTGCAGGCTTTCTACGGCCTTTTTGATGCGTTCCAGGCACAGATCCCGCCCCAGCACCACCAGCGTCTCAAAAAGCGGGGGCGCATTCTTGCGGCCGCAAACGGCGACGCGAATTGGGTGAAAGGCCTGCCCGGCCTTTAAGCCAAGCTGAGTTGCCGCCGAACGCAGAGCCTGGTCAAGCGAATCGTGATCGAATGCGGTCAACGGCAACACGTCAAGCGCGGTCTCGAGCACGCGGCGAGCCATGGCTACATCGCCGGCTTTCGCTGGTATCAGTTCGGCAGGATCGTACGGTGCAAGCTCATCCACAAAGAAAAAGTCCGCAGCCCCGACCGCATCGCGCAGCAATTTGATGCGCTCGCGAATGAGCGGCGTTACGGCCAGCACTTTTTCCAGCGGCGCGTTGAATCCGGCCTGCGCGAAAAACGGCTGCAGATCGTGCGCCAACTCCTCCACTGGCAGCGCCCTGATGTGCTCGGAGTTCAGCCAGACTGCCTTCTCATCGAACGGGAGCTCTTCAGTAAAGTTGATGACCGCGTTCGAGCGATTGACACCCTCAAGCGTAAAAAGGTCACGAATCTCTTCCAAAGATAGAAACTCGCGATCGTTCTTGGGAGACCAGCCGAGCAGGCAAAGGAAGTTGACGAAAGCCTGCGGCAAAAAACCGGCATCGCGATACGTGGTGACGCTCACCACCGGCCCATGCTTGCGCTTTGAGAGTTTCGTCCCATCGGGCGCAACCAGCAAGGGCAGATGCGCGAACTGCGGAGGTTCTGCACCAAGCCCTTCAAAGATCAGCAGATGTTTGAAAGTGTTGGTCAGGTGGTCTTGCCCACGAATGATGTGGCTGATGCGCAAGTCGGCGTCGTCAACACAGGAGGCCAGGTGGTAGGTCGGCATTTCATCTGAACGCAGCAGCGCAAAGTCCTCAACCTCGTCGGTCAGCTTCGACTGTGCGCCATACACGGCGTCAACAAAACGCAAGGCCCGGCCTTCGCCACGCGGCACGCGATAGCGCAGCGCAAAGGTCTCGCCGGCCGCCGCTCGCCGATCACTCTCTTCGCGTGAAAGCTCGCGCATGCCGGGATTGCACAGCCACGCACCCTGCGCGCCTGATTGGTTATCGTCGCCCGTGTGAGCCGGCGTAAAGTCGCGATAAGCCAGCCCTTTGGCAAAAATGGCCGCAGCGGCCTGGCGGTGCAGGTGGAGCCGTTCGGATTGCTTGTACTCTTCGTCCCAGTCGAGGCCCAGCCAGCGCAGGCCCTCAAAGATCGACTGCACGCTGGCCTCGGTGTTGCGCTCCACATCGGTGTCGTCGATGCGCAGCACCATGGTGCCGCCGTTGTGGCGGGCATAGAGCCAGTTGAAGATAAAGGTGCGGGCGCTGCCCACGTGGAGAAATCCCGTGGGCGAGGGCGCAAAACGTACGCGCGGAGTGCCGGGCGTTGAGTGATCGAATTCAGGCATCGTAAGAAATGTTTACCACTACGATGCTAAAACATCGCGCTCCGCGCCGAATGTGCGCGCCGTCTCTTCAGGCAACCGGCGGAGGCGGTGGATATCCGCCCGGATACGTCGGCGGGGGCGCCGGAACCACCTTCCACTCGGCAAATGCCAGGATGTAGAGCAAGATGAGAAACCCGAATGGAACGATGACAAGCAGCGAAAGCCAGGGCGAAAAGCCTGCCTTTTTGCAGACGAACCAGAAGGGAACAATGATGACCGCGAGGCTAATCAGGATGATGATGGGCAGAATCGCCATCATCGCTACTACCATCTGCTGGACCATTGCCTGATCGGGCTGCGCCTGCGCGAGCAGAATCATCAGATGCATACTTCACACTCCACAAATGGGATGGATACTCGCAGCCAAGTTATCCTGATTCGACCCAATCTGCAACGAAATTATTCGGTTGCAGCTGAGCCGCCGAGATTAAACGGTCTCGGAACAGGGGACCCGCATCTCGCCGGCGTGGCTACAATTTCTGCGCCGGGCCGGCCTTCCATTCGGAGAAGGCGATGAAATAGAGCAGGGCCAGATTCACGAGAGGAATCATCATGAGGACTGAGAGAATTGGCTGGAAGCCCGCTTTTTTGAAAATAACCCAGAACGGAGGCAGAATGACCACGGTGACGGGCGCAAACAGCAAAGCTATAACCATCAGATGCCAGGGCTGAAGCAGGTCCCCCATAATGCAACCTCCTGAGAGCATTTTCTTTCGCAGGCCATATTAGCGCCGCAGGTGGGTATTTGAAGGTGATACCAGCAAATCCCCGGCCTTAGCTCCCTTGCTCCCTCGTTCCCTTGCTCCCTCGCTCCCTGTTTTACGTAATGTCCTCAGTGTCGTAAACACTCGGCGTAATCCGCCGCTTGGGCACGCCATGCACCGAGGAGAGCAGGTCGTCGACCACGTCTTCAAGCTGGCGCTGCGTCTCAATCACTTCGCTTATGGCTTTCAGGCCCTCTGCATCCTGGTTGCGCTCCACCAGCACTATCGCGTGGCATTGCGCCACGTGGTCCACGCCCAGCCCTTCGGGCGTTTTGGCCTTGATGCTCACGCGGTCGATGGGCAGGTCGAGCAGGTCGGCCACGCGCGACCGCATCTCGCCGGCGATGGGCGAAATCTTGGGCGCGGCCAGCACCAGCGTCGTATCCACATTCACAATGCTGTAGCCGGCGTGGTGCAGCTCTTCAAGCGCAAGGTTCAAAAAAATCGCGGAGTCGGCGTCTTTCCAACGCGGGTCGCCGGGCGGAAAGAAGCAGCCAATGTCGCCGGCGGATACGGCGCCCAGCAGCGCATCGGTAATGGCGTGCAGCAGCACGTCGCCATCGGAGTGGCCGGCGAGGCCTTCGGGGTGGTCAATTGTCATGCCGCCAATGCGCAGCGGCACCCCCGCCTTGAATGCGTGAGAGTCCCAGCCAATGCCGATTCGTGTATTCATAACGACTTCGTTCTTTCTCTAAGCGGCCTGCGATGATTTGATCAAGAACCCCACACCGTCTCGGGAAGGGTCTTTTCTAACTCCGCTAGCCCCGCTAACGCGGCTAACTCCGCTGCTTCAAATAAAACTCGGCCAGCTCCAGGTCGCCGGGCTGCGTAATCTTCAGATTAACCTGAGATCCGTGCACTACGGCTACCGAATGGCCGGCGCGTTCCACAACCGACGCCTCATCGGTGCCCACAAAGCCATCGGCCTCGGCCTCGGCAAATGCGCTCTTGAGCAGCCCGTACCGGAAGCCCTGCGGCGTCTGCGCCAGCACCACAAACTCTCGCGGAATGGTGCCCGTAATCAGCGCCCCGTGCGCCGTGCGCTCTACCTGTTTGATGGTGTCAATAGCCGGCATTCCCACAATGGCCGCGCCGGTTTCAATCACTGCGTCAATGGTGCGGTCAATGGTGGCGGCATCAATGAGCGGACGAACCGCGTCGTGCACCAGCACAATATCGTCGGGCTCCGCGGGCAGACGGGCGAGCGCGTGCGCCACCGACTCCTGGCGCTTGTCGCCGCCAACAACCACCTTCACGCGCCCTGAGAAGCCATACTCTGCGATCTGCGCCTCAACCCGCTCCACCTCCGGCTGGCGCACGGCAACATAAATCGCCGTAACGCGCTCAACCGCGACAAACGCGCGCAGAGAGTGAATCAGGATCGGCGTACCGTCGAGCGTGAGAAACTGTTTCGGTTTGGGCCCCGACATGCGGGTTCCCAAACCCGCTGCTGGAAGTATGGCAAACACTTGCATGACTCGCCGAGTATAGCACCGGCAAGGACGTCTTCAGCTTTCAGCTCTTAGCTTCTTGGCTTCGCGCATCGCTATGTTGCAGGCCGTATCCGAATCCACGGCATTTAGCGAGCCCCTTTGCAGTTGCACGTCCGAGCTAAAAGCTGAAAGCTAAGAGCTGGCAGCGCGTTGTAAAATTGCCGTGCCCCGACATTAGCCCTCAAGTAAGGACACCGGCGATGACGATCTCACGACTCCTCTTTGCTGCTGGCTCGCTGCTGCTTGCCGCAACCCTGGCGCGGGGCCAATCCGGCAACGACGCCTGCGCCAAACTCGCCAGCCTCCAGATTCCCAACGTCACCATCACCTCAGCCAAAGCATTTCCAACCGGGACCTACAACGCGCCATCAGGCAACGGCGGCGCGGACGTGGCCGCGTTCTACAGCAAGCTGGCCGCCTTTTGCAGGGTGATGGCGAAAGCCGCACCGAGCGCCGACTCCGATATCGCGATCGAAATCTGGATGCCGCTCGAAGGCTGGAATGGCAGGTTTGAAGGCACCGGCAACGGAGGATTCGCAGGGTCGTACGACACTGGTGAGCTGGCCGAATTCGTGTCGAAGGGCTACGCAGCGGCAGCCACCGATACAGGCCATACCGGCTCGTTCATCGACGCTTCCTGGGCGATCGGCCATCCTGAGAAAGTGATCGATTTCGGGTATCGCGGCATTCACGAAATGACCCGCGTAGCCAAGCTGGTGGTCGCCCAGTTCTATGGCTCTGGTGCCAGCCATTCTTACTTCGCTTCGTGCTCCGATGGCGGCCGCGAGGCACTGATGGAAGCCCAGCGTTTTCCCGACGATTACGACGGCATTCTCGCTGGAGCGCCGGCCAATAACTGGACCCTGCTGCTCACCGGTACAGTCACTGACACGCTGGCTCTCACGGCCTCGCCCGAGAGTTTCATCCCGCCGAAAAAGATCGCGACCATCGCCCACGCTGTCCTGGCCCAATGCGACGCGCTCGATGGCGTCAGCGATGGCATCCTCAACGATCCGCGCCAATGCGAATTCGACCCCGCGTCGATCGAATGCAAAAACGGCGAAGATACCGGCCAGTGTTTGACCGGGCCGCAGGTGACTTCACTCAAGGCCATCTACGGGGGCGTCAAAGACGAGCATGGCCGCACCCTTTTCCCAGGGTATTTGCCCGGCGCTGAAGAAGGCCAGAATGGATGGGGGACCTGGATCACTGGCCCCGCTCCCGGACGCAGCCTGATGGCGGCATTCGGAAGCGGCTATTACTCCGACATGGTTTATCAGAAGTCCGATTGGGATATGAAATCGTTCAGCTTGGAGACCGGGCTGCCATTGGCCGCGGAGAAAACAGCTCATGCGCTTAACTCCACCGATCCCAACCTCAAGCCGTTTTATTCCCACGGCGGAAAGCTCATCATCTATCACGGCTGGAACGATCCGGCCATCCCCGCGCTCAGCACCGTGAATTACTACCAAAGCGTCATCGATAAGCTGGGCCAGGGCAAGTCTCAGTCATTCGTGCGCCTCTATATGGTTCCGGGTATGCAGCACTGCGCGGGAGGCCCTGGGCCCGACGAATTCGGCCAGTCGCCATCGTCGAACCCCGACCCGCATTACAACGCGCGAACCGCGCTCGAGCTATGGGTGGAGAAGGGAACCGCACCGTCTTCGATCATCGCAACTAAGACAGCAGCTGCTCCGCCCGGAGCCGGCAACTCGCAAGCAGCGCCGGCCATCACTCGCCCACTGTGCCCGTTTCCGCAGGTGGCGCAGTACAAAGGCAGCGGCGACACCAACAGCGCCGAGAATTTTGGCTGTGCGGCTCCTAAGAAATGAGTGAAGTTGAGGTTGGCGTCGTAGTTTTCATGGTCTCGAAAACTCCAACCGCAAATCCTGGGTGCCCCATGTCTCGATTCTGAGACATGGGAAAGCACGCTGGCGGCTTTACAATCCTCTCGTGCCCTCTCCGCCCGCACGCAAGGCCGCCGCAAGCCTCGCGCTCGACACATCGATGTTCAAGCCGGGGATGCGTGTTGCCGTTGGCCTCTCCGGCGGCGCGGATTCGGTCGCGCTGCTCTGCGCGCTCTCCGAGCGGAGCAGGGAACTGGGGCTGGTGATTCATGCGGCGCATCTGCACCACGGCCTGCGCGGCGAAGAGGCGGGCGGCGATCTCGAGTTTTGCCGTGACCTGACCGCGCGCCTTGATATCCCTTTCCACGAAGCCCGTGTCGACACCGCAGCTGAGGCCCGCGCCAATCCCGGAACCGGCAAGCCTCAAGAATCCATTGAAGAGGCCGCGCGGCGCTTGCGATACGCCTGGTTCCAGCAACTCTCGTCCAAAGAGCAGCTCCATGCAGTCGCCACCGCGCATACGCTCGACGACCAGGCCGAGACGGTTCTCGCCAAGTTTCTGCGTGGCGCTTGGACCGAGGGCCTGGCGGGAATTCATCCAAGACTCGAAAGCGCGGAGGGCGTCATCATCAGGCCGCTGCTCAAAACTACGCGCGCCGAGATCGAGGCCTATCTCAAAGCCATCGGCCAGCCCTGGCGCGAAGACACTTCGAACCGCCAGCTCTCGTTCACCCGCAACCGTATCCGCCATGAGCTGCTGCCCCAGCTCGAATCGTGGAACCCGCAGCTGCGCACTCATCTGGCAAACATGGCCACGCTCGCCCGCGACGAAGAAGCGTGGTGGCAGGCCGAGCTCGACCGCCTCGCGCCCCAACTTATTCTTCGCGGTCGTCCTGTCCGCGGTGGAGGCCGTGCCACGTCAGAAGACGTTGCGCTCGATTGCACGCGGCTTGCCGCCCTCGCACCGGCATTGCAGCGCCGGTTGCTGCGCCGCGCCGCTGCTGAACTCGGCGCCGAACCCGACTTCGCCGCCACTGAGTCCCTCCTGAACCTGGCGCTCCGCGGCCATGCCTCCCAGCGCATTGAGCTGGCCAACGGCATTACCGCCGAAAGAACGCCGCGCGAGCTAAGGTTCAGCCTCGGCGCTGGTCCAAAAAGCAAAAACGCGGAAACGCCTTCAAGGGGCAAATCCACTGAGCCGCCGCAAACGCCGCTCGAAACACCGATCCCGGGCCAGATCGACTCCCCCGCCTTCGGCCTGAGCCTGAAAATTGACTTTGCCGGAGTCAAAACTTCTTCTCAGCCTGTAACTGCGACCCTCCGCAACTGGCGTCCCGGCGACCGGGTCCGGCTTCGCTACTCGTCCGGCCCTCGAAAAGTGAAAGAAGTCCTTGAATATCTTAGAGTTACAGGATCAGACCGGGTTCTATGGCCGGTTCTTGAGTTCGACGGACGGCTCATCTGGATGCAGGGGGTCGAGCTTGAGCCCGAACCAGGCCTCATCCTTACGGTACGACCGCTCGGTCCCGAACGGCGAGTCTGAGTCGTTCAGCCGCTTTACTTACCCAGACAAAAGCTCTGCAAAATCCCAATTCACTTCATTTCGGCCACTTTATTAGAGGCGCGGGGGAGTTTCTCTCGTCCGCCTTGGCCGTTACCCCGCTGGTCGAGCCTACCGGTGATACCAGCGGCATCTTCGACTTTTATTGCCTTCGGAGTACAATCGGGATACTGCTGATCTGAGCGGTGAGCTAACGGTGTCGGCTTCCGGACATTTCCGCACTTTGTTGCCACTTTGCGCGGGTCTAAAGCGTCTATAAGAAGGCCTGGTAGTTCGATAGAGCGAAGCCGTAATTATTTCGCTTGCCGGAAACGAGGGAGTGCTGGTGAATTCGAGCGTAAGAACAATCATGTTCTGGGTCTTTATTCTCATCTGCCTGATGGTGCTGTGGGTAGTGGTGACTAAAGGCGCAATGAACAGCAAAGAGGTCGAGTACAGCTACTCAGATCTATTCGACAAGGTGCAGAGCAATCAGGTTCAGGATGCCGTGATTCAGGGCGACGAGCTGAAGGGTCATCTGAAGGGCTCGAAAGACGAGTTCCACACCACGATCCCGACCAGCTACGAAGACCTTGAGAAGGCGTTGCTGGCCGCCAAGGTGAACTTCTCCATCAAGGAGCCGCAGAGCAACATTCTTCTGCCGCTGCTCTTTAATGTTGGGCCGTTCGTGTTGCTCATCGCCATCTGGTTCTTCATGGTCCGGCAGATGCAGGCGGGCGGCAACAAAGCGCTGAGCTTTGGCAAGAGCCGCGCGCGCCTGCTTTCAATGCAGCAAAAGAAGATCACCTTCAAAGACGTGGCCGGCGTTGACGAGGCCAAGGAAGAGCTGAAGGAGATCATCGAGTACCTGCGCGAGCCGCAGAAGTTCCAAAAGCTGGGCGGCCGCATTCCCAAGGGAGTGCTGCTGGTCGGCCCTCCGGGAACCGGCAAAACCCTGCTGGCCCGCGCCGTTGCCGGCGAGGCCAACGTTCCGTTCTTCTCCATCTCCGGTTCCGACTTCGTTGAGATGTTCGTGGGCGTTGGCGCAAGCCGCGTGCGCGACCTGTTTGAGCAGGGCAAAAAGAACGCGCCCTGCATCATCTTCATCGACGAAATTGACGCCGTGGGCCGCCATCGCGGCGCAGGCCTGGGCGGTGGGCACGATGAGCGCGAGCAGACCCTCAACCAGTTGCTCGTTGAAATGGACGGCTTTGAATCGAACGACGGCGTAATTCTTGTCGCTGCCACGAACCGGCCCGACGTGCTCGATCCAGCGCTGCTTCGCCCGGGGCGTTTCGATCGCCGCGTTGTAGTCGGCCTGCCCGACGTGCGCGGGCGCGAAGAGGTTCTTCGCGTGCACATCAAAAAGGTGCCCGTCTCCGACGACACCAACCTGAATGTGCTGGCCCGCGGAACACCCGGCTTCAGCGGCGCAGATCTCGCCAACATGGTGAATGAAGCTGCGCTCAGTGCTGCCCGCATGAACCGCAAGCAAGTGACCATGTACGACTTTGAGCTGGCCAAAGACAAGGTGCTGATGGGCGCAGAGCGCAAGTCGATGCTGCTTAGCGACGAGGAGAAGAAGGTCACCGCCTATCACGAGGCGGGCCACGCGCTGGTGTCGTTCTTGCGCAAGGATTCCGATCCGGTGCATAAGGTGACGATCATTCCGCGCGGCATGGCGTTGGGCGTCACCGTCTACCTGCCCGACGACCGCCACAATTACACTCGCGAATATCTCGAGACGCGTTTGGCCACACTCTACGGCGGCCGCGTGGCCGAGGAGATATTCCTGAACCAGATGTCGACCGGCGCAGGCAACGACATTGAGCGCGCCACTGAATTGGCACGCTCCATGGTCTGCGAATTCGGCATGAGCCGGCTTGGTCCGCTCACCTTCGGCAAGAAGGAAGAGCAGATTTTCCTGGGCCGCGAAATTGCCCAGCATCGCGACTTCAGCGAAGAGACGGCGCGCCAGATCGACCTCGAAGTTCGCCGCCTCATCGACGAAGCCTACCAGGGAGCGCACAACATCCTGGATGCAAACAAGGATGCGATGCACCGCGTTGCCGCGGCTTTGCTGGAGCGCGAGACAATCGACCTCGAAGAGCTGAAGATGCTGATCGAGGGCAAAGAACTACCCCCGATGCGCTCTTCGCTGGCCTCGCCCTCGGATACCGGCGGCCCTCCGCAGCAGGTTCTCAAGCCTGAGAGCCCCCGCGGACCGGGCTTCCCGGAGGGATCGCCGTCACCGGCGTAAAACAGTTGTCAGTGATCAGTTGTCAGTGATCAGAAAGGGCTGCTCTTCGGAGCGGCCCTTTCTTGTCTTCATCTCCGCGCGATACAATCCGGGTCAATGCTTCTTGCAAGAAAGTACCTCCTGATCTGCCCCGCGGCCTTGGTCTCAGCCGTCGCGCTCTGTCTGCCTGCGTCCGCGCAGGTTGTTGAAATGGTCAATCATGACGGCCAGCAAATTGCCTGCGAGCGAAGCGGACTCATGAGTTCCGCCAACTCCTGCGGAACAGAGAATTACGATGAGGTCGTTGTCGGCACCATTCTCAAGGTCAGCCCGATTTCCGATGGGGAGACCAATATCTCCCTCAAGACTGAAGAAATCTTCAAGGGTGCGCCGGCGCCCGTCATCGACATCGTCACCAGGCAGGTGAATTGTTTTCCCGATCTGCGCCCCGGCGACCGCTGGCTCTTTTACCTCGTCCGTGACAAGGAGTCCGATCGACTGACGCTCGCCTACGGCAGCGGAAGCGGGCCTGTTATGCAGGAAAGGGCGAACGTCGAACGCCTGCGGCGGCTTACGAAGTTTCGCGGCTCGGGGATGATTGTGGGAGAAGTGGACAAGTCCAACGGCGTCCCCCGCGCTCATCACCTCATCGTCGTCCGGCGCGTCGTCGGCGGCGCTCAATACACGGCCTACACCGATAAGAATGGCAAATTCGAATTTCCGCCGTTGCCCGCAGGCAAATACGACCTGAATCCCAACACAGTGCCGGGGCTGAAGGCGACCTGGTCCGGCCAGATCGAGGTGGAAGCGCGCCAATGCGCCAATTACTTCATCAATATCGAAGTCGACGGCAAAATATCTGGTACTGTTCGCAATGCTGACGGTACGCCGGTTGAATCGGTCGCGGTCGAAGCAGTTGCAACAGGCGATTCAGACAACGCAGGCGGCTCCGCAGTTACCGATGGGAACGGCCATTACGAGATTCACGGCCTAGATTCGGGAACTTACCTGGTGGGTCTTCGCATAGCCGATCAGGGAACCGGCGATGCCGCCCTCTACGCACCCGGCGTTAAAGACCGCAAGAAGGCGCTCGTCGTCGACCTTGGCCAAGCCGACCGCCGTGCCGGGGTCAATATCCGCGTGCCTGAAGAATAAGCAATGAGACGGCGCTACTGCGCCCGGCCCCCGAATACGCGATAGCTGATCCCCGCGCTGGCCCCATACGGATGCAGTGCCGGCTTTGTGTTCCAGTACTCTTCCTCAAAATCGAAGGGTCTCAAGGTAAGCTTTCTTGTCATCCGGAACTCAATGCCGCCGCCGTAAGCAATCGATGTTGATTTGCCGTTGAGCCAGCCCGGTCCGCTGCCCCAGCCAATCATGGCCTTCCCGTAAGGTGTCCAGCGATGGAACTCCCAGATCGGTATTTTGGGGCCGATCATGTATGTGTTTTGGCCGATATTGCGGAACTGGTTGAAACGCAGCCAGTGACCCTCGCCCTCAATCTGCAGCCAGCGTGAAAAATGTACGTCGAAATACGCGCCGAAGCCATAGAGGCGGTCAGGGCTGGTCTGCGCAATGCCGTTATAAGCGTAGTCAGGCTGGAAGGCCGAACCCTCGCCGCCAGCGTGGATCGACATGCCTTCGCGATACGCCGAAGGCACAACCTGCGCGCTGGCTGAAATAATTGCTGCGAAAAAAAGAGCCAGGCAGAATAGGGCCGAACCAATTCGCTTCATGAGGCCTTAACACTTCCGCTTCTGGGGAAAATGAGTTCTATCTGTTGATGTTTGATGCGGGAAAGACCCGCTTAATCGAAACCCGGCAGGTTGAGAATCTTTCAATCCAAACCTTACCGGGCTCGATTCATGTCTTACTGCGGGTTCTGCGCTGCCGCAGGCTGCTGACCCTGCGCCTGAGGTTGCGGAGGGTTCTGGGCCGGAGGCGCTGTCGCAGGCGTGTTATCTCCCGCGGGCTGCGTGCCGTTGGGCGCTGGAGGCGGAGGAGCCGCAGCGGGATCGCCGTTCCCTGCGGGCGCTGGCGCCGGAGGCGTGGGGCCGGTTGGCGGAGGCTCTACGCTGGCCAGGTCGTAACGCTGCAGCTTGTAGAAGATCGGGGTCACCTCAAACGGCATCTTGTCGCGTGCATTCATCGGCGCGTACCGCTTGGCGCTCAGCATGTGCACCTTGTCGTCCCAGGGGTCGGTCTTGAGCCAGCTGCCCAGCGGCAGGGCCGGTGTCTGCGCCAGATCGTCCCAGTTGATCTTGGGCGCCATGTGCGCCAGATCCCCCATCCACGGCGAGCCATCGGTCTTCAACAGCGAATCGCCGAGCTTGGGAGTGTTCAATGCCTTCAACACGGTGCCGCGCTGCTGAAGTTGCGCGTAGTAAAGGCCCGCCTCCGGCAGTTGGTCCTTGTACATTGAGTTCTGCAGATACTCCATGGCCTTTTTCGCTGCCGTGGCGTTGTCGATGTCAGAGTGATACATGTCGATGCGCTGGAAGGTCGATTCATCCGGGAAGAGCAGGCGGTCGTTGAATGCGTAGCGGGTGTCGATGTGGTGGCCCAGCGCGATATGAGCCAGTTCCATTGCGAGCACCGAGGCAATCGCCGGCTCGTTGGGCAGGGAATCGAGCAGACCCTTGCTGATCAGGATGGTGTTGCCCACCGTGGTGGTCTCAACCGTATCGGCCAGCAGCACGCGGCAGTGAATCTGGTCGGTGAACGCCAGGTTGTTGGGCACCACCAGGTTGATCACAATCTGGCCGAGAACCTTTTCTTCGTAGCCGCCGGGAGTAAGCGGGGCAACCAGTCCGGCCTCAACCAGGCGGTCGATCACGTTGTTCTCGGCTTGCGTAATCCACATGCGCGAGGCCTGCAGCGGACCCACATCCTGCGAGTCGTCGCTCTGGTCCACAGCGTCGTCAACTTTTACGCTCACGTTTTCGCTGTCGCGGGTCGGCAGCTTCAGGCTGTAGCCCCAGAAGTGTGTCTGCGCCTTCAGTCCCACTGACTTCTGTTCGGTGTCGATGCGATGCGTCTCTTCCACGTACACCGAAACCGGCAGCCAGATGCCCGGCTGCACATTCATCCGCCAGCTGTCGAAATGGAAGTAGTACTTTGAAGAATCCTCTGAGGTCGGTCCCGTGTAGGTGCCGTTGAAACGCACCACGTTGCCGTCCTGGTCCTCGATCCAGATGCGCCCGTAGAACCGGCCCATCCCCTTCACATCGGTCTTGGGGTGAACGTCGAATACCCAGGTCCGCACCGATCCAAGAAACTCGCGCCGCACATAGCTGAACACGTAATGCTGCTGGTCGAAACCGGTGGGATCGACGAACATCATCTGCATAAAGCCGGTGGGTGAGTACGTGAATTTCTCCAGGCCCAGCGCCTTGGTCAATCCGCTAATGGCCCCAAACGAGCCCTTGAACCAGCTCTTCTTCGCTGCGGCTCGCGGGGTGTATTGCTTGTCGAAAAACCCTTTGCCGAAGTCCACCCGGCTCAACATGTACTGGTCGTCTACCGGCACTTCGTACAGCTTCACATCCGGACGTGTGTCCTGGATGTAGGTCTCCACCAGGGGAGTACGCTGCTGGATGGCCTTGATCAGCACTTTTTCGCGCCCCACCGCCCTCTGTACGAGAGCTGCCTGTTCTGGCGTCAACGCGCGCGACTGTTCATACTTCGGTTGCTTCTTCGCATACGCGCACGTGGTGCCCAGAACGAGGATAAGGAAGGTTAGGGGGATCTTCCGCAATGTCATGTCAAGCTCCTAGGTGAGTACTTGCTGGTCCTTCCCCTCATCTGCCTCCGCCACTCGCGGCTCGACGTTGAGCTTCAGACCCTGAATCTGGTTGCCGGTAAAACCGTTAGCTCAATGCTAATCCCTTAACACTAGGCCAATTGAAATGTAATCGTGATATTCGTTGTCAAATCCACAGGTTGCCCATTACGGGTGGCGGGACGAAACTTGATCTGCTCCGCTACGCGGCGAGCTTCCTCGTCGAGGCCGTAGCCCAGGCCGTGTACCACGTCGTGCACAATCACCTGGCCGTTGGCGGTAAAGGTGACGCGCAGAACCACATCCCCCTGTATATTTTTCTGCCGCGCCTGAGCGGTGTACTGCACGGGCGGCTTCGACAGTACTTCAAGGCTGGTTGTCGCCGGCTGAACCTGGGCCTGGGGCACAGCCGCTGCAACGGTCTGCGCCGCCGGTATTCCTGCCGAGCCCACTCTGCCGTAAGAAGCGCCGTTAGCCGGGCCGGTTGCCGCTCCGGGAATTCCGGCCGACGCCACGCGCCCAACCACCCCGGAGTTCGATCCGGACTTGAGTCCGTTGCCAATGCCGGCCGATCCAACCACGCCGTGCGGCGCAACCGCCGGTCCGTTCATGCCGCCATATGGATTGCCGATGGCCGCCACCGTTGCCGGAGCTGTCGCGTAAGGGTTCGGCTTCACGCCGAAGGTCTGGCCCAGGTGCACGGGCGCGGTCGATGGCTTTACCGATTTGTCCTGCGCCGGCATTGCCGCCGTGAGCGCAGCCTTGGGCTGCGGCTGCATGATGATGTTCGGCTTGGCCTGCTTCATCTCCGGCAAGTTGACCTTGGCTTCCATCTGCACCGGCTTGGGCTCAGGCTTCGGCTTCGGCATTTCGATCATCTTGGGCTGCAACTGGATTTTCGGCGGCTCAGGCGGAGGCGGAAGCTTGGGCGGAGGAATCGGCTTCGGCTTGGGCTCAGGCGGAGGTGTGGTGGGCGCAATCAGCGTCGTCAGTTCGTAATGACGCTGGATTACGTGCTTGGCCATCATGCTGATACCGAAAATCAGAGCCAGAATGCATCCATTGACGATTGCGCTGGTTATAAAAGATTTGGACCGGCCTTCGGGCTCAGGGAGCATTCCAAAGGTCAACCGTCCGGGGGAATAGCTCGTCGTCATGTTTCTCAGACCTCGCTTTACGCCGTCTCCACAGCGCAAAAATTGCTCAATTTTGGGTCGACCCGAAACCGCTGCTCACGCCATTTTGACGACGCATTTCGTCCGGCGTCAGCTTCCCGTTTCCGATCCCGTCTGCGCGTTTCATCTCACTTCAACTTTCAAAACTTCAATGAATACCGGGCCGCCAGGTTTGGAATCGATTGACCTGACATGCAGACGAGGAAAAATGACCGCTGATTCAAGTTCTCGTTGATTGCGGTGAGCGGGGAGAGCCTGCACACGTGCCGCCTGGTCAACGAACTGCCGCTCGATGCTTCGGCTTCGGACTCTTTTATGCCCCGGATAATCCTGCTTCTCCAATTCGCATCCAAGGGGCCCGGAAAGGGCAATCCATTACCCTCAACCGCGACCAGTAAATCCTGCTTCCGGCCGCGAAATGGAAGCACTAAAGTGCCCCGCTGTTCATCGGGCGCATGATTATTTGAATCATGGCTCCGTGGGGTGAACAACGAGTGCGGCAGGCCAGGTTGCCTCGGTCTCCCCGCAGTCTGACAACAGACTACTGTAATAGACTTAAGGTTACCTAAACTGCTCGCGAAAGGACAGTTTTTTTTGTGAAAGTCCTGATAACCGGAGGCGCCGGGTACATAGGTGGTACCGTCGCTACCCTGCTTGCCCGAAACGGGCATAACCCTGTCATTTTCGATAATTTGAGTCACGGCCGCCGCGATTTGCTTCCGCCCGGCATCGACTTCATCCAGGGTGAGTTGGCTGACCGCGCCGCCATCGAGGCAATCTTTGCCTCGGCTGCCGGCGATAACCAGCCTTTTGACGGCGTGCTTCACTTTGCCGCTCTCATCGAAGCGGGCGAGTCGATGGTCCATCCCGAGCTGTTTTTCCGCAACAATACCGCCGGAACACTTTCGCTGCTTGAGGCCATGCTTTCCTCCGGACCCCGCCGCATTGTCTTTTCTTCCACCGCGGCCGTCTACGGCGAGCCGGAGTCGTCGCCCATCTGCGAAGATGCCCGGCTCATGCCCACCAACGCCTACGGCGAGTCCAAGCTGCTGGTCGAGCATATCCTCGCCTGGTTCAATCGCATTCACGGCTTTCGTTACGCCTCTCTGCGCTACTTCAACGTGGCTGGAGCCCCCGAGGGTCCCGACGGCGTCACTCGTGGCGAGGCGCATACGCCGGAGACGCACATCATCCCGCTCATTCTGGATGTAGCTGCGGGCAGGCGCGCCCTCATCCAAATCTTTGGAAACGATTACACCACCCCGGATGGGACCTGTATCCGCGATTATATCCACGTCTCTGACCTCGCCGATGCCCATCTTCTTGCCCTCACCGCACTCGATACACGTGATCGGCTCATCTACAACCTTGGCAACGGCAAAGGCTTCAGCGTACAGCAGGTCATTGACTCTGCCCGGCGGGTTACCGGCCACTCCATCCCGGTCGAGATCGGTCCTCGCCGGCCCGGGGACCCGGCTGTGCTCGTAGCCAGCTCTGAAAAGGCCATCCACGAGCTCGGCTGGCAGCCGCGCTATACGCAACTGGACGATATCCTTCGCACGGCCTGGGACTGGCACAAGAGACTCTATCGCCTCTAAACAGCACTCATTGATACATTCGAAAATTGTGCCCGGCTTCATGTCCGGCTGGGCAGCGTGAAGTTCGGTGATCGCGAAGAAGAAGTACGCGGCGTCCGGGTCAGCGCCCTGTTTGGGAGCGCTGCCCGGCTCAACCAGTTTCTGTCGCCGCGTGGGAATCCACCTTTCCCTGCATAAGATTCTGCAACCGATCCCCCGCGTTGAATGTCCAACAAAGGTGGTAGTGGCATCCACCAAATTTCCCAGAGGTCGCCGAGCCATGCCTTCGAGTCAAAGAACTGAAAAACCGGCCCGTAAGGGCTCGTTCCGCGCATTTCTCGACTTCTTCGTTCTATTCAGCGGCGTTTCGACCAGGTCAAATCTCGAGCGCACCCAGCGCCGGCCGCTGCTCAGCCGGGGTTTATTTCTCTTCCGCAGCAAAAGCAAACAGGACGAGGCGAGCCCGCGCCTTTAATTCCGAACCCGGCCCGCGGACCAATGTTTCGCCAAGCCGGAGCTTTTAGTCGATGTGCCCCCTTTTCTCTGGTCTCTGATCTCTGTTCTCTGACCCCCCATTCTCTGTACAATCTTCTTATGTCGCTGACCCGCCAACAGGCACTCGACCACTTCCAATCCCCCGACCTCATCGGCCTGGGCTTTGAGGCCGACGCCGTGCGCCGACGCCTGCATCCCGAGGGCGTGGTCACCTACATCATCGATCGCAACATCAACTACACCAACTTCTGCACCGAGTACTGCACCTTCTGCGCCTTCTACCGCCCGCTCAAAGGGCCCACGGCAAGCGAAGGCTACATCCTAGAATTCGAAAAAATCTACGAGAAGATTGCTGAGACCATCGAGATGGGCGGCACTGGCGTGCTGATGCAGGGCGGCATTCACCCCGATCTCAAGATCGACTGGTTCGAGAATCTTTTCACCGGCATCAAGCAGCGTTTTCCAAAGATCTGGCTGCACTGCCTGTCGGCCTCTGAAGTGCTGGCCATCGCCGAGTATTCCGATCTCGACCTGCGCACCACCATCGCCCGTCTGCGCGATGCCGGCCTCGACTCGATCCCCGGCGGCGGCGCAGAGATTCTCGACGACGATGTGAGAATCAGAATCGCCCGCCTCAAGTGCCGCACCGAAGATTGGGTCAGCGTGCATCGCACCGCGCACCAACTTGGAATGCGCACCACGGCGACCATGATGTTCGGCGTCGGCGAAACATTCGAGCAGCGCATTAATCATTTCGAAGTCGTTCGCCGCCTGCAGGAAGAAACCGGCGGATTCACGGCCTTCATCCCCTGGAGCTTCCAGCCGGGCAACACCGCACTCGGCGGCCGCGGCTGGGACGAAGCTACCAGCGTCGAATATCTCAAAGTTCTCGCAATCTCGCGCCTCTATCTCGACAACATTGAGAACGTGCAGGCCTCGTGGGTCACGCAGGGACTCAAGGTGCTCGAGCTCGGCCTCCACTTCGGCGGCAACGATGTAGGCAGCGTCATGCTCGAAGAAAATGTGGTGAAAGCGGCAGGCACTTCGAATTGCACTACGGAAGAAGAGCTGCGGCGGATTATTCGCGATGCGGGGTTCAAGCCCGTGCAGCGCGACACGCTGTATCGGACGATGTTCCTGAACTAGACCATTCCCCGCCTCCGTCATCCGAGGCCAACTACCGGCTTCCATCTATCTCAACCCAAAAACTTCGCCTGTTCCCTCGAACGCAAGTTATCCTTGCCCCATGCTTCCCAGTTGCCTGCGCCTGCCCGTTGCGCTATGTGCCGCCCTTGCCGCTCTCGCCTCATCGGCGCCGGCGCAGCAGGCGATCGGCGCGCCGGCGCAGCCGCGCTCGACGTTTGTCGCAGACGGTCTGGGCAAGGGCGCCGTTGCGCTCGACGGTCCCTGGCAGTTTCACCTGGGCGACGACATGGCCTGGGCCAATCCCGTATTCGACGACAGCCAATGGGAACAGCTCTCCGCCGACAGGCCGTGGGGCGCGCAGGGACACAAAGGATACACCGGCATTGCCTGGTACCGGCGTCGCATCGCAATTACGCTTGCCCCCGGCGCTTCACCCGACCTCGCGCTCTATCTTCCCGCAGTCAACGATGCTTACGAAGTCTATTGGAACGGAGCATTGGTGGGCCGTTATGGCAGGCTCCCGCCTGATCCGGTCTGGTACTATTTGCCGCCGCCTCAAACCATGGGCCTGGGCCAGGCCCGCTCCGGCGTGCTCGCGCTGCGGGTCTGGAAAGCGCCCCTGACCTCAAACGATTCGGTCATGACAGGAGGCTTTTCGTTTGCTCCTTCCATTGGCAGCCCAGCGGCGATTGCCGGACTCAAGGCGCTGCCAACGGCTTGCGCTGGTCGACTGCAAGTGGAACTACGTTCGCCCTCGACGGCTTGTATTTCCTGGTAGGCCTGATCGCCCTCTTCGCGTGGTTGCGCGACCGGCGGCAGATGCTCCTCTTCTGGATGGCAGCCGAGGTCCTTTCTGTAGTCGCGGTCGAGTATTTGGAGTTGTACCGGTTCCCCATCCGCTATGTCGTATCCATTGATTTGGCGCAGCCTCTATTTGGCTTGACGGCCGTTGCCACATGGTATGTGCTGGCAATACTTCTGCGCCTGGATGAGAGCCGGATCATCACGCGAATGCTGCGCATTCTCGCCGTCGTTGCCATGGCGGACTGCGTGCTCGACGCCCTGGCAACGTATGCCATCGGCGCGGCGTCCGGAAGAGTTGTCGCGTGGGCGCAAGGGGCAGACTGGTTTCTGGCATTCGTTCTAAATGCGGTGCAACTTTTGCCCACGCCCCTGGTGATTTGCGCAGTCCTTCGCAGAAAGCGCTTGTCATCGGAGCGTTGGATGGTCGCGTTTTTCTCTTTGCTGGCCAATCTCGTTCCCGTTTTTCAGGATATCTTTCAACAGGGCAGCCGCTTCGCTCCCGTGCAATGGCTCGCGGACTTGCTTCTCCGGCCCCTCTTCGCCGTCAATGGAGCAGCGGTCAATCTCCAGGCGTTGACAGCCACGCTGCTGCTTTTTGCCATTGTCTTTGCCGTATACCGTTACTCGAACGATGAGCGGCGCCGCCAGATCGCCGTCGAGCAGGAGTTCAAGAGCGCACGTGAACTACAGCGTGTGCTCATCCCCGACGAGCAGCCGAAGACTCCGGGTTACGCGCTGACCAGCTCGTACAAACCGGCCAGCGAAGTGGGCGGAGATTTCTTCCAGGTCATCGCTCTCAAAGACGACGCAACGCTGATTGTCCTGGGAGATGTGAGCGGCAAGGGACTGAAAGCAGCCATGGCCGTATCGCTGATCGTCGGCATGGTGCGGGCGCTGGCCGGCATCTTCCCCGAACCGGGCAGGCTGCTCGCAGAGCTAAACGATCGCCTGGCGGGACGGCTGCACGGAGCTTTTGCCACGGCAATTGTTATGCGTCTCGATCCGCAGGGTGAATGCAAAGCAGCGAGCGCGGGGCATCTCTCTCCCTTTGTGAATGATCGCGAAATGGAGCTGCCGGGAGCGCTTCCGCTCGGCATCAGCGCCGGAATTGTTTACCAGGAAAGCCGGATCGAGATCCAGGAAGGAGATCGACTGGCGCTCTACACCGACGGGCTTCTGGAAGCGCGCAATTCAGCGGGCGAGTTGTACGGCTTTGACCGGTTGCATGCACTCTTTTCCGGCAGACCAGATGCAGCCCAAGCTGCGGAATCTGCCGTTCTATTCGGCCAGGACGACGACATCACCGTGCTCACCCTCACCCGGACGGCGGCCGGAGACGCATCGCTCGCGCAACACACCGTTCCCACGTTATCGCCGGCATAGAGAGTAACGGCATCGGCATCGCTGCCTTGCTCCTCATGGTTCCGGGCTGCGCACCTTGCTGTGTGTAGTCGCGGCCCTCGCATCGACCCCCAATCAAGCGCTGCGGGCCGAGTAATCGCAATCCCTCTGAATCCTGTCTTATTGCCTTACACTTGATCTGAAAACCATATCGCGGAGCCCAATGCATCTTCCCTGGCACAACCAATCGCCGATGGGCGGCAGAATCATCGTCGGACTATTTACCTTACTAGCCCTGGCTGGAATCACTTCCAGGCAAGCGAACGCGCAGGCGCCCAATCCACCGAACGCACTCAATCTTGGAATCATCGTGACACCGTCGATGACTGAGGCTCAAGCGGTGCTCAAGCAACTGAAAGCCGGCATGGACTTCTCGGTTCTGGCAAAGGAGAAATCCACTGACGCCACCGCTGTCGTCGGCGGGTATATGGGGAACCTGCCCCCCGATCAGCTTCGCTCTGAACTGCGGAACGCCTTGCAGGGGCACCAAGTGGGTCAACTCACCGATATCGTGCAGCTGCCTACGGGATTCGCCATCATGAAGATACTGGCGGCGGCGCCGCCAATGGCGGACCTGAATCCGAAGCGCATTTCGTCGCTGGTATTCACTGGCGACATCCAGCTCGGCGCATCGGTCTCTGGTCTAAACGAGGCCGATGCAGTTTTTCAAGCCTATCCCAAGCCTGACAAGTGGTACGACGACCTTGCCGAGCCGTGCAAAATTCGAAAGGAATCGCTGGCTAATTCGAAGGAAATGCTGCAGAACCACCTGGCTCCGGCGCAAGTCTTAGGCGAAAAAGAGAACATAGCCAACCAGATTCGCGCACATTCCGTCCTGGGCCAGCTCTATGCCTTCAGCGGAGAAATGGAGAAGTCGATTGCGGAATGGAAGGCTGCTTACCAGCTCGCTGAGTCCGATGATCCAGGCAGCCTTCTAAATCTGGACGAGACCCTGGGCGCAGCCTATTTGCACTGGTCTGAGATGGAAAACGGCATATACACCGATTCAGGGGATATGGACCTTATTCCACCCCGCGATCCGAGCGAACATTTCAAGCGCACCGACGAGTCGAAGCAGGCCATCGAGTATTTCAAAACGTATCTCAACGAGCGCCCCGGCGACCTTGAAGTGAAGTGGCTCCTGAATCTGGCCTACATGACCCTGGGAGAATATCCCGCGGGCGTGCCGGCAGCTTACCTCATTCCCGAGAAAACTTTCCAGTCGAAACAAGACATTGGGCGCTTTATTGACCGGGCACCTGCCGCCGGGCTCAACGTGTTTCGCGAAGCGGGCGGCGTCATCGTAGACGACTTCGATAACGACGGGCTGCTCGATGTCGTAGCCTCCAGCATGGATGTCTGCGATCCGATCCACTTCTTCCATAACAACGGAGACGGAACATTCAGCGACCGCACTCAGCAGGCCGGACTGATGAATCAGACTGGCGGTCTCAACATTGTTCAGGCGGACTACAACAACGACGGCTGCATGGACATTCTGGTGCTTCGCGGCGGCTGGGAGTTTCCCCAACGCATGTCGCTGCTGCGCAACAACTGCAACGGAACCTTTAGCGACGTTACCGATGCCAGCGGGCTTGGGGCTCCGCTTCAAACACAGGCCGCGGCGTGGGCCGATATCGATAACGACGGACTTCTCGACCTCTTTGTTGTAAATGAAGGCGCGCCGTCAAGGCTCTACCACAACAAGGGTGACGGAACGTTCGAGGAAATCGGCCACACGGCCGGCATCGATCAAGTTGGCATCTCAAAGGGAGTGGCCGCGACCGACTACGACCATGACGGCTTTGTCGATTTCTACGTGACCAATCAGAACGGGTACAACTTTCTTTATCACAACAACGGCAACCTGACCTTTACTGAAGTAGGCAGGCTAGCGGGCGTGCAAGCTCCCTCCTTCGGCTTCCCTACCTGGTTCTTTGACTACGACAATGACGGCTGGCCTGACCTGTTTGTCGCCAGCTACCTCCCAGCGGTCGGCGAAGCGGTAAAGTCCCTGGTCGGCGAGCCCACCAACGCCGAAACCATGAAGCTCTACCGGAATAAACACGATGGCACGTTTGAAGACGTCACAGCGCAGGTGGGCCTGGACAAGGACTTTATGGTAATGGGCGCCAACTTCGGCGATGTGGATAACGACGGTTATCTCGATATCTATGTCGGCTCGGGACAGCCCTCGTTTACCGCGCTGCTTCCGCACGTCCTGCTGCGCAACGACCAGGGCAAGTCGTTTGTCGACATCACCCAGTCTTCCGGCACCGGAGAGTTGCACAAGGGGCACGGAGTCTCATTCGCCGATCTCACCCGGCGAGGCAGCGAAGACATCGTGACCGTGATTGGCGGCGCCGTTCCCTCTGACGGGCATACCATGCGCGTCTTTGAGAATCCCGGCAACAACAACGACTGGCTGAATGTTCGCCTGGTGGGCGTAAAAACCAATCGATCCGGTATGGGGGCCGAAATCAAGGTCACCGTGCAGGACGGAGACGCCGCGCCCAGGTACATCTACCGGACCGTGGGACAAACCAGCTCGTTCGGCGGCAATCCCATGGAGCAGAACATCGGGCTTGGACACGACGCGCATTCCATATCCGTCGACGTGTGGTGGCCGGTCTCCAAAACCCGGCAACAATTTACCAGCGTCGCCAAAGACCAGTACATCGAGATTAAAGAATTCGGCACCAGCTATACTAAGCTCGAAAAGCACCCGCTCATGTTGGGGCCAGCGGGCGCGCCAGCCGCAGCCGCGCCCGCGCCGAAGGCCAATTGAATGGACGCTTTAGCGTCGGCGCTGCTGAACCGGGGAGGCATGGATGAACGCGAGACGAGCCATTGTGACCATCGCGTTCTGCCTTCACGCCGCCATGCAGGCATGGGGCGCAGGCCAGCACACAGCGCAGGGCATCCTGCTTCAAGTCGACAACGCCAAAGGGTTGATCACGGTCTCCTGCGACGCCATCCCCGGTTACATGGAAGCCATGGAGATGCCTTTTCAGGTGCGCGAAACTGCGCTGCTCAAAACGCTTGTGCCCGGCTCCACGGTGCGCTTCACCATGGTCGACCGCGACCACAAAGAATATGCCGAGCACCTCGAGATGATTCAGGTCACAAACCATGAGTCTGAGCCCATCGAGGCTGGCCGGCTCACTTATCTGCAGCGCCTGCTCAACCCGGCGGCGGCGGCAACCATCGTCCCGGTGGGGCAGTTGGTGCCTGATTTTGCGCTCACCGATCAGGCGCAACACCTGACCCACCTCGCCGATTTCAGGGGAAAGGTGGTCGCGCTCACCTTCACCTATTCGCGCTGCCCCAACCCCAACTACTGCTTCCGGCTGTCGAACAACCTCTCGGTTCTGGCCCGGCGTTTTCACAAGGTGGCCGGGCGCGACCTCATCCTCGTCACCATTGTGATCGATCCCGGCGTGGACCAGGGCAAGGCGCTGGAGCGCTATGCAGACACCTGGAAGGCCGATCCGGCGACATGGCATTTCCTCACCGGCAAGCTCCCAGATGTTCGCAGTGCAGCCGAGCTCTTTGGCATGGACTTCTGGAACGACGAAGGATTCCTGATTCACACGTTCCACACGGTAGTCATCGATCGCGAAGGCCGCCTGGCCGCGAATCTTGAAGGAAACCAATTCACTGCGGAACAGCTGGGCGATCTGGTTGAAACGGTAATGCGCCGCCCGTATCAAGGCGCCCGCACAACCACGGCGAATGCGGGCACCGCGCCGGCGCCAGGAAACGCCAGCCACCCATAACGGCAACGCTCAAGAGCATGCAGCGAAGTGAGTTTCAGCTGTTTGCCGATTTGGAATGTAAACAACTGAACATGGATAAGTTACAGTCTTAATCGCTGTGCGCGCAAAATTGCGTATTTGGGCGGAAATCTGCACCATTCCTGGTGCAAAAGGGGTGTTTTCGGTGTCGAATCCGCAACGAATGTAACAATCATTTTTGGCCTTTCGCTCGATCTAAGCTGCTTGTTCAGTGGAGGTTATCTTGGTCTCATCGCTGTTATCTTTTTTGACACCCCGGGGGTGGGGAGGGGTGCGTTTTTTTGCTTTTTTCCGTGGTTTGGGTTCGCGGGGAAGGGCGGCAAGCGCGGCCTGGGCCGCGTAGATGAGCTTGCCGCTGGCGTTGTCGGGAATAACTTCCATAAGGACTCCTTCAGCGACGCAGGCGATGAAGTTGAGAATTTCCTGCCGGCTTGAAAGCGCAGGCAGATTATCGCGAAAGGCCTTTGATCCTGCCTTTTCGCACAGGTATTCCGAGGCCCTTCCTGGTCCGCCGTTGCGTTTGCAGTAGTCGTCGTATGCGTCGTCATAGGCATCGCGGCAGAAATTGATGGCGGCGAAGGGTTGGTTGAATGGGAGTTCTTCCTCGGTTTCCGGTTCGGTTTCCGGTTCGGTTTCTGGTTCGGGTTGGGTGGGTGTTATTTCGTCTAGTTCTGGCATTTGTATTTTCTCCAGATTCCAGTGTGCGCGCGTGAGGGGTAATTACCGGCAAAAGCGGTGAACGAGCGAAACGGCCCGAGTTGGCCGGGGTGGGCCGCCTACTTCGAGGTGGGTTCGGTGAGCGATGCTGACTCGAAACCGGCCGTTCCACCGCGTTGGGTGCCGGGTCCCGAAATGAAAAATGCCAGTTGGCCGAAGGCCCGATGCAACGAATTCGGAGCGATTAGGGCCTTACACTCGAATAGGAGACTTGCGGGAATAACCCATATTGGGTTATTCTCAAATCTCCAGAGGGACATGACGTGGCCAGACAAACGGCATTGAAATTGGATGATCGCATCTTCGACATAACCCCATATATGAAGGCGGGTTCGGCCATAGAGCCTTCTTATACGACTTCCTTAGGGGCCTTATTTGCCGCCGACTGTACGTCAGTCCTTCCGGAAATTAAAGACGAAGTGATTGATACCGTGTTTGCAGATCCACCTTTCAATTTGGGAAAGGAATATGGCAAGAGCTTTGACGATTTGCGAACCGATGATTATTACCTCAACTGGTGTAAGGGTTGGATCAAGGAGTGCGTTCGCACAATCAAGCCAGGTGGAGCATTCTTTCTCTACAACCTTCCAAAGTGGAATATTCTACTCGGAAGTTACTTGACAGAACTTGGTATGGAGTTCAGGCATTGGATTGCCATTGAGATTTCCGCCTGCCTGCCGATTCCTGGAAGGCTTCATCCCAGTCACTACAGCCTGCTTTATTACACGAAAGGCAAACCGAAGACCTTCAGGCGCGTTCGCACTCCGATTCAAATCTGCCGACACTGTGGAGGAGAGGTTAAGGACTACGGCGGCCACCGAGATGCCATGAATCCCGAGGGAGTGAATCTGAAAGATGTTTGGACCGATATCCCGCCTGTTCGACATTGGAAGTTTAAGTCCCGGGACCGCAAAGCGAATGCCCTTTCGACCAAGATTCTAGATAGGGTGGTAGAAATGTCCACGCTTCCGAACGAATTGGTTTTGGACCCCTTCGGCGGTAGCGGAACTACGTATGCCGTATGTGAAAAAAAGGGAAGAGAGTGGATCGGCGCAGAAATCGACTTCGCGCCAGAGATCATTGACCGGTTAGAGAGCGGCGAAATCCATCAGCATAAGAATGATGACCGCGTTACCGCTTGACCTTCTTGGACCTTCCGTCGGTTCCCTTCGGAATGAAGCGCACGTCTTTGCTCTCTTCGTCCTGTTCAATCACCACGATTTCGAGAACGCCCGCTTTGCACGGGACGGATTTCCAAAGCTTTAGATAAGGTTCTAGCTCTCGGTAATTGCCGATTCTATCCGTCAAATACAAATAGAGATTTCGGGAAGGCACCACGAGGACGCCGGCGGCAATTAAGCCATCGGCCACCAGCATAGTCAGCTTATTCATCGAACGGTGGCTGGACGAAATGTTTCCCGTCTCCCATTCCGTGACAATGAAGCCCTCGGGGCCGGGAATCACCGCGTCGAAATCCCCGAGGCGCTGATCGAGAAGATTCTTGGCCGGCTCCTCGATGGTCCATTCGAGCCTCTTCAGCTCTTTAACAAACTCTTTCTTGACGGGCCTTACACCGTTCCCTTTCCGAACTGGATTGATCGTAAATCTGCCGCTTCCTGGCGGCCAGTCGCATTTCTTCGCAGCCTCGTGGATGGCAGCCCTTGTTTCAGCCCAATGTGTGGAGCCCGAATAAGAGCCGCAGCTCAGCACGGTCTCGACGTGCACAATCTTCATTGTGTCCCCCGGTAGAACTTCTCGAGCAATTTCACCGGATCGACGCCGAGCGCCTTCGCCACTGCCCCGAACTCAACGACATCGAGTCGACGCTCGCCGCGCTCATACTTTGAGACGAAAGACTGAGGCCGATTAAGACGCTGAGACAACTCCGCTTGCGTGAGGCCCGCGGTCTTCCGCACCTCGATCAGAAGCTCGCGGAATTTCTTATACGCCCCGTCATCCATCTTGTTTGGTCGCTGGGGGCGAGTATAAAACCGATTATCGGATAATCCCAAAATGGGTTTGATCGGAAAGTGTGCTGACGGGTGGCCGAGGTCTAATGAGTCCAATTTGGCCTGATGCCGTACATCTCAAATTTGGGACCGTTTGATTCAGAGGCCTGAAGGCCTCTGCTCCCTCCGGGTTTTCGGGGGTGGGTGGGGACGCAAAGAACAACTGCAGGTCCCTCGGCTTCGCTCGGGATGACAGCGGTGAGGTGAGGGTGGTGCGATGCGGCGTCTGATGAATCGACACGCCTCGCGCGCACGATGAATGAACATCTTGGCACTGTGCTGAGTTGCTCAGACAGCTGACTCGCGGGGTCAGTAACTTGATTCGAAGCAGCGAGGTGTTTCAGAGTGCCGCCGCTGCTCCCTTCGGGTTTCGGTTTTGTGAGAGGTAGGACAGGAACAAACAGGAACCCATCCGCATAGAAATCGGTGGCTGCCTGATTCGACAACAGCAGGCTTCCACGGGCATCAGGGCATTTCTCCCTTTGCTGTCTAGCGATCCCACGCTAGCCGCAAAAACAAAGACGCGGCGAGGGTGGGGCACCCGCTCTTAATACATTCAGGAGAAATGCTCTAGAACCGCAGAAGGCGACGAACGGCCGGCGTGCCGGTTCTGTCGCCGACATCAAAAGGAGTTTATTATGAGCGAATTATTTAATGACGAAAGACTGAGTACAGCCGATCTGGTGAAAGGATCGCGCCACGCGGCAACGATACCCGAACCAGCGTTATCTGAAGAGGCTGCGGGGCTGCCTTCGGATTATGAGCCTTCCGATCATTTCCCTGTTGATAGTCTGCGCATCGATGATCGTATCGGGGGCACACCAAACGAAACGGCCAACCCGGGGCGCAACGCTCAAACTAATGCCGGCGCGAACGAGCCGGCGCAGCCTAACCCGCTTTTCCCCCAGGACGAGCTGAAAAGCTTTCGGTCGCACTGGGACGCTGTGCAGACCTCTTTTGTCGATGAGCCGCGTGCGTCAGTGGAGCAGGCAGACAGCCTGGTGGCCAACGTAGTGAAGCGTATTGCCGAGCAATTCGCCACAGAGCGCGAGCAGTTGGAAAAGCAGTGGGGTCGTGGCGAAGATGTGGATACGGAAGATCTGCGCCAGGCATTTAAACGCTACCGGGCATTTTTCGATCGCCTTCTTACTGTCTGAAGGACGTGGCCGGAGGGTCAAGAGACCCGCGGTACAACCGGTCAACCACCCCGGCGAATTCAAATCATTCGCCGGGGACTCCGGATTGCCACCGCAGCGAATACAAATCATTCGCCGGGGACCCCGGGATTGCCACCCCAGCGACAAGGACAGAAACGTCGCGAGGGTGGGGCACCGGGCAATCCTCGCTCAGCGCATGCCTGCGATTTGTTGCTCGGCTTCTTCCTGCACAGACTCCTGCGACTGAAGCAGAAGGCGCAGTTCGTAGCGCTCGATCGTCGTCTGGTTCCATTGATCGGCGATATCTGCTATTCGAGCGGGGGGTAGATGCTCGTTTGCGCACTCCTGGGCCAACGATCTGCATACCAGCTCGCGCAATGCCAGTTGCGCTTTGATGGTGTGAATCCGAAGTCTGCGAAGCGTGGATTCCAATGCCGGACCTCCGATCAATGCGCGCCCGAATCCTCGAATGACGGAAGGGTAAATTTTCTGCCGGGAGGCCGGAAGTTGCGTTTGAATGTTGAGGAAGAGGGTAGTGATAATTTACGAGCAAATCTGTATAGTTTTGCTCACTTCTGTTGAAGTTTCGGAGGATAGCTTCAAATCGTCGCTACGGCGAGGCTTCGGCATCGGGTTCGCTGGATACAACAGGAACAGGCGGGAACACATCTCACAAGGTGCAATCGCCGCGAACGATGGTTGCGGGGATTGCATCTAATCGTATTGCACTGCATACAGAGAGAGAGGCGAAGCGTATGGCTCGTGATCTGGCACAGGATTTACTTGAGAAACAGGCAACGGTCGAAGACATTCTGCGCGAGGTGTCGCGCTTGAAGTCGGTGGTGAGCGAGGCGGTTGAAGACGGCGTTGAATCGGCGCTGAAGGCCGTGAAACAGGGTCGGGAAGTTGCCGAGGACGGCGTCCATTCGGCGATGAAGGCCGTTAAACACGGGAAGAGCGTTGCCGAGGACGCGATTCAGGACGCGCGTTACGCGATCAAGCGGAATCCGCTTCAGGCTGCGGGGATTCTGTTTGCGGCGGGCGTGGTGATTGGCGGGCTGGTGACGCTGGTCAGCATGCAGCGGGATTGAAAAGACAGCCAGTAGGCAATAGCAAAAAGCCAATAGCCAGTACTGCTGACTATTGGCTATTGGCTACTTACTACTGGCTGTTCTTACGACGTTACTACTTTTTGCGCAACTGACTCTTCATCGGAGTCGGTCTGTATGATTTTGTTGTGCAGGCAGTAGAGTGCCAGCTCGAGGCGGTCGCTTACGCCGAGCTTGTCGTAGATTTTGCGCAGGTAGTTCTTGATGACCTGCTCGGTGGTGCCGAGCTGGAATGCTATTTCCTTGTTGCGCTTTCCCTGGGTGATGCAGGTGATGATGGCCATCTCTTTAGGCGAGAGGCGGGGCTGGCTGCGCGGGCTGACGAGGGCGGCGGCCTGGGCGCGATAGGCCTCGATTACCCAATTGACTGACTGGTTGTCGATCCAGGTTTCGCCGGCGGCAATGCGGCGGACGCAGCGGACGAGCAGGTCGGGCGAAATGGAGCGGGAGACGATGCCGCGGACGCCGCGGCGATAGAGCTCGACGGTGTAGTTCTCGTCGGCGCTTAGGGCCTGGACGATGAGCTTGACGTCGGGAGCGAGCTTGATGAGCTCGGGAATGACATTGGCGGTACCTGCCAGCAAGCTGCCCTCGAGCAGAACGATGTCTGTGGGGTAGCGGTCGATGGCGAGGCGCAGGTTTTCGAGGCTGTCGGCCTGGGCGACGACGCGGAGGTCGTCTTCAAGCGCGAAAACCTTCCTGATTCCCACGCGGTAAATCGCCTGCGAGTCAGCCAGGATAATCCGGACTGTCCCGGGCTTTGCGGGAGTTTCGATAACTTCGGTTTCAGGAGCGTCTTCCAGGAAATCCATAACCGGCATAAGTCAGCATTATGCCTTATTGCTCTGCGAATTGGTATTCATCAATAGTTGCAGCTGCAATATACGAATGTTGACTTAAGGAGCAGCGTACCACACGTCCGGTGCAATGAACCAGCACATCGTGGGGCGTACCCAGGACCGCACCAGGCATGCGCAGTGAGAAGCGGATGCCGATTCCGGAGGGAATGTGCTGGTCAAGTTCGAACAGTGCGCCGCTTGCCGAGATGTTCCTTGTGCGGGCCGGCACGTCGCCCTTGCTGGTGCTCAAAACCACGGGAAGGGCAATGGGGAAGCGGACGGCACAGCGCACCTCCTGCTTGGAGGAGGCAGGTGCGACGACGGCGGGCTGCGCGGCGAACTCCGGTTTAGAAGAGGTCATGAATTGAAGTCCCTGTTGCGGTTCCAGAATAGATTCACCTTGCGATAGCTGCACCGTGCCGCAACCAGATCAGTATGGAGCCAACAGGGCCAATGTACCTGAGATTCCTGGCAGAGGGCAGGGCACCAAAGTTTCGAAGTTAGTAACGTCATGAACGAGCGGGCGGAAAGAAGGCGGCGGATGCGCCGACCCAGCGGAGGTCGCGGTTGTGGTCGACGCCCATCATTTTTCCGCGGCCGAGTCGGACCAGCGACAGGGCAGGGGTGAGGGTGCCGCCGTCGGGCCAGGCGTAGAGAATGCGGATTTCGGCCTGGGTGCGGCCGTAGGGAGTATCGATGGCCGGCTCGAAGTTCATCCGCTGCTGGAGGAGGAATTCATGGCGCGTGGCTGGGGGTATGGACTCGAGGAGCTGCCGGGAGGGGTCGAACTCGATGCCTTTGCCAGCGAATGAGAATAAAGGCTTGAGGAGCAGGTGGTTGTAGACGGTGGAGGGTCCGGATTCGGGCGGCAGGGGAACGCCGGCGTCGGCGAGGCGGGCCTGGCCATCTGCGCTGAGGAAATCGCTTAAGAAGACGGCGGGGGGAACGATGGGCGACGAGAGCCAGGGAATGGAGAACTTGCTGATAAGGAAATACCAGTTGGGATGGCCGGCCCATTCAACATTCCATGGGCGCTCGAGGTCGAAAGGGAGCTGGATGCGTTTGGCGATGAGCTCGTCGGCGATGGCGCGGTTGTAAATGCGATGGATGGGGATGAGGCGGCCGGCTGGGTTGCGGTAATAGAGGCGATCGCGGGAGGGTTGGAGGGCGCGGATGTCGACCACTGCGATACCCAGACGCCGCGCCGTGACCTCAAAGTCGGGGAGGGTCTTCTGGCTGAGGGGGTCGAGTTCGGTAAGCACCACATTTTCAGGGTCATGGCCGGCGACGATGGTGCGCTCGAGCAATTGCCAGTAGCGCTGTTCATCGAGCCCGCTGAGATAGACCTGAAGCGCCGGATCGAGACTGTATGCCTCTGTGTAAGCCGAGCAGAGTTCGGACTGATAGCCGTAGACAGAAGGGAAGGCCTGAATCTCAACCAGGCGGGGCACCAGGTCGCCAGCGGCGTCGCGCACCAGGGCAAAGTCGGCGGTGAGGAAGTTGGGATGGGCGGTTTGATTGGCGACGCGGTAGCCTGCCGGGATCGCGTTCCGGGCGGCGTCGAGACAGGAGGCGTTTTCGATGATGCTGTGGGCGAGATTTGCGCCGTGAGCGGCTAGTTCCTGGAGCAGGGCGGCGGGGACAAAGATGGGAGTTTCTGCGACGCGGAAGTCAACGCGCCTGCCGCAACGCAGCTCGAGCCGGAGCAGCAGGCCGGCGTAGTCGCTGTCGACAAATTGCTGGTTAAATCTGGCGCGAAATTGAGGAATCACAGGCCGCTCCCGAAGAGGGAATTTACCTGTGTACCAAAGCGATTCAATGCGGCTCGCATGGCCTCATGATACCTGCGAAAAGGGGTGGTTGACTGTCGCGGAGTGGATCACTACTGGGACGAAGGAAAGGCAAAAATCGATACAAAAGCATTCCTTTAGTAACATGCCGCGCGGCATACGCACGAAAAATCTACTTGCTTACACGTAAATTTGTGCAAAATATTACTTTTGTGGTAGAACGCTTACCCGATTTGGGTTACTCTTACCACGAAAGTTTCTTTAGATCTCAAGGAGAACTCCCTCAATGTTCGCAGGTTTCGTTAAAATTCGCACCACCGTTCTTATTGCTAGTTTTGCTGCTTTTTCCGCTGCATATGCGTTGGCCGGTCCTGGCTCGCCCGTGGCGATCCCACATGGGTCAAACAGCGCTGTTGCTGCCATGGGCCCCGGCTCGCCGTTACCGCCGTTTCCTCCCGAGACTGGCAGCGTAGTCGCCGCCAAGGGTCCGGGTTCGCCGTTACCGCCGTTTCCTC
>Ga0182016_10000188_pt1 | contig 75165 bp, 75 predicted proteins | sample 712S2MmetaG_FD_120491 | JGI IMG/M metagenome (GOLD analysis project Ga0182016, IMG submission 120491) | Permafrost microbial communities from Stordalen Mire, Sweden - 712S2M metaG | ecosystem: Environmental > Terrestrial > Soil > Wetlands > Permafrost | place: Sweden: Stordalen | collected...
CCAGTAGCCAGTAGCCAGTAGCCAGTAGCCAGTAGCCAGTAGCCAGTAGCCAGTAGCCAGTAGCCAGTAGCCAGTAGCCAGTAGCCAGTAGCCAGTAGCCAGTAGCCAGTAATCGGATTTTGGATGCCGCAGCTCGGTTGCCTGGCGTCTTCTATCCCCTACTTGCTATTGGCTACTCCCTTATACAACCGTTTCTCTGTTGCCTACTCCCTATTGCCTGTTGCCTGCCGTTATCCAGCCGCCGCCAACTACCTCGTCCCCGTCGTAGAAAACCGCAGCCTGCCCTGGCGTGACGGCGCGCTGCGGTTCGTCGAAGGTGGCTTCTACTTCGCCAGGCGTGATCATGCGAATCGTCGCTGGGGCTGGCTCGTGGCGATGACGAATCTTCGCCCGCACCCGCATCTCGCCGTCGAGCTGCGGAATTGAAGTCCAGTTCAGATCGCGGGCACGGAGCGTCCCCGTGGTCGCCTCTTCATCCGCTCCGACCGTCACGCGGTGGCTCGCGTTGTCGATTTGAATCACGTAGAGCGGATCGGGCGACGCCAACCCCAAGCCCTTGCGCTGGCCGATGGTGAAGTTGTGAATGCCGGTGTGGCGACCGATAACTTCGCCGGAAGTGGAGACGAGTTCGCCGGCCGAGTCGGGTATCTCCTCGCCCCGCTCGTTGAGATACGCGGCGATGAATGTCTTATAATCGCCGCCGGGGATGAAGCAAATCTCCTGCGAGTCCGGCTTCACGGCAATGGCAAGACCACGGTTCGCGGCCAGCTCGCGCACCTCCGCCTTGTGATAACCGCCAAGCGGAAACAGCGTGCGCGACAACTGCTCCTGCGTAAGTCCGAAAAGAAAATAGGTTTGATCCTTGGCGTGGTCGACGGGGCGGCTCAGAATCCAGCGATCGCGCGCCGGGTCGTACTCATTACGCGCGTAGTGACCTGTGGCGATGCGATCCGCCCCGATCTGCCGGGCGCGCACCAACAGCTGATCGAACTTCAGGTGGTCGTTGCAGAGGGAGCACGGAATCGGCGTGCGACCGTTCAGATACTCGCGAACAAAGGGGCGGACGACATCCTGCTCGAAGCGCTCTTCCTCGTTGACCACGTAGTAGGGAATGTCGAGGGCCTCGGCGACGCGGCGCGCGTCATAGACATCGTCGAGCGAGCAACAGCGGCCCGTCACCTGCTCCGGCATGCCCTCCTTGCCGGCGAGGCGGCGCTGGTTCCAGAGCTGGAGGGTTAGGCCGACGAGGTCGTAGCCCTCCGCGCGCAGCAGGGCCGCGACGGTCGAGGAGTCGACACCGCCGGACATGGCTACCGCGATGGTGTTGTTGGTCTGCATGGGCCTGTCATTAGTATGACAGGACCGTGCAGGAAACAGGGAGTAGCCAATAGGGAGTAGGTTAACGCAGCTTCTCTACACCCTACTGGCTATTGGCTACTCCCTGTCCCCTACTGATTCACTCCGCTGGCCAGAAATCCTCCGTCGATTACCAGCACCTGGCCAGTCACGAAAGACGCCGCTTCGGAGGCGAGATACACCGCCGCGCCCACTACCTCTTCGGTTTTGCCGAACCGGCCCATCGGAGTGCGCATCAGCAGCTCCTTGCCGCGCGGCGTGCTGTCGAGCAGCTGCGCGTTGAGCGCGGTGCGGAAGACGCCTGGCGCGATAGCGTTGACCAGCACGCCCTGCTTTGACCACTCCACGGCGAGCGAGCGGGTGAGCGAAGCAACGCCGGCTTTGCTGGCGGCGTAGGCGGCGACTTCGCTGAGCGCGACGAAGGAATTCAGAGACGCGATGTTGATGATGCGCCCATAGCCGTGCTCGAGCATGTGCTTGCCGAAGACCTGGCAGGCGCGCAGAGTTCCGGTCAGGTTCGTATCGATAATTTCGCGCCAGTCGTCTTCGGGAAACGTAAGCGTGGGTGCGCGCTTAATCTTGCCTGCGCTGTTGACCAGAATGTCGACCTTGCCGAAGCGCGAGACGGTTTCTGCCAGCAGTTTCTCGAGAGACCCACGATCCTGCATGTCGCAGGTGAGGCGAAGAGTCGCGCGCCCACGCGCTTCGATCTCCGCTGCCGTTTCGTCCACCTGTTCCTGGCGTCGGGCGGAGGCAACTACATCCGCGCCGGCTTCCGCGAGTCCCAGGCTGATGGCGCGGCCAATGCCCGAGGTTCCTCCGACCACGACTGCGATCCTGCCATCGAGTTGCAAAGACCTAAGCATCAGTTCGCCTCCGCATGCTCCAGCGCTGGCGCCGGCAATGGTCTCCCGGGGGCTTTTCCCAAAAAGACGGGCGCGATGTGCCGCTCGAAGAGATTCTCTGTAACGTTTTTCGCGATCACCGCTTCATTCGCATCGAGCAGGCTCAGGTACCGATTGCCCATCTTTGCCGCGATCTTGAATCCCACGTGCAGAAGTTGGCGCAGGCTGGGGTTGTAGCCCGGCGAACGCGGGTCGTGGCGCAGGGCGGCCGTGAATTGTTGCGAGGTCCAGCGCGCGACGGTTGCAGGAGTGGGCAGTTTGGCGGAATTGATATCAATGACCGTTGCATATGGAGCGCAGAGTTCTTCGCGATGCGCGCAGGCTTCGGCGTAAATCTCTTTCGCGAGCGCAAGACCGTCGCCGCCCGACTCCGCGAGCCCGATGAGTTCCTCGAGCCAGTTGGTGCCGGCGGTCTTCAAATGAACGCCCGGCTTCTTCGTCGCCTCATAAATCGCGGAGTAGATGGAAAACTTGTCGCTGCCCGAGTGCACGCTGAGCTTAAGATTCTGCGGAAGCCCGAAGTTGCGCACAGCCGTTGCAATCGCGGCCACATCGAGCACGATCTCGCGACGAAACTGCGCCACGTCGCCAACGTAATCGACGCCCTTGTTGAAGCGGCCCGTGAATTTTGGGGCGATGGTCTGAATGGGAATTCCTTCGTCGGCGATTGCCGCAAGAATGATCAGCAACTCAGCCGGCGTCTGCGCCGCGTCGGTCTCGTCCATTGAAACCTCGGGGATGAAGTTGCCCTTCCCCTTTGCAGCTTCAATCTTGCGGTAAACCTTGCCGGCCTCTTCAACCGCGAAGAGAAACTTAGCCGCCGTCGCGCGAAGGAGTGCGGGAGTGATTTGAAAAGTCTCATCCACACCCTCAAGGCTGACTTCGCCAGTCAGGTCAGACCGGCGCTCCAGAAAAGCTTCGATGGAGGCGGGCTCGGCGGGCTTACCGATGTAGTCGGCCACGTCAATGGTGTAGAAGTCGCAGGGCGCGAGAAAACGATCGACAGTCGTCAGATTAATGTGGTCGGCGTCGCAGAAGTAAGGCTTCGTCCAGCCCAGCGCTTTCACTGCGGCATCGGCGGCCGCCCGCGTCTCCGACGGCTCCGATCCGATAATGTTGTGCTCGCGGTTCGATTTGTTCCACACCGGAATCACTTCGACGCCGGCCTGTGCGGCTTCAATGCACGCCTGCAACTGCGCCTTTGCCTGGTGAGCAAAGCGGTCGCCCACACCGATAGAAAATTTGCCGAGTTCAAGTGCGCTCATCGGATGCCTCAATTCTGTTCTCAAATCAGGCGGTCAATTCCGGAATCGGTCGCGGTGCGCCCACAGACCGAGACCAGGGTTCGAAATAAAGAAAATCTCTTCGTGGCCGACGGTGTTGAATCCGTCTCTGAGCTTTGCCGGATCGTAACGACGCAGCATCTCGCTCAGGTCGCTATACGCAAAGCCCACCCCCTCGACTTCCTCGCGCGTCAAATGCCCGGGGCACCACGTAATGGTGAACCGACCTTCCGACGATCCGTGAATCAGGTGCGCCGCCGCGCTCAGATCAGCCGCGAGATCCGCATTTTTCGCGACCGCATCGAGGGTCGCCGGCGTGCCGTGGTAGCCATACTTGCGAATCAGCGCGTCGATGGTGCGATCCTCGCCAAATTCCTTTACCGCCGGCGCTAGGATGATCAGCTCCGCTCCATCGGCCAGCGCCATGCGCGTGCGGTACACAGCTTTGTTGCCCAGCCAGGTGCTGTGAAACTCGTGCGGATCGAGGAAGACGACCACCTTGTGCAGCGTCCGGTCGAGCATCTCGAAATTGACTTTAAGGCTGAGCTCGGCAGCAAGACGGAAGCACTCCGCATCGTCGCCAATGAAAACGCCTCGGGTTGCCAGCCCACCGTCGGACGCGCGGCCGACCACGGTCTGCACGTAAACGATGGGCAGGGTTGTCAGGAAGCGATCGGAGGCGTAGTTCAGAACGCGGCGCACCGGGTTGTCGGCGCGGCCCATGATGCGCTCCATACCGTACACCGCGCCGAGATAGTGGCTGCGATTGATGCCTTCCCTGCCGCCCGTTCCCACCAAAATGTTTTTGTTGTAATTCGCCATGCCGATGACTTCATGCGGCACGACCTGGCCGACGGAGAGAACCAGATCGAAGCCGCCCTGAAGGATCAGCCGGTTGATTTGTGCCGGCCAGGAAAAATGCAGCTTCCCTTCCGACTGCTCTTCAATAAAAGCCGCGGGCACTTCGCCGATGGTCTCAATGTCCGTCCGCCAGTTGTGAATATGGAACAGCGACTGTGGCACATCGCCAAACATGCGATTGAGCTGCGCGGAAGACATAGCCGCGTGCGTGCCGAGAGCGGGCAGAACCGCCGCCAGCCGATCGCCGTAGTATTCCCACGCGTAGCGAGTCAGCTCGCCGGCGCGCGAATGGAGCCGCGTGATGTCGGGTGGGATGACCAGCACACGGCGCCGTTCGCCCAGCTTGTCGAGCGCCTCGAAAAGCTGAGACTTCAATTCCGCGCAGGAAATCTCCGCCGCCGCATCGCCTCGCGCCACAAGGAGGCTCATACCGGCAGCTGCACTTTCTTCAATCCCGGCGCAAGCGTCACAATAATCAGCAGCGCCAGCAAATAAACACTGGCGGCGGTTACAAATAGCGTGTAGTAGCTGTGCGTGATCTCAAGAATCCACCCGGTGCTGGTGGCCAGCAGCATGCCTCCCACCGAGCCGGCCATGCCGCCGATGCCGACCACGCTGCCGACCGCGCTTCTCGGAAACATGTCCGAGGCAGTGGTGAACAGATTCGCCGACCAGCCCTGGTGCGCTCCGGCTGCGATGCTCAACAGGCCCACCGCCGCCCATTCGGAGTGGATCGAACCAACCAGGAAAATTGGCACCACGAGGCAGGCGCAGAAGAGCATCGCGCCCAACCGCGCACCTGACGCTGAGAGTCCTAGTTTGTGAAACGGCTTCGGCAGCCAGCCCCCGCCGATGCTGCCGATCGCAGACACGTTATAGACGATGATGATCGGCAGTCCCAGGTGGCTCAGGTTCAGGTGAAATCTCTGGCTGAAGTAAGACGGCAGCCAAAAAAGGTAGAACCACCAGATGGGATCGGTGAGAAATTTGCCGATGGCGAAGGCCCACGTCTGCCGATAGCTCAGCATGCGCAACCAGGGGATGTTCGGGCCCATCTGCGCGGCTGCTTCCTGATAGATGTGGCGCAGTTCCCTGCCGGTCAGCGTGGGATGATCGCTCGGCTTGCGGTAGTAGCGATACCACCAGGCGATCCAGATGAGGCTGAAGATGCCGGTAGTGAGAAACGCCGCGTGCCAACCGAAGCGAAGCGTCACCCACGGCACAATAAGCGGGGCGAGGATCGCGCCAACGTTTGCGCCCGAATTAAAAATACCGGTCGCGAGCGAACGTTCGCTCTGCGGGAACCACTCCGCTACGGTCTTGATGGCTGCTGGAAAGTTGCCCGACTCCCCAAATCCCAGGAAAAACCGCGCGATGCCGAATTCGAAAGCTGTATTCGCCAGCGCATGGCCCATCGCGGAAAGGCTCCAGATGCCCATCACGATGCAGTAGCCGATGCGCGAGCCCAACCGGTCTACCATGCGCCCCGCGATCAGCAGGCCCGCCGCATAGGCGAACTGGAACGCATCCACAATGTAGCCGTAGTCCACCTCCGTCATGCCAATGCTGTGCTGCAGCGTCGGCTTCAGCAGGCTGATCACCTGGCGATCCATGTAGTTGATCGAGGTCGCGGCGAAGAGCATCGCGCAGATAGTCCAGCGTACATGCCCGAGGCTCAGTTTGCCGCCGGTCTCCGGTGGTTCTGCCTCTTCGATCGCGCTGCCGGCGTTTTTCATTGGAGAGATTTCGCAACCTTAGAAATGGTATGCCTTGCGCACCAGGTTGTAGGTCAGATCGCGAGCGACTTCGACGGCCTCATCCTCATCCAGGCGATGCTCGGCGACCAGCCGCGCCAACCACACGCAATCGATGCGGCGAGCCACGTCGTGCCGCGCCGGGATCGACAGGAAGGCCCGGGTGTCGTCGTTGAAGCCCACTGTATTGTAAAAGCCCGCGGTCTCAGTCACGTTTTCGCGGAAGCGCAGCATGCCTTCGGGGCTGTCATGAAACCACCAGGGCGGCCCCAGTCGCAGACACGGATAATGCCCGGCCAGCGGCGCCAGTTCCCTGCTGTAAGTGGTTTCGTCCAGCGTGAAGAGGATCAACGTAAAGTTCTTCTCGTTGCCGAAAAGTTCCAGCAGCGGGTGCAGCGCCGTCACATAATCGATCGCGATCGGCATATCGGCGCCGATGTCGCGGCCATAGCGCTCGTAAAGATTCCGATTGTGATTGCGCTGCGAGCCGGGATGGATTTGCATCACCAGGCCGTCGTCGATGCTCATGCGCGCCATCTCGGTGAGCATCTGCGCGCGGAACAGCTCTTTCTGCTGCGCGTCGGCGCGCCCCGCGAGCACAGCGCCGAAAAGCTGCACCGTCTGCTCGCGTGGCAAATTCGCCGTTTGCGCCGTCGGATGGCCGTGATCCGTTGCTGTACAACCGAGCGCCTGAAAGCGGCCGCGTGTCTTCGCCAGAGCTCGCAGATAGCCGTCCCAGTTGCTGCTGTCTTCGAGCGTAAGCTCGCCCAGCCTCGCTACGTTTTTTTCGAACCCCGCAAAATCCGGATCGACGACGGGATCAGGTCGAAACGTGGGCAATATCCTGGCGGCCACGCCACGCGGCTTCCATCCGGAATCGCGAATGGCCCTATGATCCGCCAGCGAATCGAGGGGCGAATCCGTCGTCGCCAGCACCTCGATCTGAAACCGCTCATACAACGCGCGCGGCCGGAATTCAGGCGTCAGCAGCCGCTCGGAGATCGTGTCGAAATAAAGGTCGGCCGTCGCCGCGGAGAGCCGCTCTTCGAGGCCGAAGAGCTCGTGAAACGCATAGTCCAGCCACAGGCGGGTTGGCGTTCCGCGCAATAGGTAGTAGTTCTCAGCAAAAATGCGCCAGACGCGGCGCGGATCTTTGAGATGCTCCACGCCAATCTCGAGATCGTCCAGCGAAATCCCCTGGCTGTAGAGCATCCGGTAGACGTAGTGATCGGGCTGAACGAAGAGCTTCGCCGGATCGGGAAAGGGCTGGTTGCCAGCGAACCATGCCGCCTGGGTATGACCATGTGGACTGACGATGGGCAGCCCGCGCACCTCCGCATACAGGCGGCGCGCAATCGCACGCTGCGTTGGATCCGCGGGAAACAGTCGATCGTCGTGAAAAAGCGCCATCGCTCCAGCCCTGCCCATCAAACCAACAATGGTACCTGACGGGGAACGCGACGCGCGGTTTGTTGGCTTGTCTCTGGCCTCGATTAAGATACTCACTTACCGGCAATCGCATGATCGGCCAAACCATCTCGCATTACCGTGTTGGCAACAAGCTCGGCGAAGGCGGCATGGGCGCTGTCTATCGCGCAGAAGATCTCATCCTCAGTCGAGAGGTTGCCCTCAAATTCCTCCCACCCGATCTTGCCGCGGTTCCCGAAGCCCGCAGCCGGCTTCTGAAAGAGGCGCAAACCGCCTCTCGCCTGAATCACCCGAACATAGCCACCATCTACGAACTGAATCTCGCCAACGATCCCCCTTTCATCTCCATGGAACTGGTCTCGGGCCGAACTCTCAGCGATTTGCTCCAGCACACCTCCCTTTCTCCCGGAGCCTCGCTGGCCATTGTCCGCGCCATCGCCGAGGGTCTGCGCGAAGCCCACAGCCGCGGCGTCTTTCATCACGACATCAAGCCTGCCAACGTCATGGTGGATGCACGTTCGTGCGTCAAGATTCTCGACTTCGGCCTCTCTGAACTCGCCCGCCCCGAGCGCCGTCCCAGCGAGCCGGAAGAGGACTTCGTGACCCGTTCATCCGCCCACGCCGTCATAGGAGGCACCGTAGAGTACATGGCGCCGGAGAGGATTCGCGGAGAGCCCGGCGATGCCCGGAGCGACATCTTCTCTTTTGGCGTGCTCCTCTATCGGTGCCTCACCGGACGCACCCCTTTCCGGGGCGAAACCGCCATCGACGTGATGCATACGATTTTGCGCACCCCTCACGTTCCGCTGCGCCAGCTTCTGCCGGAGATCGACCCGGGGTGGGAGACGCTGGTGGACGGCTGCCTTGCAAAGTCACCCGCGCAACGCTGCTCATCGATGGACGAGATTCTTCAGTCACTCGACCTTCTCGCCACCCCCTCGCACAAAGCCGAAAAATCCATAGCCGTGCTTTACTTCGCGAACCTCGGCGGTGAAAAGGACGATGAGTATTTTCGCGATGGGATGACCGAGGACATCATCACGGAGCTCACCAAGATTGCCGAGCTTCGCCTCCTGCCGCGCTCCGCGGTGCTGCCCTTTCGAGACAATGCGGTCCCGGCTGCGGAGATTGGCCGCCAGCTAGCGGCCGCCTATGTCCTCGATGGCAGCCTCCGCCGTTCCGGCAGCCGCCTGCGCATTAATGCGCAGCTCGCCGAGACCCGCTCCGGCCATTCGGTCTGGGCCGAGCGCTACGACCGTCAACTCGAAGACGTCTTCACCATTCAGGATGAGATTGCGCAGAGCATCGCGGGAACGCTGCGCGTGGTGCTCACCGACAAGGAAAAGAAGGCCATCGAAAAGATTCCCACCCGCGACGTCCAGGCCTATGATTACTACCTCCGCGGCCGGCGGGTGTTTTACGAGCTGCGACGGAAGAGTCTCGAATACGCGCGGCAGATGTATGCCCGCGCCATTGCCATCGATCCTGGTTATGCGGCGGCCTATGCCGGAGTGGCCGATGCCAGCTCTTTACTCTATATGTGGTTCGAAGCTTCAGAGGACAACCTGCGCGAGGCGGCCAGCGCCAGCCGCCGCGCCGTCGAGCTCGACCCCGAATCTGCCGAGGCGCACGCCTCCCGCGGCCTCGCCGAATCCCTCAACAAAAACTTCCACGAGGCCGAAAAGGAATTTGTCGAGGCCATGCGCCTGAACCCCAGGTACTATGACGCGGTCTATTTCTACGGCCGCTGCTACTTCACCCAGGGAAAGATGGCGGAAGCCGCGGCCCTGTTCCGGAAAGCCAGCGAGCTCGATCCGGCGGATGTTCAGTCCCTCAATCACCTCGACATGTGCCTGCGTGCGCTGGGCAGGACCGATGAGGCTCGCGCGGTCAGCCGCGCTACGTTCGCGCGCGCGGAGCGTTACGTCGCGGCGCATCCCGAAGATGCACGCGCCCTCTATCTAGGCGCCGCCGCCCTTGTCGTGCTCGGAGATCGCGAGCGCTGCCTCGATTGGGCCGCTCGGGCCCTGGCCCTCGATCCTGAGGAGAACACCACCCTCTACAACATCGCCTGCCTCTACACCCATCTCGGAGAATCCGGCCGCGCTCTCGATCTGCTGGAAAAAACCGTGCGCAGTGGATTCGGGCAAAAGGAATGGGTCGAAAACGATCCCGATCTCGTGCCACTCAGGAGCGAGCCGCGCTTTCAGGCGCTCATCCAACAACTAGCCGCCAAATCGGGCAGCCATGCACAGAACATCACGTGAAGAGGAGAAAGTGGCGGCCTGAACCGCTGCCCGCTACGACCCCGTCCTGGAGCCGCGCCCAACAACACGCGCAGACCGAACCGGCTTTTTCTGCGCGACGCGCACCAGCTTGGGAGCGGGAGCCTCTGCGGAAGACCGTCGATCCATCCACTCGTCTAAGCGCGATTTGCGGAACCGCCAGCGGTTCCCCAATCGGAAGGCCGGGATAAACCCTGTGGCTGCATACCGATAGAGGCTGTCGGCGCTGATCCCCAGGTAGTGGGCCGCCTGGCGGATGTCCATCACTTCGCGAATTTCGGGCTGGGCAGAAGAGGCTTTCAAGGATTTCTCCAAAGTGAAGCGGCACGCCCTGTATACCATAGGTCGAATGACGAATGGAATCACGAATTTGCGGGTTGCTGAACTGTAAACCCCAGCCCCTTCAAGTCTTTTGCTGACAACGAAATAGGTTTATTCGTTAGAGCTTTGGCTCCAGTGAGGTCAGGATCGACAGGAAGCTGTCATCCACAGTCCGACTTTTAGCAATCGCCTCCGCCAGCGGGATGTCCTCGATCTTCGTACCGTGCAACACCACCAGCCGTCCAAATTTGCCCTGGTGAACCAGGTCGATTGCCGCCAGGCCATACCGGGTCGCCAGCATCCGGTCATAGGCTGTCGGCGTGCCTCCGCGCTGGGTATGCCCGAGGTTGACCGAGCGCGTCTCATAGCCGGTCTTCTTTTCGATCTCCTCCGCCAGATGCTCGCCGATCCCGCTCAGCCGCGCGTGGCCAAACGAATCGACTTTCTCGCCCTTCGTGGCCTGCTCCCCGGAGTCAGGCAGTTTCGCGCCCTCGGCCACCACAACGATGCCGTATTTCTTGCCGTGATCGTGGTTGTACTTCAGGACGGCGCAGACGTGTTCGAGGTCGATGGGCTTTTCCGGCACCAGCACCACGTGCGCTCCTCCGGCAACGCCCGCCGTCAGCGCAATCCACCCCGCGTCGCGCCCCATCACCTCGCAGACGATCACGCGGTTGTGCGATTCAGCCGTGGTGTGCAGGCGATCGACCGCCTCGGTGGCAATCATCACCGCCGTATCGAATCCGAAGCACACGTCGGTGCCATTCAGATCGTTGTCGATGGTCTTGGGAACGCCCACGCCTGGCACGCCCGCCTCGATCAGCGCGTTGGTCACCGACTGCGTGTCGTCGCCGCCAATGGCGATCAGCGCGTCGAGCTTGTTGGCCTTCAGCACCTCGACACACTTCTGGATGCCGCCCTCGATCTTGCGGACGTTGGTCCGCGAAGTGCGCAGGATAGTTCCGCCCTCGATCAGAATTCCGTCTACTTTTTCCAGCGTCAGCGGCACGGTGTTGTTGTCCAGCACTCCGCGCCAGCCCTCTAAGAACCCAACAAACTCGTCACCATAATGGATAATGCCTTTTCTCACCACCGCATGAATCACGGCATTCAGGCCAGGACAGTCTCCGCCGCCCGTCAACACACCGATTCGCATCGCTTTCCTGTCTCCCTGTTAATGGAATTGATTCTGGATTTGGTTCTGGAATTTGCTCGGGTCTCTCAATCTGCCGGAATGCCGCGGAACTTTCCAAAAGCGGGCCGACGCATTCGCCCGCCGCGCCAGCCATTGTATGCAGGACCGTCACCCGCCATGATACCGGTTCGTTTTGACGCGATTCAAATTACTAAAATAACTACCCTGGCCGTTAAAATCTGACCATGTCTCTTCTGCAAGTGATAGTGCTCGCCGTCATTCAAGGTCTCGCCGAGCTGCTGCCGGTCTCCAGCTCCGCGCACGTCGTCGTCGCTGAGAAGCTGATGGGCCTCGATCCCTCCTCCCCGGTCATGACTCTGCTGCTGGTCATGCTCCACACCGGCACCATGTTCGCCGTCATCGTCTACTTCTGGAAGCAGTGGCGCGCGACCTACTTTTCCGAAGGGGAGGCCCTGAAGCGCTTCGTCTGGCTGGCGATTATCGCTACTTTTCTTACCGGCGTCGTCGGCGAAATCCTGATCAAAGTCATCGAGCACACGCTGTTCAGAGGAGCGCCGAAAGCCCAGATCGAAGACCTCTTCAGTCACCTGGAGATTGTCGCGCCGGCACTGTTCGCAGCCGGTGTTCTCATCCTTATCGCGGGCATCGTGGAAGGCCGCCAGCCGGACTCAGCGGAATCGGACCGGATCACGTTCGCCCAATCGGCGGTTATCGGCGCGGTGCAGGGTTTGTGCCTTCCCTTTCGCGGCTTCTCCCGCTCCGGCGCCACCATCTCCGTCGGCATCCTCCAGGGCATAAAAAAAGTACGCGTCGAATCGTTCAGTTTCGCGCTCGCCGTCATCCTCACCCCGCTCGCCATCGGACGCGAAGCTCTCCGCCTGCACCATGCCGATACCAGCGGCTTCGCGCATGCCGCGCTCCCAAGCCTGCTGGGCGCAGTTTTTTCGTTCCTTGCCGGCCTGCTCGCGTTGAAGTGGCTTAGCTCCTGGCTCGAGCGCGGGCGCTGGTACTACTTCGGCATCTACTGCATTGTCGCGTCGATTGTCGTCTTCGTCCTGCACGCCAGGGGATATTGATCTATTACCCGCTCGGCTCCAGGCAACCTGCTGCGTACGCGTTAGCTGTTAGCTGTTAGCTGTTAGCTGTAACCCTGCACCCTTCCCTCATGTGGATTCGCAAACTTCGCATCGAGCGCCTCACCCCAGCCACGATTGACCCAGGAATGGGAATACCCGGGGGAAACACCAATCAAGAGTAGAATCTCTGCGTACCGTGCGCAGCCGGATGAGGCGAATCTTCGCACTAGCGTGGCTGACATGCTGCATGTTGGCTGGGTGCAACACCACCCAGCCACCTGTCACGCGGGATATGCTCGTCGGAAGCTATATCTATAAGTCTGAAGACCCCGAGGACAAGACAACAGATCACGAGTGGGATCGGTTGACTCTCCGAGCGGATGGGAAATATGACCTCGTGCAAGGTGGGCCGACGAAGACCAAGTCTGAGAAGACGGGCATCTGGCAGATCTATGGCGGAGACCCTGCGGAAGTCGATCTGGATCACTCGGGTTATCCCGTCCGTGTGAATCGCGGTGAGGTTCGGCTCATGATCGATTACGACACGGGCATCTGGTACTCTAAAATAAAATGAGCCCTAAACCGTCTCTTCGGGGCCCAATCAGGATCGGAAAGCAAATCGTTTTTCACCAGCTACAACCGAGATTCGGAGACCGACCGGGCTACCTGTAACCCTGCGCCCTGTACCCTGTACCCTGCCTTTATGTGGATTCGCAAGCTGAACATCGAACGCATCACCCCCGCCGGCGAGGTCTACCCGTGCCCCATTGCCTGGATCGACAACTTCGCCATGCGCAACTTCACCAACGACGCCATCTTCGACGACACGCTGCCCACCGGCGACGGACTCCTCGAGGCAGGCTTCCGCGTCCCCCTCGACCGCCTGCGCGTTTCCATGGAGGACTGGTTCCGCCGCAAAGGATACCTCGCAGCGACTGAAACTCTGCGCGTCGAAGAACTCCCCCGCTAAAAGCGTTCACTGCATCGCCGGTGCGTGGCGCAGATAGATGTATTGCTCGAAAGGCACGGCAACACCATCCTTGATCTGCGGAGCGAAGGTAAGATGGTGGGCGAACTCCTCGGCGTCATGCACCAGGTCCTCGTCGTCCGCGTCGATCACCGTGGACTTCCTCACATGCCCGTCGGAGTCCACTGAGACCTGGATCAGGACGTTTCCGTAAAGAGAAACCATCTCAACCGGCTTCATCCCGGTCACCTCATGCGGAGCCGCGCCAGCCTCCTCCGGCTCCCCCATGTCAGGCTCATTCGCAGGGATAACGAAGAGCCCATCCGGAAATTTCTTCACTACCTCCGCCGTTCCCGCTGCTTCCACCATCACCCGGCCCGCGTCGTAAATGCGGAAACGCTTCGGCACGCTGTGCGATCCGAGCGGCTGCCAGTCTTCCCAGGTCACGGTCTGATTCAACATCTGCGCGAAGGCCAGCATGTGGACCAGCGGATCAAAACAAATCTGCTGGTCGGCGATCTTGCTGGTGCAGTCGAAGGGCGATCCAGCCACTTCGCGGAACCCAACATCGCTTTTCACGCCGGCCGCGCTGAACTGCTTTACCAGAAAGTCCGGCTCGCGGTAGTTCTGGCGCAGGTCGTAAACCTTCAGCGGCATCACGGTATTGAAGTGCCGCCAGCTCCGCTTTCGCGCCAGGTCTTCGATGTGGGTGTAATGAAAATCCCCCGCCACAATTTCGGCGCGAACGTAGTGCTGCGGGTCGCGCCAGATGTCCCACGTTCCCGTGGTCAGCTTGCCCTTGCGGTTGTAGAGCTTCAGGTCGTAATGGACATGATGCGGAACGTCGGTCGGGCTCGCACCAGCCTCGAGCGCGCGCGCTCGTTCCATTTCCGCCGAGAACGGATGCGTCGCCAGCACCTGCGCCCGCCCATCAGGCAGGAGCAGAAACTGCGTCAGAAGCAGCAACATGACAGACAACGCACTCCGCATGTCCAGAGCCCCTCGGAAACGGGCCATCATAACAGACGGCTGACGGTCCAAAAGGCCCCATCGAAGCGCCAGATGCCGCCGAACCAGGCGCGCCGGGCTCACGCGATAACTCGCCGGTTAACAGCAGCATCCTAACCAAAAGGAACCGGACGTGACGGCTGTTTGACCTGCCTGCCCTTTCCACTCCGGCCAGAATCTCTGTCCTACATCACTAATCCCATGGGGAGAATAAGCATGAAGAATGAGAACCTGCGAGAGCTGCTTGTCGAGGAACTGAAGGACCTCTACTCGGCTGAGAACCAACTGACCAAGGCCCTGCCCAAGGTCGCCAAAAACGCCTCCGATCCTCAACTGAAAAAGGCGATCGAGAGCCATCTGAAAGAAACCGAAGGCCATGTGCAGCGCCTCGAGCAGATCTTCGAGCAACTCGAAGAGAGCCCGAAGGGCAAGACCTGCGAAGGCATGAAAGGCCTGATCGGCGAAGCCGACGAGCGCATCAAGGAAGGCGGCGAGCCTGCCGTGCTGGACGCCGGCCTGATCGCCGATGCGCAGCGGGTGGAGCACTATGAGATCGCCGCCTACGGCTCTGCCAAGAACTTCGCTAACCTGTTGGGAGAGAAGCAGATCGTCAGTCTTCTTGATGCAACACTCAAGGAAGAGAAGGCCGCTGATGAGAAGCTGACCTCGATCGCCGAAAGCGTCAATGTCGAAGCCAAAGCGGCCTAAGGTTTGTTGGCCCGAGGCTTGAAGGGGAGGTTGAATAAGCCTCCCCCTTCGTTTGCGCCACTCTTCAACTTGCGTGGGATTTGCTCCAAAGCGCAAGCTTGATAATCTCCCCCTGCTGAACACCTGAAGTTGCTTGTGGTTCTCTGGAGGAGTGTGCGCCGGCTTTTTCTCACGTTTGCTTTGCTGGGACCCATCGCGCTTTCCGGTTGCGGCAGCGCCGCAGGCAATCCAGCCATTTCCGGGAACAGCACTCAATACGGCGTGCAATTGAACTGGAGCGAGACCAGCAGCGCCGACCCGGTCGTCAGCTATAACGTCTACCGCCAGCAAACCGGGGGCTTCGCTCAGATCAACACGTCCCCTGTGACTGCTACTTCCTACATGGATACGTCGGCCGCTTCCGGCCAGACCTACGTGTACATGGTGGAGTCGGTGGACGCCGAAGGTAATGCCAGCGATCCTTCCGATCCGGTTAGCGTTTCCGTACCCTGATCCGACAGGCGTCAGAGGTCAATGACCAGTTTGTTGGGTTTCCCAGGGGCGCGCCTGATTCTTGTGCCCCGTAATCAGCGAGCCCTGGTCATCGCTGGTCGAAGCTCTTTTCTTTAAGCGATGGTTCGCCACGTCCAATGGCCGAGCCGCATTCCTTCCATAGCCTCTCCCAGTTCCACATCCTCGATGTCAGCTTGTTCGACAGCGGCGATCCCAACTGGTGCGCGAGCATGCAGACCTGTCCACGATGATGGGCTTCGTGGGCCACCATGTAGCAGAGCATCTCCGGGCCGACCGGCCAGGGGCTGCCCCAGCCGTCTCGGTGAAACTCTTTGATGCGGCCGTCGCCGTCGAGCGCTTCCGCCAGCATCTCTGCGCAACGTGCGGCGCTCTCCTCCAGCGCGACGCGGGCCTGGCGCGGTGTGCAGTGGGCTCGGTTGAGCTGAGCCGGAGCCTTCAAATGAGCCGCCGTCAGCCGGATCCACTTGCACCGAACGTTGTGCATGTGCGTGAAGATCGCGGCGATGGTTCGCGTGGGACGCGGCTTCTTGTTCGCCGGTTTGGCTTTCGAGGTTGCCGCCAGATTCGCGGGCAGGATGGCTTTCCAAAGAGCTGGGTCGAGGTGCTCGACCAGAAGCTGGTTCAGGCGATCATTCGCAGAAAAAATCCGGGCCGCTGCCTGTCCCGCTTGGGTCTGGGCTTTTGCTTGATGGTCCGCCTTACGCTGCCGGTTGCTCACACGCCTGCCTGCTCACTGACCCATGGTACTTCCGGGCCGTGGGGAAGTGGAAACGAGAGTCAGGCGCCGGGATGGTGCTTCTCGGGGTGTTGCTCCACCCATGCCTCAAACGGGGATACCGCTACCAGGTCACAGGCATTGTAGATTTTCTCGACGACAGGAAAGCCGGGAAACTGGACCAGGTACACCTCGCGCAGCGGCAATTTGAGAAAGACTTTGCCGATGGCTCCGCTGTGGCTGACGCGGACGTGCTGGCCTGGCGCAAAGATCATGATTGGGGAAATGTAGGCCCGGCAGCGAACCAGTCGGAATCCCCGAGGGGTGGGACCAGCCTCGCCAGTCGGGGCAGCGAGGCGGGTTACTGCGGGCAGAAGTCGGAAGACTTGGCAGCTTGAATCAATATTATTAATTTTTCTATTGACATTTTTAAGTTTTGATAGAATACTGATCACGTTTTATAAGGAGTCAGGCGGTGGCCGCGAGCGAAAACAAAACGGTTTCTGACTGGCAGGAGCTCAGCCGGCTCACGCAGGGGCAGCCCGTCGTCGTGGAGCGGGTCCGTCTGTCGGGCAAGGACGTCGCCATCGAAGGCGCCTTCGAGCTGCCGCAACTCGCCCGCCTCAGTTCCGAGGATCAGGTCTTCGTCATAGCCTTCCTGCGCAGCCATGGTTCGATCAAGGAGATGGAGCAGGTCTTCGGAGTGAGCTACCCCACGATCAAGGCGCGGCTGAATCGGATCGCGGGGAGCCTGGAGTTTGTGGAAACGAATCCTGCGCCGCCCAGGGGCGAAGTTCTGGAGCGGTTGAAGCGGGGCGAGATTTCGGCGGCAGCGGCGATTGAGGAACTGGAGAGAAGCAGGTGATCAGACAACAGCGATCAGTGATCCGAGAGTTGATCCGAGGAGGGGCGGCATGATTCCGTGGGGAGCGTCGATTGGAGTGCAGTGGCGGGATTGCGGACCAGGCGGCGGGCGGGGCGACAGGCAGGAGGGCCGTCACAGGTTCCGGATTTGGGTGCCGCTTTTCCTGGTCTGGCTGGTGCTGGCGCCGGTGGTGCTGGTGCTGTTTCCGTTCGTTGCTCTGGCATCGGTGTTTTTAGGGATCAATGGCCTGGAGCTCTATGCGACAGCGTGGCAAATGCTCAGCTCGCTGCGGCGGACGCTCGTCGAGGTGGAGAGTCCGGACGTTTTGGTTCGAGTGAAGGTGTGGTGAGGAACAGCGTTAAAGATTACCCGGATCAGGTTCGCAGGTTGAGGAAAATACCGAAACAACGCGCTTTTGTAACAGGGCACGAGTTTACTCGTGCCGCAACCGGCTTGGCACGATGCGGGCTTTAGCCCCTGCGCTTTTGGCTTCTTTCTGAAACGGACTTTCCGGGTTTAGAGGAGCGTGGTGTATCTGCAGGGATCGCAGCAGAGAGTCTTGAGAAAGGGTGGTAGCCAGATGAGTGACGATCGGAGACAGGTTCTGGAGATGTTAGCCGCGGGAAAGATCAACATTGAAGAGGCCGAGCGTCTGCTGGCGGCGCTTGAGGGCGGATCGGCAGCGGCCGCCCCCGCCAGCGGAGCCCCGGCAAAAGCGAAGTATATTCGCGTAACGGTGGATACGGATCAGAACTGCGGCAAGACGCCAACCAAGGTCAACATCCGCGTGCCGATGCAGCTTCTGCGATCCGGAGTGAAGCTGGCGGGGCTGATCCCCGTACAGGCGCGCGAGCATGTGGACCAGGCGATGCGTCAGCACGGCATGGCCTTCGACCTGACGCAGATCAAGCCGGAGAATCTCGAAGAGCTGGTCGAGCAACTCAAGGATGTAACCATCGATGTCGACGACGATCACACCAAAGTGCGGGTCTTCGCGGAGTAGGTGCGGTTCCCTGCGGCAATGGCGAAGGGAGGTCCGGTTCGCCCGGCCTCCCTTTTTTTTGATTTTTTGAGGGTTTAGGGTGCAGTCACGATGTCGTCGAGGGAATACAAAGTCACCAAACCGCGAGTTCTGAGCTTCTCAAAATGCTCCATGGTGGTGCCGACCTCCATGTCTGGATGCACTTTGTGGAAGCGATCCATGAACTGGGCGTCCTCGGCAAAGACAGCATCTTCGCTCGGGTAAACGTCAACGGTGACGGCCTGATAGGGCAAATCGGATCCATAGGGCATCACCTGGACGTTGAGGGACCAGGCGTCCTGCTTGCCGTCCTTCACGAGCGCCTCGGCCATCGGTTTCCAGACCTTCTTCTCGTAGGCGATCCAGTCGTCAAAATTGGCATCGGTCACCTTCATGTAGTTGACCTGGAAGTAGTCGCCCTTCTTCGGCGTACCGACGGCGGCCTCGTTCTGGAAGATGGCCACCGACATGAGTTTGACCACAGCTTCGCGGTGGTGGACGTAGTCGTCGGGGGTGATCTTCAGGCCTGACTTACTGATTGCGGCGGCGAGCACTTCTCCGGCCAACGGATGCGGCGTTTTGGGATAGAAACTCACGATGACGATGTCGCAATCCGCCGATTCGCCCATCGGTAGGGCGGCGCGCAGCAAGTACCAGCCTGTGATCTCGCCGGCGTCGACGCGGGCCTGGGCGATCCGGTGCACTTCTTCGGACTCGAATTTATTGAAGGCGGCGGTACTGTCCGGTTTCAGCTTGTAGCACGTGACAGAGTGATAACCAGGGGAAGATGGCTGGGCGAACAGGGTGGCTGAGAAGGCGAGCGCGGCGGCTGCCGGAAGGAAAATACGCGTGCGTCGCATAGGGTCTCTCTTTCGTGGGTATGGGTAAGTTCGAGGCGGAAAGCTGAAAGCTGGAAGCCAGAAGCTGGAGCCGCCGGCGGTGATAGGTGCCGGCGGCTCGCTTCCAGCTTCCGGCTTCCCGCTCCCCGTTCCTGGCTCCCAGCTCCAGGCTACCGGTCTAGTGCTGCCCCCAGATTTCCGGAGCCGAGGTGGCCCAGCTGGGATCGACATAGCTCTCCTTCGTGTTCACGACGAAGAGGTTTTTCTGGCTCGACTCGATGCAGTGGGCGGCGAGCTCAGCGACGTTCCGAACACCCAGTTCGCCAAGACCGGCGAAGAAGGCATTGCCGGCGTCCATACCCTTGTCAGCTTCATCGAGCGAGCGCATCGGCGTGATAACGACCCATTCGCCGCCGTTGTTTTCGCCGTAAACGCTCTCGTAGACCGCCCAGTGAGTATCGGGCGCGTTCTTATAGCCGTCGACATAAATCTTGACGAGGTCCTGCCACTCCTTTTCGTGACCCACTTTGATGGTGAACAGATTGAATTCCCAGTAGCGCTGGTGAGCAACCTCGACGTTGGCATGCTCGCTCATTTCGGGGTGGTAAACCCAGGTTGAGCTGTCATAACGGGTGAGTAACTCTCCGTCTGCCAGCGATGCCGCATCGATCGCCGCGGCAAACTTTCCGTTAGCCGCTGTTGCTTCCTGATCCTTACCGTAGGCTTCGAAGGAATCGTAGGCAAACATGTAGAGCGCCCGCGTTGGCCCCGACATCGAGTCCATGGCGACGTAGTGTGTCGGCCATTTGGCGTCGGTTGCGGCCTTGATGAAATTACCTTCCGATTTGACATGGATGGCGCCGGCCTTGCCAGGCTTGAGGTACTCGCGCTGAATAACGAGCACTTTAGGCGGAGGCGGGGGCGTGGCATCCTGAGCTGCAGCACAGATGGCGGAAGCTACCAGGAAGCTGGAGGTTGCGAGTCGAACAAGGGTGCGGGATTGCATAGTCGGTAGCCCTCCTGGGGCTTGAAACTTCTCCGCCAGCCTGCGGAATGCGAAAGAGCACGCCGGCGCAAGTCGCGGTGCGCGGCGGCTGCGGAGAGAGTGGTGAGTCGGAGCGGAACGGCACGCGATGAGGCCCGCCGCTCCTTGCCTCGTTGTGTGGGGGAACCTGAGCCTGGGAACCCGGCCTGTGCTCCAGAGGAGCGTACGGATGGACAGATTCGCTCCGGTGGGGCACAACCATCTTTTGCCTCTGCAGGCGAATTGTCAAGAAGACTGTGGCGCTTTTTGGCGCTCGCCACCGGGCCGTGCCACCCTGGTGACACGCGCCGCTCGCCGATGTGCTTCCCACCGCCGTCTGGTTCCACGAACACAGTGAACCCGCTTCCGGGGAGCCGAGTCACCTGGAACCCAGTCACATGAACTTGACGCCGCTTTCCCCGATCACCGTGAACACGTCGAGCAGATGGGTGAGCCCGAGAAGATTCCGAATCTGCTTGCTCAGGTGCGTAAGCTCGAGGCTGCACCCCGCGTTTTTGGCTGCGACGTAGAGACGCACCAGCGCACCCAACCCCATGCTGTCGGTGTGCTGCAGATCAGAAAGATCGAGGACGATGCGCCGGTTCTCTGGAATCAGCGAGAGAACGCCGTTGATCAAAACATCCGTGGCCCCGGCAACCAGCCTGCCGTGACAATGCACCACGGCCACCTTGCCCGCACAGTGTTCCACATCGAGAGAAAGGACCGGCGCTGCTGCGCTATGGGACATGCGAAACCTCGCGTCGGAGTGGAATGATTGCCAGCGGAATTCGAGAGATTATCGCATAGGTCGCTCTGATGGACCTGAGTCGGAACTCAGATTTTGTGCACACGCTCGATGTCCAGCCCCGGCGGATCGCTGACTGGATCAAACGTGATCCTGAAATGCTCGAAGAATCCGGATCGCCCGAGCACGCCCGCGATCGGGAGCTCTTTCGCGAAAGCCGCTTCAATCTCCAGAATCTGGTCAGCCACGAAGAGCTGGATGGGATGTACCCAAACATCCTGGGTTCCCCCGACGCCGGCTCGTTGTTCTCTGCTGCCAGACTCCAATTTGATATCGATGGCGGCAGCCACCATCTCGTGGAAGATGCAGTCGGAGGCGCCCGAGTCAACGAGCGCTTCAAACGGGCGTGTCCTGCCTGCACGCTTTTTGCCGGCGGAGACGCGAATGAGAGGGTAAAAATCTACACCTCCATTACGACCAGGATAAGGCCGGTACGGAGCATGCATTTAGAGAGCCAGCGGCAGCCAGCTGGGAGGTGTTTTCAGAATAACCGACGTCTGGTCGCCGATACGGTCCAGCTGGTCCGCAACGTCCTGGTAAGTCGCCCCGAACGCGACGAGCTGCGTCTCGTCGTCCGATAGCGCAACCCAGGAGTTCAAAGGCGCGCCCGACAGGGCACAGACTCGGGCTTCGATTTGCGCATTTCGACTCATCGTATCCCCGCTATCTTAGATGGCTAACGGTACGGGAGACCAACATCCCAGTCAATATTACTTTTGGGTTCGTTCTAACTCGGTCATCGAGGCTCAGTTCCGTACATCCGCCATCGCCACCGCAACCTCGCCCTGCTGCTCGGCAGTCAGCGGCAAAAGCGGTATCCGTGGCACCCCGCCATAGTAGCCGTTCAGGTCGCATGCGTACTTGATGCCGGGCATGCCGAACTTCCCCGTCACCACCCGCGAGGCCTGGACGATTCGCTCCTGCTTCTCCCTGGCCACGGTCAGATCGTGGTCCTTCCACGCGGTGTATACCTCCTGGCAGGCCTGCGGCGCTGGCGCGGCAAAGGCGAGAATCGCTCCCGAAGCACCCGCCTCAAGCGCCAGAAGGAGCGATTCCGCCGACCCGGACAGCACCTGGAAGCCGACTTCTTTCTTGCGCATGGTCCTGACGACCGGCGGCGGGGCAATGGCCGGGCCGACCCCGCCCGTGAGCATTTCCGCCGAGACGAAGTTCGATTCCGTCTCCGCCAGCATCATGCGATTGGTGTAAGCGGTGAAGACAGGCGTGACGAAGACGCTGCGTTTCGGCGCGGAGCGAGTAGCAGCAATCAGCGCCGCCAGTCGTTTCAGCGAGCCGGAGGAATCCTTGATGGCGATGATGTTCGGATGTTGCGTCAACTCCGCGACCGCTTCCACCGGCAGCTCGCAGTGCGTGAATTTCGGGATGCTGTAAAGCACCACCGGCAGCGGCGACCGGTCCGCAAGCGCGCGATAGTAGGTCAGCAGCCCCCAGGCCCCACTCGTCAGCCCATAGTACGGCGCGTAGTAATGCGGAGTTCGCACCAGCACAGCATCGTATTGCTGCTCAGCCGCATATTCCACCAGGCGCAGGGTTTCGGCCAGGCTCTCCCGCCCAACCCCGGCGAGCAGCACCTTATCGGGCGCGGCAGCTTTAGCGGCGTGGCGCAGAACCTCGCGAGATTCCTCATCCCCCAGCATGATCGCTTCGCCCGTAGAACCGAGAACAACCAGGCCAGCCGCGGGCGTGCGGGAGTAACGCTCGACATTATGCTCGAGTTTGCGCAGGTAAAGCCGTCCATCGGGATAAAAAGGAGTCGTAATGGCGGGAAATACGCCTTCAAGCAGCATGTTTCGATTCTAGCCAGTAACCGCAAAACAGGTAACCGGAAACATCCACGAAAACTGCCGCGCCGCTCGCAAGGCGGGTTAGTCTCAAGGAAAGATGCGTTTCGGAGTTTCGGGTATGAAGTCGCCACCAGTCGAAACTTTCGGACCTAACGAGACTCGGGTTCTTTACCAGGCAGTATGGTTTTTCCTGAACCTGGGATTGAGTCTCGTGGTCTGGGGCCTGACCCTGCTGGGCATCACGTTGTTGCATCCGCAATACGTGCCCCCGCTGGTGACCCTCGTCGTCTCTTTCGCGGTGCCGCTTGTGGCCGGTTTTGTGGTCGTCAAGATTCACCCCAGCGAAAGCGCCACGCTCCCCTGGATGATGGGACTGATCTGGTGGATGGTGTGGGGGCTGCACGTGCTCGACATGCCTACCGGACCAATGGCCTGCTACCACTGCGGGCCGACGGAAAAGCTGTGGCTCACCTTCCTGAGCCTGAACGCGGACAGCGGCCTGCTCGATGGCCAGGGTAGGTTGATCGCAACCTGGCCCGCGGCAGCGATGATCGGCTATTCGCTCGGTGCGAAGCTCGGTTTGCGGAACGCGGATATCCCCTTCGAAAGCAGTTAGCCACCAGGGACAGGGGTGGTCGAGGCCTTCGCTGGTCCGGAGGCCCGTCGCGGAAATCCTTCGTGGTACTGCACCCTGGCTGGCTACTTATACAATTGACTGGCGCAGATAGCCAGGGAGAGTTGGGCGGAATTCATTCCCACCAACCAGGTTTTCGCCGGCTGAGGCTTCCCTCCGGAAGGGCCACGATCATAACTTTCGTAACCGGAGAATATAAATTCAGTCTGATCGAAAGCATCGCCCCTGTCGATAAAGCAAGCCGGCCAGCTCTGGGTCGGCCTGCGGACTTAGCGGGAAACGAAATCGGACGGGTGGAAACTTAGTGCTCTGCATGAGCGGAATGCGGTAATGGTAGACGGTGAAAGATCTCAGACATCCTCGAAGGGACATAGCAGCGCGGGCCCTCATCCGAGTGTCCGACGGTTCTCGAACCATCTTCCTCTCAGCGCTTCTCCTGGCGGTCGTTTGCAAAGGTTCGCTCGCAGAAGCAACGCCGGGTAAGCGGCTCGTGCGCGCAGAGGAGGCATCTGCCCCGTGGCCGACGCTGACAACGGCGCGTCAGGTTCACTCGTTGGTCAGCAGCGAAGCGGCGCGCGCTTATCCAGTGCACCTGCGGGGGACTGTCACTTACTTCGATCCCGCCACCGGCGACGGTAGCGGCGCATTGTTCGTATGCGACAGGACGGGTTGCATTTTCGTGAGGGTCTCTGGAAGATTGAGCGCTTCCCTGCCGGTCGGCACGCTGATCGATCTGCGCGGGGTGAGCAATCGCGGTGAGTTTGCCCCGATCGTCGCGCAGCCGGAAATCCGGGAAATCCGATACTCCGGTTTGCCCGCCTCCCCCCACCGGCCCAGCCTCGCACGCCTGAAATCCGGCGAAGAGGACGGTCAATGGGTCGAGGTCGAGGGCGTAGTCCATTCCATCGTCGAACAGGAGGCTCATGTCGACCTGCAGCTTGCCATGGTGGATGGGTCAATTACGGTCCACATCGTCCGGCAGCCGGATACGGACTATTCCGGGCTGGTCGACGCGGCGGTCCGGATCCGAGGCAATCCCGGACCACTATTCGACGTCACCCGCCGGCAGATGATCGGCGTTAATCTCCACTGTCCCGGGCGCGCAGCGATTCGAGTCCTGGAGCCGGCCCCGGCCGATCCGTTCTCTTTGCGCACCCTCGCCATCAATACGCTGCTGCAATGGGACGTGGCGCCGCTGTTGGCTCACCGTGTGCATGTGGCCGGACGCGCCACTCTCCAGTGGCCAGGCGCGTCGCTTTGCCTCACCGATGCAACGGGCGGAATCTGTGCCCAAACCGGCCAAGAGACCCAGCTCGTGAACGGCGAGCCCATTGACATGGTGGGCTTCGTTAGCGTGGAAGGCGGTGCGCCGGTGCTTACTGATGCGCTCTTCCGGCCAGCCGGCGCTTCCTCGCCAGAGCCGGTAACCCCCGCAGCCGTCACCGCCGAACAGCTTCTGCGCGGGGGCCACGAATCGCAATTGGTTCAGACGGAAGGGCAGCTCATCTCTCGCGACCTGGCCTCTTCCGACACGGTGCTTCTGCTTTCGTCAGGCAAATATATCTTCAAGGCCTTTCTCCCCCCCAATCTGGCCAGCCCGGAGACGCGACGATGGGAAAACGGCAGCATTCTTAGAATCACAGGAATCTGTTCGGTTCAGCTGGACGCCCAAAAAAGCGCGCTGGGACTGGGAACGGCGGTGCCGACTACCTTCCGGCTGCTGCTGCGGACGCCCGCGGACGTCGCCATCGTGAGAAGGGCGTCGTGGTGGACTCCTGTGCATGCCGTATTGTTGCTGGCATTCGCGCTGTGTATCACCCTGCTGGTGCTTGCGTGGGTGGTCAGGCTGAGAAAACGGATTCGTGAAAGCGAGGAGCGTTTTCGCCACCTCGCGAACCATGACGCACTCACCGGACTGGCCTCGCGGCTGGTGCTGGCCGACAGCCTCGCCACGGCGCTGGCAACAGCTCAACGCAATCACAGCGGGGTGGCTTTGCTGATGCTGGATCTGGACAAATTCAAGGAGATCAACGACACCCTCGGACATCAAGCCGGCGATGAGGTCCTCCGGGTGAGCGCGCGGCGAATCCAGAAAGCTGTGCGCAGCAGCGACACGATCGTGCGCGTCGGAGGAGACGAGTTCGTTGTGCTTCTGCCCGAACTCCACGACCTGCGGATAGCAGAGAGGATTGGAGCCGCCATCGTGGAGATGTTGTCGACGCCGATTCAGATCGGCGACCGCTGGGTCTCTGTCTCCGCCTCCGTAGGGATCAGCACGTCCTTCGACGGCGATGTGATTGCAGACGTCCTGTTGAGGCAGGCCGATGTCGCTCTATACCGCGCCAAGGAACTGGGCAAAGGCAGCTACCAGATCTTCAGAGCAGACAGCGACCCGCATCCCGTCGAGCCCCAAACCGCCGGAGGCGGGGCAGGATATAAGCCGCACGACTATTCGGCACGGACCGCGCCAGGCCGTTGATCTTCTCCCAGCCTCGCTGCTCACCCCAACCAGCAAAAATCGCTTCGGGCAGGATCAAAAAAAGGCTCGCGGAGTGAACCGCGAGCCAGGTAAGGTAGATGAACCCCGGGTGATCGGGCCGTCACGGCGCCGCACCCTCGGGTTTCTAAATCAGAAGCGTCTAGGCCGAGCGGCGCTCCCGCTGCTGGTCCTTAAAATTGTCGATCTTGTCGTTGGCGTTCTGTTTCGCGTTATCGATGTTGTGCGAGAGATTCTCGCGTGTCTCATTCGTTTTCTGATTGCGCTCGGCTTCGTGGGTCTTCCCGGCTTCATGGGCCGCGTCTTTCACATTGCCCCACGTTTCCTGAACCGCGCCTTTGGCCTGGTCGACCACGCCCTGGTTGGCGAGTCGATCGTTGCCGGTCATTTCACCGGCTCCCTGCTTCACTTTGCCAACAACCTGGTTAGCTTTGCCCTTCACCTGATCCGAATTCATAGAGGTCCCCTTTTTGGTGGTTGTGACGAACCCGCGTACTTTTGCTGAAGCACCGGTTCGCCGCGGTTCTTAAAGCACCGGCCTTCGCCCGCTGATCAGCTGAATGACGAGCACCACGAGCGCCAGCACAAGAAGAAGATGGATGTACCAGGCAACAACGTGGAATCCAATCAAGCCGACCAGCCAGGCGATCAACAGGATGATGAACAGTGTCCAAAGCATCCGGCGGAATCTCCCTTCTGGTTCCTGCGTGAGTTATCCAACGCTATGGATAGAGGCGGCGGCGGCGATTGGGGTTGCCGTTGGGATACAAATGATACGGAGGATTGTTCCAGCATGCGCATCGCCATCCAGGGAGAGCCGGGCTCCTTCAGTCACGAAGCGGCTCTGAAGGCGCGGCCTGAGGCAACCATTCTGCCGTGCGCGCTCTCCGCCGAGGTCTTCGCCGCTGTGTGCGATGGCGCGGTGGACGCGGCGGTGATCCCCATTGAGAACTCCCTCGCCGGTTCCGTACTGGAGCATTACGATCTGCTGCTCGCCCACGATGTCGCCGTCGAGAGTGAGTGGCTGCTGCGCATCCGGCATAACCTGATCGGCGTGCCCGGAACGTCGCTCCATCGGATTCGCCAGGCTTACTCGCACCCGGTGGCGCTGGCCCAGTGCCGCTGGTTTTTCGCCGACCATCCGGAGATTGAAGCAGTGGCGTACTACGATACAGCGGGCAGCGTGAAGCAGCTGATGGAATTGCGGGAGACGAGCGTAGCGGCCGTTGCCAGCGCGCAGGCGGCCAGCCACTACGGCGGCGAGATTCTGCTGGCGGGCATCGAGGACAATCCGGAGAACTACACGCGATTTTTTCTGATTCGGACACGGTCTCAGGTGTCGGCCGATCAGCATCCGGATAAGGTGAGCCTGGCGTTTGCGGTCGAAAATAGACCGGGGAGCCTCGTGGAGGCGCTGCAGGTCTTCGCCGGAATGGGGACGAATATTACCAGGCTGGAATCGCGGCCCGTGCCCGGACGGCCGTGGGAATACGTTTTCTACGCCGATTACCAGCTCGCCGAGCCGGGGACGGCTGATGTGGTCCTGAAAATGCTCCCTAAGCATTGCTCCATGGTGCGGGAGCTAGGCCGTTACCGGGCGGCGAAAGCAGTCTGAAAGGCGGCCTAAAATCGGCGCGAAGGCTCGAAACGGGCAGCATTCAAGGGAGTTCAGCTCACCGGAAACCTTGCTCCGCCGATAAGAAGTGCGGGGAGATGTTTCCCGAATTCGAATCTGTTTTCCCGCCCCTCGATGCGCAAATAAAAGAACAGGAGAACTTTAGCGGATTCGGGAGAGGGCAAGGCGAGGTCTGAAGAGGCCGAGGGGTACACAGGATGTAACTTTTTCAAATCTGCTGAATCCAATGGTTAATTATTTGATATAAGGACACTCATGGCTAGCGATTTTATTAGCGTTATTCAGCCTGGCGATCCCAGGCAGCGCGAGGGCGGCAACGACAAAGTCCTGCCCGTCCTCCCCGTCCGCGATACGGTTCTGTTTCCCCACGCGGTCCTGCCCCTCACCGTCGGGCGCGAAAGCTCGATCCAGTTGATCAATTCTCTGGGCGAGGAAAAGAGCATCGTAGTGGTCGCGCAGCGCGACGCCCGGGTGGACTCCCCTCAGCCCCAGGATTTACACGCATATGGCACCCTGGCGACCGTCCATAAAGTTGTCAAGATGCCGAACCAGAGCCTCTTTGTCTTCACCGAAGGCACGGAGCGGGTTCGCTTAGGCGAGTTCTCCCGGATCGAGCCTTTCATGGTCGCTTCGGTGGATACCGTGGCGGAAATACCAGCGCCGAAGAATCCCGCGCTCGAGGCGATACAGCGCAACATCGTCACGCAGTTCCAGCAGATCGTGACCGCCTCGCCCACCCTTTCCGACGAACTGCAGACCATCGCCATGAATATCGACGAGCCAGGCAGGCTTGTTGATTTCATCGCGTCTTCCCTGCCCTTTCTGGCGACGACCGATAAGCAGGAACTTCTCGAAACTCCCGACGTCGCAATCCGTCTGGAGCGCATCAATAAGCACCTCGCGAAAGAACTCGAAGTCCAGCAGCTGCGCAACAAAATTCAGTCCGAAGTCCAGGATCAGGTCCAGCAGTCGCAGCGCGACTACTATCTGCGCGAGCAGATGAAGGCCATCCAGAAGGAACTCGGCGAAATGGACGAGGGCCAGAAGGATATCGAGGAGCTGCGCCAGAAAATCGAAGGCGCCGGCATGCCCGAGGAGACAAAAAAAGAGGCCCTCAAAGAGCTCAACCGCCTCTCCCGCATGTCTCCCATGGCCGCCGACTATTCGTTGACGCGCAACTACATCGAATGGCTCGCCGTCCTGCCGTGGGCCAAATCTTCAGGCACAACCGTCGACATTTCCAAGGCCCGCGAGATTCTCGACGAGGACCATTACGACCTCAAAAAAGTAAAGGACCGCATCCTCGACTACCTCTCCGTCCGCCGCCTGAAGGCAGACATGAAGGGTCCCATCCTCTGCTTCGTCGGCCCTCCGGGCGTCGGCAAGACCTCGCTCGGCCGCAGCGTCGCGCGCGCCCTCAACCGGGAATTCCGCCGCATCTCCCTCGGCGGCATGCACGACGAAGCCGAGCTGCGCGGCCATCGCCGGACCTACATCGGCGCCCTCCCCGGCCAGATCATCCAGAACCTGCGCCGCGCGGGCGCCAACGACCCCGTCTTCATGCTCGATGAAGTCGACAAGCTGGGCCGCGATTTCCGCGGCGACCCGGCTTCCGCTCTGCTCGAAATTCTCGACCCCGAGCAGAACAACACCTTCCGCGATAACTACCTCGACCAGTCCTTCGACCTGTCGAAGGTGCTCTTCATCTGCACCGCGAACGTCCTTGACACCGTTCCCGAGCCGCTGCGCGATCGGATGGAGATCATCGAGCTCCAGGGGTACACCGAAGAAGAGAAGAAGCACATCGCCTTCCGCTACCTGATCCCGCGACAAATCAAGGAAAACGGCATTCAGCCGGACAACATCGAATTTCCCGAGGAGTCCATCGGCTACATCGTCCGCCACTACACCCGCGAAGCCGGCGTTCGCAAGCTCGAGCAGCAGATCGGCACGCTCTGCCGCAAGCAGGCCCGGCGCATCGCCGAAGGCCACACCGACAAGCTCGTCATCACCCGCGAGGTCATTCAGGAATTCCTCGGCGGCATCAAGGTGCGTGTCGATACCGAAATTGCTGAGCGGACCAAACGCGCGGGCGTGGCCGTCGGCCTCGCCTGGACACCCGCCGGCGGCGACATCCTCTTCATCGAAGCCAATCGGATGAAAGGCAAGGGCGGCTTCACCATGACCGGCCAGCTCGGCGAGGTCATGCAGGAATCCATGCAGGCCGCGCTTACCTGGGTGCGCTCCAATGCCCCTGCGCTGGGCCTTGAAGAGGACCTGCTCAAGGACACCGACCTGCACATTCACGTACCGGCGGGCGCCATCCCCAAGGATGGCCCTTCGGCCGGCGTGACCATGGCCACGGCCCTGGTCTCCCTACTAACCGACACGCCCGTGCATCCGCTGACCGCGATGACCGGCGAGATCACCCTCAGCGGCAATGTGCTGCCGGTGGGCGGCATTAAGGAGAAATTCCTGGCCGCGAAACGGGCGGGCGTGAAAACCGTCGTTCTGCCTAACGAAAATCGGCTTAACGTCGAAGAGGATTTGATGCCGGAGCAGATCGAGGGCGTCGAGATCCACTACGCCAGCCGCATTGAGGACGTTCTCGCCGTGGCGCTGCCCCGCTCACGGGCCGAGGAGCGCCACGACGAGCAGGTGCGCGAAGAGGTGCTGCAGCACACGGCGTGAAGGCAGGGTATAGGGAATAGCCGGTAGCGAATAGGGGGCGCGGGGGATAATTCCCGCGCCTTTCTTGTTGTATACCGCTGTGGCACCCGTGCTCCGTTTGTGGGAGTGGCGGCGCTTGCGTCCGGTGCTAGATTGCAGTCGGAAAGAACCAGGAGGAGCACGTGTCCCTGCGCGATTTTCTGACGAAGCAACTCATCGACGTCATCCAGTGGAACGAAACCGAAGATGCGATTCTTGCCTGGCGGTATCCCATGGAAGATATGGAGATCCAGAATGGCGGCCAGCTGACGGTGCGCGAATCCCAACTGGCGGCCTTTGTGAATGAAGGCAGGATCGCCGACGTGTTCGGCCCGGGCCTGCATACGCTCAACACCCGGAATCTTCCGCTCCTCACCGATCTGATGAACTGGGACAAGGGCTTCGAGTCGCCGTTCAAGTCGGATGTGTACTTCTTCTCAACCCGCTTGCAAATCGCCCAGAAATGGGGCACGGCCACTCCGATTACGATTCGCGAGAAGGAATTCGGCGCGGTGCGGCTGCGCGGCTACGGAATCTACTCGTATCGCATCAAGGATCCGCGCAAATTCTTCACCGAGGTCAGCGGAACGCGCGAGACATACTACGTCTCCGACCTCGAGGGGCAGCTGCGCGAGACGATCGTAGCGCGCATGACGGACGTCTTTGCCTCAAGCGACGTGCCCTTCCTCGATATGGCAAAAAATCAGGCGATGCTCGCGGCAAAAATTGCTGAAGTTGCGCAGTCTTCGTTTGCCGCTCTTGGCCTCGAACTGAATCAGTTCACCGTGGAGAACATCTCTCTTCCCGACGAGTTAACGAAGGTGATGGATCAGCGCATTGGCGTGCAGATGGCTGGAAACCTCGGCAGCTACACGCAGTTTGAAACGGCCCAGGCACTGGGTGTCGCCGCCGCGAATCCTGGCGGCGCGGCGGGCGCTGGAGTGGGCATCGGCGCGGGCGTGGCCATGGGGCAAGCCATGATGGGCGCCATGAGCGCGCCTGCTGCCGGGGCAACCGGCGCTGCGGCCGCTGAGAAGTTCTGTACCTCCTGCGGCAAGCCAATGGCGCGCGCGGCGAAGTTCTGCCCCAACTGCGGTGTGCAGCAATGACCGGCAATGTGAAGTGAGACGGGGCGCCTAATGAACTGTCCATCATGCGGCGCGCCAATGCGCCTTGAGTCCGCCGGGGAGAGCCTCACCTGCGAGTATTGCGGGAGCCTCGTCTTTCCCGAGAAAAATGACGACGGCGTGCGCGTGCTCGGTCCGCCGACGGACGAGATGTGTCCGATATGCGCCCTCGGCCTGGTCGACGCTTCTTTTTCTGGTGTGCGCATTCGCTACTGCACGCGCTGCCGCGGCATGCTGATCAAGATGGATGTGTTTGCCGATCTGGTCCAGACGCTCAGGAGCGGGCACGATGGCGGAGTAGCTCCGCAGGCTCCGGACCGTAGGGAGCTCAATCGAAGGCTGACCTGCCCGCACTGCCGCCAGCCGATGGAGACCCACTTCTATGCCGGACCCGGCAACGTGATTCTGTCGGACTGCGAACGCTGCTCGCTGGACTGGCTCGATCACGGCAAGCTGCAGCGTATCGCGCACGCTCCGGATGCCCTGGGCGAAGAGTCGTAAGTTCAGAGGCGCGGACGGCTGGATTCGACTTTGGGGACCCATTCGACACGCACCAGCCTTCACCCGGCGCAAGCTCAGCACCGTGGGGTCCCCACTTCCCTTCCCATCAGTGCTTCTCGTACATCTCCATCACATCCTTGCGCAACGCAACGCGACTGGCTTCGCGCGTATAAAACATATGGCCGCCAGGAAATTCGTGCACGGAGACGCGCCCCTGGTCGCCCATCAGCGGCATCTGGTTGACGGTCAGGATAGACCCCATGAAAGGGCAGGAAAGATCGTTCCATCCATGAACAATCATCACCCGCAGTTTGGGATCGGCCGCGACCGCCTGGCGCAGCTGCGTGGCTGAGCCGGTGCGCAGCTCCTGATCGCGGTTCCAGTGCTCGGCTACGTCGTAGGAGAGCGCGTTGTAGCGGGCCTCCACCTTCCAGCCCACAACGCGCGTGTCAAAGTCGACCATAGCGGTGGTGGTGGGCGCGATGAGCGTGGCCAGCAGTGGATCATTGGCCCGCTGTTCTGGCGCATACGGGAACGGATCGAACATGGTCACGTTCGAGTCGTAGACCGAGCCGATCTTCCCCTGTTCGCGATGGACCTCGCGCAGATACGCGCCCGTCTCAAGCCGTCCACCGGACTCTTTGACGAAAGTCGGATCGAGGCCGGTCATGTCGGTGACCTTCTTGATCATGGCATCGGTCGCGGCTCGGTCGGAGTTACCTTTGATGAGCGTGGTCGCATATTCGCCGAGCGTGTAGTCGATGACCGGCTTCATCGCCTCAGGCGTCAGCTGGCCTTTGCGCTCGAGGGTGGCGGCGGTAATCGACGGCAGGGTGACGAGCCAGGGAAGCGGCGAGAGATCGCCGTTCTGCTCGATGGTGGGGTTCAGATACGGCGACACCAGAACGACGCCGTTCATAGCAACGCCAAGCTGCGACTGCAGAAAGTAAGTAATGCGGGGTCCGCGGAATCCGCCGTAGCTTTCGCCCACGAGGTACTTGCGCGATTCAAGGCGATCATTCTTCACAAGCCAGTCGTAAACAGCGCGCGAGAGATATTCGATGTCGGGCTCGGTCGTCCAGAAGAGCTTGCGGGTCTGGTCCGCGTCGACCAGGGAGCGGCTGAAGCCGGTGCCGATCGGATCGATGAAGACGAGGTCGGTGAAGTCGAGCCAGGTGCCTGCGTTATCGACGAGCGTTGGCGGGTCCGACGGGCTGTCGCCTTCGTTGCCGGCGTTCAGGTGCTTGGGTCCAATGGCGCCGAAGTTGAGGTAGACAGAAGCAGCACCCGGTCCACCATTGAAGGCGAAGGTGACGGGGCGATTGGGCCCGTCGACGGTGTAGGCGGTGTAGACGATCTGGCCGGCTGCCTTCCCTTCCGCATCGCGTGCGATAAGGGTGCCCACCGTGACGGTATAGGCAAGCTTCTTGCCGTCGAGCGTGATGCTCTGTTGCGTATGAGCGTCAGGCGGCAGCGGAGGCAGCGGATGTGCGTCGGCGACCTTGTCGGTAGCCCTGTCGGCTGCCGGTTTGGCGGCCGGCGGCGCTGCTGCATGGGGCGGCGGCGCATCGGTGTCCGACTGCGCAGTTGCAAAAAGGCAGGGCAGCGTAACAACGCACACGAACGCGAAGAATGGGGCAACGCGCTTCAAAGCGCGGGCGAGCGATGAAAATTTCATGATGAATACGATATATCGGATTGGCGGCGCGAAGGGACTAACCGAATAGATTTTCTGCGCAGCGGCCGGCAATCAGCGCTGGGCGCGTTGGGTGGTCAGCTTGTCGAGCTCGCGATAAATCTGTTCGTTGCGCAGAATCGCCTGGACGTATTCCCGCGTCTCAGTGAACGGGATCGACTCCACAAATTCGTCGATCCCGTGGTAATTGCCGATGCTCTGCCAGTCCACCACGCGGTCGTCTCCCGCGTTATACGCGGCGAAAGCATACTCGGCCTGGCCGCCAAATTTTTCCAGCGTCTGCTTCAGATAAAGAGTCCCGAGTCGAATATTCGTCGAGGGATTCAGAAGTTCCGTGGTCTGGAAATGCCGGATGCCCTCTTCTCGCGCGAGCGAACGGCCCACCGAGGGCAGCAGCTGCATCAGCCCGTAGGCGCTCTTGTTGGAGATGGCGGCAGGGTTGAACTCCGTCTCCTGACGAATGAGCGACGCCACCATATACGGATCCAGCCCGTTGCGCTCGGCGTCTGCCTTAATGTCCGTCCAGTAATTTTGCGGAAAGAGGATGCGCCAGTAGGCGACGGGAATGGCTTCAATGGGCGCCGACGTGTAGAACGGAATAGCGTGCTTCAGCAGGCGCATCGCCCGCCACGACTCCCCGTAAGACGCGTAGATTTCGGCTTCCGCAAACGCGCCCCACTGATCGCTTCCGTCGGAGGCGCGTATCTCCGGCGCAATGTATTCGTTGAGTCCCGCATTAGCCAGCAGGCGCGCCTTCACGACGTGCGGATCGTCTTCAGGAACATCGTCGGTCAGCTCGGGGATAGGCATCGGATGCAGCGCGTCGAGGTCGGCGATCGAGTCCGGTGTGACGGAGCCTAATTGCAGGAGCCGGTCCTGTGCCAGCATCGCGTAGTAGTAGTGCGGGTAGACCCGCAGGATGGTGCGGTAATAAGCGGCCGCCGCTGAGGGCTTGTGTTCCTGATCCTCGTAAATCCGCGCCCGCCAGTAGAGGGCGTCGGGGATTTCCTTCCCCCCGGCGTAGACATGAATCTGCTCGTCGAAAAGGCGCGCCGCCTCCGGATATTGGCCCAGCCGGTAGTTCAGCCATCCTGCACGCCAGTGGGCACTGGGCGCGTATTTGTGCGTCGGAAAGCGCCTGGCGAGCTCGCCATAATAAGTAATGGCGTGTGGATAGTCCTTGAGCAGCAGATACATGTTGCCGCTCGAATAAAGAGCCTCGGCCAGCCACGAACTATCCGGGAAGCGCGTCTCCATCTGGGTAACGATGGATTGCTGCGTCGTATTGTCGCCCTTGTCTCGGGCCAGCTCCATCAGCAGATACATGCGCCGAGCGCCAGCCTCGTCATTGGTGTCCGCCAGGGCATTCAGCTGGCTCTGCGACAGACGATGCAGTTTCCAGTCGCATTCGGCGGCCGCGGCGAGAAGAGCATTGCGGCTGGCTTCGTCGACGTTGGCCTGGCTGGCCAGAGAGCGGTACTCGTCTTCCGCGTCGGCGAAGTGACCGGCGTTGTAAAGGGCATCGGCGTGTGCACGGCGCTTCTCCGGGGGCAGCGTTGCGAGGGCCCCGTTCGTGGCAAGCTGGCTGCGCGCCACGCCGGCTTCGATGCTGAGCGGGTAGTCCAGGTAGACGTGCTCAAAGAGTTGCTGTGCCTCGTCGTTATGCTCCGCCATCGCCTCAGCCTTGGCAAGGGCGAGCTGGAAGTCGGCTCGACCGGCAATCGGCTCCTGGCGGTGCGGGTTCAGCGTGCTGAGCGCCGCCTGCGCGTCGCCCTCCTGCACCAGAAGGTTCGCCCGCAGAATCGGTACGCTGTTCACAAAGATGCTGTCGGGGTACTTCATCACATAGTCGTTGAGAACCAGCTCGGCCTGGGGCAGCTGATTGCTCTGCAGAAACGCCTGGGCGGTGAGATAGTCGGAGTAGTCGGCGAGGGCGCCATCAGGTTGAGCTTTGGTGGCGTCGGCTAGGTGCGCGGAACGGAGGGCGCTCACAGCCTCAGGAAATTTGCGCTCGAGCAGGTAGGCATGGCCCAAAGCCAGGAATGCCGCGGCGGCCGCTTCTCCGGTGTGGCTGTGCGCGTAGCTGGAAACGCCCGCATAGGCGGCAGGCGTGGGAGTCTGGGCAAGCTGCTGGGCCATCGGGCGCAATTGCGATGAGGCCACAAATGCGCGCTGAAGACGGCGGCTCCGGGCCAGCTCGTGCGCGGTCAGCGGACGGCGGCGGCGGCGGTGGGCGACGGCCCGCGTATGGGCAGTGTGCGCGGCTGAGGAGCTCCGGTGAGCATCGATGGCAGAAACCCTGTGCGATGCATGGGCGTTGCTGGCCGAAGCCGCATGGTGCGCCGCCGCCGCGGATCGAGTGGCCGCCGGCTGCCGGGATGATGGGGCAGGAGCAGGATCGGTCTGGGCGCGCACCGGATAGATTCCGGACCCCAGAATCCCTGCGACGATCAGCGAAGTCAACGTTATGAACAACCGTTTCATTCCGCCGCTGCTTTGAACCGACAACATCATCCCCTCTGGTTAACTGAGTATGACGCAATGAAAGGCGTTCCGGGTAGGAAAAGCATGGGGTCTGGAAAAAGGTTCTTACTTGAGTACCGCTGTTTCCAGGGATTTTGCTGTTCTCTCCTTCCCAGGCTGTCTGGAAGAGGACAGGCTGTCTGGGAGAGCCAGCTTGATCATCGCCGCTGTCGGGCCCGTGCCAGACCCGGGTAGGCCTGCATTTCACTCGCGCCCTGGCTCGTGAGGTCCGCATTTTCAGCATTGTTGAAGACGGCGATGGGGCGCCAGTCGGCGGACCTCATCGGTTCGTCTCCTGTTACTCGGCGGTACTTCGCACCAAACTGCGGATTCAACGTGCTGTTGCTCAGGATGCGGCCCGCGAAGCGAGCACTGCGAGTCAATGGGCCACGCAGATGGGATTCAGTTATCAGCCGTAGATGGCAAAGGTGTGTGGGGCGGGATAGGCCGACTCGGATTGGCGTTTGGCGTTCTTTGCAGCGTACATTGCGGCATCGGCGGCTTTCAGGAGGCTGTCTTTTGTGACCCCATCGAGTGGATAAAGGGCCACGCCAAAGCTGGCGGAAGTGTGGAGAATATGGGATTCGAGGGCGAAGGGCTCGAGGAAACAGCGTTCGAGCCGCCGCGCGATCTCCTCGACTTCTGCGCGAGTGCGGACCATGGGGAGGAGAACGGCAAACTCATCGCCGCCGAGCCGAGCGAGGATATCGAGAGGACGGAGCTGGCTGCGCATACGGCTGGCGACGGTCTGGAGATAGAGGTCTCCGAGGTGATGGCCGTAGCTGTCGTTGATTTCCTTAAAGCGATCGAGGTCGATGTAGATGAGGCCGAAGGGGTCGGCGGAGTGGGCAGCGCGTTCGATTTCCCTGTCGAGCTGGTTCTCAAGGGAGAAGCGGTTATGAATATCGGTGAGGAGGTCGAATTCGGAGCGATGCCGGAGATCGGAATAGAGGCGGCGGGTTTCGATAGCGATAGCCGCCAGCTTGGCGGCCGAGGCCAGAGCCTCAGGTTCGGCAGGGCGGGGTTTGGAGGAAGGGTCGAATGCGGCAAAGACCGCGCCGAGGGGAGGACCATGGCGGGCGGGAATTTCCTGGCGCAGGATTCTCACGGATGAAGGATCCTGGCGTGCGGTTCCCGGGAGGGTTCCGTCGGCGGTCTGGAACCAGCAAGGCACGCCCGCAAGGCGGGAGGAGGCGAGAGCGACGATCTGCTCCATCACTTCGGAAAGAGGACGAACCCCGTTAATTTCTTCAAGAATGCGACTGCGGCTGCGTTCGATGGCGGCCCAGGACGCGGTTTCGCGGCGCAATCTGCGGTCGACCGACCATCCTTTGGCGCCGACGGCGAGAACGACAATGAACAGCAAGCCCACGGCAACCACGAGATTGCGAACGTTGAGAGGAGAAGGGCGGGCGACGACCGCTATATCCCCAGGAGTGCGCATGAGGACATCGAACGGAACTTCGCCCGCGTAATGACCGGAGTTCTGAAGCGTGCAGATACCGGTGACCGTAACGGTGGCGCCGAGGGGAACCGGGTGGAAGGGCAGGGGCCAGAGGTCAGCGGCGTGCGGATGACGATAGACGGCGGAAAAGGTCTGCCCCCCGGATTCGAGCACATACTGATCCTGGCCGCCTTCGCGGACTTCGCTGACGACCTTCCCTGAAACGGACACCAGGTCGTAAGCATTGAGGCTGGAGGAAAGATCACGTGCGGCGACGGGTTTGGGTGGAACCTGGGCATCAACCTGCAAGGGGTGGATCTCTCCGGAAGCAAGGGTCAGGAAGCCGTTATTGACATCGGGGAGGCCGGTCACATCGGCCTGGCTGCCAATGCGCAGCGGAGATTCCCAGGAGGACGTCACCCAGAGGCTGCGGGGGCCGTCCTGAAGAACAAGGGCTGAACCGGGCTGATAGTAGGTGATCGTTCCGCGAACGCGCACTCTCTTACTGGAATTGTCGACATGGTAGGCGTCGAGGATGGAGTCCATGGGAACGAGGGGCAGAGTCCAGGGATCATGGGGGGCCGGACGCAGGACTTTTACATCCTTCAGGGAGACGACGGAGAGATCGATCCCGGTCATTTGCAGCTTGGCGTCGAGGGTTGCGGAGGCTACACCGGTAACATCGACCTGGGAATCCAGCAGGCCATCGAGGACTTTCGGGTCGGCGCTGTTGATGTAGACGTTAATGACGCCGCCGTTAGCGAGCAGGCGCATGTGGGTGGTGTACTGGTGGGCACTGATGGCGAGATCGGCCGACTGGACTCGTCCGGAGACCGTTACCCGGACGCAATCGAAGCGTGAATGGACGAGATCGTCGAACGAGGCGCTGGCTGGAAGCGGCTGACCGATGAAGCGAATCGCCTCAACCGAAGTGGCGACAACCATCGGACGGAAACTGTCCTGGACGACACCATGGATGAGGACGCGCTGGCCCGGGAAGACGATGAATTCGGGTTTGGCCCACACGAAAGTGGCCTGACCCGCGTCCTGAACGAAGAGAGTGTTCTCGCCTTGTCGGCGGTAGGTAACGGTGGCCTCGAAAGCGACGAGGGGCTGCGTGGAGGCCTCCGCATGCGTGAGAGCATGAATCTGGCGCAGGGTGGTGAGAGGCGGCGGACTGGCTGCCGCGCAGTTCCGCGAACCTGAGAGGGCAAGAGAAATCAGCAGGATTGCGCAGGCGGCTGTGGGCTTCTTCATCCGGTGAATCCCATCCTGGAAGTTGGGCGCAAAGCGTCTCCCAAGGTTTGTATCGGATGGAATGGTCAAAAGAAGAGGGCACGGCGGCAAAACTGGGCATCGCCGGTCACCCGGGCCATTAAAGCGCGGGCGCACCTGGAAACCCGACTTCGCGCCACTCAGATCGGGAGATAGCCGATGGGACGGTGGTTAGTCGCCCTGGTATTTCACGCTGCAGCCGTAGGGGCGAGTGTAGGAGACGGCCACTTGCTGGCCGGACATGGCTTCGCTGAGTGCTGACGAGACGTAGTTCTTTGAGTTAGGGATGTCGGAGGGGTCGGGGGTCGGGTGGTCGTCGATGGCTCCGGCGTAGATGAGCTTGCCGGACGGATCGACGACGTACATGTCCGGTGTGGTGCGCGCATCGTATTCGTGGCCGAGCGCGCCGGTGGGGTCAAGCAGAGCAGCGGTGGGCGAGGCATGAACCTTCTGGATATAGGCGTTCTCGTCGGAGGCAGTCATGTATCCCTGCGCGCCCGGCGATGAGGAGAGAATAGTGAGCCAGACTACCCCTTTAGCGGTCCATTCTTTCTGGAGGTGCTGCATGTTGCCGCTGTTGTAATGCTTGCGGGTGTAGGGGCAACCGTTGTTGGTCCATTCGAGGACGACGTATTTGCCGCGGTATTCGGAGAGCTTGTGGGTCTGGCCGTTGGTGTCGGTTCCGGTGAAGTCAGGGGCGGGATCACCGACGCGGACAGCCCCGGCGGAGAGGCTGATGGCGGCGAGGCAGAGGATGGCGGTTTTGCTCAGGGATGGGAGATGGCGCATGGGGACACCCTCCTGGACTTAAGGCAAAAGATCACCACAGAGAACCCAGAGAGCACAGAGTGCCCTGCTGATTGAAGGTTGGACGCGGTGGGTTGACGGAACGTCGCAGGGATCTGTGTAAAAAATGGGCGCGGCGAAAAGTGGTCGGCGTCAGTGTTTCGCTTCGAGGTATTTATCGAAGGGAATCTCGAAGAAGAAGAGCTCGTCGCCGCTGGAGTTGCGCAACTCGCGGAGGGTGAGCTTTGCGCCGCGGAGGGGTGTGTCGCCGAGGCCATCCATGTCATAGAAGAGGAAGCCGGCGCGCGTGGTGTGCGGCTCGACAGCCAGGGCTGCGTATTCAAAGTGGTCGAAGTCGGCCTCGATCTTATCGTCGGATGCGCTGCCTTTGGTGTGGACCTTGATGGGTCCAATGGGGATGTCGCGGCCGCGACTGTCTTTGGGCCTTACGCGGCGCTCTACGTCTTCGGGTTCGGCGGCGGGCACTTTGTCGCCCGATGCGCTGATGAAGAAGATGCGCGCGTCGCTGAGCGATACGGGATGGTCGCCGGTGTTCGTGACGATGATGCGGATCGGCATGAAACGATACTTCAGATAATCGACCTGAAAAATTTTGCATTTCTCCGCGGTTTCAAACGGCTCAGCGGCGATGGCGACCTGGTCTTTCGGGTGGAAATCGACGGCGGGGTAAGTGGTGGCGTCTTTCGCCGGAGGCGGATCGGTTTCCACAAGGGAAACGCCGGCGGTGGCGATCAGAAGAAAGCCGATGGGAATGGCGAATAACCGGAGGCCTCGCAGAAGAGCGCGACGCGAGCTTGGGCGCATGGTCACCATTATCATCTTGCCTTATGACCCGAGGAAGGCGAGATTGGTAAGCGGATGCTGATCGCATACAGCTTCGCACTGGTGCTGGTGCTGGTGCTGGGGGCTCCATGGTGGCTGTTGCGCATGGCCACGAGCGGGAAGTATCGCGAAGGTTTGACGGAACGGCTGGGTGTTGTGCCGCGGCGCGTTCGCGACGGGATTGCCGGGAAGAGTGTGGTGTGGGTTCATGCTGTCTCCGTCGGTGAGGTGCTGGCGGCGAGCCGATTGATCGATGAGCTGGAGCAGAGGTTGGCTGGACGCTTCCCGGAGGCCGTCTGGCGGGTGGTGATTTCGACGACGACAAAGACCGGGCAACGGCTTGCGCGGGAAAAGTTCGGGGCGAAGCGCGTTTTTTATTTCCCGCTGGATTTTCGTTGGGCGGTGCGAGCCTGGCTCCGGGCGCTGCGGCCAAAACTGGTGGTGCTTGCCGAAACGGAGTTCTGGCCGCGCATGCTCATGGAGTGCCGGCGGGCCGGGGTTCCGGTGGCGGTAGTCAACGCGCGGATTTCCGATCGCTCGTGGCCTCGGTATCGGCGGCTGGCGTGGTTATGGCGGCCTTTGCTGGACGGACTGGCAGTGGTTCTGGCGCAGACCGACCTGGATGCGGAGCGGTTGGTGGCGCTGGGTGCGGCGAATGTACGCGTGGCAGGCAATTTGAAGTACGATGTCCGGGCGGTTCTCACTGCGCCGGTAACAGAATTGCTCAAAGACCACTTGCCGGGCGGTGCACGCGTGCTCGTATGCGGGTCCACCCTGGCGGGTGAAGAGGAGTTGCTGTTGGGTGCTCTTCCCCCTGGGGTGGTGATGGTGCTGGCGCCGCGGCATCCAGAGCGGTTTGGCGAGGTGGCGGAGATGTTGCGGCGGCGCGGCGTGGCCTGGGCGCGGCGATCGGAATGGATCGCAGATCCGACGAGGATTGCGCCGGGTAGCGTGTTTTTGCTGGATTCGATAGGGGAGCTGGCTTCGGTGTATTCACTGGCGGCGGCGGCATTTGTAGGAGGGAGCCTGGTTGGCGCGGGCGGGCATAATCCGCTGGAGGCTGCCCAGTTTGGAGTGCCGGTAGTCATGGGACCGAGCTACGAAAATTTTCGCGGGATCGTGGAGGAGCTGCGGGTGCACAATGCGATTCGGATCGTGCAGCGGGCACGGTTACAGGACGGGCTGGCATGGATGCTGGCCGGCACAGATGAATCGCGGGCTTTGGGCGCGCGGGGGCGCGATGTTTTCGAACGCGAGGCGGGAGCGACGGAGCGGGCTCTCGAGGCATTGATCGCGGTGCTGGAGGCTCGCTCTGCGGCAAGTGTGGGCACGGGGGCGCGAGCGTGAGGGGCGCGCTGTTGCCGCTGTTTCCTCTCTATGCCGCGGGAATAGGTGCGAAGAATCTGGCCTATGAGCGCGGGTGGGCGCGACAGAAGCGGCTGCGAGGGCCAGTCGTCAGCATCGGCAATTTGTCGGTGGGCGGGTCTGGGAAGACGCCGCTGACGATTCGAGTGGCGCAATTGCTGCGGGAGCGCGGGATTGCTGTGGATGTGCTTTCGCGGGGGTACGGGAGGCAATCAAAAGCGATTGAGCAGGTGCAGCTGGAGGGATCGGCGGAGGAATTCGGGGATGAGCCGCTGCTGATTGCGCGGGCGGCGGAGGTTCCGGTGTTTGTCGGCGCCGGTCGATACCGCGCCGGCTTGGTGGCCGAAGCTGCCGCAGGAGCACCGATGCTTCATCTGCTTGATGATGGATTCCAGCATCGGCAACTGGCGCGCGATGTGGACATAGTGGTCCTGCACCGGAGCGACTTTCGCGAGCGGCTGCTGCCGGCGGGGCGGCTGCGGGAGGGGTTCAAGTCGCTGTCACGCGCACAAATAATTGCCATGCGCGCGGAGGATCGGGAACTCGAAGGCGAGTTGCGCAGACGGGGCTGTGTGCAGCCGATCTGGTGGATGGAACGCCGGATGGACGTTCCCGTGGCTGGGCGAGTAGTGGCATTCTGTGCGATTGCGCGCGAGGATGAATTCTTCTCGGGGTTGCGTTCTCAGGGCGTTAACGTCGTGGGGATGCGTGCGTGGCGCGATCATCACCGCTACACAGAGGGCGACATTGCTGAGCTGATCGAGCTGCGGCGGCGGCATGATGCGGAGGCGTTTCTGACCACGGAAAAGGATTGGGTGCGGCTGCGGCCGGAGCAGTTGCGGAAGCTTGAAAATGCTGTGCCGGTCCGCACGGCCAGGCTGGTGGTGAGGCTGCTCGATGAGGCGACGGCGATAGACCAGCTTTGCGCGTTACTTCCGGTCGCCCGGCGAACGCAATTGGGGAAGGAACAGCGGACGCCGCCGGAAAACACCGTGAGAAAATAGGGGTTTGCCTGAGACCTCTCGGTATCTTCGCCTGCTGGTCGTGCGCCTTGGGGCGATGGGCGACATTCTGCATTCGATGCCGGCGGTGACGGCGCTGCGCCAGGCTCATCCGGAATGGATGATCGGCTGGGCAATCGAGCCGCAGTGGCGGGGATTGTTCAGCGCGAGCCGGGCCGAGCCGTGGACCACGGAGCTGCCGCTGGTGGATCGGCTGCACCTGGTGCCGGCAAAGGCGTGGGCCAGGTCGCCACTGAAACTCGAGACCCTGCGGGACATTCGCCGCGTGCGCAGCGAGCTGCGGGCGCTCGAATATGACGTCACCGTCGATTTCCAGGGAGCTGTGCGCTCGGCGATGGTGGCGCGGTGGTCAAGGGCCCGGAGAGTGATTGGCGAAGAGCGGCCGCGCGAATTCGCCGCCAAATGGTTGTTCGATGAAAAGGTCGCAACCCATGGCGTTCACGTGATCGAACAGTCGATGGAAGTGGCGGGCGCGATTTGCGGGGAGAAGCTGGCGATGACAATGCCGCTTCTGCCGCGCGATCCTGTTGCCGACGTAAATGCGGCGGAGATGACACATCCGTATGTGCTGATCAGTCCGGGCGCAGGCTGGGGGGCCAAGCGATGGCCGGCGGAACGCTACGGCGCGGTGGCGCGCAGACTGGCAGAGGCGGGGTATGGAGTGGTGATCAACAGCGGACCGGATGAAGGACACCTTGCTCGGGAGATAGTGGCATCGAGCGGCGGGGTGGCGCGGATGATTTCGCCTGAATTGCCGGAGCTCATTGCCGTGTCGCGCCGGGCAGCGCTGGCGATTGCCGGAGACACCGGCCCCCTGCATCTGGCTTGTGCGCTGGGCAAGCCGGTAGTGGGCATCTACGGGCCGACGGATCCGGCTCGCAATGGGCCATTTCATTGTGCGAGCCGGGTGCTCCGGCATCCGGAAAGCGTGCGCGATCATGCGCGGCGCAGCGAGCCGGAGGCGGGACTGCTGACCATCACGCCGGAAGCGGTGACCGAGGCGGCGCTGGCGCTGCTGAAGGAAGCGCAATAGGTGGCGGGCGGCTGGAATCGTATCGCGCGAAGAGTGCGCGTGCCTGCGGGATTTGCCTTCGCGGTTATTTTCTTATGGCTGGCGAGGCCGTCATGGCCGTTCCTCGGGCTCAGCCTTGCACTGGTTATGCCCGGGCTTGCGCTGCGCGGATACGCTTCCGGCTATGTGAAAAAGAATGCTGAATTGACGGTCACCGGTCCTTATGCGCACACGCGCAATCCGCTCTATCTGGGGTCCATTTCGATTGCTTTTGGATTTGCGCTGGCGGCGCACAGTCTCTGGATCGCCGCAGTGCTGATTGTTTTGTTTGCGGCGATTTATATTCCCGTCATTCGATCGGAGGAGGAGTATCTTCGGTCCCTGTTTCCGGACTTCGATGATTACGCAGCAGCCGTGCCAAGGTTGATACCTCGGATTGTGGCCGTTGGGGGATCGGGAAACCCGAAAGGGGTATTCTCGTGGGCACTCTACAAAAAGCATCGTGAATATAACGCATTCTTGGGGACGGCGGGCATGTATGCTGCCCTCATTGCGAAGGTGCTGCTGTTCAAAAAGTAAGAAGGATCGGATTGCAAGCGGATCGCATTTTCCTGCGGGGGGCTCGGACCGGCCAGTCGGCTCCAATACCGAGGCTGACGATTGCCGCCGGCATCGCGGTTGCGATTGGCGCCGCCTGCGCGCAGACAACACAGCGCGCTCCGGTGCTGATGCCTCCACGGGGGGGGTATACCTTTCCCGCGAAACAGACGCTGACCTATGCGGTGGACTGGCGGGTATTTCCGGCGGGAACGACCGTGATTCGCCTGCAACAGGATGGGGACGAAGAGCGTGTAACCGCGACCGGCGATACGCTGGGGGCGATCAATCTGATTTATCGCGTAAGCGACCGCTTCCAGTCTTCGTTCAATCGCCGCACTGGATGCTCCGCGGGATTTGCGAAGCAGTTGCAGGAAGGCCGGCGACAGGTCAGCACGGATCTGAAGTTCGACTACGCGCAGGGCAAGGCGCTTCTGAACGAAAAAAACCTCGTGAAGGGAACGAGCAAGCACCAGGAAGCCCCGGTGGGCCCGTGCGTCACGGATTTGCTCTCCGCGATTTTCTGTCCGGCCGCGCTGACTTTGACACCGGGCGAGAGTTTCCTCGTTCCGGTTGCGGACGCGATTCATACCGTCGCGGTGACGATGAAGGTCGAAGCACGGGAGACGGTGCGGACGCCCCTGGGGACCTACAAAACGATTCGCGTACAGCCAACAGCGGACGCGGGCGTCGTCAAGGCCAGGGGCAATATCTGGATCTGGTATACGGACGACGATCGGCATGTGCCGGTGCAGATGCGTGCACGGCTTTTCTGGGGAACGATTACTTTCCAGCTGACGGCGATGGATCCGAAGTAGGAGCGGGAGCGCGGCGGCTAGTGGATTCGATAGCGCTCGCGCATGAGGCGCTGAAGCCGCGGCTTGAAGAGGAGATCGAAAGCGAGTTCTTTGCCGGGAAACATGGCGAGGGCGGCGCGGCGGGTGTCGGCGACCATCTCTGAGGCTTCATCGATGGTGAGCGACAGGTCCTGACTAATTACGGACATAACCATATTGACCATGATCTGCAGGCGGCGCAGCTTGCGCTGCTCATCCTGTAGTTCCTGGGGGGTTTGCCGGACCGATTCCCGGTTGGAATCGAAGACGGGATACTCGGGTTGTGACCCCATGCAATGCGAACCTCCGTCTGTGGATCGTACAACGAGGAAGACTTTGCGGGAAACGAAAAAGTCGCCTGAACCCGCACACGGCGTGGCTGAATTGGGTTATGTTTTCTGACCGTCTCGGGTGATGGCGGCGGAGTGAATTTCGGATTGAACGAGAGGGAAGATGGCGGCGCACTCCCCAATGGTCATGCGCAGGCATTGGCGATGGCCGAAGGCGCGGCCGAGATAGCGGGGGGATCGATCGAGCCAGCGTTTGCGCGCGGGGGTGTCGGCGCGCTCGGAATCGAGTGAGCCGGAAACGATGCGGGCTATGTGTGGCATGGACCGCGCGGGATCGGCGGCGACGGTCCACTCGATGAGCGAGGTTTGCGGATCCGGTTCGTATCCATCGGGGAGTGAGATAGAGCCTCGCTCAAGAAAGGTGCGCACCTGGTCCTCGGTTAATCCGGAAATGAGGTCGGGTTGAAGACCGCGCTCGATCATGGCGGCGATTGTGGGTTCCGCTTCTGTAGTGAGTCCGACGGAGACGGGCAGAGAGCGGCGCAGTTCGTTTTTCAGGATGCGCAGCGCTTCGTCGAGATGGCCGACGACAAAGTCGCAAAGGCCGGACCGGAGGCCGTTTCGCAGCCGGTCGGCGTCCGCTTCGACACAGAGAGAAGCGGCACCGGCGATGCTGGCTGCAACGAGGGTGGCGATGCCATCGGGATCGAAGGCGGAGCGGAGCAGGAGCTTTCCGCCGAGGGAGTCAGCAAAGTGCCGGTGAGCAAGGCGACTGAGGGAGAGATAACGGTTGTGCACGCGGGGCAGGTCAGGAAGTGCAAGCATGTTTGCAGCTATTCTGACATGCGGCTTGGGGGGTTACCTGGGTTTGGCTTCGGAGTAAGGAAGTGCGGGCAAGGCAGCCCCCAGTCCTTAGACTGGGAGTGCCTCTTTCAAAGTGCGAATGCGGATGACGCAGAGATCGGTCCGGAAGAAGGACTGACGACTCGCAGGCCGCTAGTAACGACCTGCGGGCCGTTCCGATGAAAGGGGGTGAGTCCAGGGGATGAATAAGAAATCATCCTGGACCCGCATTGCCATAACAGTAGCGCTGGATTGGCGCTTTGTTCTGGCGGTTGCCGTCCTTGTGCTCACGCTACTGATGAAATAGCCAACTTCCCGGGAGGGACGCAACCTTCCGGGAACTACTTCACAGTGAGTATAACATCGGCGGGATCGGTGGAATCGTTACCAGGTGTTGTAGGGCTGGCCGTCCGAGCCCACTTCTTCGGAGCTGCTGTGGACATCGTTAATGCCCGGTTCGGTCTGATCGATTTCAGAGTAAGTGTCGTCGCTGGCCGTGACCCATTCGTGGCTGTGAGTGATGGGGTCTTCAGGGATGGATTTGAGGTAGCCGCTTTGCACCAGATCGTCGAGTGACTGCGGCGCTTTATTCTTGTCCATCGTGTAGGAGTCGATGGCATCGCGGATTACGTGCAGATCCTCTTTCAGAGCCGCTTCCCTGGCGCTGCGGATCGCAGCAACGAAATAAGGGATGGCAACGGTGGCGAGGATGCCGATGATGAGCATGACGATCATCAGCTCCACGAGGGTGAAGCCGCCTTCCCGCTTCCGAATTGGAATTCTCAGACCCAAAAATCTACCAGTCCTCTACCAGTCAGAATATTTTGTTCCGTCGAGACCTGTCCCGTCAGATTTGGAGTAGACATCGAAGACATTCTGGCCGCCCCAGGAGTCGCTGGTGGGGTCATCCTGCATGGCGCGCAGGCCCCAGTCGTCGTTGCCGGTCATAGGATCGACGGGGATGTGGCGCAGGAAGCGCAGCTTTTTGCCTTGCACGTCCACGCCGTCGACCAGAGTTTGCAGATCGGGCGGATAATTCTGGCTGTCGACCTTGGTCTGAAAAGCATGCTTGTCCGCAGCGTCCTTATAGGCATCAATGGCGGTGCGCATCTGCCACAGCTCGTAGCGGAGCATACGCTCTTTCTGGCGCTTCACCTGGAAGCGCGCGATGGGCACGGCGGCCGTGGCGAGGATGCTGAGGATCGCCACGGTAACGATGAGCTCGATCAGCGTAAGACCGGCTTCGCCATGCCCGTCGTTTCGTTTGTGAAGCATTAACTGCATAGTTATTCACTTCAAGTACCGGTTACTGGATGTGGACAACCGCCTGCGATCCGGTGGCCGGCATGGGTTGCTGCTGGCTGTTGCGTACCATGGGGCGGGCAATCGCAACGGAGGCGTCGCCTGGGGCCGTTGCCTGAAAAGTGAGGACGCAGAGCGTGCCCGATCCGCTCACGCCTCGGGTGCCGGGCGGGCGGGAAGCGGCAATAGCGGCGGTGCCTTTGCCGTCGTCTCGATGGGCGAGGGCCACGGCCTGGCCGTCCTTGCCGAGAAGATTCGGGTTTTGTGGATCGTCGGTGTCGACATTCAGGAGCGTGAGCTTTGTGGCGTCATACTGCACGTTCATGGGTACCGCGAAGACGTCCGTGCCACCGGAAAGCATGACCGTCATCTTGAAGGTCGAACCCACCGGCTCTGTTAATTGCTGGGGAGTGATCTGCAGGCTCGCCGGAGCTGGAGCGTTGGCCTGCTGCTGCATGGTGTTCATGGCCTGTTGTGCCGCGGTAGCGGCCGATGGCGGACCCGCCGATGGCGGAGCCCCGGGCGGCGGATTCTGCTGCTGCGCCCCGTTGGCCGTGGTATTGGCCTGAGCGGCGCCTGGCGGCGGGGTGGGCTGGGAAGCGGGTTGCAGGGCGGCTGCGATTTGCTGAGGCGAACTGATGGGGCGGAGTTCAATGTTGTTGGTGGTGCCTGTATCGATCTGCTGAATATTCTCCGGATCGACCTGCTCGGCGCGGACGACATGGGGAATCATGAGGAAGACGATTTCGTCGTCGGTGACTTCCTTCTGCTGTGTGCTGAAGAGGTACTTGATGAGGGGAAGCTCAGCCAGGCCGGGAGTACCGCTGATGCTGTAAGTAGTTTGGTGCTGGAGTATGCCGCCGAGCAGATTGGCTTCGCCGTCCCGGAGGCGGACGGTGTGATCGACAGAGCGTTGGGTGATGATGGGCTCGGTGATGCCGCCAATGGTGGAATTACCATTGGTGGCGGAAACCTCGATCTTGCTCTTCAGGGTTACGTCGCGATCGAAATGGACGGTCGGCTTCACGTCCATCGTGACACCGACGTCGATGTACTGGAACTGGGTATTCACAAGGGAGCTGACGATGGCAGTGGCGGCGCCGGTCTGGTAAGAGCCGGTGGCAATCGGAATGCGTTCGCCGATCTTCAGGGTCGCCTGTTGTCCGTCAGAGGCGCGAATCTGCGGGTTCTGAATGATGCGTGAGCGCGTGTCGGTGAGGAGCAGATCGACAGCGGCCTGGCCGATGGTGACAGCGAAGTTAGTCGAGTTCAGGTGGGCCAGGTTGTTGAGGGTGAGGCTGCTGGTGGTCGTAGAGGTTGCTGAGGTAGTCGTGCCGGTGGTACTTGTCGTGCCAGTGTTGTTCAGATTGGCGTTCGAGGGCTGGAAGCTGATGCTCGCGGTTTGGGGCAGCTGAACACCGATGTTGCGGAGAAGATCGCGGCTGACTTCAAGCACCGCCACATCGACGATGACTTCGGGCCGGGCCTTGTCGAGGTCGTCGATGAGGCGGTGGGCCAGAAGCAGCTCATCGGGCGTGCCCCGCATGACGATGGCGCTTTCGCTGGCGACGCCGTTGATTCTCGCCCCCTGAAAAAGATTGCGGAGAACCGTCTGCACTTCGGTGAAGTCGTTTTGCTGGGCGACATTGTGCAGATAAAAGGTCTCGACTGCCTGCTCGTCGAGTTCAGTGTGCTTGCTCCGGGTGTTCTCAGCGACAAAGATGGTGTTCGAGGTAATAGGACGCCAGAAGGTATTGGAGACGGTGGCCACAATCCGCAGGGCATCCTGCAGGGTGATCATGTTCAGATCGACCTGGATGCGCTTGGAGGTGTAGGAAGGATCGAAGAGGACGTTGATGCCGGCAGCCTTGCCCACGGCCTGATAGACGATACGGCTGTCTTCGACCATATGCAGGGTCAACGGTTCGTTGGAAATTGGTCTTAGCTGGATGGGCGCCGCGAGTTCGAGTGCCTCGTCGGTGGTTCGCGGCGCACTCTCCGGGGCCGGACTCTGTGAATTGATTTTGTCGCGGGTGGACTTGATGTCCTGCGAGGCCAACTCATTGCTGGGATCGATCTCAAGGGCGCGCAGGAACTCAGTCAGGGCGCCGGTGTAGTCCCCCTGGTCGCGCAGGCGCTCACCACGCTCGACGTGCAGGGATGCGGCCGGGAAACGCGTGCGCTCCCAGGCGAGTTTGTAGCGCTCGTCGGCCGGCTTTTTCTGATAGGCCTGGTAGTAGGCCTCATATGCGGCCTGGATATTGTCCTTCGCTTCCGCAGCCTGACCCTGCTTAAACCAGTGCGCCGCCGACTGAGCGTGCACCGAGGGGAGGGCCGCCAAAAGCACGGCGAGAAAAGCCCAAATGAGAAAACTTCGCTTCATGCATCTCCAAAAGGGGGAGAGAGAATCCTGTGCGCCAGGCGATCGGCGAGCGAACAATTGCTCACCGGTGATGCCGCTTCGCGCCGCGTATAGTATCGCATCCCCGAGGTTTTCAGCCGCCCAACATCCGGTGCAACTTTGCGGGGAGTTCCTCGACCGTCATTTTCGGGCCGTGCGGTAACGGCAGAGGCAAAGATATAGGATGAAAGACTGCGAATCCTGTCATGACGCGCCCCTCCAGCCATCCCGTAAAGCAGGCACCCGCGAAGGCCAAACCGCGCGATCCCGTGGCTTCGGGGAGCCGCGACGCTGCTCAGAACCGCTCGGCGGGACACAATTACTTCATCCTCGAAAAGTATGAGGCGGGCGTGGCCTTGCGCGGGACCGAGGTCAAGTCGATCCGCGAGGGGAAGGCGAATCTGAAGGACGCCTATGGCCTGATCAAGGATGGGGAAGCCTTCCTGCTGAATGCGCATATCGGAGCGTACTCGCATGCAAGCTACAACAACCACGACGCGCTGCGGACGCGGAAGCTGCTGCTGCATGAGGAGGAAATACGAAAGCTCACGGGAAAGACGCAGCAAAAGGGATTAACGCTCATTCCTACGCGGCTCTATTTTCGGAATGGGCGTGTCAAATGTGAGATTGCGGTGGCCCGCGGAAAACAGGAATGGGACAAGCGGGAAACGGAACGGCGCCGGGAGGCGGATAAGGAAGCGCGGGCGGCGATTGCGCGGAGCCGGAAGGCGTAAGTTGTACAAGATTTGTTGTACAATATTTTTATGGCAAATACTGTCAGCGCAGCCTATGCCAAAGCCAATCTCCCGAAACTTCTCAGAGATGTGGTGAAGGGGAAGACCATTGTGATTTCGCGCTATAAGAAGCCGATTGCCGTGATCTCGCCGGCGCCTGTGGAGGACCGCAGGCCCAAATTCGGGACGGGCAAGGGGCGCGTTCGGCTTATCGACCCCCATGCATTCGACCCGATGACGGATGAAGAAGTAGAGGCCTTTGTCGAAGGCCGCTACTAAATGGACGGGGTGTTGCTGGACACCCAGATCGTCTATCTCGCGTATCGAGGCGAGATGCAGAAGATCTCTCGCGCAGCGCGCGAGTCGATTGACAATCCCGAGACCATCCGGCTTGTCAGTGCCGTTTCCATCATTGAAATCGCGGTGAAGTACGCAATCGGAAAAGTAGATATGGACGAACACGCGGTTCGCAACGCGATTCGAGACCTGCGTCTGACAGAGCTGGCGTTCGAACCGCGGCATGCTTTCAGGATGTTTCTGCTCCCACTCCACCATCGCGATCCATTTGATCGCATGATTCTGGCCACGGCGGTGGCTGAAAAGCTGCCGATCGTTACTGGCGACCGGATTTTCCGGCGCTATTCCGAAGTGAAAGTGATCTGGTAAAAGGCTCTAAGAAAGCATATGAATACGAAAATTCTTTTTGCTCCTTTCCCTGAGATTGAAACCGAACTTTTTGCTGTCTTTGCCGTGGATGCCTCCTCGAACAAAGGCGGGAAACCCGAGATTCGCTTGCTGGCTGGCGATGATGTTCCGGCGCAGGCGACGCGGGCTGTTCTGGACAGCGGTGAATTCAAGGCCGAATCGTGCGAGACGCTGCTGGTGCATGTTCCTGCTGGGCTGAAGGCGAAGCGGCTGCTGATCATTGGACTCGGTAAAGCGGCGAAGCTGACGGCTCACGAAGTTCGCAAGGGCTCCGGGGTCGCTGTACGTTTCGCCAAGCCGCGCGGCGTGCGGGAGGTTGCGATTGCCGTACCGGTGGCGGAGGGGCTCGATCCAAAGCTGACGGTGCGCGCGGCGGCTGAGGGCGCGGTGCTGGGGGACTTCGATTCGGATACCTATCGCTCGGAGCGGAAGGATCGCAGCGTGCAGACGGTGCAGGTGGTGGCGCCGGAGTCGTTCGATCGTGCGGCTGCCGAAGCGGGGCTGCGTGAGGGCGTGATTGTGGGCGAGTCGCAGAACTTTGCTCGCGAGCTGGTGAATGAGCCGGGGAATCGGCTGACGCCGACGGTTCTGGGCGAGCGCGCTGCGGAGATGTGCCGGGCGTACGGGATCCAGTGCGAGGTTCATGGAGTGGAAAAGCTGCGTGAGCTGAAGATGGGCGCGTTTCTGAGCGTCACCCAGGGATCGGATGAACCACCGGCGCTGATCGTGATGACGTACGAGCCCAAAGACGCCGCGCCCGGGCCGGTTCTGGGGCTGGTGGGCAAGGGCATCACGTTCGACACCGGCGGCATTTCGATCAAGCCTTCGGACAGCATGGAGAAGATGAAGTACGACATGGCCGGAGGGGCGGCGATGATCGGCGCGATGCGGGCGATTGCGCAGCTTGAGCCGAAGGTGAAGGTGATTGGTGTGGTTTGCTCGGCGGAAAATATGCCTTCGGGTAAGGCTTACAAGCCGGGCGACGTGGAGATCGCGATGCCGGGGCCGGGCAAGCCGGGGAAGTCGATCGAGATTATCAATACGGATGCCGAGGGACGGCTGGTTCTGGCCGATGGCATCACCTATGCAAAATCGCTGGGCGCGACCCACCTGATCGATGCCGCCACGCTAACCGGGGCCGTGGGAGTGGCGCTGGGGTTGATCAACGCGGGGGCATTCGCGAACGATGAAGATTCGTACGGCCGATTCGTCGAGGGGCTGAAGGTTTCGGGAGAGCGGTTCTGGCGGCTGCCGATTGAAGACGACTACCGGGACGTGATCAAGTCGACCATTGCCGACATCAAGAATACGGGTGGACGCTACGGCGGGGCCATCAATGCGGCGATGTTTCTGAAGGAGTTTGCGGAGGAGACGCCGTGGATCCACTTGGACATTGCGGGTGTGGCGTGGGTTGACGAGGCGAAGGCATGGATGGCGTCTGGGCCGACTGGGGCGGGGGTGCGAAGCGTGGTGGAGTGGATCCGCAGCTACGGGGTGTAGGTTTTGCAGGCTTATAGCGCATTGCAGTCAATGCATGCAATGATTGCATTGATGGCAATGATTTCATTCTGGGATGATGGGACCTTATGGCGAGCCTGACGATCCGGAAACTTGATGATTCTGTGAAGGCGAAGCTGCGGGTGCGCGCGGCTGAGCATGGGCGTTCGATGGAGGAAGAGGCGCGGGCGATTCTGGAGAAGACGCTTACCGGGGCTCCTTCGACACCACGCGGGAACATGGCGGAGCGGATCCGCGGTTTTTTTGAGCCATTAGGCGGCGTGGAACTGGATATTCCGCCGCGCGAGATCGGTTCGCGCAGGATCCCGGATTTCACCGGACCAGAATACGGCGCGTCCGACGATGAATAGGGCATGATCGTCCTCGATACCGATGTTGTGTCGGAGGCGATGCGCCCGGTGCCGTCTTCTCAGGTCCTGCAATGGCTGGCGGCGCAGCCGGTTTCTGAACTGTGCACGACGGCTGTGACGGAGGCTGAAGTTTTCTCGGGGATCGCGCGCATGCCAGAGGGGCGTCGCCGCAGAGAATTCCAGGAACGCGCGGAGCTGATGTTTCGCGAGTACTTCGACAGGGGAGTGCTTGCATTTGACAGTCAATCTGCCCGGCAATTTGCGGTGGTTGTCGCGACCAGATTCGGAAAAGGCCGCCCAATCAAATATCTCGACGCCCAGATTGCCGCCATCACTAGTCTGCACGGCGCAACCTTGGCCACGCGCAATACTGCTGAGTTCGAGGACTGCGGCATTCGTCTTGTGAATCCCTGGGAAGCTTGAACAAGAACGCTTACGAACTGTGGGCGGTTGCGGCTCTGCTTGTTTGCGACGCGGATTTCGCGCCTGCCTGGGCGCGGGCGAACAGCACCAGGCCGAGGCCGAAGGCGATCGATCCCAGACTGGCGAGCTGCGCGTTGGTCATGCCCCAGAGGATGCGGGGATTGATGCGGATGAACTCGACCAGGAAGCGGGCGAGGCCGGTGAGGATGAGGTATTCGCCGGTAATCTGGCCGATCGGTTTTGGGCGTTCGGGCGCGCCGCGACGCCAGAGGATCCAGGTGATCAGCAGGGCGCCGAGGAGCTCATAGATCGGCGTTGGATGTACGCGCTGATATGTCGGCACCAGGCCGTGGGGAAAGCTCATGCCCCAGGGCAGGGTGGTTGGGATGCCGTAGTCGCCATCGCCGGAGACGAGGCAACCGAGGCGGCCCACGCCGTAGCCGATGGCGGCGGCGGGTGAGGCCAGGTCGAGCATCTGCAGAGAGCCGAGTTTGTAGACCCGGGCCTGCCAGAGCAGGGTTAAAATGCCGACGATCAGGCCGCCGTACCAGGCGAAGCCGGCGCGGTCGAAGAGCAGATCGGCGGGGTGGCGCATGAGCGCGCCCGGGGTTTCGAGAACGTGCCAGATTTTCGACCCGATCACGCCGGCAACGGTGGAGACGGCGACGATGCTGATGGCGTCCGCGTCAATGCCCCAGCGGCGAAAGTTGCGGTAAAGGAGCCAGCAGGCCGAAACGGCGGCCAGCCAGAGCATGATGCCAAAAGTGCCGATGGAAAAGCGGCCAATATGAATGAATGGATACATGCGTTCGAGTATCAGTATAACTTCCACAGGGAGCTTTGGAGTTAATCTGGCATGTGAGCACGACGAGCATTCATTCAGGGCTGGAAGTATTGTTTAGCCGCGAGCAGATTCGGGATCGCGTGCTGGAGATCGGGCGGCAGATCGATCACGACTATGCGGGGGAAAAGATCGTTCTGGTTGGCGTGCTGAAGGGCGCGGCGATTTTTTTGGCCGATCTGGCGCGCAGCATCTCGGTGGACAATACCTTCGATTTTGTGGCCGTATCGAGCTATGGCAAGGGTGCGCGCACCAGCGGCGCCGTTAAGCTGATCAAGGACCTCGATCAGCCGATCGAAGGCAAGAACGTCATTATTGTCGAGGACATTCTGGATACGGGGCTGACCCTCGGTTTTCTGCGCAGCCTTTTTGAACAGCACCAGCCGAAGACGCTGCGTATCGCAGCGCTGCTTGACAAACCATCGCGGCGCGTGGAAAAAATCGAAGCCGACTACGTGGGATTCACCATCCCCAATCAATTTGTGATTGGGTATGGGATGGATTTCGCAGAGCGCTACCGGAACCTGCCGGACATTTGTCTGATGCCTTCCGATTCACCGGAATTGACGGCGGGCTGAGAGGAGTTTGCCCGATGAGCACACATGTTCACCTCGTCGATGAGGATGAAGAACAGGAAATACCAGGCTTCGACGCGGAAGCCTTTGCGAAGCAGGCTCTGTCGTCAGCGGAGAATCTTGCGGCGGCGATCGACCACACGCTGCTGAAACCGGAAGCGACGCAGGAACAGGTGATTCGGCTTTGCCGTGAGGCGGCGGAGCACCGGTTTGCGTGCGCGATGGTGAATCCGACGTGGGCGGCGCTGGCTTACGCGGAACTTGCAGGCACGGGAGTTCCTGTCGGAGTGGTCGTGGGGTTTCCGCTGGGGGCGTCGCTGGGAACGACGAAGCGCGACGAGGCCGCGATGCTGGTGAAGATTGGCGCGCACGATGTGGACATGGTCATCAACGTGGGGCTGCTGAAGTCGGGCGAAAACCAGGCGGTGCAGCAGGAGATTGAGGGTGTGGTCGAGGTCGTTCACGAAGCAGGGGCGATTGTGAAGGTGATTCTGGAGACCTGCCTGCTGACGGTCGAGGAGAAGCTGCGCGGTTCTGAGCTGGCGATTGCCGCCGGTGCAGATTTCATAAAGACGAGCACGGGATTCTCGACGGCCGGAGCGACTGTGGAAGATGTGGCCATGATGCGCGGCGTGGCGGGCGGGCGCTGCGGAGTGAAGGCATCAGGTGGGATTCGCACGCTGGCCGAGGCGCGTCGGATGCTGGAGGCGGGGGCGAACCGGATCGGTGCGAGCGCCAGCGTTGCGATTTTAGGTGAGCTGAAACCCTCCTGATGGGTAGTTGAAATCGGCAAGAAAAGGTCAGAAGACTCTGGGCGGGGTGCCGCGCTTTCATTGCAAGGCTGGTACCTCCGCGGATCCGCATACGACGCACATACCCCAGCAAAACACCGTATGATGACATTCGTTCGGCCCTCGCGGGCCGTTCGCCAGCAGGAGAATTGTGAGCGACGACCCCCAGCAGAAAACGGCGGAAACCTCAATAGAGCATGCGTGGGAGGGAGACTACCGGCCGGTTTCTCCGGAGACAGCGCAGCGGCCGGTACAGGTGCATGTTGATCCGCTGCAAACGGAGTTCCTTGTTCGCCTGGCCGATACGCTGAACACCACTCTGGATCTGAAGACGCTGCTGGAACGTACGGCGGCGATGGTGCGTGCGGTGATCGATTATCGGATTTTCGCCATTCTGCTTGTGAACGACCGGACCCACGATTTGCGCATGCGATTTCAGATCGGGCATAAACCGGAGATCGAGCGGATGCGCATCCGGATGGGCCAGGGCATTGTGGGCGAGGCGGCGCAGACGCGGCAGCCAAAGCTGGTGAACGACGTGAGCGGGGCTGAAAACTATATCAACGCGAACCCCGATGTGCGTTCCGAGCTGGCGGTGCCGCTGATCACGAAGAACCGGATGATCGGGGTTATCGACATCCAGGCGGAACAGCCGAATTACTTCACGCCGGAGCATCTGCGTCTGCTGACGCTGACGGCTTCGCGTATTGCGGGGGCGATTGAAAATGCGCGGCTGTACACGCGGGTGGCGCGGCAGGCGCAAACGCTGCAGGTTCTGAACGAAATCAGCCGGGAGATTACGTCCATTCTCGATCCTGACGAGTTGCTGGAGCGCGTTGGACAACTGGTGAGGCGAATCATCGACTATCAGATGTTTTCGGTGTGGCTGGTGAACGAGCGCGACCAGGTTCTTGAAAATCGGTTGTCGATTCGGTTCACGCACCGGTCCGATCTGAAGCACAAGGCGGAAGAGCCACGGCGGAGCATCTGGGATTCATCGCCGCCCGAGCCGCCCCCTTCTGCCGTGCCGGAGCCAACTCTGGGAGAGGCAAGAAACGATGCTCTTGTGGGAACGACGATTCCGCTGGATCGGGGGCTGGTGGGCGCGGCGATGCGGGAAAAGCGCGCGATTCACGTGCCTGATGTGCGAAAGGATTCGCGGTACCACATGGTGAATCCCGAGACGCGTTCGGAGATGACGGTGCCGCTAATTTATAAGGGGACGGCGATCGGGGTTCTGGATATCGAGCACTCGCGGCTTCAGTACTTCACCGAGGACCACGAGCGGGCGATGACCACGCTGGCCGCGCAGATTGCGATCGCGCTTGAGAACGCGCGGCTTTACCAGCGGGTGACGCAGCAGGAGCAGCGTCTGGAGCGCGACCTGGCGATGGCGCGCGAGGTGCAGCTGCGATTGCTGCCTCCCACAAAGCCACAGCATAAGAGGGCGGAGTTTGCGGCGCGGTTCCTCCCCGCACGGACGATCGGGGGCGACCTATACGACTTTTTGCCGTACGACGCGAACCGCAGCGCGATTGCGCTGGGAGACGTAAGCGGGAAGGCGGCGGCGGCGGCGCTGTACGCGGCGCTGGTAAGCGGCATTATGCGCTCGGTGGCGAGCCAGCATTTGTCGCCGTCGGAAATGCTGAAGACGCTGAACGACGCGCTGCAGGAGCGGAAGCTCGACTCGCAATATGTGACGATGCTGTTTGGCGTCTGGAACGACGAGAACATGACGATCCAGATTGCCAATGGCGGATCGGTACAGCCGTTGTTTTGCCACGGTGAGGAGGTTGAAACGATTCGGGCCGAGGGATTTCCGTTGGGCATGTTTCCCAACGCCACGTGGGAGGAATTCAGCATCGCGACGCAGCCTGGCGATTCGGTGATTTTCTTCAGCGACGGCATTGTGGATGCACAGAACGGGGCGGGGGAGATGTTCGGCAACGACCGGCTGGTCGCAACGGTAAAGAAATATCAGCATAAGCCGGCGTCGAAGCTGGCCGAGTGCATTCTGAGCGATGTGGGGAAGTTTCAGGGTAAGCAGGACCGGTTCGACGATGAGACGGTGGTGGTGTTGCGGGCGATCTGAAGAAGAACCCGTGCAGCAACACTGGGTCCCTTCGAAGCCTTATTTCATGGCCTGCCGCAGGCCATTTCTTCGATGGCGGGCGGGTTCTGGTCGAAGTCGCTGTAGCGGATCCATCTGGGCCGCACGACGAACCACGTGATGCCCGGCCAGGACATGCGCGCCGGGCCGTCGGGCCAGGCGGCAAAGTAAATCTCCTGAAAGCGCTTCAGTTCGGAGCCCTGGGACTCCTCGGCGACGCCTTCGAACTGAACTGTTTGCTCCCCGCCCCATCCGACGACAAAGGAGCAGGCGGGATTCGCGATGAGGTTGCGATACTTGCGCGACGATTTCACCGTGTCGAAGATGATTTCGAGTTCAGGACTGACAGCGATTCCGACGAGTGCCGACTGCGGAGTGCCGGCGGAGGAAAGGCTGGAGACAACGCCGTAACGGTGCCGCGACAGAAACGAGTGCAGGAAGAGGCGATCCATTGTTGGCCCTCGATGTTCGTGCCAATTGAAAACCGGCAACGGGTCAGTTTGCGGAACGGACCTCTTCGCGCACGATGCGCCGAAGCGTGTCCTCGAACTTTGGCGCCGTACCCTGCACATAGTGGCGCAGTGCTTCATTGATCAGCGTTTGATAGCCCACGGCCCCGCCCGCGGCGTCCGCCTCTTTGAGGAAGTGATCCATCAGATCGTCGTCGATGCGAATGGTGATGCGCTTCTTTCCTCGCGCCTCGCGTTGCGCAGGGAGGATTCGCCCGCGATTTCCCCCCCTGAAGTCGTAGCGTTTCTTCATCAATGCTCCTGATATTCAGCTCGTTCGTGCCCTTCCGCTCTTCGGAACGAGATGATTCGGATGTTGGTTCGCCGCCAGGTGTATACCACCACCAGCAAATCGCCCTTAACCCCGGTTCCTATGGAAATGAATCGCCGTTCATTGGGGTCGGATTCGTCATCCGGAACTGTTATAAGTCGTCGTCGAACACCGTGAGAGCCTCGGCGAAGCGCACTCGGTGTTTTGCGAAATTTGCCTCCGCCTTCGCAGGGTCCCATTCGAAGCCCACCTGTCGATTGTATGCACATAATGTACATCATGCAACGTTCCGCGATCGAAGAGGGGTGAGCTGTTGCTCAAGGGACGTTTTTCGCGTCAGCTCGGTAGCTTGAGTCCTCTCCCGGGCTGGCCCTGGTCTGATATTCTCAAGGGTTTTATTCCGTCTCTGGGTTTACACCTTTGAGGGCGGTAAAGGAGTGGCGATGCCGGAGCAGAGAGGGCGGAAATATCACCAGGAACGGGTGGCGGAGACCCTGCGCGACGAGATCGGCGCCATGATCGAGGGCGAGCTGTCGGACCCGAGGATCAGCTTCGCCTACGTAAGCCAGGTAGTGATCAATCCGGGCGGAAAGTCTGCGCTGATCTATGTGGCTGTGGATGGCGGGTTGCAGGAGGAAGCCGACACCCTGGACGGGCTCATGGCGGCGCGGGGATACATCCGGCATGAGTTGCTGGAACGGACGGGCAAGCGCTACGTGCCCGAGCTGACTTTCCATATCGACCGTTCGGAGAAGATGAAGGCTCGGATCGACGAGCTGCTGGGAAGGAAGCGGAGAAAGCAGGCAACAGGCAATAGGGAACAGGGAACAGAAAACAGGCGGTAGGGAACAGGTAGCAGGTAAAAGGCAGCCCATGGCAGCAGGACACGACATCCCGTTGCAAGAGAGTCAGGAGAGCGGTGCGGGCCGCGGCCGAGAGGACCTGGCAGCGGTGCTGGAAGTGGTGCGGCGCGGGCAGCGGTTCGCGATCGGCTCGCACGCGCGGCCCGACGGAGATGCGGTCGGATCGATGCTGGCCTGCGGGATGATGTTGCGGCAGCTCGGCAAAGACGCGGATATGGTTTCGGCGGATCCGGTGCCGCTGATCTATCGCGGGCTCCCCTGTGCGTCGATGATCCGGCAGACCACGCATCTGGATGGCGATTACGACGCAGTGATTCTGCTGGAATGCGACGGCATTCAGCGATCGCGGCTGAATGGCCTGGAGGGTCGATTCCTGGTGAATATGGATCATCATGCCAGTGGACGAGCATTCGCCGATGTGAACTGGATCGACCTCGATGCGTGCGCTGTGGGGGAGATGGTGTACAGGCTGGCGATTGCCGCGGGCGCGGAAGTGACGCCGCATATTGCAGCGTGCCTGTACGCGGCGGTACTGACGGATACCGGCTCGTTTTGCTACGAAGGAACCGACGCTCACGCCTTTGGGCTGGCGCGGGAACTGGTTGGACGCGGAGCGGACCCGGCTGGGATAGCTCGAGAAGTTTACTTCTCGAATCCGCTGTCGAAGATGCGTTTGTTAGGCGCGGCTCTCTCGAACCTGCGGCGCGAGGGACGGCTGGCCTGGCTGTGGGTGACGCATGAAGATATGACCCGCATGGGAGCGGCCGAGGAGGATTGCGAGGGCATTGTGAACTACGCGATCGCCATCGATGGCGTGGAAGCGGCGGTTTTACTGCGCGAGCTTCCCGACCACCGCGTTCGGCTGTCACTGCGCAGCAAGGGGGAGCTGGATGTATCAAAAATAGCGGCAAGCCTGGGTGGGGGCGGTCATCGGCACGCGGGGGGATGTACGGTGGCGGGTCCGCTGCGGGTGGCTGCGGAAGCAATTCTGGAAAGGCTGCGGCGCGAGCTCATGACCATGGTTTCCGGGCGATCCGGGACGGCGGGAGAACCGGGCGGGAATCTGGTAGGCTGACTCGGACGAGTGACCGAAACTTCGCACCATCCGCAGGAGAGCGCGACGAATTCCGGGAATCACGCCGGAACAGGGAATTCTGTGCGTTCCGCGGAACAACGCAAGAGAGATGCGGAGGCGAATCACTCAACCTCGGGCGAGGGTGGGAGGTTGCTACCGCCCGGCATCCTGGCTCACGTGCGGGCTCGATTCCCGGCCCTCGGAGAAATTGCAGAAGCGGGAACGCTGTTTGTTCTGACAGCGTTCTTTCTGTTTTACGGACTGGTGCCGATTTTCGGCGGCGATGGATTAGGCCTGGTCGGCGCCGATGAGCCTCGCTACGCCCAGGTGGCGCGCGAGATGCTGGCCCGCCACGACTATGTCACTCCGATGCTGTGGGGATATCCGTGGCTGGAAAAGCCGGCTCTCTACTACTGGCGGGCGATGTTCGCGTTTCGCGAGTTTGGTGTGCACGACTGGTCGGCGCGGCTGCCTTCAGCGAGCTTCGCCTTCATGCTGGTGGTGCTGATCTACCTCCACATCCGGCGCTTTCGCAATGGCGGACAGCTGGATGCCGCGCTGATCACGGCATCCTGTGCGGCCATTTTGGGTTTTGCGCGGGGTGCTTCGACCGACATGCAGCTGGCGGCGCCGTTTTGTATCGGCATGCTGGGGTGGTACGCGTGGTACGAGACCAACAGCAAGTTCTGGCTGTTCGACATTTACTTCTTTGTAGGCGCGGCGACATTGGCGAAAGGACCGATCGCGCCTGTAATGGCTCTGGTGATCATTGGAATCTTTGCGATTCTGCGGCGCGAGTGGTCGCTGTTCCGGCGGAGCCTTTGGTGGCCTGGCATCCTGCTCTATTTTGCGATGGTGCTGCCGTGGTTTATTGCGGTGCAGAGGCGCAATCCGACCTTTCTCAGGGTCTTTTTCCTGGAACATAACATCGAGCGCTTTGCCACCGATCGTTTCGAGCACTACCATCCCTTCTGGTACTACGTGCCCGTGATGCTGCTCGGGCTGACTCCGTGGGCGGTGATCGCCGTGACCGCTTTTGTGGATGCGGTGAAGGGATCCGTCGACGAGTGGCGGGTACGGCGGGCCAAGTTTCTTTATGTGGGGCACGGGCGTGCCGGGGACGCCTTTCCGGAGTTTCTGGTGCTGTGGGCGCTGGTGCCCATCGTATTTTTTTCCTTTTCCGAGTCGAAGTTGCCGGGCTACATTTTGCCCGCAGTCCCTCCGCTGACGATTCTGTGCGGCGATTACCTGAACCGTATACGCAGCCGCGGACTAAAACCCTGGCTGCTGATCCTTCACGCGTTGCTGACCGGAATCCTGACCATGTTTGTGCTGCTGATGCCTCTGCATCTGCATGATCCGGAGGCAGTTCCACCCCGGGTGGCGATCGTCGCGGCCAGTATGGTTGGCGTGGCGGCTGCCGTGTTCATTTTGATTACGGTTGCCCGCTTTGGCCTGAAGCGTCTCCGCATTGCCACCATGACGCCGATTGTGATTTTGCTGCTCTACATGTTCGGTTTAGGTCCTGTGTTCGGAATCGGGCCGATCAAGGGCACCAAACGGAATATCAATTTGCTGGATATGACTTACTCGGCACGTGCGCTGGCTCAGATACTCAATGAGATCAGTCCACCGCCAGGCGCGGTGGCGGTTTGGCATGTGCGCAGAGACGTGCAATACGGCCTTTCTTTCTACCGAAACAACCGTGTCGTGAATTACGATGTTGGCATTCGTGTTAGTGACCCCCCGCGGACCGCCGGTTCCGGGCCGCATGGGGTGGTCATCGACGCGGTGAAAGAGGGATCGTCGGCGGAGCAAATGGGCCTGCGCAGACTCGAGGGCGACGATCTGGTGGCAGTGAACGGCCAGCCGGTTCTGAGCGCGGCGGATTTCGACGCGATGAGGGCGGCGTGGAAGCCAGGAGTCAGGCTGGAATTCGAGGTGCTCGATCCCAGGATTCCGGATAAAGCGCCGCAGTTCGCGAGCGGCACCATGCAGGACGGCATTCCGGAGAGGCAGCATCTGCTGGTCATTCCGGAATCCTCAACAACAGAGCTTCGGCAAACGCTCGAGGGCAGGCAATACGAGCCGCTTTTCACCTACCCCGCGCAAAACCTGGTCGTGTACGAGGTCCGGGCCGACGACCGAGGCACAGCAGTTCATAGCCGGTGAGCAGTTTGTTGCAAAGGGGGCGTGAGGGAATTCCAGGGCGCATGGAAATGCGTGCTGGCATATCTGTATCGATGAGTTCCGCGCTTCAATTCGAGTTGTTGGATCTGCGCCATTTCTCGGCAGGCAGCCTGCGCCCGCTGCTGGAGGAGGAGAGCCGCGTCTGGAGCGAGCGGCTCCACTGGGATTATCGAGGATCGGCGGATCTGCTCTTGCAGTATCTGGATTCGCGCGTGTTGCCGGGCTACGTGGCTGTTGAGAGCGGACGCATCGTCGGCTACGTGTTCTGTGTGTACGAGGGCTATAAGGCGGTCATCGGCGATGTTTTTGCCGTGGACGGGAAAGAATCGGCCGCGGAGGTGCGTAACGAACTTCTGTTGCGGCTCTTCGAAATGCTGAAGAGCACCCCTGGAGTGACGCGGATCGAATCGCAGCTGTTGCTCCATCCCCATGGGGCGCACCGGCGGGTTTTCGAAGAAGCCGGATTCGAGACGCACGAGCGCATCTTTATGGAATGGGCGCTCGAACCTCGTACAAATGCCGGGCGGCGCAGCGCGCCAGGCTTCGGCGCGGCCGCCGATTTCGCCTTACCGAATGGCATGGAGATGAGGCGGTGGGCGGAGAGCGACCTGGGAGCGGCGGCGCGCCTGATCGCCACGTCGTATCATGGGCATCTCGACAGCCACATCAATGAGCAGTACCGGACTGCGGCCGGGTCGCAGAGATTCCTGCACAACATCGTACGGTTCCCGGGTTGCGGTTACTTCGATGTGGAGTCGTCTCGCGCTCTGGTGGAGTGGGGTAAGGCCGACCTCGCCGGACTGCTGCTCTGCTCGCGGGTACGGGAGGATGTCGGCCATGTGACGCAAATCTGCGTTGGCCCTGAATACCGCGGCCTGGGACTGGGCAGACTCCTGATGACCGAATGCGCGCGGGCGCTGGCGAAGCGAAACTTCTGCCTGCTGACGCTTACAGTGACAGCGTCAAATCAAAAGGCGGTGTCGCTTTACGAGCGGCTTGGCTTCAGGGCAACGCACCGATTCGACGCGATGGTCTGGGACAAATCCGCCGAGGGCTGGGCGACGCGGAATTTAGTCCAGCTTTAGGCTGATTATGTCTCCTTCTACCAGGCAGAAGTACCCCCTGATCACCTGTTACGACCGCCCGGAAATGCTTCCTCGCCCCTCTCCTCCGTCGACGTCTCAACATCGTGTTCCTGCAGAATGTGCAACGTGTATCGATGCTGGTGCTTCATGCCGACCGCACCCAACAGCACCCTGATCGATTGCGCCAGCCGCCCCTGCTTCCCAATAACTTTGCCTACTTCCTCGGGCGCAACCCGCAGGCTCAACGTCGTTGTCTCCCCGGCTACCCTGGCATCCACGACAACGGCGTCGGGAATGTCGACGAGTGCCCGGGCAATCGCCAGCACAAGTTGCTGCATGTCCTCAAGCTTTTCTGGCCGCTGTTTCATTGCGTCACCACTCAGGCAAATGTGAAAGGCCGCTCGGGCGTCGCGGCCAAATTGCCGGCAACTCCCGCAACTCCGTTATTGCTCCTGAACTGGTACGCGAGAGCCGCAAGCACCTTGGCGGCATTCAGGTGGATCAGAGAGGGGCCGATCAAGTGATCCTGAGACTAGACCAGCATGCATCCCTGGTCAAGCCGTAAAGCGTCATCTTGCGCCAGGAGTTTGACGCCACAAAAACCTGTCCAGTGCGGCCCACCCCGATTACTCAAGGCCACCGAAAATCCCCGAAACGATCACTGATTGCAGGTGCCTTCCCTGCTATTGAATCCAGTCGTTCCCATTTTGTCCGTGCCAACCGGCTGCCAAGGAAAACCCCGGCATATAGACCCGCGTGAGAATCACTTCCTTGTCCGATCAGATCAGCCTTTCCATGCGCCAGGCTGATCCTCCCGGATGACGAGTCCCGTCAGCCCGGACAGCCAACCCTGAGCAAGTTGACGTAAGGCAACGAATTTCGAATCGCGCCAGCCGTCAGGCCGTCACCGGCTGCTCCGCAGTAACCCGCACCGGCGTTAGCCACCCAAACCGATCTGGCTTCAGCCCTGTCGCGATCCCCAGAAATTCATCCTTCAGCTGGTTCGTGATCGTCCCCGGGTTCCCGTCGGCAATCTGGATCCGATCCACCGACCGGATCGGCGTAACTTCCGCCGCCGTCCCCGTGAAGAACGCCTCATCCGCGATATAAATCATCTCCCGCGGTATCGCCTGCTCCACAACCGGTATCCCGAAGTGCCGCGCCAGCGTCAGCACTGAGTCCCGCGTGATCCCCGACAGCACCGAACTCGACAGCGGTGATGTATAGATCACACCATTCCGAACCAGAAAAACGTTTTCCCCCGACCCCTCGGACAAGTAGCCGTGGACATCGAGCGCAATCCCCTCCTGGTAGCCGTTGATGTCAGCCTCCATGCGAATCAGCTGCGAGTTCATATAGTTCGCGCCTGACTTCGCAAGCGACGGCATCGTGTTCGGCGCCAGCCGGTTCCACGACGAGATGCACACCTCCGCCGCATCCCCCGCCACGTACTTCCCCCATGGAAAATTCGCGATGTACACCTCGATCGGCGTTCCCTTCGGGTTCACGCCAATCTCCCCATACCCGCGCAGAGCGATCGGCCGGATGTAGCAAGGCGCAACGTTGTTCGCCTCCACCGTCTCCACCACCGCCGAGCAAAGCTGGTCGAGCGACCACGGCAGCGTCATCCGGTAAATCCGCGCCGAATCCAGCAGCCGCTGCATGTGCTCCGGCAGCCGAAACACTGCCGCGCCCTCTGGCTGCGCATAGCAGCGAATGCCTTCAAATACCGACGACCCGTAGTGGATCACGTGACTCATCACGTGAAGCTGGGCCTTCTCCCACGGAATCAGATTGCCGTTGTGCCAGATTTTGGCCGTTGGCTGGATGGGCATGCCGATGCCTCCCCTTTCAGCTCCAAAAATTCGATTATATCCGCCGCCCTCCACATTGCTGCCGCGGGTATCGCCCCCGCAAATGACGCCAAAGTGCCACCGCACACCTCGCCTCAATCTTCAGGCTCCGCCCAACAGCTCAAACGGATTGAAGTCCGTTCCCCGTCTGAACGAGTCCACGCCCTCCCCCCAATTCAAATAGCTTTCCGTCAGGAAATACCTCGAAAAGTTGGCGGTTTTCCCATTTACTCCCACTCCCCCGTTAAACTTTCCTCCTCAAAGTGCCGTTAGTACCCACGCATCTCGTCTCCGCACGTGGGCCCCATCGCGAAAAAAAATAGGAAGAGGAAACGCAAGGTGATTTCCCTCAAGAAGTACCTCGATCTCGATCATCGGCCGTCCACGACCCCACCGGACGCCGCCGCCGATCCGCTGTTGGCCGCCACCATGGAATCCTATCGCGCTGCCCTGCTCGCCATGGGTCGCAACGCTGTTCTCGGCTCCCCCTCCCTCGGTCTCGACCTGCAAACCGGCCTCCAGGGTCTGGAACGCCGCATCTCTTTCAATCCCACCCCCGAATCCATCCGATGGGCTCAGTCGCAAGTGGAAATTCAGCTCCAGGAATGGGGCACCCGCACTGCCGAACACCTCAAAGCGAAATCCGACGAGGTCAAGGAACTGCTCATCGCCCTGGCGCACACCGCCGAAGCCGTCGGCGATCGCAATCAAAGCTACACCGGCCAGTTCAAAGACCTCACCGCGCGCCTTGAAAAAATCGGCAACCTCGACGACCTCACGCAGATTCGCTCCTCCCTCGTCCAGCGCGTGACCGAACTGAAGTCCAACGTCGATCAGATGACCCGCGACAGCCAGGAACTCGTCGCTCACCTCCAGGCCGAAGTCTCCACCTTTCAGAGCCGCCTCAAAGCCGTCGAAAGCCTTGTCCTCAAAGATGAGCTGACCGGCGTCGCCAACCGCCGCAGCCTCGAAGAGCGCATCCACTGGAATATCCAGCAAAGCAGCACCTTCTGTGTCGTCATGCTCGACCTCAACGAGTTCAAGCAGGTCAACGACAAGCACGGCCACCTGGCAGGCGACGACCTGCTCCGCCAGTTTGCCAAAGAGCTCCAGATGAACACCCGCTCCGGCGACCTCGTCGGGCGCTGGGGCGGCGATGAGTTCATCGTGCTCCTGCTCTGCGACGCGGCCAACGCCTCGTTTCACATTGGTCGAATTCGCGAGTGGGTCTTCGGCAAATACACCGTCACCACCGGCGCCCACCGCAAGTCCGTCGAGGTTGTCATGGACGCCTCGGTCGGAGTGGCCGAGTGGCATCCCGGCATCACCGTCGACCAGCTCATCGCAGAAGCCGACGCCGCCATGTACAGGGACAAGAAGCAGGCCCGTTTGGTGCACAACTAGGGCCCTGGGCTGCCCGGCGTTCGGCGGTTCTACTCCAGATCGTCGTCCGCCGCGGCAACCACCGGAACGCCGCCCTGCCGCTTCATCAGCAGATAACCGCGGATGAACGGCTCTAAATAACCGTCCAGCACCTTGTCCACATCGCCCACTTCCACCTTCGTCCGGTGGTCCTTGGCGATGCGGTAAGGCTGCAGCACGTACGACCGGATCTGCGACCCGAAATTGATGTCGAGCTTTGAGTCCTCGATCTTCCGCGTCGCCGCCTGTTTCTTCTCCAGCTCGTACTCGTAAAGCCGCGAGCGCAGCATCTTCATCGCCTTCTCGCGATTTTTGTGCTGCGACCGCTCATTCTGGCACTGCACGACGATGTTCGTCGGAATGTGCGTGATGCGCACGGCGGAATCGGTCGTGTTCACATGCTGCCCGCCCTTGCCGCCCGACCGGTACGTATCCGTGCGAATCTCATCCGGCTTGATGTCGATCTCGATCGAATCGTCAATCTCCGGCGACACAAATACCGACGCGAACGAAGTATGCCTGCGCTTCGCCTGGTCGAAGGGCGAGATGCGGACCAGCCGATGCACGCCCGTCTCGCCACCGAGCAGGCCGAACGCATACTCGCCGGTGATGGTGAACGTGGCGGATTTGATGCCGGCCTCTTCGCCATCCTGGTAGTCGTTCATCTCGGTGCGGAAACCCTGTTGCTCCGCCCAACGCAGATACATGCGCATCAGCATCTCGGCCCAGTCCTGCGACTCCGTCCCGCCCGCCCCAGGATGCACCGTAACGATGGCGTTGAGCGGGTCGGTCTCACCCGACAGCATCGTCCGGAACTCCAGCTTGTCAACGTGGTCGCGAAGCGACTGGATATCTTTATCCAGATCGACGAGGATCGCGACGACTTCCTGTTCAGATTCGGATTTGGCATCGCGCGCCAGCTCGAAATAAGCCTCGATGTCCCCCGTGCGGCGTTCGAGCTCCTGGTCGTCGGCGAGTTGCCCTTCAATGCGCTTCCGATCGCGCATGATGGGCTGCGACAGCGCGGGGTTCGACCACAGCGCCGGATCGGCCAGCCTGGTTTCAATAGCAGCTAATTGAGTGCGGAGACGCGGCGCGTCAAAGATACTCCCGCAGACCGCGCACTTTTTCGCGGACGGGAGCGTAAGCGAATTCAAGATCGGAAAGCATCACTCAAGTCTAGCGAAAAGAAGTCAGCGAAGAAACGGGCAGCTGAAAAAGCGGTCAGCGATAAAACGGTCAGCTGAAAGCTGCCAGCAAAAAAAGCTTAGCTGACCGGTACTTAGCTGACCGCTAACCGGCTCCTGGGTGACCGCTTTTTAGCTGACAGGCTTAAGCTGACGGCCTCTCAGCTCGCCCTTCACATTCCCAGATCCGTCAGTCCCGGATGATCCACCGGCCTTTTACCCAGCGGCCAGTGAAACTTCCGGTCGGCCTCGCGAATCGGTGCCTCATTAATGCTCGCCTCGCGCCGCCGCATCAGCCCATTCTCGTCGAACTCCCAGAGCTCATTGCCGTGGGCGCGAAACCAGTTTCCTGAGTCGTCGTGAAACTCGTACTTGAATCGAACCGCCATCCGGTTCTCGCGAAAACCCCACAGCTCCTTGATCAATCGATAGTCCAGCTCCCGCGCCCATTTCCGCCGCAGAAACTCGACAATGGCCGCCCGCCCGGAGAAAAACTCAGCCCGGTTCCGCCAGCGGCCGTCCTCTGTATAAGCCAGCGCAACCCGCTCCGGGTCGCGCGTGTTCCACGCATCCTCGGCCATGCGAACCTTCTGCGGGGCGGTTTCGAGATTAAACGGCGGAAGTGGAGGACGGGGCTCGCTCATCGGAATGTCTCCTGGACCACACCCCAAAGATGACCGCCAGCCCACAAACGACGCAGCAGAAATACGCAAAAATATCGCCGTACCGGGTATAGAAAGTCAGGTCCGACCGGTACCCATACCGAGCCACCAGCGAAGTCAGCGTATGCCGGGGCGCAGAGAGCGTCACGCGCCCCTTCGGATCGATCACCGTGGTCACACCGTTGTTGGTGTCGCGCAGAATCCATCGGTCGTTCTCAATCGCCCGCATCCGCGCCATGTTCAGATGCTGCCACGGTGCGCTCGTGTCCCCGTACCATCCGTCATCGGAGATGTTGACCAGCACGTCTGCGCCGTTCTGTGCGAACAGGCGCACTTCGTCCGCAAACACCGACTCGTAGCAGATAAAAACCCCGAAGGTATGCCCGCCGGTCCGGAAGACCGATCGGTTGCGGCCGCGTGTAAAATCGCCCACCTGGCGCGTGAGGTGGTTGGCGAAGAAGAAGAGATTGCGGTACGGAACGTACTCGCCAAAGGGGACAAGGTGAATCTTGTCGTATCGCCCCGCAACCGCGCCGTTCGCGTCGACAAAAATAGCGGAGTTGTAGATGCCGGCCGGATCCTCGCCGACCATTCCGGCGATAAACGGCGCCTTCGCGCTGGTCGCGACCGAGCGCAATAGGGCCAGCGTGCGGGGATCATCCGACCGCATCCATGACCCGACCTCGGGCCACAAAACCATGCCCGGCGGCGGCATGTTGCCCGCGCAGGTCTCAGCCGGTGGCGGCGTATCAGCCACGGGCATTCCCTCATAGGCCGCAGTGCACGTCTGCCGAGCAGCATCGGTCAGCCAGCTTGTATTTCCCTGCCATTCAGTTCCCTTCCAGTTGTCCGGAGGCTCGACATCGATGTTGGGCTGGAGGAGGACGGCATAATCGGAGCTGGCGGCTGGCGCGATTGCCGGCGAACCTCCGCTCATAAGAAATATAAGGGCCACCAGGAAAGCGATACCCCATGCGGATCTGCGAAGCGATGCGCCTTTGCGTTGGCGAATCGTCCAGAACCAATAGACATTTCCAGCGACGAGAATGAAAGAAATCCCGTAGACGCCAGTGACAGGTGCGAGCCCGGTCACCCAGGAGCTGTCCACCTGCGAGTACCCCAGCTGATCCCACGGCACGCTCGTGATCCGCGCAGCCGCAAGCTCCAGCGCGGTCCACAAAAACGGAGCCAGAATCAGCGCCCCATTCAGCCCAAAACGCCGCCGGAAAAACGCCAGCCCCAGTCCAAACAGTCCAAAATAAAGCCCAAGCACAAGGCTGAACAACACCAAAATCCCGGCTGCCCCAGGAGCTGGTACATGCCCGTAATAGAGCATCGTCTGGTAAATCCAGTAGCAGTTGAGGATGTACCAGAGAACTCCGCAAAGATAGCCGGTGAGCGCAGCGCGACGCAGATAATGCGGGTGACCAGCGGAGCTTTCATGGAGCAACGCGTAAAGCAGCGGGACCAGGGCGATCCAGGTTAGGAATCCGCGCCACCAGGGCATCGGTCCCCCAACCGGAAAGCAGAAATCAAGAAGCACGGCCGAGACCAGACCGAACAGGATCGACAGCGAAAGTGAAGATCGGGAGGTGCGAGCCGGACCGGCAACCGGAGTCTCGGCAGTGGAGGCCACGTCCAAAGCCACGCGACTACTCTTTGCCGACCAGTTCGTTCAGATCTTCAAAGAAACTAATGAAAATGACCAGAAGAGACCCGGCAATCCCAATAAAGAACAGCCAGGTGCAAAGTGCCATCACAGCGCGGGCCAGAGCGATCACAAAGGCATTGTAAATCAAGCCCCGGCGACCGCCCCTCGCCCCTTGCTTCTCCCTCTTCGACGCCTGACCTGCCTGCCTCAGGAACGTTGCAAAATCAGGTTCAAACTACTACTTAGGAGTCACATTCGACGCATCGGCAGCGTGCTAGGATGATGCAGCAGAAACGCCGAAAAGGGTATTTTGTCCGGGCAGACAGGTTACGTCCCCCTGATATTCAGGAGTCATTCAGAAGCATATGAGCAAGGGCATTTCTATCGCCGTCGTTGGTTCAGGATATGTGGGTCTGGTCGCCACCGCGTGTTTCGCGGAGATCGGTCACCGCGTGATTTGCGTCGATAACGATGAAGCCAAACTGCGCATTCTGCAGAATGGCGGAGTCCCGATTCACGAGGATTACCTGCCTGAGGTGCTCGAACGGCACCGTGGGCACTCGATCGAGTTCACCAGCGATCTGCGTGCGGCCACCCAGGCGGCGCAGGCCATCTTCATCGCCGTGGGGACGCCGCAGAGCAGCACCGGCAGCGCCGATCTCTCCTATGTCGACGCGGTCGCCAGCGAGATTGCCCGCTCTATTAATGAATACAAGGTTATTGTCGAAAAAAGCACTGTTCCCGTCTACACCAATGAGTGGATCCGCCGTGTGGTCGAACGCAACGGCGTGCCGCGCGACCTCTTCGACGTCGCCTCCAATCCCGAATTCCTCCGCGAAGGCACCGCCGTCGTCGATTTCCTCCACGCCGATCGTATCGTTGTCGGCGCCGACACCGAACGCGCCGGCGATTTGCTGAAGACGATTTACGCCCCGCTGACCTCGGGAACCTACTATCGGTCGGCACACGCCGTGCCAGGGCCCTGCGGCGAGCGGACCCCGCCGCCGGTACTGCTCACCTCGACCAAAGCAGCGGAGATTATCAAGCACGCCTCCAACGCCTTTCTCGCAACCAAGATTTCCTTCATCAACGTTGTCGCCAATATCTGCGAGGCAGCTGGAGCCGATGTCGAAGAGGTCGCGCGCGGCATGGGTATGGACAGCCGCATCGGCCCCAAGTTCCTCCGCGCGGGCGTCGGTTACGGCGGATCCTGCTTCCCCAAAGATGTCGCGGCCTTCCGCCACGTCGCCGAAACAATGGGGATCGATTTCTGCCTCTTGAAAGAAGTCGAGAAAATCAACGAAGAACAGAAACGGCGCTTCTTTCAGAAGGTACGCTCCGCCCTCTGGACCTTCCGCGGCAAGAAAATCGGTGTCCTCGGCCTCGCCTTTAAAGGCGGCACCGACGATATCCGCGAATCCCCAGCCCTCGACATCGTTAAGCAGATGCTCCATGAGGGATCAACCGTCACCGCCTACGATCCGGCGGCTGCCGAACGCGCCAAAGAGTCCATTCCGGCAGGCCCTCAGATGCGCTACGTCGACGATCCCTACGCCGCCGCGCAGGATGCGGATGCGCTCGTCATCCTCAACGAATGGCAGGAGTTCGCCGAGCTCGACCTGAAGCGCCTCCACTACACCCTGCGTTATCCCATCGTTATCGACGGGCGCAACCTGTATGACCCGGCTATGATGACGGAGAGTGGTTTCACCTATCTCAGTGTGGGCCGTCCGGGTTTGTCCCACACCCGGGATGCCGTCGCAGGCCAGCGGATGCCGTAAGGCTGGTTTCATCAACCCCCGGGCGTCGAAGTGCGGCGCATCTGAGATCCGCGCTTCGGGTGTTACGCGCGTAGTCCACCAAAGCCGCTGCACTTTATTTGAGACCAGTTCTCGAAGGCGACTCGTCCGCGGTTCCATCATTCCCCGTTCAAGGAAGTTGAAGAAACCAAATTCCAGTTGCGGCACGGTCGCCTGCTCGCTTGTTCGATCGGAGAGAGAAATTACCCCGCGGCTTCTCCTTCCTTCCACAGAGGCACGGTCATGCTGAATTTCGATCCGGCACGCGTCAAGCGAGTGCTGATCTATCGGCTCGGCAGCCTCGGCGATACCGTTGTGGCCCTCCCCGCCCTGCACCTCATCGAGCGCACCTTCCCACACGCCCGCCGCTTGATGCTCACCAATATCCCCATCCACGTAAAAGCGCCAGCCGCCGCCGCGGTGCTTGAGGGATCGGGCCTTGTGGAAGGCTACATCAACTATCCGGTGCATATGCGAAGCGTTCGCGAGATCGCTCGCGTATGGTGGCAGATTTTTCGCTTCCGCCCACAGGTCGTTATCTATCTGATGGGAAAACGTGGACCACGCTCCCTCGAACGGGATACCTGGTTCTTTCGGCTGGGCGGCGCGCGCCACGTCGTCGGCTTGCCGGTGGGGAATCTAGGGGAGCTTGCATTCGATCCGGGGAGTGGCATGTGGGAGCATGAGGCGTCGCGACTTTTACGCTGCCTGCGCGACCTGGGCGAGCCCGATGTCAACGATCCTGCCGGCTGGGATCTGCGGCTGACTCCGGAGGAAGACCGCAAGGCACAGCAGTTTCTGGCCCGCGTTGCCGGACAGCCATTCATCGCCTGTGGTCCTGGCACCAAGATGCAGGCTAAGGACTGGGGACAGCAGAACTGGCGCGCGCTGCTGGCGAATCTCACCGGCAAACTGCCCATGCGCGGCCTCGTGCTCGTGGGCGCTAATGAGGATGCCGAGGTAAGCGACTATGCAGCCGCACAATGGACGGGGCCGGTCGTGAATCTGTGCGGACTTCTGACTCCGCGCGAGACCGCCGCTGTCCTCAGAAACGCGGAGCTCTTTCTGGGCCCGGACAGCGGCCCGATGCACCTGGCCGCAGCGTGCGGTGTGCCCTGCGCCATTGTCTACGCTTCGCGGACCCGCCGCGGACACTGGTTCCCGATCGGCAAGGGCCACCAGGTCGTGTACCACACGCTGCCTTGCTCTCTCTGCAATCTTGAAATCTGTATCGAAAACAAGAGGGAATGCATCACGTCGATCTCCATCGATGAGATGGTGTCCGCTGCAATGAAAGCGTGGCAGTTTGGGCAAGCCAGGCTCGCGGACACGCCAGTACCCTAACCGGAAGCCCGATGTTTAAGGTGGCTTTCGACCGCATCCAGCAGGGATGCGCACACTGCGTCGGCAAGAGCAGCGGCCTTCCCTGCCCCAGCCTTTCGGGTATCCGGATCGCCAGCGATGAAGATCGACCGCATCCCGAGGTGGTGCGCCGCCTGGATATCGGAAAGTGAATCGCCTACGATCAGACTTGTCGCCGCCGATGACTCAGGGAAATCGCGGAAGGCCTGCTCGAAGAGGCCGGTCTTCGGTTTGCGGCATTCGCACTCGCTTTTGTCGTGCGGACAATAGTAGAACGCATCGATGGCCGCACCGTGGGCCGCGAGTTGTTGCAGCATCTGCGCATGCAGCGCCTCCACATCGGCGGCGGTATACCTGCCCAGCGCCACACCGCGTTGATTGGTGACCACAATCACGCGTTTGCCCGACCGGTTCAGCGCGCCGATGGCCTCCTCCGCCCCAGGCAGAAATTGAAAGTCGCGCCAGTGGGCAACGTATTCGCCTTCCGGCGCCTTGCGATTGATCACCCCGTCGCGATCGAGAAAAACGGTTTGAATGCCGGAAAACAAGGCCGTCGCAGACGAAGGGGGCATAAGCAGTGAATAATATGATAGCGAATGCCCGGCCGGCTTCCGCCGCCACACCGCGCTGGCCGTCGTAAGGTGTGGGCCGGAGGATTATGGCGGAAAGCTCCGTCTTCGGGCCGGCTTTTGAAAAGCCCGGAGCGGAGCAGGAACCGAAAGGATTAGCGACCTCGCGATGATTCACGATCTGCACCGCGTCATCCAGCTGATCGATGGCGATTGGCGCAACACCCGGGTCCTGGTGGCCGGGGACATTATGCTCGATCGCTACATCTGGGGGGAAGTGGAGCGCATTTCTCCAGAAGCGCCTGTTCCCGTGGTGCGAGCGGCCCATCGCTCTGTGCAGCCCGGAGGCGCGGCCAATGTGGCCATGAATATCGTTGGATTGGGCGCCAGGGCAACGCTGTTCGGCTTCTGCGGCGACGACGCAGACCGTCACGAGCTGGTTGCTTGTTTGCGCCACGCCGGGGTGGCCGACCAGATGACGCCGGTCCCCACCCATCCCACCACCTCCAAGCTCAGAATCCTCGGTGGCAGGCAACAGATGCTGCGCCTTGACATGGAGCTAACTCAGGGCTATCCGCCCGAAGCC
>Ga0182016_10000189_pt1 | contig 75130 bp, 60 predicted proteins | sample 712S2MmetaG_FD_120491 | JGI IMG/M metagenome (GOLD analysis project Ga0182016, IMG submission 120491) | Permafrost microbial communities from Stordalen Mire, Sweden - 712S2M metaG | ecosystem: Environmental > Terrestrial > Soil > Wetlands > Permafrost | place: Sweden: Stordalen | collected...
GTCGGCGTCAAGCCCTCCGCCGCCAGGATGCGGGAGATCCGCATCACCCGACACAACTGCGCTCCGCGCTGGAACTACACGATTACGCCCCGAATGTGAAGTAATTCTTGCGCCGATGCTAAGCTGTGCCAGCGCCGCGGTCTGGGTTTTCAGGTCCTCAGTTGAGAGCTTGCCCGCTGCATGCAATTCCTTGAATTTAGTGGTTGCCTTGTCCACCTTCTCGGCCATGTCGCTGTATTCTTTGTTCGCTCTGGAGGCGACATTGGCGGAATCCGCCATCTTGTCGGTAACCTCGTGAAGCACGTCGGAAAGGCCGGTAAAACTCGCTGCCGCCTCTTTGATCTTTGCCGGCGGCGGGACCACGGCATTCTGTCCCAGGGCGCCCGAAGCTTGGAGTTTTTTGGCCTCTTCGTCCAGCGCCGCCATATTTATGGCGGTTTCCGTCGTCAGCACATTTAGCGCTTTGGCTGGATCGAGAATAGCCAACAGCGCGTACTTCCAGTGGAACATCGATATCACTGCCTGCTCGGCCCCAGCCTTCATCTGTGCCCAAAAGGTCTTGAAAGGGAGCTCGGCACGGCCTACGACTATTTCGAGCGCTTCCATCTGCTCTTTGGTCGCTATCACCATGGCCTTGGCAGCTTTCATGGCGTCAACGTCGTCTTTACCGATCACGGCCCCGGCCTTGCGCGCTTCCTCGGCCAATTCCTTGAGGCGTGCCGAGCCTTGGCTCAGAAAGGGAAGCAGGTCTCCCATCCGATCCCGCATCAACGCCGAGGCCATCGCCGTTCGCTGCTGCTGGCTGCTGAGCCCATGGAATTTATCCGACACCAGCATCAGCAGTGGCAGCATGTCTTTCTGGCCGGCCTTTACTTGCTCCTGGCTGATGCCCAGTGCTTGGAACATTTCCATCTGCTGCTGGCCGCCCTGAGACGCCTTCACCACCGTAGTGGAAAACCGGGTCAGCCCGTGAACTAAGGCGTCGTAGCTGGTGTTAGTTTTTTCGGCCGCGTAATGCAGCCCGCTCATGGCTTCGACGGAAATGCCTGTGGTTTTCGAGCCACGCGCAATCTCTTCCACGTAGGCTTCGTAGTGGTTCGCGGCTTCATTGGCCGCCACGCCCACGGCCACGATTCCGGCCGCCAGCACCGCGGCGCCGGCCGTGGCCGCGCCCTGCACTGTGCTGATGTCGCCCAGAATTTTACTCGACCAGTCCGAAAACTCGCCGGAAATGTCGCTCAGGTCTTTACTCAGCAGCGTTCGAAACCGCGCGATATTGTCTTCCGCGTCGTCGCTGTTGGCGCCGATCCGAAACAGCAAATCCGCACTCGAATCTATTGGCCTTGTTCTCTCCCTGACACCCGAGACTGACCCGGCATTGCAAGATCGTACTCAGTGACCCACCCGTCGTCAGTCGAATTTACATGCATTCTCCCCTCCCCCTAGCCAGCGATCAAACACCAGTTCCTTGAACCACGACTGATCGAGCCTTCCAAGGTCGTACTCATGCGGATACTCACGGATGAAGCGCACCACGGCCGTTTCGTCGAACCGGAGGTTTCCGCCGTGGCCGCCGTGCCCTTGCGGCTCTCCCAGCAAGCGGCGCTTTACCCAGCTCTCAATCCGCGTGTGGCTCAGTCCGAACAACTCGCACAGGTCCGAAACGTTATAGCCACCCGTCAGCCGTTGCGAGAGTTTGAGCTTGCCGACCTGGCATTTCACTGAAGCGTGGCTGCGCTTCAGATTGCGGGCGATGCGCGTGACTGAGAGCTTCCCAAGCACCTCCCGAAGGTAAGCTATCTCTCGCGGTGTCCATGCGCGCCGTTGGCCCTGAGTGCGCCATCCCCGCTTACGAGCTTCACCCTTCAGGCGGTCCTTCGGAATGCCAGTGCGGGCGGAGATTCGCTGTAAGTTGGCCGACACCTCGCGCACAGTGCCGACGTATGCCAAGCGCAGCTCCGCGGCGAGTTCAGGAGCGAGCGGCGGATACTTCCGCGGCCTCGGGGCGCCCGGCTGTGTGACGGCGGTATCGGCCGGTTCGGATTGACTCAGCATCGCCCCATGTCCCATTGAAACTTTTCGTCACCTTTGACAAAAAACAGCTTGACACGATGCCAAAAAACACTATCTTGGCATTGTAGAAAGCGGAAAGAGAAACCATCATGAAGAACACAGCGAGCAACGAGAAAAGGCAGCGGACGGTAAAGGTCCGGGTGGCTGTTCTGGTGGACGCGGACGGGAACTGGAGCGCGGCTGGCTGGAAGGGCGCGGGGGACAATGAGGCGATGGATGTCGCTCGGGATGCCGATTGCCTGGAAGGAACGATGCAAGAGTACTTCGTCACCGTCGAAGTGCCGTTGCCAAGGCGCATCGAACTGACCGCTTCCACAGTTGAGAATGGCACCCTTATCGAGGCCGAAGACGAGAAGGTGGCCGCATGACGGGCGGGTGCAATGCCTCGTAAACTCAGCACCCGTGAGGCGCGCCGCATGGCCGCTCTCCGCGAATCGTATGGCGCCGGCCCCGGCCGCCCGCGGTCAAAGAAGCGCTGTCCCTGTGGCGCCATGACGCGGCGCCGCGCGGCAAAGCGCGGGCATGTCTGCGGATAGGCGGTTTCAACGCGCCGGAAGCCTAAAGCAGTCGAACCACCTGAAGCAGCCCGATGCGTCAACTCTGAGTCTCCCGTAGGCTTCCACACCTCGAAAGCGTGATGCTTGGATTACCGTACCTTTGCCAGCGCTTATAATGCCGCCCGCACAGACCCTAGACTCCGTTATGTCCATGCAGCCCGGTACGGTGCAGGCCAAGGGCTGTTCCTGCGGGCGCCCCGGCTTCCGGTCTTCCGGCCTCGCAATCGGCCAGTTATGCTGTCTGCCACTTTCAGCGCCGAACTTCGCGTTTAGAGCCCCGTGGCTGCCTCGGGACTCCGCCCCGCCAGTACACCCCTCGCGGAGGGCGACGGCGGCCACCTGGCCGCGCGTCGCCGCGAACCGCGATGGGTTTGGCGAGAGCTTGGAGTCGTCTACAGGCATATCCGATTCACCGGTTCTTTATTCTCCTCACCGTCCCTCAACTCCAGAGCCCTTTGCGCCGCCGCCAGGTCGAAGGCCAGCGCCATCACCGGGTCCTGGATTGCCATCAGCGCGCTTGGTCTCTGCGAAAACAGCTTCGCCGTCGCTATCACCGCGATCATCCGTTCCGACTCGACGAAACGGACCCACCGCGGCCGCCTCCTGCAACCGCATGGCCCAGGCGACGATGAACGTCCAATCGCCCTCCGGCAAGTCGCGCGGATGTATCTCGTCTTCCGCATCGGGCGCCGCCGTCTCGCTCACCCGCGGCTCGACACAGCACCACACCAACACCTGTTTCCAGAACGCCGCCACCTCCATGGCCTCCTGTGCGCTCAACGCCGCCGCATTCTTATCCAGCGCCGACAATATCAGCGGCAACTTGTCCCATTCCGCGAACTCCAGCGGCCCCGGCCGCCGCGCCTTTATAGTGATCCCCGAAGGCAGCGTCAGTTCCACCGCCGCCTCCGCCCGCCCCCGCTGTCTCCACTCGCTTGCCGTCGTCGTCACTCTGCCTCCCGAAGCTTGGTTACCTTACCGCGTCAACTTCCGCCCGAAGCTCGTTGACGCTCTCCAATAGCGCCTGGGCGCTCAGCGGCCAGTTTTTCGCTACGCTATCGCGCAACGGGTTCATTATGAAAGTCCCCGCATGGTCCGGGTCGGCCACAACGAGGTTACTATACGCGTTTTTCCAGGCGGCGGATTTCCACTTGGTAAAGAAATGTGGAGACAGGGCAACGTACGCCGCCTGTGCGTCCCTCAGCGCCGAAGCGGCCTTTCTGAAGTCCTCGCATAGACGCTCGCTGGTCGCAGTACCCAATGCGCCCCACGATTCCTCCAATTTGCCGATCTGTGCGTCGAGCCCCTTTTGGCTCAGGCGCACGCTGTCCTCGGAAGCGCGGACCCGTTCCTGGATTATCCGAACGTGCCGATCCAACCGGGTTATTTCGGCGTCTTCGGAAAACGGTTCATCCGGCAGCTCGCCGCCTGCCATGGCGATTTCCTTTTCGCGCGCCGTGAGCCGAGCTTGGACGGCCGCCCGCTCCGCCATCAGCTTGTCCAGCTCTCCAACCTGCCCGTCCCTCTGCGCTACCACCAGCGCATGAGCCTCGCGGGTCTCAACCACCCTCGCGATGCAATTCCGCACCGCCTGGACTTCCGTCAAATCCGTCTCCACGGCCGCTCCCTCCAGTGGCGGCGCGCCCGCCGCCACTCTTCGCAATAGGCCACCAAACGTCACGCTACTTGTCTCCGGCGTTGAGTTGCCGCGTTGCCGCCAACTCCGCCGCGCCAGTCAGATAGGGAATCGCGTTTTCAACGGTTTCGCGCGTCGATGCTCCCGGAACAGGGGTTATCGGCTGTGCTGGCGTGTTTGCTGGCGTGTGCTGGTCATGCGAGTTAGCCCGCGCCTGGGAGCGCGAATTCAAAACGCTCGGAATTTGATCGTATTCGCTCATCGTCTTAGGTTCTCCTCTCTCTTCGTTTCGTTAAACAGCTCGATGCCGGGTCCGAAACAGTGCTCTCGGTATCTCCGGGCTAAATCCCGGTTCTCGTGCGAAACGAGCTTCAGCGCCTCGTGATACTGAAGCTTCGGATCTTCCCGGTGCTTTCGCTCAACGGCAGCGGCCATTTCCCTCTCTATTGGGCTTAACTGTTGTTCCACGCTTCTATCTCGCCTCTCTCTCCCCCTGGCGGGCGGCGTTCGCTCGGATGGAAGGACCGAAGCGAACGCCGCCCGCCGCAAACTCATGTCTATGCCGCCGCCCCCAGGTTCATGCCCCACAGCATGCCGCCAACGCCGGCAATCGTCTTCTCGCCGATCCGCTTGCCATCGTGGCGCGCGCGTAACAGGTCTAACGAGCGCATCAGGCGGCGCATCGATCCCGCCGTGGCTTTGAACCACAGATCGAAGGCCCCTTCGTCCATATCGGTGAAGCGTTCCTGTTTGACAATCGCGGCCATCTCGTTTTTTCGTGATGCCGCCCAGCGGCGCCCAGATCCCGACGCGCGAACTCAGCGCGCCCAGGTCCGCCATCTTGCCGCCTACCAGCCGCGCCAGCAGGATCGGGGCGGCCAACATCACCACGCCCACGCCGGCTTCGTGCGTTCTGTCCCAAATCTGGCGGATTACCTGGCAAACGCGCGGGCGCAATGTCTCCGTTTGATCGAACACCAGGAGACAGGGATGCTCCCTCAGATGCTCACAGAGCGAGTCGAACATCCGGCCGCCGCCCTGGCTTCCTTGCACCGTGGGAAGGTCGAACATGCGGCACAGCTCGCGGACAAACTGAACCTTATCCGTGCTGCTGAATTCCGAGAACTCCAGCACCGCGCACTCCACGGCCGCGCCGCCGCCGCCACTCGCGCACCGCCTCTGTTTTCCCGACGCCGAACGCGGCGGTGCAAACGCCGATGGCGGCATGCTCCGCACAGAAATCCAGAATCTCGCCGATGCGCCGCGCGGTTTGCGTCTCGTAGAACTTGCCGACGCGTGCCACCTTTTGCGGGCGCTTCTCTTCATCCACCAGCAGCGTTACCGATTCCTGGCCGCCTGGCGCCAGAATCTCGCCGGCCTTCGCTCTGCGCACTGCCGCCAGAATTTGGCCAACCACGTCACGGCCGCCCGGAAAGCCGCCCGCTATCCAGGCGCGGACCGTGCCGTCCGATAGCGTGCAATATTGGCCTATGTGCGCCGCGGTGACATCGGGACGGGATCTCATCCACTCCCTAACTTCCTCGCGCGCTTTGTTCACTGCTTCGTCTGTGAGCTGTCTTTCCATCGTCTCAGTCCCCGTGATCCGAAAAGAAATTGAACTCATCGCCGCCCTTGGCGGGCGCGATTTCGACTGCCGGAATCGCCGGCTCGATTGCGGCAAACGAAAACTCCGCGTCGGCCTTCTGTGCCGCGTGCGCTTCGGCGATGGCCGCCGGTATTTGTGCCGGCAGCTCCGGCCGGCCGGTCTCCAGGCGCGCGGGCGCGACGGCCGCACGGCGGTGCAAATACGTCTCGGGATCGGGCGTAGGAACGGTCTTGTGAATGGTCTCGATAAGCCGCTTCACTTCCCGGCGCGTCGCTCGCCGATCCCGCTCGTCGGAAACGAAGTCTTCCTCACCCATATGGCGCAACGCGAGACAATCGGCCAGGCCGATGAACCCGTTTTCGTGATAGACCGCAACGCGCTCCAGGTCCAAGGGATCGTAGGCAATCTCCACTTTGCGGCCGTTCAGCCCCAGCAGCCCCACTCGACTCCCCGCCAGCCTGTAGTGATACTGCCGGCCGGCGAAGGTGACCTGTACCTCTCCGTTGGTTACCTTCAACTCGCGGCGCTTGGCGAAACACAGTTGCAAAACGTCCTCGGGAACGGTTCGCCGTGCGACTCGCGGAATATGGATTTCCCATACCTCGTTGGGGCAGGCCCAGCCCATGCCCGTGGGAGTGACTTTACGCATGCCTTCCCCGCACAGCGGGCGTTCGTTCAGCTCCTCAAACACCAGGTTGTAGAGCGCTGCAATCTGTTCGATGGTTCGGAACGGCGTTGAATCGCGCTTGCCGCCGAGCCACGCTTCATGGTCTTTCACCATCGCGTCGAACCGCTCCGGCCGCGCGCCCGGCTTGTGGCCGCACCACTCCGGCAGTGTTCGGTCAAAGTCGGCGACGCGGCCGAAATTCGGCTCGATGAGCTTCGCGCGCGCGTTCTTCACAATGGCGTGATGCACGCGGATATCGAGTGTCTCAAGCACGCCCGTCCATTGCTTCGGCAGCCCGTCAACCGCTTGGGATGTACGGGTCTTCTCGCGCGGCCCTTCAAGCCACGTTGACCTGAAGTCCTTGCCGTTGTCCCACAGAAGGGCTTTCGGTAGACCATGCTTGACGAAAACCTGTTTCAGCACCGCGGCGATGGAATCGCTCGATAGCGTTTCGACAACACACCAGCCGAGCCATTTTCTTGAACGCATGTCGATGGCCGCGGTAACCCATGGCCGCGCCAGTTTCCAGCCGCGCCCGTCGCGTACCAGACAGAAAATGTCGAGTACCCGATGGTCCATCACGACGTAATCGAGCGGTTGCAGGCTCTCGAAATCGCGAAACGAAATCAGCTCCGCGTTCCGGTAAGCGTCCTGGCCCCGGCGCCCCATCAGTTTTACCAGCTCGGGAATCTTGGCAACCTGGCGGCAGAAGGTCGCGTAGCTGGCTTTTGAAAGCTGGCCCGATGGCAGCAAACGGCCCTCCGCATCCACATATCCGGCCAGCCGATTCCGATCCTCCTCGCTGAGCAGCTTCGATGCATGCCCCTCACGCCATTGGCGCTCGTCTTCATGCCACCGAAAAATATCCGCGTTGCTCAGCTCGCCATAGCTGCCGGTCCTTGGAAGCGCCAGAGCGATGATGAGATTCACGCTGGCCGTGTTCAGCGCCCGCGGCTTCCCTTTGTCGGCGCGGAGCTTTGAAGTAAGCCCCGTGACCCCGATGTTCTGGTAGCGATTCAACAGGCGGTAGACCGTTCGCGCGCTCTTTCCGTGCGCCTCGGCGAGGTGCTGAACCAGATCCCGCTTCCGCGGAAACTGGCGATGCAAGTCCGCGTAGCGATCCGGGTTGATGATCGGCTCAATGAGCGCGCGGAACAACCCGGAAGCCTCGGCTTGCGCCGGCTCGCTCCCGTTCAGCGCGGTAGCCGGCGGCGCCATGCCCAGCGCCAGCGACCCGGCGGGATCGCCCGCCAGCTTCCCTTCCGGCGACAGAACCCAATCCTGAACCCCTTGCGCGGCTCTCCGCTGCCGTCGCGAAGGGGCTGGATTATCGGCTTTCGCCGAATCGGACACGCAAACTGTGGCTGGTGCCATCATAGGCTATAGCTGTTTCCCTTGGCAGATGAGGGCGTACCCCTCGATGTTGGCGATGATGGCGCTTATCACGTCGGATTGGTCGCTGTCTAAAATCGCATCCAGCAATTTGTGCAACTTCGGGCGCCCTTGGCACATAACGACATACATCTCAAGGCGCGTGATGAGGCAGCCTATCACGTCGGATTGGCCGCTATCCAAAATCACATCCACCAACCTGTGCCACTGTTCGCGCCGCGCCCGCGCTTCCTGAGGAGTTTTGCTCATTTCGCCTGAACCCCCTTACGGAGACAATAGAAAAACTTGTTCAGGAGTTCCCCGCGCAATGCGCCGATGCAGTGGCGTCCGACATCGAGCCACAGCACTTTGTCACCGGCGTCTCCATAATCGGGGCCACTCCCACCCGTCGAGAACACCAGCCAAACGTCGTCTCCAAGAGAAACCGCGCTCCGACCACGGTACGCTGGATCGGCTGACATGATGCCGATCAGTGCCGGCAGGTCCGCGGCACTTCTTGGAACACCGAGGAAATGGCGCCCGATCCCCGCGTGTAGAAAAACACTTTCGCCGTCGTCGATAATGCGCAGGACGGCTCCGCTGAACTCGCCAAGATCGGCGGGGTCTGGTTCCTCCATGCGAAACAACAAATGTGTCTCGGAATTCCTGATGTACGTCTCCACGCCGGGATCGGCCGGCGCGCCGCCCGCGGATGCAGGCGGGCGCGTTGAGAGCGATGGATTCGCTTTCGCTCTGCCATGAAGGACTGCCGCGGGTAACAACGCAGCCGTTGCTTGAATGAAGTTTCGTCGGTTCATGCTTGTTCCCCTTGTCTCCGCGCATGAGCGATGCTCACCACGGCCGCGCGCTTGCGCTTGCGGGGTTGCTGCTTTTGCTGCTCTGCTGGCGTCAAGACGTGTACGTTGTAGCCCGCACACCCCAGCCGATGCTGAATCGCACCGATTCTTTGAGAGTCGAAAATGAAGGCTGGATAGCCGCCCTCTGTGTGCCATTCCGAGGCGTCCACCGGCAAAATGGCCGCGACGGTGATAGCATCGTGCAGAATACAGGAGGCAACCTGGCCGTAGTCGAAAACGAAAATGTCGAGCGGCCCCCACTCGCCGACTGCCTTGCTGAACCATGCCCGAATTTCCGCCGGCCAGAGCCGAGAGTCGGGGATCGGGAGCGCGCCAATGTTGCCGGCCGCGCCCTGGCCGCCGCTTCGGCGAACGCTAGAAGCGCCCATCGTGCCTCCGAAATCCGGCCTGAATTCTGCGAATCCAGCACCGGAACGTCTCGTAAGAAACCGGCGGTTCCAGCCGGCGATACTCTCGGCTGCAGTCTCCAAATCGGCGCACGCGGCCAGCGGACTCAATGAAACTCGCCAAAATTCCTTCGTTGCGCGCTCTACCGCAGCCGCTCCGGCGCCGCCGGACAAGGGCCTCGAAACCGCCGCGCCGGTAGCGCTGCTGCCAGTGATACAACGTGCGGCGCGCGGCCTTCAGCCCGTGTGTTCGGAGGTCCCGCATCAGCCTCGCCGCCGTTTCCCGCCGTGTGCCCCACGGTGCGGACGATAGCACCACCACCGCCCTGAGCCTCAGCAAATGTTCGGTGAGCAAGCGTTCGTCGCGTGAGCAGATGATCCTCACTCGCCCGCTCCGTCTGGACGATGAGGTTTCCGAACGCGCTGCCGACCGCTCAGCCATCAGCTCTCCCTCAGCCCCACCCAGCGAGCCCCGAAAATTGCGCGTCCGACGTGTCCGGGAATATCGGCTATCAGAATTTGGACCGCTCGCGCGAGTTCCTCATCCGTGCCGTAGACGTAGGCGCGTTCCAGCAAGTTGTACCGATCCAAGAGATACCCGCTCGGCTCCCCATCCCCCTGTAGCCGGGTCCGCTCAATTTCCGCGACCGTCATTGAGAGTTCCGCTGAGCAGTCGGCCAGGTTGTCAAGACCGTTTCCCGCCAAGGTTGTCGTTTCAGACCCAGGACACAGGCCGGAGGCCCGTAAATAGCCCGTTCCGTGAAGGTCAGGGGTTGTCGATCCGGCTGCATGGTCCGAAAAAACCGCGCGCTCAGACATTGCCTTGCACCGCCGTTTTGCAAGAAACTGGAAGTGTGAGAGCCGGAGCGGAAGATAATTCGATGGGCGCCAGATCGGTAGCAAGGATTCCCCGCCGCTCAAGTGCCGCTATCAGAGGCTCCCTCTCGCCTTCGGTGCGCGCTATGCGCAATAGCTGGATGAGGCGCTCAATGCTGGGTTTCAGAACTCCCGTCTCAACCTGGCTTAAAGTGTTCTGTCGGATGGAGAGGATTACAGAAAATGCAACCTGGGTGAGCCCAAGTCGCGCCCGCATGGAGCGAATGGTGACGCCGACTGTATTCTTGTCGGGGCGCCCAACATCGCCATCGGTATCCCGTGAAGGAATGGAGGTCATTCTGCTATGCTCCAAAGTGTAGGTATCCACCGCCCGGATATCCATATAATGGATAATACATCCACAGCACGGATAAAGCAAGAGGAAAGTTCCAGTTTGGCTGTGCGCGCAATCCGATCACGCCTCGGTCTGTCCCAAGCGGAACTTGCGTCAAAGATCGGCTTGAAGCAAAACACGGTTAGCCGGTACGAGAGCGGCAAAACACTGCCGAGTATCCCAGCTCTCACAGCGCTTTGGGATTTGGCCGACCCTACCGAGCGGCACTTGCTCATGGCGCATTTAAATCAGGCGTTCTCGTTGCTTGATCGCGACCAGCAGCGTGAGGTTCTTCGGGTGACAGAAGAGGGCGCCCGCCGAGAGGGGATTGCTCCGCCGAGTGTCTTGGCGCGGATGGCTCTGGTCTGCGAAAAATACAAGCATGAGCCGGACGCCGCACAGCTCATCGATTTGGCCGCGTCCTGGCTTGAAGCGGAGTTTGAAATGCGCGCACTCAAGCGGGCGGGAGGCGGGGCCGCAGTTCCGCCAGAGCCGCGCGGCCTTACACAATAAGGATATCGACCGCAGCCATCCGGGCTATACTGCTGTCTGCCACGCATTGCGGCGGACTTGCACGGCGCATCCCGCCGAAGCCGCGCTCACTTGAGAAGGAGGGAAGCCAAACCGATTGCAGCAGCGGCGATGCCGATCAGGACGGCGATACCGAACGTGCCGATTGAATTGTCCGGCCGGCTGGCCGTGCGCCTTGCGCTCGCCTCGGATGGTGACTGCCTGAAGTAGTGGCGCGACGAGATCCCGGTTCCCGGAATACCTACGCTCGTATACGTGTGTCCCGCCGCGTCCCGGCCCACGCGCAACCCGCGCACGCCGGCACTGATGCCCACGCCCGATTTACTCAGATTCAGTCGAACACCGGGCAGTACCTTTATAGAACGCTGAAGTCGGAAGCCCATGGCCACTTCGTGGCGCGTTGCCGGCTTTCCTCTCAAGATTTGGCCTGACTTTCCGTTGCCTGCCACATCCGTTGTCTGCCACATATTGCGTCGGACTTAAACAGCGCACAGCCCCGCCCGGAATATCGGGATTACAAGGCCCAGAATTCCTTAAACTCTTCCAGCCTCTCACCCCCGCACTTTGCCCCGCCGCAAAACGCTGTTGTCTGCCACGTATAGTGGCGAAACGCATATAAGTCTATCCGGGTGAAATACTTAGGGGCGACGCGCCGCCATTCCTCCTAACCTATTGATTCTTCGGTCGGGCAATCCGCAAAACCTCGCTTTTTGCCCGAAAACGGCCTCGCACATTATTTGTCACAAGCGCCGTTTGGTGGCTGGGAGGAACCGGGCTAAGTGGTCAAGGATTCAATCGGTTGAAGGCTCCGCCGCGCCATCAGCCTCAACCGGCCTCAACAGGCCTCAATGTGCCATTTAATGTGATTAGGGGTAGCGCCGCTCACTCGTTGCGCAGCGCCACGGCGGGGTCGATGCGCGAGGCTCTCCACGCCGGCAGGTAACCGGCGGTCAGGGCGGCGGCGAGCAGGATGCCGATGGCGGCGGCGACCTCCAGCGGGTCGTTCGGCTTCATGCCGAACAGGAACGATTCGACGAAGCGGGTGGTAAGCCGCGCGGCGCCGTAACCCAACGCCAGCCCCACGCCTGCGATGGCGAGCACCTCGCGCAGCACCATCCAGACGATGCCCGGCCGTTGCGCGCCCAGCGCCATGCGGATGCCGATTTCGCCCGTCCGCCGCGCCACCGTGTAGGCCATGGCGCCATAGAGGCCCACGCAGGCGATGGCAAGCGCCAGCGCGGCGAAGCAACTGCCGAGATCGGCGAAGGTTCGCTGCTGCGAGATGGTCTGGTCGATGCGCTGCGCTTCGGTGGCGATTTCGCTGATCGAGACGCTCGAGTTGGCGTCGTGTACGATGCGGCGCACGGATGTGGCTGCCGATAGCGGCGGCCCCGCCGTTCGCAGCTCGAAAAAGAGCGGGCCGAGCCTGGCTAGGTCCTGGGTATAGGGAATATAAATGACCGGCGGAACCTCTTCCTGCAGCGAATTGTAGTGAGCCGCCTTGGCGACCCCGACGATCTGGAACAACGGGTTGGTCGGCGTATCGAGCGAAAACTGCCGGCCAACGGGATTCTCGCCACCGAAGAAAGTGGATGCGAATTTCTCATTGACCACCGCGACCGCGGGCGATGCCAGGTCGCCCGGCTCCAGGCTGCGTCCCACCAGCACGGGAATTTGCATGGTCTCGAGAAACGCGGGGTCGACGTTCAGGATATCGATACTGGGATCGGCGGGTTTAGGTGTCCGGCCGACAATGAAAATGGAGGAATCGTTGACATATTGCGCCACCAATGGAAAGTTCGATGCGCTGGCGGCGCGTACGCCCGGAATCTGGCGGAAGCGATCCAGCAGGCCCGCGTAGAAACGGCCGAGCGCGGCTTCGCGATAGCCGGCCTGGCGGCCGTCGATGCGAACCAGCAGAATATTTTCGCGGTTGAAACCGACGTCGATCGAGTTCAGGTTCGAGAGCGTGCGCACGAACAGGCCGGCGCCGATCACCAGCAGCAGGGAGACGGCGATCTGCAACGCGATCAGCGTCTGGCCCAGCCGCGGGCGGAAACGATGGCCGCGCGCGCCAGAGCCTTGCAGGCGATTCTCCTTGAGCGCCGGAGTGAAATCGGATTTGGTAGCTTGAATCGCGGGAGCTAGCCCGAACAGGATTCCGGCCACCACGGCAAGCGCGAAGGTGAATCCCAGCACGGGCCAGTCGAGCGCGGCGCGAAGCGTGAACTGCTCCCGCCCATTGGCCAGCAGCCAGGTGATGAGGCGGATGCCGGCCAGCGCCACGCCCAAACCGAGCGCGCCGCCGGCCACCGAAAGGAGCACGCTTTCGGTGAGCATCTGCCGCACCACTCTGCCGCGGCTGGCGCCCAGGCTCAGGCGCACGGCGATTTCCCGTCGTCGCGCCGCGGCGCGCGCCAGCAGGAGGTTGGCGAGATTGGCACAGGCAATGGCGAGAATCAGCGCGACCATGGTCATCAGCACGTAGAGCGGCTTCGAGTATTGGCGCCGCAGCGAATCGAGGCCCGAACCGGCGTCCTCGAGCGACAATTCCGGCAACGACTCGGCATCTTTCGGCGTGGCGGCGGTGCCGGCGGCAAAGGCGCGAAACCGCGCCCGCATGGCCGCCTGGGCCTGCGCCATGCCAACGCCGGGGCGCAGGCGCCCCATCATCTCGATCCAATAAAAATGCTGGTCGTGAAAACGCGCTCTCTCCTCGGCCGTGGGATTGGGCGCCAGCGCCGGCAGCGAGTGAATCGGCAGAAAAAAGTCGGGGTCGGACTGCGGATCGACGCCGAAGAAACCCGGAGCGGCGACGCCCACGACGGTGAAGGGCAGGCCGTTGAGCAGAATCGATTTTCCAATGACAGCCGAATTGCCGTTGAAGCGCCGCTGCCAATAGGCGTAGGCGAGCGCAACGATTGCGGGAGCGCCCGCGCGATCGTCGGCATCGTCGAACAGGCGTCCGGCGGCGGGGGGGACGCCGAGGCCGCTGAAATAGTTGCCGGAAACGAATCCGCCGGGAATGGATTCGGCCTGGCCGCCCACGATCGCGTTGAAGCTCTGCGCATAGGAGTAGGCAAACAGGCTGGAAAAAACTTGCTTTTCCGAGCGCGATATTTCATAGGCGGCGAAAGGAAAGTTGGGGCTGAGGATGCCGTCCTTACCGCTGCCGTAGCGGTGGGCGGTACCGTTGATGCCCCTCACCACCGGCGGCCGCTGCGTCGCGTGCCATTCGGCGACGGCCAGTTGTTCCGGACGCGAAACCGGCAGGGCGCGCAGCAGAATGGCGTCCATGAAGCTGTAGATGGCGGTGTTGGCGCCGATGCCGAGCGCCAGCGACAGCACGGCCGTAGCCGTGAAGAGCGGGTTCGCCGCCATGGCGCGCAACGCGTAGCGCACGTCCTGCGCGATCTGTTCCAGAAATGTGAAGGTCCACATGGAGCGGCTTTCCTCCTTGAGCGACGTGACGTTGCCGAACCTCCGGCGCGCGGCGGCGGCCGGTTTTCCAGCTTCTTCGAGCAGCGCCAGATGATGGCGCATTTCCTCCTCCAACTCGCGCTCGTACTCCCCGCGATGGAAGAAGAACCGGATGCGTTGCCATAATTCCCGCATAGCTTCAGGCCGGCTCGATGATGCGCGCAATGGCGGCCATGACGCGTTCGAACTCACCCACCTCGCGCGTCATCTGTTTGCGGCCCGCGGCCGTGATCCGGTAGTAGCGCGCGCGGCGGTTATTCTCCGACTGTTTCCACTCCGCCGACACCCAGCCTTTCAGGAGCATGCGCTGCAGTGCCGGATAGAGCGAACCTTCCTCCACTTGCAGTACATCGTCGGAAGTCTGTTGAATATGCTGGGCGATACCGTAACCATGCATAGGCCCCAGCCGCGCGAGCGACTTCAGAACCATCATGTAGAGGGTACCGGGCGGAATTTCTGGTCTGTTTCCCATAGGCTAACTATACAACAGTTAGACTAAGGAAAGAGCGAAAGGTTAGCCGGCTAGATGGTCTGGCCCACACTCAGAAGCCGATGCTGGCGCCGCCATCCACCGGCAGCACCACGCCGTTCACGAAGCCGGCTTCCGCCGAGCACAGGTACACGGCGGCCCAGCCGATGTCGGCGGGTTGACCGAAGCGGCCCATGGGGGTGCGGCCGAGGATTCTGTCGCGCCGCGCCGGGTCGCCGTCGAGGGCCTGGTGAAGCATGGGCGTCTCGATCCATCCGGGCGCGATGGCGTTCACCCTCACCTGGGAGGGCCCGAGCTCACAGGCCAGCGTGCGCACCAGGCCGAGATAAGCCGACTTCGCCGCCGAGTAAGCGGCCACCAGCGGGATGCCCATCAGCGAGGACATGGAGGCGATGAACAGAATACTGCCGCGGCGCCGCCGCTGCATGCCGGGAACCACGGCACGGGTCATGGCGAAAGCCCCCCGCACGTGGGTGTCGAGCACGCGGGCGAACTCTTCGTCGGTGGTCGCCGTGACGGATTTCTTCAAGTGCACGCCGGCGTTGTTCACCAGGATTCCGACCTCGCCCACTTCGGCGGCAACCCGGGCGACCAGGCCGTCCGCGGCCGCGCTATCGGTAACGTCGTGCCGCATCCAGTGCGCCCGCGGCCCTAGAGAAGCGGCGGCGCGGCGCAGCACTTCCTCCCGGCGCCCGGTCAGAACCACGCTTGCGCCGGCGGCGCCGAGAGCCCGCGCGATCGCCAGACCGAGCCCGCTGCCGCCGCCGGTAATCAGCGCGGTTTCACCGGCGAGGGAAAACGGAGGGCGGGGGTCGGGAGAGGCAGCGGTCTCAATCGGCATGGCTCACAGACATTTTAGTACGTGTTTTTTCAATTACCTTCGACAGTGGGACAGACCATCGTTTTTCGTGGTCTGCCATCCGGTCGAGGCAGCCGGTCGCCGTCGCCGTGTCGGGGGCGTCGCTGAACCCGTTGTGCGAGTTACAATCCGGCGGCGATTCCATCCGGTTTATGGTTACCATTGTTAACGTCGATTCATATCGTTGGTAATAACTGAGCTAGCAGAACGTTAACCTCAGTTATTAGTGGTTCTAGGCGTCCAGCCTAAATCTCGACCAATCGGAACCGAGATATTGAAACCGGCTCGCATCTGGAGTCTAATGTGGGTGGAGGCAGCATGCGGAATTGGTTACGGACATTCTCAAAGGCCGAAGACGGTCAGGACTTGATCGAGTATTCTCTTCTGATCGCATTTCTAGCCCTTGCATCCGCGGGCCTCATGGTCAGTTTCCAACCGTCCGTGAAACAGATCACGAATATAACCACTTCCAATCTGAGCCAGGCCAGTTCCGTCGCCCTGGGAGGAAGCTGATCCTCCGGCCGGGCACGGCTTTTTCCAAGCGCGCCGCCGAAGTTAAAATAGGTTGACGTGCGACTCCGAACAACTCTTGCGCTGGCTTGGCTGGCGTCCTCCGTGGCGCCGGCGGCCACTCCCGCTCCCGATATCGTCTCCGTTTTGGATCGGGCCCGAAAGGCGCCGGGCGAATTTGCCGCCGATTCCCTGATCCGTCTGGCATCCCTCGAAACGCTGGACAAGCCCAAGCGGATCGAGCTTCTGGAAGAAGCTTTTCGCCGGGCGGGCGAGAGCAAACAGCCCTTGAAGCGGCGCGTGGTGATCACCCGAGTCGCCGGTCCGGCGCGGTTTCTGGCGCGCGCCTACGGTCAGGATCTGGACGGCTTGTCGCTCGAGCTGCGGGCTGTCGAAGCGGTGTTGCCGCTGGACCCCGGCAAGGCGCGCGAGTGGGCTCTGAAGATCCCGCCCCCCCAGGTTCCCCAGGCGGCCTGCAGCGACTTTCAGACCTACGATGTGGACCGTCTTTATGCGGTTTTGGGCCAGGTCTCGCGGCAAGCGTACACCGCCAGGCAAGCCGAAGGTGGCGATGTGCTGCGGCTGCTCCGTCCGCAAATTGCGGCGTTGACGTCGCCCGGGCAAGCCGGACCGGCGGCCGAGATGCTCGCCGGCATTACCATTGGCGACCGGGATTTTCAAAGCCTGGTCGAGGACTTCCAGCAGGCATTGCGAAAGATGACGGGCGACGACCGCTCCTTCACCGCCGCGGAGACTGGCCTCGGGACCCAAATCGAGGCGCTGGTGCATGCCTGCCAGCGCCGCTCGATCTCGACCCTGCCGCTGCTGGAAGGTTACCGGCTGTATCTGGTCAACCACCTGGCGGGCGGGCGTTGCGCCGACGACGAGCTGCTGCGGCCCTTGACGGAAGGGACCACGGTAACCTTGTTGGGCGAGGTGATCGATCCGGCGGCCCCGGCGGCGATTCAGTTTTTTAACGAGCGGCTCCACGTGAGCCCGCTGCTGCCGCTGACGGAAACCGAAGTCACACCCTCTCATGTGGCGGGGCACGCGGTTGGCCTGGAGGGCTGCCAGGATGCCGGCTGCAAGGCGGCGTCCGGCCTTTACGCCGGCCTATTCGGCGACGACAAAGGCGGCCTGCTCACCGACGCGCAGCGTCGAACACCCGAATGGAGATCCGCGCTGGAGAAGTTCCTGGACGCAGTGTCCCAGGGCTGGAAAGACGGCGCCGGGGAGGCTGGCCTCAGAACCTTCACCGAGAAGTGCGAGCACTACGCCGGGGCGGTGGAACTGGCGCGGGAACCGGCCGATAAGGAACTGGTGACCCGCACCTGGCTGGATTACGTCGAACGGGCCGGCGAGGTGCGCGGCACGCCCGCGGTATGGTTTCTTCCCATTCGCCAGATCCTGGCCAGGGTCCGGCTGGACCCGGCCGGAATGCAGAAGGTCATCGAGGATTTGAGGCGGCGCGACGATCCGGTCATCGCTCTCTATTTGGCGTTGGACGCGGTGGCGCCGCCATCGACCGCCGCGCTGCTGATGACGCTTTAACGCGCTTATAGGACGTCCGCGAATCCGCGCTTCATGTGGCGGAAGAACAGGCCTCCGAGCACGAAAATGGCGGCTCCGGCGCCCATCAATACCGCCAGGTCGGCGGCGTCCGGCAAACGGTTGGTGAGCAGCAGCCGGCGGTACGCGTGGACGCCGTAGCTCAGCGGATTGGAATCGATCACCGGCCAGGCTTTGACCGGAAACTGCGCCCGCACGATCATGATCGGGGTAGCCCAAAACCAGACGTTGAGAATCAAGCCGACCGCCTGCGCGGTGTCCCGCAGAAACACGTGCAGGCTCGAAACGATCCACGCGACACCCACCGCGAACAGGCCCAGGGCGAGCGTATAGACCGGCAGCAGGAGCAGGAACCAACTGGCCTGGTGGAGGACCAGCGCCGCCACCACTACCATCAAGGCCAGCCCCAGAGCGTGGCTCACCAGGGTCGACAGGAACACCGCCAGCGGCACGATTTCGGCCGGAAACACGGTCTTGGTAATCAGGCCGGCTTGATCGAGGATGCTCGATGCCGAGCGCTGCACGGTTTCGCTGAACAGCATCCAGGGCAGAATTCCGGCGAATAGAACCAGCGGATAGGGCGCCGCGTCTTCCCCGGTGCCGGCTTTGATTTTCAGGCAATACTGAAAAACGAAAACCCAGATGGCGAGCTGCACTAGCGGCTGCACCAGGCTCCAGATCCAACCCATCGCCGAACCGACGAAGCGCTGCTCAAAGTCGCGGCGAACCAGTTGAAAAAGCAAACTGCGCCGCTCGATCAGATTCCGCAGAAATAAGGTTCCAGGCAGTCGGCGAGGCACGTTTCAACTTATAATATCAAATTTTTCAATGAGTTGCAAAAGGTGAACTAATCTTGACAGCACTCCCCGCCGATTGATACACTTCATGATTCGTCAATTAAGCAGTTTTCATGATCGCCCTGCGGCGGAGGTTGCGTATTGTCTGAGTACGAAACGGAAGCCCGGCCGGAGAAAAGAATGAAGCAGGAATATTTCGTCGTGGTGCTGGCGCATTCTCTGCGCGGTAGGCTGCGGCGCGTGCACATTCCCCATCAGGCGGTGTACGCCGTACTGGCTCTGGCGCTTCTGGGTTGTTTCTCCCTGTTCGGATTTGTGGCTAGTTACGCCCGAATGGCCTGGAAGGTGGCCAACTACAACGCATTGCGGCGCGAAGCCGACGCGTTGCGCGCTCGCTATCAGAACCTGGAGACGCAGGTGCACCAGACCGACCAGCAGTTGGCCAGTCTGGAACTGTACGCCAAGGAGGTTTCCCTGGCCTACGGCATCAAGCAGAAGCTTGAGGGGCCCGCCGACATTTCCGCCGAGGGCCGCCTGGTTCCGACCTTTGCCGAAAGCGTCGAAGACTATAACTACCTGCGCAGTGCCAGCGCCCTGGCCCTGCCCAGCCGCCGCACGCGGTCCCCATTTGCGTTGGCCTCGCCGCCGACGATCTGGCCGGTGGATGGCCGGCTGATCGGCGCGTTCGGAGCGCGCACGGATCCTTTTTCGGGGGAAGGGGCGTTTCATAAGGGCGTCGATCTGGGCGCCGCCAGCGGTACGCCGGTGCGCGCCACCGGCGACGGCCTGGTGATTTTCGCCGATATGGAAAGCGGCTACGGCAGGCTGATCGTGATCGATCACGGCCGCGGCCTGCAGACCTATTACGCTCACCTGTCGCGCTGCTACGTTCACTCCGGCGAGGAAGTGCGCCGCGGTGAACTGGTGGGAGCGGTGGGAAGCACGGGCCGCGTCACCGCCCCGCACCTGCATTACGAAGTGCGCATCGGGGGTGCGCCGGTGAATCCGTATCGCTACCTGGTGAACGCAACCCTGGTGCCGCGCACGCCCCATAACGATTTGCCGTTCTGAATTCACGGCCGCCCATCGTGCTCGAACGACCAATCGCCGCCCCGCGAGAAGCCGTTTGCCGCTACTCTGTTGCTATGCGTTTCCTGTTCCTCGCCGCGGCGCTGGCGGCCACGGCCTGCGGGCCGGCGGCTCCCGCCGATGCCGGCTCCATTCCCGAGTACGGTTATCAGGTGGTCCACGTCTATCCCCACGATCCGTTGGCCTTCACGGAGGGACTCTTTTATCTGAACGGGTACTTGTACGAGAGCACCGGCATGGAGGGGCAGTCGTCGGCCCGGAAAGTCAGGCTCGAAACCGGCGAGGTAGTGCAGAAGCACGAGGTTCCGGAGCAGTTTTTCGGCGAGGGAATCGTCGCCTGGAAGGGCAAACTGGTGCAGTTGACCTGGCGGACGGAGGTGGGATTCGTTTACGACCTGAATACCTTCGAGACACGCAACGAATTCCATTATCCCGGCGAAGGCTGGTCGATGACCGAAGACGGCAGGCGCATCATCATGGACGACGGCACGCCGCAGCTCCGTTTCTGGGATCCGGACACACTGCGGGAAATTGGCCGCCTGACGGTGACCGCCAACGGCGAGCCGGTGGCGAACCTGAACGAGCTCGAGTGGGTCAAAGGCGAAATCTACGCCAACATCTGGATGACGGACCGGATTGCGCGCATCAATGCCAAAACCGGCAAGGTTGTGGGCTGGATCGATTGCACCGGTCTGCTGAGCCCGTCCGACCGGGTGGAAGGCCAAACCGACGTGCTCAACGGGATCGCCTACGACGCCGAACACGACCGCCTCTTCGTCACCGGCAAGCGCTGGCCGAAACTGTTCGAAATCAGGCTGGTAAGAAAGACCGGGCAGTAGGATGAGCTTCTACCAGGCTTGCGCGGCGCGGAAGTAAAACGGATCGGCGCCGGCCTCGATCAGCCCGCTGGGATAGAGGTGGATCATCACCGGGGCGGCGCCGCTCTGGTAGCGGGTACGCATTTCGACGACGTGCTGGCGCTGTTTCAGCTCGGCCACTACGGCATCGGGAGTGCGGTCGTCCAATAGCAGCTTGCCGGGGTCCATGGCGTGGTTGTCGAAGCTCGACACTAGGTGCTCGCTTTGAAAGCGCGGGGTCTCGACGGCGGTTTCCGGATTCATGCCGAACGCGATGGCGTTCAGCAGCACTTGCAACAGAGCCTGGTCCTGGTTGTCGCCGCCGGGGGTGGAAAGCGCCAGCAGGGCCCGGCCGGGGCCGACCACCAGGGTCGGGCTCAGGGTCACGCGCGGCCGCTTGCCCGGGGCCAGTTCGTTGGGATGGCCCGGCACCAGCAGGAAGCTCTGGGCGCGCTGGGTGAGCGCGACGCCGGTGTCGCCGGCAAGGTATGTGGGCATCCACGCGCCCGAAGGGGTGATGGAAATGACCACGCCATCCTTGTCGATGGCGTCCACGCAGGTGGTATCTTTGGCCAGCAGGGCGTCGGGGATTTTATGCCGCGCAATAACGGAGAGCGACGGATGCTTGGGCGGATCGGGCTCGACGTCGCCGGGGCGGAATTCGAGCGATGCGTCGTGGCCGATTAGCTTGGCCCGCTCGGCGCCGTATGCCTTACTTAGCAGCCGCTCGGCGGGAATCTTGTTAAAGCGCGGATCGCCGTAGAAGGTGTCGCGGTCGGCGTAGGCCAGCTTGAGCGCTTCCACCAGGGTGTGGATGTACTCGGCCGAATTCAGCTTCAGGCCGGCCAGGTCGAAACCCTCCAGAATGTTAAGGGCCTCGATCATGGAGGGTCCCTGGCTCCAGAAACCCGGCTTGTAGACGGTGTAGCCCTGAAAGGTCGTGGAAACGGCCTCTTCCGGTTCGACGTGGAACGCGGCCATGTCCTGATAGCGCAGCAGGCCGCCGTTTTTTTCGGAGAAGGCGCCGATGCGGCGGGCGATGTCGCCGCGGTAGAAATAGTCGCGCACGGCATCGAGAGCCTTCTCGCGGCTGGCTTTGGCGTCGCGAGCTTTCTTTTCCACCTCCGCCATGGACCGTAGCGTTCGCGCCAGTTCCGGCTGGTGGAAGATATCGCCTACCCGCGGCACCTGGCCGCCCGGCAGAAAGGTCCTGGCGGAAGCCGGCCAATCCTTAAGAAACCGCTCGCTGGCGCGAATCGAACTGACGCGGTACTCGTCGATGGGGAAGCCGTCGGCCAGCTCGATGGCCGGTTCCACGGTTTCCGAGAAAGACTTGGTGCCGAATTCCCGCAGCGCGACCAGGGTCGCGTCAACCATGCCGGGAACCAGCGCGGCCAGCGGTCCGGCCACCGGCACCCAGTCCTTCAGACCGTGCGGGCTGGGCGGTTCGACGATCTCGTCGACGCCCAATTCATGGCTGCGGTAGAAATCGGCAGTGCCCAATTGAGGCATCGTGCCCACGCCGGCGATCGCGAAGACCTTACCCTCCCTGGTGCGGACCAGGATGGGCGCCTCGCCACCCCAGCCGATGTGCGAAAACTCGCAGGTGGCGGACGCGAATAAGGTTGCAATGCCGGCATCCACGGCATTGCCGCCGGCCACGAACAGGCGCATTCCGGCCTCGGTGGCATACTCGGTGCCTCCCGCAATGGCGCCCCGCGTGCCGCGGGAAGGAAGACGCACCGGACGTGCCGGCCGCTGTTGGGATTGCGCCCACGCGGGCACAAGAATGAAAATCGCGGCGAGCACCGCGCGGCGGGAAACCATGATGGATCTATTGTAGGATACGCCAACAGTAGTGCGTGGCCGTTAACCGCTCCGTTGAAGACGCCCCCAGTCAAAAACACCGGCGACAAGATCGCCGGCGCTAGGCAAGTTTCGGCGGGTTTTTTTCACAGCTTCCAAGGGAGCGGTTGACGCGCCGGAACTGTCAAATTCCCAGATAGGTTAACCGCCCGCGCCCTCAGAGTGCCGTGGGCTGCCAGGTGATACACTCTTCTATTAGCAGGGCAGGTGCCGGAGGGGCTTGCGGCTTGGCGTGCCGCGCCGGCCGGCGCCGTCTAACGGTCACTGAATCCCATGAGTCCTCAAATCCCCGACCAAGTATCGTCGTCCGATAAGCTGGTTCCCTTTCGCTGGCCGTCCGCCTGGACCGACCCGGCGCTGCTGCGCTTGTTTGCGGGAAGTCCGATCAACTGTCTGTTATTCGAAAGCCTCTCCGCGGCAAAGCCCGTCGTCGATGCGGCTCGCGCCGCCGGGCTGACCGTGCTGGAGTGGAGCTCGCTGGGGGCCGCGCCGCTGGCCGAAGTCAAATGGAACTCCACGGCTGGGCAAATCGCCATCACCGGCCTGGCATGGCCGCGGATCAAGTTGTCCGCGGGAAGATCCGCCGAGGTGGATGCGGGCCCTACCGGCGCTCCCTGGATCGATTCCAATAGTTGGGTCGCCCAACTCGCCGCTGTACGCGCGCCGCGCCGGCCGGTGTGGCTCGGCTTTGAGACCGCCAAGGACGACCCTGTGCCCGGCGCCGCCGACTACACCATCGCCATTGCCGATTCCGCCGCCGCCGGAGCGCGCTGGATGATCCGTCTCGACGACGGTCTGTCGAAGGCGCTCGCGGCCGGCGACGCCCGCGCCCAGAAAACCTGGCGTAGCATGCTGGCCGCCCTCGCGTTTTTCGAGAAGCACCGCGGCTGGACCGGCTGGGAGCCCTGGGGGTCGGTCGGCATCCTCTCCAGCTTTGCCGGAAAAGACGAGTTTCTGGGCCAGGAAACCCTCAACCTGGCGGCTCGCCGCAACCTCCTGTATCGCGTCATCGACCGCTCCGTGCCGGCCAGCCACAAACTGGACGGCCTGCGTGCCGTCCTCTATGTGGACAACGATTCGCCGTCCCCTGCGCTGAAGACCAAACTGGAAAGCTTCGCCCGCGCCGGCGGCATGCTCATCGTGCCCCATGCGCTGGCCGCGGAGTTCTCCGGCGAGAAACCCATCGAGTGCCCGGTGGCCGGATATGATCTGCGGTCCTTCGGCAAAGGCTCTTTGGCCACCGCCGCACGCGATTGGGACGATCCGTTCTTCCTTGCCGCCGACGTGCGCAGCCTGGTGGGGCGGCGCTACGACCCCTTTACCCTGTTCAACGCCACTTCCCTGTGGGAGCATTTTTCGGTGGCCCCGGACGGCCGCTCGGGCCTGCTCCAGTTGGTCGGTTTCACCAGCCGTCCCAATGAATCGGTAAGCTTGGCCTCGGCCCGCGCCTGGCGTTCGGCGGCGCTCTACACACTAGCGAGCGGCGCGCCCGTGGTTCTCGATCCGGTTAAGGTCCAGGGCCGGGCCGAGTTTCATTTGCCCGATTTTTCCTACTACGCCGCTCTGGAGTTCCGATCTTAGATTGACCCAATGAGGAGGCCTCTCATGACCAACGAGCACACACCGTGCGGCCGCATGACGCGCCGCGGCCTGCTGGCCAACGCCGGACTTGCCGCCCTTGGCGCCGCCCTGCTGCCGCGCGCCGGCCGGGCTTGGAACACGCCGGCTTCTTCCGTGGCGCTGGCCCGCTGCCAGTCCTACGATACCGGGCTGGTGCCCACGCTTGCCAAGATGTTCGACCAGATCGGCGGCTTGGGCCGGCTGGTGAAGGGCAAGACCGTTGCCATCAAGATCAACCTGACCGGCGACCCGGATGGGCGCGTGGGCTATCTTCCCATCGGCCTCACTACCTGGACCAACCCTACCCTGATCGCCGCCACCATCCACCTGATGGGCAATGCCGGCGCGCGGCGCATCCGCCTGCTCGAAAGCCCCTGGAAATCGGTCGAACCGGTTCAGGAATACATGGCCGCCGCCGGCTGGGACTCCGCCATCTTCACCAGCGCCGCCGCCAACGTCGAATTCGAAAACACCAACTTCCTAGGCCAGGGGACCAAGTACATTCGCTTCCCCGTGCCCCACGGCGGCCATCTCTTTCCCGCCTTCGACCTCAATCATTCTTATGAAGATTGCGACGTCTTCGTCTCCATCGCCAAAATGAAAGAGCACCAAACGGCCGGCATCACGCTGTCGATGAAGAACTGCTTCGGTATCACTCCTTGCACCATCTACGGCGACGGCGCCCCCGAAGACGAACCCGGTCTGGTGCCGCTCGGCGGCCGCTTTCCTATTCACTCGGGCTCCCGCCAGCCACCGAAAAGCTCACTGCCCGAGATCGACCCCAACAGCCCCCGCGACGGCGGATACCGCGTGCCGCGCTGCGTGTCCGACCTGGTCGCCGCCCGCCCCATACACCTTGCCATCATCGACGGCATCGAATCCCAGACCGGCCAGGAAACCGTCGGCCCCATGGCCAAACACGTGACCCCTCACATTCTGGTGGCGGGCATCAACCCGGTGTGCGTGGATGCGGTGGGTGCAGCCGTCATGGGCTTCGACCCCATGGCCGACCGCGGCAAGGCGCCTTTTGAGTTCTGCGACAGCACCCTGCGCCTGGCCGAGGAGCTCGGCGTGGGAACGCGCGACCTGAAGCGCATCGAGGTGATCGGCGCGCGCATCGCCGACCTCGTTTTCGACTTCCGCAAGGCGGGCTACCCGATCCCGAGAGAGGTGCCCGACCACGACCGGCCCGCCCCGCCGGCGAAGAAAGGATAGACCAGAACCGCATGCCAAAAGCACCCCGCCTCAGCCGCCGCGCGTGTCTTTCGAGCATTGCCGGAGGGCTCGCCTGCCTGCCGGCCCTGGCCGCCGCTCCCACGGACCGAATCAAGATTACCGGCTTCGAGATTCACAAAGTCACCCTGCGCTGGCGGGACATGCTGTTCCTCGAAGTGAAAACCGATGCCGGCATTGTCGGCCTCGGCGAGGGGACTCTCGAAGGGCGCCAGGACGTCGTCGAGGACTCGCTCCGGTGGCTCGAACCGAGCTTCGTCGGCCGCGACCCGAGCGGCATCGAGGAACACTGGAACCGCAGCTATTACCTGCTCTCCCGCTGGCGCAACGGACCGCCCGCCATGACCGCGCTGTCGGCTATCGATATCGCCCTTTGGGATATCGAAGGCAAGCGCCTGAACCTGCCCGTCTGGCGTCTGCTCGAGGGCCCCCTCCGACCGCGCCTGCGCGTGTACTACACTCACTGGAACGCCCCCCTGGACGGGCCGAATCGCACCCCCGAGCGCTTCGCCGCCTGGGCCCGCGAGACCCGCGCGCGCGGGTGGACCGCGGTGAAGTTCTCGGTGCCCATGACCGGCACGGAAAAGGAAAGAATCGCCAAGCTGAGCGCCGAACTGGAAGCCGTGCGCGGTGCCGTGGGCTTCTCCATGGACATCGCGCTCGAAGCCAGCGAAACCTTCTCCGTCCGCTCCGCCATCGAACTCGGTCAGACCATCGCCCCCTATAAGCCTCTATGGATCGAAGAGCCCACCCTGCGCGAATCCGCCCGCGGGCTGGGAGACGTGGCTGCCAAGTCGCCGGTCCCGATCGCCACCGGAGAAGGCCTTTTCAACCGCTACGAGTTCAGCGAACTGTTCGAGCACAAAGGAGCCTCCATCATCCAGCCCGACGTCATGCACGCCGGCGGCATCACCGAGATTCGCAAGATCGCCAACCTGGCCGAAACCTACGGCGTCGAGGTGGCGCCCCATCAGTGCAGCGGCCCCATCGCCCATGTCGCCTCCATCAACGCCATGTCCGTGTGCCGGAATTTCCTGGTGGAGGAATGGGAAGCGGCCGACAGCGATCTATACGTCGAGCTGACCGGCGGCAAGTTCCCGGTACAGAAAGACGGCACCGTGGCACTCCCCGACGGCCCCGGCCTGGGCCTCTCGGTAGATTTCGCCGAGTTCAAGAAACGCTGCCCCTACAAGCCGCGCTACATCCCGTCGTCGCTTCCGGTTTAACCGTGCGTGCCGTGTCGGGACTCGGAACTGAGGTCACCTCGGCGTCTTGGGCGGCCAAGGGAAAATGACCTGACCCAGAGGCTGGGACAGACGATCGTTTTTTGTCGTCTGTCAGGCTGTTACCACCTGGCGACCAGCCGACAGACCACAAAAAACGATGGTCTGGCCCACCCCCCACGCCGACTCACCTGTTCTTGCACGCGCCGAAGAACGGCGCATAGATTCCGGTCTGGCAGGAGCAGCCGGCCGCCAAAGGCGCGGAGCCCGTCATGCGCGCCAGCGCGCACTGCGCAGCCGCGTCATGCGTGCCTAAAGCCAGCGCGATCCGGATGCTACGGCGCGCTTCCACCAACTTCGAATCGCGCTCGAGCAGCAGCCCATCGATCACGTAGGCGCGATCCCATTCGGGCCACCGGCCTTCGATTTCCTTCACCACTTTCCCGGCCTCGGCGTTCCTTTTCAGCGCGCTCAACGCGACCGCTTTGGCGAGCATCAATCCCGCATCGTCCGGCGTCGATTGCATGGCCGCGCCGATCAGTTCCAGCGCTTTCGCCGCCTGGCCGTGACCGACCAGCAACAACGCCGATTCCTCCGCCAGGCGCGGCCGCGAGATTGCATAGCCCAGCCCCTCCTCGATCGTCCGTTCGGCTTCCGCCGCCTGACCCGCCGCGTCCAGAATCTTGGCCTTCATGAGCAGATAATCGCCGCGATCCACCCCCTCCGGCACCTTCTCCAGAATCTCGAGCGCCGCCTCCGGGCCCTTCGAGTGAAAAACTGCAATGGCCAGGTCCAACCGCGCCGACGGTAACTCCGCGGCGGCGCGTTCGAGCATCTCGGCCGCCAGGGCATACTGTTCGTGAGCCAACAAAGCGCCGCCTGCTTTCTGGAGGATCGCACCTGGCGGATGCAACGCCGGTAACTCGCGGAACACCGCCGCGGCTTCCCCGGCTTTTCCGTCCGCCAGCAGCAACCCCCCCAGGTCGAGTCTTAGTGCGGGGTCGCGCGGAGTGGCCCGAATGAGCTGCCGCAGCCGCTCGATGCCGCGTGACGACCGCTCGGCGGGTGTCAGCGTGGCGGATTCGATGATGCCCGCTTCCTCCCGAGGCCGCGGCGAGCCCCGCGGCCGCACTTTACGGAAGCGGTCGAACAACGGCTGCGCTTCCTCGGGATGTCCTGATTCGGCTAGCACGCGGGCCAGATGCAGCAGGACGGTCGGCTCGTCCGGCAGAATCGCGGCCGCCTGGCGCAACGCTTCTTGCGCATCCGCCGGCTTGTCCAGATTCATGTAAACCAGTCCCAACTGGTCGAGAGCCAGCGCGTCCCGCGGATTCAGCCCAATCGCGATCCGCAACTCCGCCAGCGCTTCCTCCTCCCGCCCGAGGAAGTGCAAAAGCCAGCCGCGAACGAAATGGGCCGGCTCAAACGACGGGTTCAATCGCACCGCCGTGGAGATCTGTTCCAGAGCCCGTTCCCGATCCGCGTGGTAGGAGATTTGCGCCAGGTCGAAATACCCGATGGCGTCGTCGGGGTGCCGCTCCACGTAAGCCGTAAGTTCCTTCAAGCCTTCGGCCCGCCCCGCGTCGCCGTAGCCCAGAATGAAGGCTCGGTCGCGGTGCGCCACGTCGTCGCCCGGCCGGAGCTTCAGATACTCGTCGTACGCCAGCAGGGAGTCGCCGAAATAACCCGCATCGTGGGTTGCCTCGGCCAGCGACAGCAAGACGTCGGGACGCTGTGGGGCCAGTTTCCGGGCTTGGGAGAGCAGGTAAACGGCGCGGGTGTAATCGCCCAGATGAGACTCGACGCGCCCCAGCGCCGCCAGCGCGTCCACGTCGCCGGGCCGCACTTTGAGAGCCACTTCGAAAGCGCTCCGGGCACGCTCGAAGTGCTCTGCGCGCGCTGCCGCCAGTCCCAGGTTATACAGCACATCGTAGTCGCCGGGATCGTGCGCCAGCACGGCGTTGAATGCCGCTTCCGCCCGCACGTAAAGCCCGATCCGGCCGTAGGCCGTGGCGACCGCAAACAGCAGCCCCGCGTTGGCGCTGGCGGTCTTCGCCACCCCATCGAGCGCCGCCTCGGCAGCCTCCCGCTTGCCCGTCTGAGCCAGCGCTTCGGCCCGGACTAGAACAATCGCAGGGTCCTGCTGCTTGATTCGCGAAAGATATTCGAGAGCCCGGGAGCCCTGGTTGCGGGCGATGGCGAGCCGCGCAAGCTGCAGATTGGCATTGACGTGCGCCGGGTTCATTTCGAGCAACCGCTCAAAATACACGCGCGCCTTGTCCGGCTCTCCGCACGCGAGATAGTGGTTGCCCAGGTTGTTGACCAGCGCGGACGAGGGCGATCCTTTTGTTAGGAGCTGCTGGTAAATGCGCTCCGCGTCGTCGCACTTTTGTTCGGAATCCAGGCGCGCGGCTTCGCTAAGCGCCGGGTCTTGTCCGGCCGCGTGGCACACCAGAACCCCGCCAAGCCACAAAACCCCGAAAACGGATCTTACGGACATCACACCTGAAGGCATGCTAACAAAAAAAGCCCCCGCGGATGCGGGGGCTCCCAGGTTCCTCGTTTGCCCGGTTCGAAGTCCTAGAACGAGAAGCGCATGCCAATCTGCAGCAGGCGTCCGAACGTATTGCTCAAAACATCGGTGCTCATCCCGAACGTAGCCGTCCCTGGGGACATGTTGGGCATGTTCAGATTCTTCATGTTCAGAGCGTTGAAGGCGTCCATGCGAAGGGAAAACTTGAATCTCTCCGTGATATGGAAATCCTTGACCAGTGAGGCGTCCACATTGAAGAGGTGCGGTCCGTCAACCCCCGGATAGTACCAGGGATTGGTCTCTTCCGTATAACCCGGCAGGATGCTGACCGCGGAAGTGTTGAAGTAAGCGCCCGGCGTGGGATTCGATGCCGGGTTTCCGTTCACTACGTCTCCCGTGAACTTGAGGGGAGCGCCGGACTGATAGGTGAGCAATCCCGTCAGGTTCCACCCGCCAAGCAGCGCGTCCACCAGCCGGGGAGCGTTGCTCATAAACTGGCGGCCCCTGCCCAACGGCACTTGTTCGGTGCCTGAAATAGTCAGGCGGTGCCGCGCCGTGCCTCCGTCCACCCAAGTCCAGTTGTTTAAGTACTGAGCCACGGAATCGTACCACACCTGGTCCTGCTCCCGGTGATAATTGTAGCCCACCAGGAAGGAATAGCCCTTGGCGAAGCGCTTCTGCACCCTGAATTGCAATGATTGATAGTGCATGTTCGCGCCGTTGCTGCCATCCACTTCGGTGATGCCCGTGTATTGCGGATAAGGCACCATCAGCGAGGCAACCGAAACCTGTGCGTAGCTGCGCAGCGGGCCGGGGAACGTGCTGGCAGGCAGATTATAGAACGGATTGGCCACAAGCTGGTTCAGCGCGGTCTTGTACTGATAAGACAGCCGGGGGTCCATCATGTCGAGATTTTCGCTTGTGTTGCAGTTGTTGCCGCAGATGTGATTCGTGTAATTCATGAAGTAAGTTGCGTCGACCAGGATTCCGCCAGGAATCTCGCGCTGCAGCGAAAAGTTAATGCGGTCGCTATGTTGGAGCGGACGGTTGGGGTCCATGAAGCTCACGGAAAATCCCAGCCCGCTGTTCGCGCCCAGCGAGTTTCCCGTGGCGGGAAGGACCGGGTACGCCGACGGGAAGGGATTTGACAAGTTCGTCACCGGCACTCCCTGAAGCGCGTTGTATGCTCCCGTAAATTGGGAGAAGCCAAAGGTGTTCGGGCTCGCCATGTCCTGGGTCGAATTGGCGTCCCAAGGAGTGTAATACCGGGCGTAGGCTGCGCGAATCGATGTTTTCTCGTTCACCTTGAAAGCCATTCCCACGCGCGGTGACAACGACCCGTTGCCCCCGTTCCAGATGGGAGTGCTGGAGCTTTCAAACTGGTAAGCGCCGTTGAGTGTCCACGTTCCGGGGTAATACTGTTTGAGCAAAGCCGGCATTTGGGGAGCACTCGCGCCTTGGAATTGCGCCAGCGGGGTGGTAAGGTTCATCGGCGCGGTCATCTCGTCTTTATTGTCGTAGAAGGGCGTCGTGTACTCGTAGCGCAGGCCCAAATTAACCGTAAGACGGCGGTTCACCTTCCAATCGTCGTTGAGGAAACCCGCGTAGTAAATGTCCCGGATCGTCGGCACGACGTTAATGGGGATATCGGTGGCGCCGCTCGCCCAGGAGTTCGTCGAAGCGTTCGTCGGCGCGAGCGCGCCCAGCAAAAATGTAGCGTACCCATCACCCGATACGTTGGTCGGACCACTGTATGGGTTGACATAGGTACTCGAGGTCAGCGCCGGATCGAATCCGAATCCGGGATTCTCATTTGAGATTACGGTGATCTCCGCGCTTTTGCGAATCTCAAACCCCGCTTTCAGATAGTGCTTGCCTCGCTGTTGTGAAATCTGGGCGGCAACCGTGTCCTCATTGAACTTTTGCAGCCAAAACCCACCCGAGGGTCCATACTCCTGGTCCAAGCTGGACCCCGTGGAATTAAAAATCGACATACGCGGGATCAGTTTCGGGAGCAGCGGACTCGCGTACATCTGCTGATAGAAAGTCTCATTGGGCCAGACGGATGCGAACGTGGTTTCGTTGGAGGGTACGACGAAGTTCGAAGCGTCCACGAGGCTGTGATAATCCCCGCGGATATTGAGCACGGTGGTCGGGCTGATTAAGTACGTCACGTTCCCCACGTACTGCGTGGCGTTGCGTGTGCTGCCCCGGTCGTTCTGGAACAGAGGCGACCCGGTGGGATTGCTGGTAGTCGACGCCGTGCGAAGAAGGCTGGTTCTGGCATAGACGCGCAGTTTATCGGTGATGTTGTAGTCCACGCGGTCGGAGAAATTCCAGTACGGATAATTTACGGCGATGGCGAGCGCATCATTGTTAGTGTGATAAGGGCCGACTCCCGGCCCATTCGGCGTCCATAGTTTGGACGTATACGCAGCAGCGACCGAATTGATCTGGCTCGACGGGATGATGTTTCCAGGAAACGGCGTGCGGGTTACATTTCCCGCGCTGTCCGTGAGCGTGGTCGTGGGATCGTAGATCGTGCGCAAGCCGCCGCTGTTATTCAAAGACTGCGAGAAATTCCCCTGGGCTTCGAGCGCCGTCGGCAGCGTGTCCAGCAGGGTTGTGGGCTGTTTGTACTTCCATTGTTCGTAGGCCGCAAAATTGAACAGCTTGTTCTTCAGGATCGGATTGCCGAACGTGCCGCCGAACATGTTCTTGCGATCCAGGTTGACGGTTCGATAGATCCGGTCCTCCAGAGCGTTCGCCCATGGATACTGTCCCTGGTAAAAAGCCAGCCCATGAAATTGATTGGTTCCGGACTTTGTAATCATGGTGATCGCCGACCCTGCGCTATGTCCAAACTCGGCGTCCACCACATTCTGCTGGACGTTGAGTTCCTCGACCGAGTCCATAGTCGGCTGGTAGCTGTTCTTGAAGCCCACGCCGGTCGGACTGCCGTCAATCTGTAAATCGTTCGAGTAATCGGCGCCGCCGCCGATGCTCTGCGAACCGGGCCCCCAACTGTTGAATGGGTTCCAGTCCCCATTGCTGGTGCTCGGTATCACCGAAGGATCGAGCTGCACCATGAGAAACGGACTGCGGTAGGTCTGTGGCAGGCTTGCGGTCAGCGTGCTGTCGACCGTGGTTTCGACCTTGGCCGAGTTGAACTGCACGGCCACTGCCTCGCTGGTCACCGTGACAGTGTCCCGCACGTCGCCGGGCTTCAGGGCCGCGTCCACCGTAAGGTCGGTCCGGGTCAGGAGCACTACATTTTCGTTGACAGACTTGTTGAAGCCCGCGGAGGCCACCGTCAGCACGTACGTGCCTGGCTCCACAAGGTCGAACAGGTAATGGCCGTATTCGTTCGACTGCTGAACAGTCGTCACACCCGTGGCCACGTTCTTTAAGGTCACCGTGGCGCCGGCAATCGCGGCCTGCGACGCGTCGGTGACGGTGCCCTGCAGGCGTGCACGGTAATCCTGTCCGAAACACAAACCCGCAAACAGCGCCATCAGAGCGCAGGCTGCAAGTGCCCGACCAAGCTGTTGCCCGCCAACCTTCCAAAAGCAGGCGGTTAAACTAGCTGCGTGTAAATCGTGAGCTGCGGCTGCAAAGACCTTCCTCATAAAACCCCTTTCGACTGAGAATAGAGTTTCGCCCACCCGTGCGACTTGGCTCCCCAAGGCAAAGCGTACCTAGAGAACCGCAAGGCGATTGTAGTTCAGCTCACTTAGCGATGCAAGCGCTTTCCGTAATACCACCCCAACCTAGGTACAGCACCACCGAGTAGTGACAAGCCCCCTGAGCTCCCTTTTCCGTGGCCGCTGCCGGCGAAAAGCCTCGAAGCGGCCTGGTGGTGTACGATGTCTGTTTGAAGCCTATCTCCCGCCGCCAAGCTTGTTCCTTACCTGTTTTACTCTTGCCCGCTGTCCGTTCCCACCTCGCGGCATACCAATACAGCGGCATGGCCTCGCGAGGCGTCAACCCGCTTCCCAGGAGTAAGCCCTCCGGATTGCCCTTCGACGCCCGTTTTGTCAATGTGGCCCGCCAGGCCGGGTTGCGCGCGCCCGTCATCTACGGTGGCGTGGATAAGAGAGACTATATCCTCGAAACCACCGGCTGCGGCGCCGCGTTCCTCGATTACGACAACGATAGCTGGATCGATATCCTGGTGCTTACCGGCCGGCGCGTCGAAGCCACCCCCGCCGATGCCACCATCCGGCTGTACCGAAACAATCGCGACGGCACATTTACCGACGTAACCGAAAAGTCCGGCCTGGGCCGTAGCGTCTGGGCGTGCGGCGTCACCGTCGGCGACTACGACAACGACGGCTTCGACGACATCTTTATCACCTGCTGGGGCCAGAACATTCTGTTCCATAACAACGGCGACGGCACCTTCACCGATGTCACCGCGAAAGCCGGTCTTCTTCATCCGGATGTCCGTTATGGGTCGGGTTGCACCTGGATCGATTACGATCGCGATGGCTACCTGGATCTTTTCGTTGCCCACTACCTGGGTTTCGATTTCGCCAAAATCCCCCCTACCGGAAAGGACCCGGCTTGTAACTGGAAGGGAGTGATGGTGAATTGCGGCCCCGGAGGGCTTCCCCAGCGGGGCCCGCAGCTTTACCACAACAACGGCGACGGCACCTTCACCGACGTGACCGCAAAAGCCGGCCTGTCTTTTGAAAAGCCCGGCTACGGTCTTACCGCCGTCGCCGCCGATTTCGATGGCGACGGATGGCCCGACATTCTCCTGGCGTGCGATTCGACCCCGAGCCTGTTTCTCCACAACAACCACGACGGAACATTCACCGAGCAGGGCCTGGAGCGGGGCGTCGCGCTCAGCGAAGACGGCCAGGAGCAGGCCGGCATGGGGTTGGGCGTCGGCGATTTCAACACCGACGGGTACCTGGACGTCCTAAAGACTCACTTTGCCGACGACATTCCCGGACTTTTCCAGAACAACGGCAAAGGCTACTTCCGCGATGTCACGGCGCGGTCGGGCCTGGGCGTGGAAACCCACTTCGTCGGCTGGGGAGCGGGAATCGTCGATTTGGACAACGACGGCTTGCCCGACCTGTTCTACGCGACCGGCATGTTCGCCCCCGAGGTCGAGCGGAAACTTCCGCAGTATCCCAACCGAACCCCCTGCGTCGTCTTCCGTAATCTCGGCGACGGCAAGTTCGAGGAAATTCTGGACGGCGCCGGTCCCGGTATCTCCGAGCGCCATTGCAGCCGCGGCGTCGCGTTCGGCGATTTTGACAACGATGGAGACGTGGATATTCTCATCGTGAACCTCAATGAGCCGCCTTCTTTGTTGCGCAACGACACCACCGGGAGTCATCACTGGCTCAAGGTGCTGCTCCTTGGTAAAACCTCCAACCGCGGCGCCATCGGCGCTCAGGTCGTCGCCACGTATGGCGGGAAAAAACAGGTACAAGCCGTGTTGGCGCAATCGTCCTTTGTTTCCGTCAACGATCGCCGCCTGCACTTCGGCTTGGGCCAGGCGGCATCGGCCGACCTTCTGATCCGCTGGCCCAACGGGAACCAGGAAAGCGTCGCCGGGGTGGCGGCCGATCGGCTGGTAGTCGTCGAGGAAGGTTCCGGCGTGGTTCGAACCGAAACATTCCGCCCGCCGGCGAAAGCTTGAAAGTGTTACCGAGCCGAGACCGCGCGCTACAATCGGCGCATGCGTCAGGTGGTGGCCGCGGTGCTGGAACGTGAAGGCAAGATTCTGATCGGGCAGCGGCGGCAGGGGCAATCGCACGCGCTGGAGTGGGAATTCCCCGGCGGCAAAGTCGAGCCCGGAGAAACTCCGCAACAGGCGCTGGCGCGGGAACTCGAAGAAGAGTTGGGCATCCGCGACGCCAGCGGCGACGAAATCCTGCGCTACGATTATTCCTATCCGGACAAGCCGCCTATCGCGTTGATCTTCTTCCGGGTGCGCTCCTGGGAAGGCGACCCCCGGCACCTCAACTACTCCGAGATGCGCTGGGAGCGGCCGGAGCGTCTCGGCGATTACCGGTTTGTGGCCGGGGACGAGCGATTCCTGCGCGAGTTCCCTATACTCCTAGAATAAAGTGTCCCCATGGCTGTCTTAAGCGGTATTCATCCGGTTCGCGAAGCGCTGGGAGCCGGCCGGTTGCTGGAGCGCGTGATGGTGGCGCAGGGCGCCGGCGGACCGCGCCTGCAGGAGATCGTCGACCTTGCCCGCCGCGCCGGCGTACCGGTTCGCTTCGAGCCGCGCGCATCGCTCGACCGGGTCGCCGGCAGCCCGGCGCATCAGGGCGTGGTGGCGCTCGGAGCGGCGCGCCCATACGCCGATCTGGACGACGTGGCTGGCGCCGAGCTGGTAGTGCTCCTCGACGGCGTGGAAGATCCGCATAATCTCGGCGCCATCGTTCGCACCGCCCACGCCGCCGGCGCCGGCGCGGTCGTGATTCCGGAGCGCCGCGCCGCCAGCCTCACCGACGTGGTCGCCAAAGCCGCCGCCGGCGCCCTGGAGCACCTGCCCGTGGCGCGCGTCACCAACCTGAACCGCACCCTGGAGGATCTCAAAAAGCGCGGTTACTGGATCTACGGCCTGGACGAACGCGGCACCGAGACCTACGACCGGGTCGAGTACGGGTCGCCCTGCGCCATCGTGCTGGGCGGCGAAGGCAAAGGTCTCCACGAACAGGTCCGCAAACATTGCGACCTGCTGGTGCGCATTCCCATGGCGGGTATGATCTCGTCGCTCAATGTGTCGGTAGCCGCGGGGGTGGTGCTGTTCGAGTGGCGCAGGCGGCGTGGCGGAGCGTAGGTTCGGGCGTGCTTTTTAGTACGTTCCGGAGCTTCGGCGAAAGATTGCGATGACTTCCCGGAACCTATTTACTAACTCAATTACGAGTGCGTACTCTCGATACGTGTGCGCAACCGCAATACGTCACCGTAATTGCGAATGTAAGTACGAAGATCGTGTTACCTGGTGACCCGGCGAGGCACATTCAAGAGCCTTCGGAGGGGCGCCTCGCGCATGTCCACCCGCCACCGGTCGGCCACACGCGCATTAGTGCGCAACCGCACTCTTCTAAGTTCGGTCTGGTACTTGATCGGGTTGCTTTTCGCTCGTACCTTGCTTAGCATTGATTTGCATTGAATCAGACCGGGGCGGTCAGACTGTAAATCTTGACTGAAAGTAAATCTTTGAAGGAGGTCGGATGCGTAAGATATTTGAGGTTTCTGTTTTCGTATTGATGCTCGCCCTGGCGGCGAACGCCGGGGTCGTAACACTGACTTTCAACGGGTTGCAAGACCAGGAAGAGGTCCTGAACTACTACGACGGCGGACTTGGCGGAAACGGCAGTGGGCCCGGGCCCACCTACGGAATCACGTTCGGTTCGGATTCGCTGGCCATCATTTCCGACGCGGATGGCGGCACTGGCAATTTCGACGGCGCCCCGGGCGGCGATACCGTCTTGTTTTTCCTGAGTGGTGCGGGGGATCTGATGGACGTAGCCGCCGGCTTCACCACCGGTTTTTCGTTCTACTACTCCGCGGCCGTCTACGCGGGTAGCGTCACCGTCTACTCCGGACTTGACGGTACGGGTTCGGTGCTCGCGACGATTTCGCTTCCGGTCACGCCTGACGGCATAACGGACACCCAACCCGGGTGCAGCGGCCTTTACGACTATTGTCCGTGGGTGCCGATCGGCGTGACTTTCGCCGGCACGGCGGAGTCGGTCCTGTTTAGCGGGTCCGCGAACTACATCGGGTTCGACAATGTCACTCTGGGCAGCGGGACACCAACCTCCGGTACGCCGGAGCCGGGCGGACTCAGCCTGCTCGGTCTCGGTCTGGCTTGCCTCGGGCTGATTGGCCGGAAGAAGAATGCGTAAGCTTCACTTGGGGGGGTGAGCCCAAACCGCTATCCACTAACAGGATCGAACCGGACCAGCCGGGCGACGGTCGGCTGCGGGCCAGCGGGGGCGCCTCACCATAGTAGAATCGAAGGGATGCGCCCTGCACTCGCTCTACTGCTGATAGCCGTTTCCCTGCCGGTTTGGGCCGCCCAGCCGGTGCGCGGGCGCAAGGGCATGGTGGTAACCCGGGAGCCCCGTGCCACCGAAGTCGGCCTGAAAATTCTGGAATCCGGCGGCAATGCCGTGGACGCGGCGGTAGCGGTGGGTTTCGCCCTGGCCGTAACCCATCCCTCGGCCGGCAATATCGGCGGCGGCGGATTCATGCTGATTCGCCTGGCCGATGGCCGCACGACGTTCCTCGATTTTCGCGAACGCGCCCCCGCCGCCTCCTCCCGCAATATGTATCTGGACGCGTCTGGGAATCCCACCCAGGATAGTGTTGTCGGCTATCGCGCCTCGGGCGTTCCCGGCTCGGTCGCAGGCTTCGAATACGCCGCCCGGAAATATGGCCGCAAACCGTGGGCCGAGCTGGTCGATCCCGCCGTGGAGTTGGCGTCGAAGGGCCTGACGCTCTCCTGGTCGGAATCGAGTTCGATGGAGAACGCGGCACGCACGCTGGGGCGCTTTGCCGAATCGAAGCGCGTCTTCCTCCGCGACGGCAACTACTATCAGCCCGGCGAGCTCTTTGTGCAGCCCGACCTGGCCCGCACTCTGGCGCGCATTGAAAAGCTGGGCGCCAAGGATTTCTACCAAGGCGAAACCGCCCGCCTGTTGGCCAAGGACATGTCGGAACATGGCGGCCTGATCGCCGCCGCCGACCTGGCCGCCTATAAGGTGATCGAACGCGCGCCGCTCACCGGCAAATACCGCGGCTACGACATTGTCACTTCGCCCCCGCCGTCCTCCGGTGGCGTCGGAATCCTGCAGATGTTGGGAGTGCTGGAAGCGACCGGCTACGAAAAAGGAGGAGCGGGCTCGGCGGAAGTTGTGCACTACATGACCGAGGCCATGCGCCGCTATTTCGCCGACCGCGCCCAGCACCTCGGCGATCCGGATTTCGTCAAACTACCGCTGCGCGCTCTGCTCGATCCGGCCTACATCGCGAAGCTCCGCGCGTCCATCGATCCGGAGCAGGCCACGCCTTCGAGCGCCATTCACGCCGCCGCAGTTGTCGATGTCGAAGCCAACGAGACCACCCACTACACCATCGCCGACGGCGAGGGCAACCTGGCCCTGGTCACCTACACCCTCAACGGCGGCTATGGCAGCAAGGTCACCGCAACCGGCCTCGGCTTTCTGCTCAACAACGAAATGGACGATTTCGCGGCCAAGCCCGGCTCGCCCAACATGTTCGGCCTGGTGCAAGGCGAGAACAACGCCATTCAGGCGCGCAAGACGCCGCTGTCGTCCATGGTGCCCACCATCGTGCTCAAAGACGGCAAGCCTTACCTCGCGCTGGGTTCCCCCGGCGGTGCCACCATCATCAATACCGTTCTCGAAGTGCTGGTGAACGCGATCGATTTCGGCATGAACGTGCAGGACGCGGTCAACTGGCCGCGCTTCCATCACCAGTGGCTCCCGGACCAGTTGCAGATCGAGAACGGCTATTCGCCGGACACCATCGCCCTTTTGGAAAGGCGCGGGTACAAGATCCGGCGCGTCAATTCGCAGGGCGAATGCGCCGCCATCATGCTGGAAAACGGCTGGCTGGAGGGTGCGGCCGATCCGCGCACCGAAGCTACCGCCGCCGGGTACTGAACCGAGGCATAGTGATAGAGCTTACAATGAGCGCAAGAGCGCGGCCGATCGGCAATACCAGGGGCCGCGCGCGGACCAGGGCGTCCGCCCCACGATAAATAACATGAAGCACGTCCTCTCCACGCACGTCTTCGTCAATCACCGCCTCACCACGGCTCTGCTCGGCAGGGTGCAACAGGCCGGTTTTCCGGCGGTGGAAATCTTTTGCGCCCGGCAGCATCTGGATTATCGCGATAAGGCCCAGATCGCCGAGCTCAGCCACTGGTTTCGCGATTCCGAGCTGAAGCTCCACGCGCTCCATTCGCCCATGTATACGGATGAAATCTGGGGCCGCTCCGGGCCTCACGCCGTCATCACCCTCACCCATACGGTCAAGGGCTTGCGTTTGCAGGCGGTGGACGAAATCAAGCGCGCGCTCGAAATCGCCGAGACCGTTCCTTGCCGCTACCTGGTCCAGCACCTCGGCGTGAGCGGCGAAGAGTTCGATTTGCGCAAAGTCGACGCCGCCTTTGCCGCCCTCGAAGAGCTGAAAATCTTCGCCGGACAGCGCGGCGTCGAGATTCTGCTCGAAAATATTCCCAACGAACTATCCAGCGCCGCCCGCCTGGTGCAATTCGACGCGCTCACGCACCTGCGTCTGAACTTCGCCTTCGACACCGGCCACGCCAACCTTGCGGAAGGCGTCGAAGCCGCTTTCGTCCTCATGAAGGACCGCATCCGCTCCACCCACGTCCACGACAACGATGGCAAGACCGACCAGCACCTGTTCCCCACCATGAGCGAGACGGGAACCATAGACTGGAAAAAGACCATGGAGTTGCTGCGCGGCGGCGAAGAGCGATACCCGCTGCTTCTGGAGCTGAAGGAAAAGCCCGAAATTTCCAACGCGCTCGAAGCCGCAAAGCAGATTTTCGACCGCCTGGAACAACTCTAAGCAATGACCCCGCGAATTCGTATTGAAGAAGCCCACGCCCACGCCGGCGAATCGGTCGAGATCGCCGGCTGGCTCTACAACCTGCGCCGTTCCGGCAAGATCGCCTTCCCCATCCTGCGCGATGGCTCCGGCCTGATGCAATGCGTGGCGGTGAAAAACACCCTCGGCGAGGAGCTGTTTGAAACCGTCAAGAACCTCACCCAGGAATCGTCCCTTGTCGTCACCGGCAGGATTCGCGCCGAACAGCGCGCCCCCGGAGGTTACGAAATGGACGTCGAGAAGATCCAGGTCTTGCAGCGCGTTTCCGAAGCCGACCCCTACCCCATCACCCCCAAGGACCACGGCGTCGATTTCCTGATGGACCACCGCCATCTCTGGCTGCGCAGCCAGCGCCAGCACGCCATCCTGCGCGTGCGCCACGAAGTCATCAAAGCCGTGCGCGATTATTTCGATTCCCACGGCTTCACCCTGGTCGATACGCCCATCTTCACCCCGGCCGCCTGCGAAGGTACCACCACCCTGTTCGAGGTGGATTATTTCGAAGACAGCAAAGCCTACCTCACCCAGTCCGGCCAGCTCTACAACGAAGCCACGGCCATGGCGCTGGGCAAGACCTACTGTTTCGGCCCCACCTTCCGCGCCGAAAAATCCAAGACCCGCCGCCACCTTACCGAATTCTGGATGGTGGAACCGGAAATGGCCTTCGCCACCCTGGAAGACGTGAAGCGCGTGGCCGAGGAAATGCTGGTCTCGATCGTGGGCCGAGTGCTCGAAAACCGAAAAGAAGAACTGAAGCGCCTGGAGCGCGACGTCACGAAGCTCGAAGCCATTCAAGCGCCGTTCCCCCGCATCGCCTACGACGAAGCCATCGGCATTCTCCAGGCCAAGGGCAGCGAGATTCAATGGGGCGGGGATTTCGGCGGCACCGACGAAACCCTGCTCACCCAGGACCGCGACCGTCCCCTCATGGTCGACCGCTTCCCCGCCGCCTTCAAGGCGTTCTACTTCCAGCCGGCGGCGGATCGCGACGACGTCGTGCTGGGCGTGGACGTGCTGGCCCCGGAAGGCTACGGCGAAATCATCGGCGGCGGCCAGCGTATTCACGATCTGGACCTGCTGCTCGCCCGCATCGAGCAGCACCACCTGCCCAAGGAAGCCTTCGACTGGTACATCGATCTGCGCAAATACGGCACCGTCCCGCACGGCGGTTTCGGCATGGGCATCGAACGCTGCGTGGCCTGGATCTGCGGCCTGGAGCACATTCGCGAAACCATCGCCTTCCCAAGAATGCTATACCGCCTGCGGCCGTAAGAACCATGCGGAACTCGATAAGCTATCGTGGCGCACGCGCTCATGCGTGCCGCGTCGAGACTCATCTCGACGCCCGCTACCGCGGGCCACAGAGGCGTCGAGTAGAGACTCGACGCGGCACGCACGAGTGCGCGCGCCACGAGAAACACTAGCCCTATGCCGCATTCGCACATCGCCATCGTGGGCGCGCCGCTCGATCTCGGGCAGGACCGTCGCGGCGTCGATATGGGCCCATCCGCCGTTCGCGTAGCCGGCCTCAATGCGCGCCTGGCCGGTTTGGGTTACGAAGTGACGGACCTGGGTAACATCCCCGTGGAACAGGCCGAGGCCGCTTCCCCGGGCGACCCTCACGCCAAGTACCTGGAACAAATCGCCGCCGCCTGCGGCCTGCTCGGCGAGCGCGTGTGCCGGGCCTTGGCCGCTGGCTTCGTGCCCGTAGTGCTGGGCGGCGATCACTCGGTCGCGGTGGGCACGGTCAGCGGCGTGGCCAGATGGTTTCGCGACCGCGAAGAGAACATCGGCCTCATCTGGCTGGACGCCCACGCCGACATGAACACGCCCGAATCGAGTCCCAGCGGCAACATTCACGGAATGCCGCTGGCTTGCCTGGCAGGCGCCGGGCCGCCCGAGCTGACCGAACTGCTCGGGCCGCCGCCCAAGGTGCAGCCTCGCAACGCCGTCATCGTCGGCTTGCGCGACGTCGACCACGTCGAGAAAGCCTTCGTTCGCGAAAGCGGTGTCCGTGCTTTCACCATGCGCGATATCGACGAGCGCGGCATGCGCGCCGTCATGGACGACGCCATCCGCATCGCCACCGCCGGCACCGCCGGCTTCCACCTTTCGCTCGACATGGATTTCGTCGATCCCGCCGACGCCCCCGGCGTGGGTACGCCCGTCCGCGGCGGCGCCACTTACCGCGAAGCTCATTTGGCAATGGAAATGATCTGCGATTCTGGCAAGATGGTCTCGATGGAGGCGGTGGAGGTGAACCCGGTGATCGACGAATCCAATCGCACGGCCAGTCTCGCCGTCGAGCTCATCATGTCCGGATTGGGAAAACGAATTCTATGAAAATACGCGTTGCCGTGGTGTTCGGCGGCCGTTCCGGAGAACACGAAATCTCTCTCCGTTCGGCCCGTGCCGTCATCAGCCATTTAGACCCCGACCGCTACCAGACCAGCGAAATCGTGATCGACAAGGACGGGCGCTGGCATCCCCGCCCGATACTGCCAGAGCCTGGCGCCCATCCCGAAATCGACGTGGTGTTTCCCGTATTGCACGGCACCTTCGGAGAGGACGGCACGGTGCAGGGCTTGCTGGAATTGGCCGACCTGCCCTACGTCGGCGCCGGCGTCATGGCGTCTTCCGTTTCCATGGACAAGGAAATGATGAAGCGTGTCTGCCGGGAACGCATGTTGCCGATTGTAGACTATGTCACCCTCGCCCGCGGCGCCGCCGACCCGGTGCCGGCCTGCGCCGCGCTGGGCTTCCCGGTTTTCGTCAAACCCGCCAACCTCGGCTCGTCGGTTGGTATCTCGAAGGCGCACGATGCGGACGAACTGCGCGCGGCCATCGCCCTCGCCGCCGAATTCGATCTCAAAATCGTAGTGGAGCGCGCCATTGCAGGCCGCGAACTGGAGTGCGCCGTGCTCGGCAACCAAGCGCCCCAAGCCTCGCAGCCCTGCGAGATCCTCCCTTCGCGCGAATTCTACGATTACGAAGATAAGTACCTGCTGGACCTGGCGCGTACCGAAGTGCCCGCCAAACTCGACCCGGCTACCACCGCCGAACTGCGCCGCCTGGCGGTGGAATGCTTCAAAGCCGTGGAGTGCGAGGGCATGGGCCGCGTGGACTTCCTGCTCGAATCCGCCACCGGCAAGCTCTACCTGAACGAGATCAACACCATCCCCGGCTTCACTTCCATCAGCATGTACCCCAAAATGTGGGAGCACAGCGGCCTGGAATTCCCCGCCCTGCTCGACCGCCTGATCGCCCTGGCCCTGGAGCGGCACGAGCGCAAGAAGGCTACGCGGTTTACGCGCTAACCGAGCCGCAACCGTCATCAGGAAGCGGTTGCCCGGAAATACGTTAGCGAACTATGGAGCGGTGTGCTAAGTTCCCCATCGATGGGGATGGAAAACGCGCTTGCGCCGATTGAGCGGGGGCTCGGTTATCCGATCGAATCGCGATGCGCTCGGTGAGATCATGAAGAGGGTCGGCGGTTAAGACCGGAAGGAGAGAAATCGATGAAGGATCGTTGGCCAGCTCCCGGCAGGCGGGATTTCCTACGGACCCTGGGCGGCGGCGCGCTGGGGTTGGCGCTGGCCGGCAGCGGCTACCCGGCGGGGACGAAACCGCTGCGTGGCGTTTTTCCCATTGGGCAGACGCCTGTCACCGAGTCCGACACGCTCGATCTGGAATGCCTCCGGAACGAAGTCATATTCTGTAACCGTTTCAAGGTCCACGGCTTCGCCTGGCCGCAGATCGCCAGCGGCTGGGCGAGCCTTTCCGAAAAGGAGAGGCTGGACGGCGCCGAAGCCATTCTCGCGGCCGGGAAGGGCGGCCAGACGGCACTGGTGATCGGTGTGCAAAACAAGGAAGGCGATATCGATCGATCTGTCGCGTATGCCAAACACGCGGCTGCCAACGGCGCCGACGCCATCATCTCGCTGCCTCCCGAGAAAGCCGACGACCAGGCGACGATGGCATACTACAAGGCCCTCGGCCAGGCCACCGAGTTGCCGCTGATCGTGCAGAGCCGGGGCGATATGAGCGTGGACCTGATCGTCGCCATGGCCAGGCAGATCCCCACCATGAAATGCATCAAGGATGAGGCCGGCAACCCGCTGGCCCGTGTGAGGGAGATCCGCGAGCGCACCGGCGACAAGCTGGCGGTATTTTCCGGAAATGGCGTGCGCACCATGATCGACGAGATGCGCCTCGGTTTCTCGGGCCACTGCCCCTTCACCGTGCTCTCCGACTTCTACGCCGCCACCTTCGATCTCTGGCACGCCGGCAAACGCCGGGAGGCGTTCGACATGTTCGGCCGGATCCAGGCGTTCAGCAGCATCACCGGCGCCAACAGCTACCTTATGGTAGTGCGCGGCGTATTCAAGGAAAACACCAAAACGCGCGCCATGAGCATGGCGGGTGGCGGACGATCGGGGCAAGACGCGGCACGCCCGCTCGACGAGGCCACCAAGCAGGCGGTTCGCGACGCCTGGGACCAGTTCATGAAGCCCTACCTTCGCGGTTAGGCGGTGTAAATCAATAAGGTTTACATCCACCATCTTGATATGTCATGACGTTGGGCATGGACATCGATGCGCAACTGTCCCAGTACTTTGCTGGTATATGGCCGCATCTGGACGAACACGCCCGCCGCTTGGTGGCTGCCAACAAAGCCGTGGAACTTGGTTATGGGGGTATCTCGCGAGTCAGCCGCGTCTGCAGCCTGTCGCGCGTCACGTTGACCAAGGGCGTTGAGGAATTGCAGGCCGCGCCGCTGCCCCCGGGCCGGATTCGCCACGAGGGCGGCGGACGGCACGCGTTGACGTCCAACGATCCCGGCTTGGCGCCCGCAGTGAGAGCAGTCGTGTTCATAGAAGACCGGTTACCCAACCTCCAGCCGCTGGAGTTCGAGCAGGTTCGGCGTACCTCGAAAGAGCCGTTGTTCAACAGCCTGATGGAGGAGTATCACTACCTGGGCTACGAGCAGCCGGTGGGAGAACACCTGAAGTACCTGTGACACTCGAGAAATGGTGGGGAACGGATTTAGGCTCGATCCCGATTTCCGCAAGCTGTGGATGGGTCAGGCGATCTCGCAGATCGGATCCAGCATCACTGGCGTCGGCCTGCCCCTCACCGCCGTCCTCGTCCTCAAAGCGTCGCCTCTTCAGATGGGATTCCTGTCCGGAGTGGGCGCGGCGGCCGTACTTATATTTGGCCTCTTCGCCGGAGCCTGGGTGGACCGTCTGCGTCGACGGCCAATCCTGATTGCCGCCGATCTGGGCCGCGCCGTGGTGCTGGGCATCATCCCGCTGGCAGCGATGCTGCACCGGCTGACGATCGGAGACCTCTATCTGGTTGCGGTGAGCAGCAGCATCCTGACCGTCCTGTTCGACGTGAGCTACCAGGCCTATCTGCCCTCGCTTATCGCGCGCGAGAACATCCTTACCGGAAACAGCCGGCTGGCTTTGACCGAGTCGATTGCTCAAGTCGCTGGTCCCGGCATCGCCGGCATTCTGGTGCAGCTGATTACGGCGCCCATGGCCATGCTGTTCGACGCTGCGTCGTTCGTCTGTTCCGCCATCTCAGTGTGGCTTATCCGCAAACCGGAACCGGTGCCCATGCGCACCCTGGAACCTCATATCGGCCGGGAGATCTCGGAGGGGCTGGTGTTCTCCCCCGTGCGCCGACTGCGCGAACTACCGCATGCCGTGGGATGACATGGCAGGCACGGCTTTCGAAAGTAAGCATTTGAATCTAAAGTGATTAATTGGTAGCGCTATTATAGCGGGAATCGAATGGGTTAAGCGACAGTCCACCCTGATTCAGATCAATTCCGAGCACTCCTCGCAGTCCTCCGGCCGGCACCTTCATCGGTCCGGCGGATGTCGCGGTCCCGGGAGCTTTGTAAATGAGCGCTCTTAGTGGTAAACGAGCGCGTTAAAAAGCAGTTTGAAATTCTGGTAACTCTGGCCTCGATATTGGGGGCGCATTCCGAATAAAATGACCCGGCCGCGGCCCATCGGAACGTCGAGTAGCGCGGCTTTGCCGGTGAGATATTTCTCGCCGAGCAGCCAGCCAGACGCCAGCACGTGATCGGGCGGATAGCGGGCCACGACGACGTCGTCCGGGGCCTCCCAGGCGGGGCTCTGTTCGCTCCATAGGGTGATCCGCGCCGGCATTCCATAAGCCAGCGGACTGTTGGTGTTCAGGCTCACGTTGAGCAGAGAACCGGGCGAGTAGAAATCGCGCGTGGCGACGCCGGTCAACGCATTTTTCGCTTTCACTCCCAGATCCTGGGTAGCGAAATCGGCGGCGTGATTCAGCAGAATCAGCGTGCCCCCCTGCTCGACGAATTCCTTGAGCGCGGTGGCGCCTTTTTCGCCGATGCCGCCGCAATACTCGGGCGGCATAGTCCCGGCCCGGTGGCCGTTGAGAATTTGCTGGGGCGGTTGGTCGGGAATGATAATCGTGTCGAAACGCTGGCGGAGGGTTCCGGCTTGGACATCGGCGTTGTGCAGCGCCGTGTGCGCGATACCGAAATTGTCAAACAGCCACCGCGTCCAGCCTTCGTCCATGCTCGGGTTATAACTCCGATACATTCCAATGCGCGGCTGGGCGATTTCCTTGCGGCCGCTCGCGGGCCCGGTGTAGAAATCGCCGGTGGCGGTGTCGCGGTAAACCGCTTTTCCCGACGCCCAAATCTTGGCTACCGCCTTCCAGGAATCCACATCGCTCGCCGCCAAACCGCCTTGCGGGGTGGCGCGGTCGAGAGCGAAAGTGAATGGCGAGCCGGGCCGAAGGGTGGCTTTGAAACTGTCCTTAATGGTGTCGACTTCGACGCCCATCAGCATGGGCAGGGTCTGCGCGGTGACATCGTAGGGACGCTTGGGCGGACCGCCAGGATAGAGGCGCAGATCCGGATAATCCTGCCTTTCGAGCAGCGTTTTTGCCCATCCGGAATAGGGTTGATGCATGCCGATCACGTAGGTTCCGGGCGCGTACTGCTTGCCGTCCGCGGTGAACGCGTCGCTGGCGCGCTCGATTTCAACCTCGCCGAGCGCAAGCGTTTCCAACATTTTCCTGGCAGCCCCGGGATCGTTTTGTAAAACCGGAACCACGAATGCATTGGGCGCGGCGCGGTCGACGTTGTTCCGATTGATCTGATAGAAGTACCGCAACATGTCGTGACGCTTGGTCGCGGCCTGATAAAGGAGCGATTCCCAGGCGATTTCCTGATAATCGATGATGTCGCGCAGATGCCAGGTGCCTTCCATCCAGGGCACGAGGTAATTCCAGCTTCGCTCGCGCGGATTGTAGCCGAGCGCATTATCGGCAATGTCTTCGGGCTTGAGCGTCATGGGCGACGCCAGCCTTGCGCTGGCCGATTCGGTGAGAATGCGCGCGCCACCGTGGTAGGCCTGATATTGCCGAGCGGGCGACCAGAAATCGTAGACGCCGTTGATGGCGATGCCCGTTTTTCCGGCCGCATAAAGATCGGTGGCGACGCCGGTTCCGATCATGTTGCAAATGCTGGCGAGAATCGGATCGATGTTGGGATCGACCGGGTCCATCCACGGCGGCACGAACAGGCGCGCTCCATTGGGGGCCATCTGGTGGACGTCGTACACGATCTCCGGATGCCATTGGTTCTCGAGGCTTGCGGTATTGCGCGTTTCCGGCTGGGTGAAGATGTACCAGTCGCGATTGTCGTCGTGGCCGACATAATGGTGGTACAGCTCCGGCGGCGAGGAGCCGTCATACGGCGTGCCGCGAGTCTGGCGGTACCAGCGCGTGACGATATCGACCCCATCGGGGTTCTGAGAAGGCTCGAGCAGCAGAATCACGTTATCCAGAATCGCTTTGAATTTCGGATTTTCCTCGGTGAGCAGGCGATAGGCGAACTCGACCGCGGTGTGGGTGGAAGCGACCTCGGTGGCGTGGATCGAGCAGGTGATCATGACGATGGTCTTGCCCTCGTCTGCCAGGCGCGCCGCTTCGGCGGGGGTAATTTTGCGCGGGTCGGAAAGGCGGCGCTGGATATCGAGGTAATGATCGAGGTTCTTGATGTTGGCCGCGGAGGAGATCGTGACCGCGATTTGCGGGCGGCCTTCGACGGTCTTGCCGAGCTCGGTGAACTTGATTCGATCGCTCGATTTTTCGAGGGCCTGGAAGTAGGAAACGACCTTGTCCCAGTCGAGCAGTTCGTTATCGACGCCTATTTTATGGCCGAAGTGGCTTTCCGGCGTGGGGACAGCGCCGAATGCCGGCAAAAGCAAAAGAGAAAGGATGAGGGTGTGTTTCAAACGCATGTTTTCTTCTCCGGATTCGTGCATGGCGCCGCCGGATCAGATTCACCGGGCCGCGTTCTTGTAAACCTTGCCGCCTTTCATCACAAAGATTACCTTGCGGACGCTGGTGATGTCATCGATGGGATTGCCTTCGGTTGCCACCAGATCGGCTTCCATACCGGGTGCGATGGCGCCGATTTTCGTTCCCAATCCGATCGATTCGGCCGCCCGAGAAGTCGCGCTGATGATGGCATCCATGGGCGGCTGTTTGGCGTCCTGGACGCGCATAATGAATTCCTCGGCATTATGCCCGGGCAGGCCCGCGACGGCGTCGGTGCCGAACACAATCATGACTTTCCTGGCCATGGCGCGTTGAATCAGTTGGAAGCGGATCGGTAAGTCCTTGGCCATTTCGACGAACCCTTGTTCGGTATAGTTGCCAAGACCGAGGAACGCCTGTTTGTGGTTGATGTAGTTGGGAACATTGGATAGGTTCGGGTCGAGATACACGCCGTGCTGGGCCATCAAATCCAGCACTTCATCGGTGAGAAACGTGCCGTGTTCGATGCTGGTGCATCCGGAGAGGACGGCCGGTTTAGCGCCGCCGGAAGCGTGGGCGTGAACCGCCGCAGGACGCCCCAGCGCCTTGGCCTCGCTGCAAGCGGCCTCGATCTGCGCATCACTCATGGTCTGAGCGCCGCCATCGCGGCTGCTGGCGGTGGCGAACAGTTTGATCACGTCGGCGCCCTGGGCGACGCGCTCGCGGACTTTTTCCCGAATCTGTTCGGGAGTGCCGGAATGCTCGTTGAAGGTCGCGAGCGAGGTGAGAATCCGCGGTCCGGGCAGAATCCCATCCGCGATCAGATCGCGAGGCTCCTTGTCGGAATTGGCTCCCACGCTGCGCACCGTCGTGAAGCCCGCCTGGAGGGTGTCCCAGAGAGTCCCTTCGGTGCGCAGCGCAAACTCGGCCGGGGATTCGCCGCGGTTGTCGGCGCGCCCGTCCTTATTGAAGTGCCCGTTGACGTGGACGTGCGTGTCGATCCAGCCGGGCATTAACGTCAACCCGGTCAGGTCGTAGCTGACCAGGCCTTTGCTGTCCGCATCCACGCGAACAATTTTCGATCCCTCGATGGTAAGGCGGACATTGCGCCGCACACCGCCCTTACCGTCCAGCATGGTCGAGGCACGGACGGTGATCTGCGCATTCAGGGAAGCGCCCACCGCGCAGCCTAGCAGCGCCGAAAGTAGAAGCCGCACGACTAGAACTCCAACCGGGCGCCGAACATGATCCAGCGGCTGCTGGCCTGCCGGTTGCCAGGAACCACGGTGCTGGAGATCACTCCGAAGTTGCTGGTGCTGCCGGTCAAGGGCAGGCTCGGATTCGAGAAATTCGCGTGATTGAACAGATTGTAAAAATCGAAAGAGAGGTTGACAGCGACTCTCTCCCGAATCGGAATCCGCTTTCCAACTGAAGCGTCGGCGTTCCAGAAAGGCAGACCGTACATCGGATGCCCGTATCCATCCATGTTTTGGCTGAGTTGTACGTAACCGAAGTCGCTATAGGCGGTTTGCGGATTGGCAAACAGGTTGAGTCCCGTTCCGCCAGTGGCGGGATTTCCGCCCGTGCCGATGCTTCCCGAGCCGGCTACGCCCGAGTGCAGGCCGGGGTTCAGGGACGAGGGCGCAACCAGCGGAACCGCGGGGATGGTCAACAGCGAGCGCTGCCCGCCGCCCCAGACCGCGCTCGATTCGGTCACGTACAGTGGTGAACCGCTGAGGGCGGTAATAATTCCGGATACGTACCAGCCGCCGACCACATAGTTCGCTGCCGTGGGCAAACCGTGGTAGGCCTTGGGTAGGTTATACACGAAAAGCGCGTTGAAGATGTGGCGGTGGTCGAACTTCGAAGGACCATAGTCCACGCCGGGCTCGAGTGGATTCCCAAGCGTCGTCGAATCGTTTTGCACGCCCTGGTCGGTATCGAGCGACTTAGACAGGGTGTAGTTCACGTCGAAGGTGAAATTGGTTCCGGTGTGACGAAGTGTCAGCAACATGGCATTGTAATTCGACCAGCCATAGTTCATTACCTGGGCGAGTTCGTTGACCTGGGTTTCGTCGTATTGCTGCAGGCCGAGTTGCGAGCGCAAGAGATTCAGACCAGGCGTGCTCGCGCTGACGCTGTCGAACAGGCTCGACGTGGTGCCGAGTGAAAAGTAAGAAGCGTCCTTACTGGCGAGAAACGCCGTACTGGAGGCAAAACCGTTTTTCGGGCCGAGCCCCGGCAACTGATTTTCGAAAAACGGCTGCACGGCCACCGTCTGCCCTGCGCGCAGAGCGTTGGCAACGGCGTCGTATGCCTGAGCAAACGTCTGGCCCGAGGCGGAGTCCTTGAACATGTAAGGGCTGCCGTTCAGTTGCGCGTACGAGTACAGGCCCCTGCCGTACCTGCCGGTCCAGGCAGCCTCCAGGAAGACGCTGTGTCCCAAGTTGCGCTGGATGGTGAAATCAGAGGTGTAAATCCGCGAATTCTTGAGGTCGGGGTCGATGCCTGGCGCATAAAGCTCGCTGTAGTTGCCGGCCGGGATATACGGGGTGGTGATGGTCTGCGGATAGGTGGGAATCGGGATGGACCCGTCCACGCCGATACGGAAGGAACTCAAAGCGGGATTCGTCGTGGCGGAGGCTTGGCAATTAGCCCCGCCGGGGCCGGTGGCATTGCAATAGGTCAAGCCGGTGGTAATCGTGGAACTGAAACCCGCGTTCAGCCCCGCCGAAACCACGCTGTCCTCGCCGCTGAGGCGGTTGTAGTAGATGCCGAATCCGCCACGGAACACGGTCTTGTTTGCGCCCAGAAGTTTACCCAGAAAACCTTGGGTATAATGCGGGCTCCACGCCAGGGCTGCGCGAGGCGCGACGTCGCCGAAATCCGTGTTGTATGGGCCCTTTCGATTTAACTGCGTCACCGGGTCAAACCCCAGCGGCGGATTGTAAATCTGGCCCTGCTCGGCGGCGGCGAGTTTGGCTTTCAAATACGCCAGTCCTGAAATCGGCTGGCCCGTGCCGGTATTGATCAGCATGGTCTCCTCGCGGTTGCCGAAGTTCTGCGGAGTTTGGAAGCTGTAGGACAGACCGTAAGTCAACGTCAGAGAAGGCCGGATTCGCCAGGTGTCCTGACCATAATAGGAGTTGTAGTAACTCAAGGCGTTCATGTCGATGAAGGTTCCAAACGGCTGGGCCTGCAACTGGCTGTTGCGGACCAGGAGGGTATTGTCGTCATTCATCAGGCCAAGCACGCTGGCGTAGAGCGAATCCCAGGTGGAGGTTTGCGACGAGGGCAGGCAGAGGGTAGAGATGGACCCTCCGCAGGTAGGCGGCCGGTCCGCCGCCGGGATCGCCAGAAAAGACGTATCGGCCGTGGTGGTCGCGTTCAGCGAGTTGACCGCGCCGCCCACCTTGCCGCTATGCAGGTGAAACATCGGCATGCGCTGGAGATTACCGCCGGCCTGAATGAGATGAGTGCCCTTGGTCCAGCTCACATCGTCCACAAACTGATCGTTGACGTCGTTGTTAAACTGCGACCGGACCGAGTTGCTCATGCTGATGGGAGGCGCAAAGACATTGGGCGAAACGGCCACGTATCCATTCGAGGTATTCGTGCCGGGCAGGTTCAACTCGGTAGCGATCGCCGATAACTGCGGGCGGATGCCGCCGTTGCGGTTGCGAACGTCCCCGAAGCGAAATGTATTGACCACATGGGGTGAGACCATGTAAGTGAGGCCGGCGATCGCGGCGCTGGTCCAGGCCGGCGTGAAATCCTGATTCTGGACGCCGTTCGCGTTGCGAATATCGACCACCAGCGGGGAGGGATCGTAAGACAGGTCCCGCGAGTAGCTGTAGCTGCCGTTGAAATGCAATTTGTCGGTGATGTTATGGTCCAGCCGGAAGGTGCCGAAATCGTCGCTGAGCGGCGACTGCACATTGGCTGTCAACCCGGTGGTATTCAGGTTATCAACGCCGGAGACATTGGGATTATTTCCGGTCGGATCGAGCCCCATCATCGCCTGCATGGTCGGGCTAGCGCCAATCCCGCGCGGATCGCAGGCCGCGTTGCCCGCCGTGCCGCAAGCCGTGGAGGTGGCGAGATTGTAGGAATCGATGTTGCCGGCAGCGTCCTTGAAGCGGAGAATACCCTGTTTCAGAGTCGGCGTGGGAACGATGTAATTGACCTGGAACGTTTCCGGGTAGCGCCGGGTTTCGTACTCCACAAAGAAGAACGTCTTGTTCTTGATGATCGGGCCGCCCAGACGGCCGCCGCCGCGATTGTCCTCCACATGCGGCTTGGCCAGTCCGAGCCGGTTATTGTCCCAGGTATTCGCGTTCAGAGAGCTGTTTTGCGTGTACCAGAACAGGGAGCCATGGAAATCGTTGGTCCCGCTCCTCTGCATCAGCGAGACCTGGCCGCCGGAGCCGCGCGAAAACGCCGCGTTCGCATTTGCCGTGGCGACGCGGAATTCGTCGGTGGCTTCGACCGGGACCATCAGCGTGGGACGCGCACCCTGGTCGCTATTGATGGTCGAGTTGGTGTTGCTATCGGTGATGTCGATCCCGTCCATCGTGAAGGTTGTCTGGTCGTTCAAAGCGCCCCCGATCGATGCGCCGTTATCGCTGCCCGTTTGAGGCGTAGTCCCAGGCTGAAGCAGCAGCAATTCCTGGGCCTGGCGCAAGCGCGTGGGAAGCCGCAGCAATGGCTGGGTGCTAATCGTATCGCCGACGGTCGAATCGGCGCGCTGCAAATCGACCTCCGCCGCGGTTCCGCTCACTTCCACCGTGGAGGTAACGTCCCCCACCTGCAAACTGAAATTCACGGTCGTGCTGCTGTTGACCTGCACCACGACGCCGTTGATTTCCATAGCCCGGAAGCCCTTGGCTCTGGCCGTTACCGAGTACGTACCCGGCGCCGCGTTGGGAAACGCATAGGTCCCTTGCCCGGAGCTTACGCTCGGCGTTTTGACGCCGGTGGCACTATTTAAGAGCTCGATTTGCACCCCTGCGACGGCCGCTCCGGACGGGTCGGTTACCGCCCCCAAGACAGCGCCCGTGGCGGCATTTTGGGCCTGGCAGATGTTCGAAGTGAGTCCGTATACAAAAATACCGATGAGCGCCGGCAGGGCGCATCTGGATAGCATGATTTCCTCCCGAAACAAAGAATTTGGAGAAGTATAGCGCGAAAACGGCAAAAATCCAGATGCGAAATTTATATCGGGTCCATCCAAAAAACTAGCGTCTGGTTAGCGGGATTTTTCGCCTGCCGGCGCTCCCTTGTAAATCGAGCCGCCCTTCATTACGAAGGCTACGCGGCGAAGCGACGTGATGTCCTTCAGCGGATCGCCTTCGACGGCGATCATGTCCGCCTCCATGCCAGGCGCGATAGCGCCGATTTTATCGCCCAGGCTCATCGATTCGGCGGCGAGCGATGTGGCGGAAACGATCGCCGCGCCGGGGTCCTGGCCGCCCTCCTGAACCCGGTACACCAGCCCTTCGATGTTGCGGCCGTGCGCGCCGGCTACGGCATCGGTTCCGTAGACAATCTTCAAATTCCTGGTCGCGAGCGCCCGCTTGAACATCGCCAGTCCGACCGGAAGGTTCTTCTCCATTGAGGCGAATCCCGCCTCGTTGTAGTTGCCAATGCCCTGGTAGCGGCTCCTGTTGGCGAGATAATTCTCGGTCACCAGGCCGATGGTCGGGTCGAAATAGGTTCCGCGCGCGGCGAGTAGCTGCAGCACCTGGTCGCTGATCAGCGTTCCGTGTTCCACGGTAGTGCAGCCTGCTTCCGAGACGTCGCGGATGGTTTCGGCGTCGTAGACGTGTACCAGCGTCCGCAAACCGTGCGCTTTTGCCTCCGAGCAGGCGGCTTCGATCTGATCCCGGCTGAGCGTGCGCCCACCGCCGTCGCGCATGCTCTTAGATGCGAAAATCTTGATCAGATCGGCGCCATCGGCGGCGACCTTACGGACATATTCGTGGATTTGGTCGGGCGTGAGCTGCGGATTGCTCAGCGGCCGAAGGGCAGTCAGGATTCGCGGCCCCGGCAACACTCCTCGATTGATGGCGTCCCGGGCTGGGCCGTCGATGGGGCTGCCCACGCTTTGTACGGTAGTGAACCCAGCCATCAGGGTCACGTAGGCATTTTCCAGCGCGTAACCCAGGGCGGTAACCTGCGAATCGTCGCGCGGCTGGTACCGTCCATCCGGACCGAAATGCCAGGCAATGTGAACGTGGGTATCGATCAAGCCCGGCAGCACCGTCAAATTTCGCAGATCGTAGCCCGCTCCGCCGGTTGTCTCGATCTTCTCGATTTTTCCGTTCTGAACCACGATGGAGACGTTGTGCCGCACGCCGCCCTTTCCGTCGAGAAGTGTGCCGGCGCGCAGAATGATCGGCTTCTCCTGGGCGACCGCCAGGGTGGAACACAACAATAGAATCCCGCTCGCGAATTTCATGTTCTTCAGGCTACCTCAGATTGTCGTGCTGCGAGTATGCTGGAAGACATTGCCATGCGTTTTTTTGTTCTCTTTCTAACCTCAGTCAATCTCTTCGCCCAGGAACAGCCGGTGCTGCTCAAAGCCTCGACGATGCTCGACGGCAAAGGAGGCGTGCAACACAACGTAACGGTGGTGGTCGAAGGCGGCACGATCCGGAGCGTCGGAGCATCGTCGCCGGCGCACGGCGTGACCTACAACCTCGCGGGACTGGCGCTGATGCCGGGGCTAATCGACACGCACGTTCATCTGGCGCCGCACTTCGGTCCCAATGGCAAGGTGGCCGGGGGACGCGGCGAATCGCCGGCCACTGAGTTGGGATACGCGCTCGAAAATGCGTACGCGGACCTGATGGCGGGAGTTACCACGGTGCAAAGCGTCGGCAGCCCGATTGATCGCGACGTGCGTGAAGCGATCAAGCGCGGCGTTCTGCCTGGGCCGCGAGTTCTGACATCGGTTCGCCAGATTACCGACACGCGGTCGACTCCCGACCAGCTTCGCGAGCTGGTGCGGCAAACTAAGGCTGACGGGGCGGACCTGATCAAGCTTTTCGCCTCGAAGAACTTCCGCGACGGCGGCGCACAGACCATGAGCGATGATCAGATACTCGCGGTGTGCCAGGAAGCCCGCGCGCAGGGATTGCGCGTGCTGGTGCACGTCTACAGCTCACACGCGATTATGAGCGTTTCCCAGGCCGGCTGCACTTCGGTGGAACACGGAACGCTAATCGACGACGAAGCCTTGCGCTTCCTCGCCGCGCATGGAACGTATTTCGATCCCAATATCGGCGTGGTGGCACAGAACTATGTCATCAACAAGGACAAATTCATCGGCACCGGCGGCTTCACCGAGGAAAGCATCAAGGGAACGGAGACGAGGCTTATTCCGGCGTCGCTAGAGATGTTCAAGCGGGCGCTGGCCGTCAAAGGCCTGAAGTTTGTGTTCGGAACCGATGCGGTGGCCGGCGCGCACGGCCATAATGCCGAGGAACTGATCTATCGCGTCCAGAAAGGCGGGCAGGACTCATCCGCGGCAATCGTTTCGGGAACTTCGGTTTCAGCCGAATCTCTGAACATGTCCAAGCGCATCGGCGTGGTTGCGGAGGGAATGGACGCGGATCTGATCGCGGTGGAAGGCGATCCACTGAGAGACATCACCGCGCTGCGCCGGGTGGTTTTCGTGATGAAAGGCGGAAAAGTGTACAAATCGCCGGCGCGGTAGGCGTGAGTGCCGCGCCACGGAGGATCAGCACGATCGGCCGGCTCTGCGCCATTGCGAGGCATGCCCCCAGGAACTCAAGCGATTCTATTCTCAGCAGTGCTGAAATGTCAAAGGTCAAGTTCTCCTTCGGGCCGGCAGGAACACACGAATCTAAAGATGTTTGTTTTGTTCGGAGCACACCGCGCGGTTTGACAACCGGCCCCATGATCGTTGTATGTTGTCACCAATGCTCAGATCTTTACTTTTCGCTCTCCTCACGCTGGCTCCGGCCTACGGCGCCAGTCCCTGCATCTCGGCCACTTCCGCCTGCACCGAGTGGGTAACTTTCGGCAGCGGCCCGTGGCGATCGATGATTTATCGCACCTATTCGCTGGACGCGCGCAACGAACAGATCACCCGCGCGCTGGTCATGATCCATGGCACGAATCGTGACGCCGACAACTACTATCGCAATGCCCTGGCGTCGGCTTTCCTGGGCAATGCGCTGGAAGACACGGTGGTAATCGCTCCGCGGATCGCCTCCAACGATCGCGGTTGCCAGGACAAACTGGGGCCCGATGAAGTGAGCTACAGTTGCGGCGGCGACAGTTGGCGCTCCGGAGGGACCGCTTCGAACGACGATAAACTGACGTCCTTCGATTTCATCGATGAAGTGCTGCGCAAGCTGGCGCGCAAGGAGACCTTCCCGAACCTGAAGCACATCGTGGTGGCGGGGCATTCGGCGGGCGGGCAATTCGTCAACCGCTACGAGATGGCGAATCAAGTTCACGAAAAACTGGGCGTTCCGGTGAGCTATGTCGTGGCCAATCCCTCCAGCTATGCCTATCCCGACAGCACCCGCCCCACGGCCGCCGATTGGCCGGTGACCGCCGGCGCTCCCGGCTATGTGCCCGAATTGACTGCCGGACGCGGAGGATCGGATAGCGAAACGCCCGGCGCGGCGGTATTTCGCCCATTCGGCGACGGGCGCAATTGCACTACTTACGATCAGTGGCCGTACGGCTTTCAGCGCCGCACCGGTTATACGGCCCGTCTCACCGACGACGAGCTGAAAAAGCAGCTTGCCTCCCGTCCCACCACCTACCTGGTAGGCGAACTCGACGTCCTTCCGCTCGGCGGCTTCGACAGTTCCTGCCCTGCGATGGCTCAGGGTCCCACCCGCCTGGCGCGCGGCCTTGCCTTCAGTAAATTCGTCAACCAGAAACTGGGCGCCCACCAGGAAGCCGTCATCATTCCGGAGTGCGGCCACAACGCGCGGTGCATGTTCACCGACGAGAAGGCCTTGCCGATCGTGTTTCCGAAGTAGAGCCTCGCTAAGCCCCGTGGTTGCCCGGATATTTCCGTTCGCCGGCACGGATCGGTATGGAGAGGCGATTCTCCCTCGGCGCAATCGGGCACAAGAACTGGTGGTTATAGGCGCAGAGCGGATTATACGCTTTGTTGAAGTCGAGGATGATTTTTCCGTTTCGGGGGGGATCGGCCTCTAAGAATCGTCCAGCACCGTAGGTTTCGTGGTTATTTGTGGTGTCGCCGAAGACAAAAAACGGATTTGGATTCTCCGGGCGAAGTATTGGAGTTAGCCTCAGGTCCCTGCCGTCCAATGTGAACGCGACATAACCGGGGATGGTCCTTTCACGGCTGCTGCCGTCGTTGTCGGTGAACGGCACTACCTTCGGCTTCTCATACGCAACCCAGTTGGCGGTAACTTGATATTTCCGGTCTACATCGAACCATGACCGAGGCTGAACCTCCTGGCGCAGGATCCAATTGGGATCGCTTACGCTGATTTGAAGCTGGTCGCCCCGAATGAAATAGAGCCTGACTCGAAGGGCGCCAATCGTAACGCCCGCGCCCCGCTCAGACTGATTGTCCGTTTCAATGAAGCTCACGGGTTTCCCGTTGACAGCGGCTTGAACGGACGCCGCAAGTCGTAAAGTCGCCTTTCCGCCCTTTACTGTCACTTCCCCGATCCTTTCCGGAGCAGCTTTATCCGGCACAACATGGGAGCATGCGGGGTCTCTACCAAGCGTCGAGGTACCTTCGTTCGGTGAAAAGCGCGCCACCAGAGTGAGTGGCCCCGAAGCACTTCTAAAATGCTCCTCCGCTTCCTCGCGATATCGCAGGATGCTCTGCTCGTAGGTCTCGCCCGCGGCAGTGAGGCAAAAGGGGACGCTGGCGAAGCTAATGAACATCGCACGGCGCGAGTAAAGGTGCATCTTGGTGTTTTTGATTGACATTGTGAAAACTCTATAACGAACCGGGTTGACACGAAACCCCAGGTCGCTTCCGTCCCGTTCGATCAGGCAGTCCTTCCATCCCCCGTAGCTTTTGGAGCGGACTTTGGAGCGGACCGGGCTCAGAACTCCGCGACATGGCTCTTTGCGTTGCGAATTCAGGATAAGAGCGGCAACTCGCCGTTGCTATCTCCCAGTGAATCGCGCCGGAGACCCAGGTTATCGAGGATCGTGAGGTGCAAATTGGCCAGCGGCGTATCGGCATAGCGCCGATGGCATCCGCCGCGAACAATTCCCGCCCCGCCGCCGGCAACCAGAATCGGCAGGTTGGTATGGGTACGCTCGAAACCGTTACTGATTCCGCTGCCGTAAACGATCTCAGTATGGTCCAGCAGGGAGCCATCGCCATCGGCCGCATTTTGCAGCTTTCCGGGGAGGGACGAGCCAATGCCGCGCGGCACGGTGTGGCGGCTGAGAACCTTTCGGCCCATCATCCGACCCTCCTTGCGGTCATTGTACAACACTCGCCGATACAGACGCAGCGGGGCGCCTTTCGGGCATTCTCATCTGTAAGTTCGACACAAACGCGTGAAAGCGGAAATCGGCCATCATCCGCCGGACTTCGCGTTCCAGCACTGGGACGTTATGCAACATTCCCTTCTGAGCGACCGCGAGGAGTTTGTCATCGGGAATGCTGCTCCAGAGAAGAAACGACAAGCGCGACGCTAATTCCGAATCGCTGATGCGATACGGCGCGCCGGGCGGGGCGATGGCGGGTCATGTTCGATACGGAACAGAAATTCGGAACTTACGAGGATACGTTCAACTGCCAAGCGAATACCGGAATCGAAATCTGCGGCGCGGGGCGGCGCGGAAGACGGAGAGGATAGGCTGGATGCCTTCGGACGCTACGTCAAGGCCGCATACTCCCAACGTTCCGACTGTTCTCATTCGACCGCATCGACCGGTCTCAACTTGACAACAGGTCTGTTCTGCCATATCATTTCCAAAACAAACTATTGACAGCGTGGAGCACTTGGGTCCCGGCGCGCTCTTACCCGGCTAACAACGGCGTGGTCGACTGGAATACCTGGTCGCCGCGAATCGGCTTCGCGTCGGATATGTTCGGTAATTCGAAAACAGCCTTGAAGGGCGGCATCAGCAGATACGATCGGCTGGAAGGAACCACGCTCGCTCAGAATATCAACCCGAACTTCATTACTTACGAGACCTGCCCCTGGTCCAGTCTCACTCCTCCGGTGCCCGGCGTAGTGCCGGCGGGCTGCACCGGATTCCCCGGCAACAATTACCACATCGATCCGAACATGAAACGGCCCTACCAGTGGGAATATACCGCCATGATCCAGCGGCAGATTGCGGCCAACACTTCCGTCAGCGTTGGATATTACGGGCGGCACTTCTACAATCTCTATGGCATCGTCAATACGGATGTGCCCTCGACCGACTATACGTCGGTGCAGATTGCCAATCCGCTTACGGGCGCGCCGCTTACGGTTTACAATCAGAATCCGGCCACGCTGGGGCAAATTAGTTATCTCGAGAAAACCTTGCCGAATCTCTATCAGCGCTACAACGGCGTGGAGTTCCAGGTCAACTCGCGCGTCCACAAGCTGATGATTTACTCGGGTCTCACCATCGGGAAGAATTACGGTACGCCGGACGGATCCTCGACGAGCGGGGATTTCAACAACCCCAACAACCTGATTAACTATGCCGGCAACGCCGGCTATGATTCCACCTACCAATTGCGGACGCAGTTTGCTTACATGCTGCCAGGCAAGATCAATATCTCTGGCACGCTTCGTGAAAACTCGGGATTACCGCAATCGCGAGGCTATACGGTTACAACGGCCATGGTTCCCGGTTTGACGCAGGTGACGCAATCGATCTTGGTGGCGCCGCTTGGCGCTTACCGGTATCCGTGGCAGAATCTGTTCGATGTCCGGCTGTCGCGGACTTTCAGGCTCGGAGAGAAAGTGAAGCTCGAGCCCATTGCCGATATCTTTAACGTTTTCAACAGCAGCGCCATTACAAGTGAGGTCACGACCATAGGATCCTCCCTGGGGAAGCCTTCCAACATTGATATGGGCAGGCTGCTCCGACTCGGAGGACGGGTCACATTCTAGCTACAAGGAACCATGAAACAGATACTCGTCTTCATCATCGCGGCGATGGCGGCGCTCGCGCAAGGCCGCCCCATCGTACTCAGGACGGCCACTCTCTATGACGGCAAAGGCAAGACGCTTCACAACACGATCATCGTGGTGGAGGGTGGGAAAATCGCGCGCATCGGCGGACCGGCGCCGGCCAACGCCGTCACCTACGATCTTACGGCGTTGACGGTTACGCCAGGTTGGATCGATACTCACTCCCATCTCTCCTATCATTTCGACAACAACGACCGGTATGGGGCACGGGATGAACCGCCATTCCAGGCGAACTTGCATATTGCCGAGAACGCCGTCGCGACGCTCGAAGCCGGCTTCACCACGATTCAAAGCCCTGGCGCGGCGCTGGATAAGGACCTGCGCGAATCCACCGCGCGCGGGATTCTTCCCGGCCCGCGGATTCTGACCTCGCTGCAACCGATCACGAACCCGAGTTGGGATCCGGACAAGATGCGCGCCACCGTGCGCGAGCGCAAACAGCAGGGCGCGGATTTCATCAAGCTGTTCGCTTCGAAAAGCATTCGCGAAGGGGGCGAAATCACCCTGACGCAGGAGCAAATCAATGCGGTGTGTGGCGAAGCGAAATCGCTGGGGCTGCGAACCATTGTTCACGCTCACTCGGCGGAATCGGCCAAGGCAGTAAGTGTGGCAGGCTGCACCTCGGTGGAGCACGGGGCTTATGTTACCGACGAAGTGTTCGACTTAATGGCGAAGAACGGCACCTACTACGATCCCAACATCGGGTTGGTGCTGCAGAACTATCTCGAGAATAAAGCGAAGTACTTCGGCGTGGGCAATTATAACGAGGAAGGCTTCGCCTTCATGGAGAAGGGAGTCGCCATCACGCTCGAAACGTTCAAGCGAGCTCTCAAGCACAAGGACCTCAAGATCATTTACGGCACGGACGCAACGGCCGGCGCGCATGGCCAGAATTACCGCGAGTTCATCGTGCGCGTGCGCGACGGAGGCCAGGAGCACATGCAGGCGCTCATTTCGGCGACGTCTCTTTCGGCCGAGTCGTTGAATCTGGGTAATCAGGTCGGCTCAATCGCCGCGGGCATGCAGGCCGACATCGTGGGCTTCGATGGAGACCCGCTGAAGGACGCCTATGCGGCCGGCCGCGCGGTGTTCGTGATGAAAGGCGGCAAGGTTTTCGAAAACGAAGCGCGCGGTTCGAAGGTGGGCTGGCATCCGGGGAGCAAGGGATCATGGTGATACGAGGAGCGGCCCTTGCGGTAGTGGCGTACGTGCTTTGCTGGGGAGCCGGCAGCGGGCCGGCCGATTGGGTATATTGGGGAGGCGATCAGGCTACTTCGCATTACTCGACGCTTGACGAAATCAACAAGGCAAACGTAGGGAAGCTCCATCAGGCGTGGATCTGGAAGACCGGTGAAGCTCCTCTCACCGAGTACGGTGTCCGTCCTGGCATGTTCGAGAACACGCCGTTGATGATCGACGGCATCGTTTATGTGACGACCCCGTATAACCGTGTGGTCGCGCTCAATCCCGAGACCGGCACGGAAGTCTGGTCGTACGATCCCAAATCTTACACGGACGGGCAACCGCCAAACGGCACTGGCTATGTGCACCGCGGCATCGCGATCTGGCGCCACGCACGCGGTTCCGGCCAGGCGCAGATCTTTCTCAACACGAGGTACCGGCTGATTTCGCTCGACGCCAAGACCGGCAACCCAGTAACATCGTTCGGCGATAACGGCGTAGTGGATCTGAGCCAGGGCTTGGTCTGGCAGATCAACAAAATGCATTACTCGGAAACCTCGCCGCCGGTGGTGTACAAGGACCTGGTGATTGTCGGCAACGGCGTGGGCGACCGGTTGATATACAAGAACGATCCTCCGGGTGACGTGCGGGCCTTCGATGTTCGCACGGGCAAACGCGTATGGAGCTTCCACACGATTCCGCAAGCCGGCGAATTCGGCAATGACAGTTGGGGGAACGAATCCTGGAAGTTCACCGGGCACACCAACGTTTGGGCGCCGATGAGCCTGGACGAAAAGCGCGGGCTGCTATATCTGCCGGTGAGCACGCCGTCGAACGATTTCTACGGAGGGAATCGTCCGGGCAACAATCTCTTCGGCGAAACATTGGTGTGTCTCGACGCCAATACCGGGGTGCGGAAATGGCATTTCCAGATCGTGCATCATGGCTTGTGGGATTACGATCTGGCTTCGCCGCCGACGCTGGTGACGATCGACGTCGATGGGAAGAAGATCGACGCGGTGGTGCAGCTTACCAAGGAAGGGTTCGCGTTCGTTTTCGATCGCATGTCGGGAAAACCGGTATGGCCGATCGAAGAGCGGCCGGTGCCGGCCAGCGACGTGGCGGGCGAACATGCCTCGCCCACGCAGCCGTTCCCGACCAAGCCGCCTGCATATAGTCCACAAGGAGTGGCGCTCGACGATGCTTTCGATCTCACGCCTGAGCTCAAGGCCGAGGCCCAGGCAGAGATAAAGAAATACCGCATCGGACCGCTGTTCACGCCGCCGTCCTTGAAGGGCACGTTGAGCCGGCCCGGCATCATCGGCGGCGCCAACTGGGGCGGGGGCGCGTTCGACCCCGATACGGGCATGCTCTATATCAAGACCACCAACAACGCCGCGGTGTGGCGCGTGATTCAACCGGATCATTCGGCGAAGAATCCGCGAGCGAGCGAGAATGATGCCGATTGGAGCGGCGAACTGGGAGCGCAAGCGACGTTTCACGGCCGCTTGCCGCTGACCAAACCGCCGTACGGGCATATTACGGCCATCGATCTGAACCACGGCACGATCGCCTGGCAGGAGGCATTCGGCGATTGGCCGGAGTTGCGCAAGAACCCGGCGCTGGCCGGCGTTACGCTGCCGGCGGTGCTTGGGGTCGCGGGGCCGCAAGGCGGAATCGTGACCAAGGGCGGCCTGTTCTTTGTCGGCGGCGAAGATACGGCGCTGCACGCCATCGACAAATCGAACGGAAAAGACCTGTGGCAGGGCGCGCTGCCGGCCCGATCCTACGGCGTGCCGATGACCTACCTGACGCGTAGCGGCCAGCAGTTCGTCGTGATCGCGGCCGGACAGGGCGCCGATGCGGCGTTGATTGCATTTTCGCTATAAGCGCAGATTCCCGAAACCATGCGCCCCAATCCCCGAGGAAGGCATATGCAAAGAAGGAGCTTCTTCCAACGAATTCCTGTCGCGGTTGCGGCGGTTTTTGCGCCGCGGTGGGCTCGCGCTCAACCGATAGACCAGCCCATTCATGAATTAGCTTCGGTCGTGTTGCCGGCATCGTTCGGTCGCGAACGCACGGATATAGTCGCGGCCGATTTTCTGGTCTGGATTCGCGATTACAAACCAGGCGCCGAGGTCGGTTCCGGGTACGGGCACCCGCGCACGCAGGTGACCGGGCCCAGCCCGGCCGCGCATTACGCCGAACAGTTGAGCGCGCTCGGATCGCCGATTTCGAAGGAAGCGGTGGAAAAAGCGCTGGCAGCGGCCAAAGTCGACCGCATTCCGCCTCGGCCCAACGGGCGGCACGTGGCCGCCGATCTGTTGGCGTTCTTCTTCGCTTCGGCGGAGGGCGAAGATTTGTTGTACGACGCGGCGATTCGCCGCGACGATTGCCGAGGCCTCGAGAATTCGGGCCCGCGGCCAGCGAGGTTCTCCTAGGATGTCGACCCACGAAAGCGAGGTTTGCATCATCGGCGGCGGAATCACTTCGGCGATGATGGCGCAGAAACTGTCGGAACTGCGGCCTGGCATTTCCATCACCGTGGTCGAAGCGGGGAAGTCGATTTTCGATTTCGAGAACCGCTTCAAGTATCGCGAGCGGATGGTCCGCTACGGCGAAAATCCCTGGCCGGGCGATTTCATCGAGGGCCAGGCGGCCGATGGCGGCATTTCGCGAACCATGGCGGTGGGCGGCCAAGCGCTGCACTGGGGCGGCACGTGCAATCGATTTTCGGTGGAAGACCTGCGCCTGAAATCGATGTACGGGCTGTATGCCGATTGGCCCATCGAGTGGGCCGAGCTCGAGAAATACTATTGCGAAGCGGAGCGGAGGCTGGGCGTATCGGGCGGACCCAGCCCATTTCCGGGCGACAAGCGCTCGCAACCTTACCCGATGAAAGCCATGGCGCTGACGTGGAGCCTCGAAAAACTGAAGCAGTGGGGCGACAAGAGCGGCATTCCGTTTCAATCGACGCCGCAGGCGAAAAACACCGTGGCTTACGACGGCCGCGGCGCCTGCCAGCGGTGTGGCACATGCGATATCTGCCCGACGGGCGCGCGCTACTCGCCGGACTTCACCTTCAAGCGGCTGCTGGCTCAAAAAAAGGTCGTGCTGCACGACCGCACGCTGATCCGCAAGCTGGCGCTCGACGATACCAAGCCGACTGTCGTTGCGGCGCACGGCGTGGATGCGCGGGGCGAGGAGGTGGATTACCGCGCGAAAGCGTTCGTGGTGGCGTCCGGATATACGTGGAGCTCGCACCTGCTGCTGCTCTCGGCCAATTCGCGATTCCCAAACGGCCTTGCGAATCGCACGGACCAGGTCGGCAAATACATGAACGGCCATGCGTTCATCCAGTCGATGATCGAGATCGATCACGACATTCTGCCGGGTATGAATCCGCAGTACGGGCTGATCTCGCGGCAGTTTTTCCGCTGTTCGCCGAGCGACCCTTACGTGCGGCACGATCTGCGCATTTGGGAAGCGGGCCGGGCAACGCCGCGGGCGGCGGATTCGAGCGGGCGGATTCTGCTGGGCGACGACATCGTAAAAGACTGGCGGGCGCGATCGCCGCGGGGCGTGGCGCGCGTGCGGGCTTATTATGACGTGCATCCGGCCGAAACGAGCGAGCTGACGCTGGATGCGTCGCGGAAGAACAAGTGGGGCGACCCGATGCCGAAAATTGTGCACCGCCGCGACGCCGCCACCGAAGCGCGATACGAATCGACCAAGCAGCATGTTCAAAGCATTTTCGAGCGCATGGCGCAAAACGATAACGGCAAGATCCTGCGCGTAAACGAAGGCGATTACCTGGATCATCCGGCGGGGGGGTGCCGCATGGGAATCGACCCGGCCGCGAGCGTTTGCGACAACTTCGGCCGCACGCACGATCACGAGAACCTCTTCGTGGTGGGCGCGCCGACGCTGCCCACGGCCGGCTGCACCAACGGCACGCTGACCTTCGTGGCGCTGACGTTGCGTTCGGCCGAGGAAGTCGCCAGGAATTTCAAGAAGGTATGAAACCGCTGCTGGTTGCTCTGGTTTTCTGCGGGTCCGCCTTCGGGCAGGATCTTTCGATTTTCTCCTCGCTCCGCTGGCGCAACATCGGACCGTTGCGCGGCGGGCGCTCGGTGGCGGTGGCCGGGAGTGCGGCGCGGCCTCTCGAATATTATTTCGGCGCTACCGGCGGCGGGCTTTGGAAGACCACTGACGGAGGGACTTCGTGGAACCCGGTTTCAGACGCCTTTTTCCAAACATCTTCGGTTGGCGCGGTCGCGGTGGCGCCTTCCAATCCGGATATCGTCTACGTCGGCATGGGGGAGACCGAGCTGCGCGGAAATATCATTCAGGGCGATGGCATTTATAAGTCGATCGATGGCGGAAAGACGTGGAAGTACGCCGGGCTCGAGAAAAGCATGGCGATCGCGCGCATCCGCGTCGACCGGTCGGATCCGAACCTGGTTTATGTGGCGGCGTTCGGCGACCCCTATGGACAGAACCCGGAGCGCGGCGTGTTTCGCTCGACCGATGGCGGGCAGAACTGGCAGAAAATTCTTTACCGCGACGAGAAGACCGGCGCTATCGACCTGGCGATCGATCCGAACGATCCTCGCGTGCTGTACGCGTCTTTGTGGGAAGCGTTTCGCACTTCCTATTCGCTTTCTAGCGGCGGGCCGGGAAGCGGTTTTTTCAAATCCACCGACGGCGGCGATCATTGGACCGAGTTGACGCACAATCCGGGCGTGCCGGACGGAATTATCGGAAAAATCACGATCGCGGTTTCGGCCGATCCCAACCGCCTCTACGCGCTCATCGAGGCGCTGGATGGCGGGTTGTTCCGCTCCGACGACGCCGGCGCTACCTGGAGCCTGGTCAACAACGGGCGCAATCTGTGGCAGCGGGCGTTCTATTTTCACCGCGTATATGCCGACCCGGCCGCGCGCGACACGGTTTATGTTTCGAACTTCGAGCTGAACCGCTCGACCGACGGTGGACGCACGTTTAAGGTCATTCCCGCGCCGCACAGCGACCACCACGATTTCTGGATCGCGTCCAACGATCCGAATCGCATGATCGATTCCAACGACGGCGGGGCGAATGTCTCCGTGAACGCGGGGCGCACCTGGACCGCTCAGAGTTTTTCGACGGCCCAGATCTATCACGTGGTCACCACCAGGAACACGCCGTACGAAGCGTGTGGAGCGCAGCAGGACAACACAACCGTCTGCGTGCCGAGTAACGGGCGGGGCGATTCGTTCTACCCGGTGGGCGGCGGCGAGAGCGGGTACGTGGCGGCCGATCCCGCCAATCCGAATATCTTTTATGCCGGCAGCTTCGGCGGTTACATCACGCGTTTCGACCACGCCACGCGGCAGCAGCGCGACATCAATGTTTGGCCCGAGTACCCGGTAGGGCAATCGGCGGGGGATTTGAAAGAGCGCTTCCAGTGGACCACGCCGATCGTCTTTTCGCCGGTCGATCCGAAGACGCTCTACACCAGTTCGCAACATCTTTTCAAGACCGCGAACCAGGGCCAAAGCTGGACCATGATCAGCCCGGATTTGACGCGGCATGACCCTTCGACGCTGGGGCCCTCGGGCGGCCCGATCACGCACGATCAGACTGGCGTCGAAACCTACGGGACGATTTTTACCGTGGCGCCTTCGCGACTGGATGGGAATCTGATCTGGACGGGTTCCGACGATGGGCTGGTCTATATCACGCGCGACGGCGGAAAGAACTGGGCCAACGTCACGCCGCCCGATCTGGGGCCGCTCGCGCGCATCAGCTTGATAGAAGCGTCGCCGCACGAGCGCGCCGTGGCGTACGTTGCGGCGAACAGGTACCAGAGCGCCGATCGCGGCGTGTATGTCTATAAGACCGCCGATTTCGGGAAGACCTGGACTAAGATCGTCGACGGCATCGCTCCGGGAGATTTTGCTCGCGCAATTCGCGAAGACACGGTTAGGCGGGACCTCCTGTATCTCGGAACGGAACTCGGGTTTTACGTTTCGCTCGACGGCGGCGCGCATTGGCAGCCGTTTCGATTGAATCTGCCGGTGACGCCGGTGCACGACATCGCGGTGGAGAAGAACGACCTCGTCATTGCGACTCACGGCCGAGGCTTCTACGTGCTCGACGATATCGGACCGCTGCGGCAACTGCGGCCCGAGGTGATGCAATCGGCGGCCTATCTGTTCAAGCCAGCCGACGCGCCGCGAACCGCCAAGCGCGCGCTGATCGATTATTTCCTGGCGAGCGCGGCTTCGGACTTGAAGTTGGAGGTTTTGGATGTAACGGGCGAGGTGATCCGCACGTACCGGGCGGGAGAAGGGGCCGCGCCCGCGGCAGCGGCCGACGACGAGGATGGTCCGCCACCGCCGCCGCGAACGGCTCCGGCGAAAAAAGGGTTCAACCGGTTTTCCTGGGACATGCGGTCGGCGCCGTCGCACGATTTTCCGGGGTTGATCATGTACCAGGCAAGCGTGGCGGGACCGCTGGTTCCGCCGGGGCGCTACACAATCCGACTGGTCGCGGCGGGCAAGACTCTCACTAAGGACCTTGCCATCGCGCGGGATCCGCGGCTGACCGACGTTATTGACGCCGATCTCGTCGAGCAGTACCGGTTCGCGCGCGAAGTTCAGGACAAGTTCAGCCAAACCAACGATACGGTGACGCGTATCCGGCGGATCAAGGCCGAGATTGCGGACCGGATGAAACGCGCGAATCACGACGCGGTGACGGCTTCCGGAGAGAAGCTCACCGACGAGTTGACTGAAATCGAAGGGCATCTTTATCAATACCGCAACCGCGCCACCAAGGACCCGTTGAACTTCCCGCCGCAGCTCAACAACAAGTTGGGCTCGCTGCTCGCGGTGGTCGAAAGCGCGGATTCGCGGCCGACAGATTCGAGCTACGTGGTCTACAAACAACTCGCTACGGGAGTCGACCGGCAGCTTTCCGGGCTCGCGGATTTGCTGGGGCGGGATCTGACGGCATTTAACAAGGTCCTCGCAACGGCCGGATTGCCGGCGATTTCCGGGATCTAAGAATCTCGCGGAGACAAGATCATGCAGCACGGGTTCCCCAGGATTTGCTTTGTGGCGTCAGCTTTGGCGGCTCTCGCGGCCGCGCGGGGCGTGACGCCAGACTTGTACAGGCAACTCCAGTTTCGCTATATCGGGCCGGTCGGCAATCGCATCACAGCAATCCCAAGCGGGTTTTCGCCATTATCGAAACCGGAACCGGTGAGCCGTGGAAGGATAGGCCGACGGCGAGCGGGTGTCTCTGGCAATCGGACGATGGCGGCGAAAACTGGAAACAGATGACGTCGAGCCACGACGTGGCCGGCCGGCCGCATTACTACTCGCGCATGGCCGTGGAGCCGGATAACGAGAATCAGTTGTATTTTCTGACGGGGCGTCCTATTCGGTTTCGACCGATGGCGGCCAGACGCTGCGCGTGCTGCGCGGATAACCGAGCACCGTGGTGGTGACCTCTAATCAGAACCTTTCACTGTTGTCCGGCTAAGACTTTTTTTCTTCAATAGCCGGCGCTGAATCAGTGATCTAGCGGTATTTCGGGTTTGTTCGATTTGAACTTGTTCCGGCGACGGCCCGTTCGGCAGCCACCCCAGCGCCAGCCGGTTGCGATTGCCGACAATGAGGAGTGAATGTCGGCCAAACTGTCTTCGCCCAACTGATGGAGCATCTGCCCTCCTACGAGTTTCAGAAGTGTGTCGTCCACTCCGAGCCAGAACCTCTGCTGCGACCGCAAAATCGATGCGACTCAAGCTAACGCGACGATCACACCGAATCCCACCACGGTGATCGCGGTCCGCTGGGGGTTCAACCGTTTCTACTCGAGGAGCACGCAAGAGAGCGCCGGCTTCGACCAGGCCACGCTCGGGTTGCCGCAATCGCTGGCCGCCGCCACACCGAACACAGCTTTTCCCGCTATCACCATGGGAGGGGCTGTGAACGCCTGCGCGAGCGCTACCACAAACGACTACGCCGATTTTGGAGGCGGTTGTATTTTATTCGCGCAGCTTCAATTCCACGATATTCAAATTCCTAGGCAAGCATAGTCTGAAGGCGGGTTTCGGGTTTCGGACGTTGCACGATTTCGGCACTCCCGCGTCCGGACCCACTAGCCTCGGTTTCACCGACGTGTTCACACGCGCCACGCCGCAGATTTCCACGGCCGGAACGGGGAGTAGCCTCGCAACCATGCTGCTGGGTTATCCTACCAGCGGGCAAGACACCGTAGTCACTAACTTCGACGATTTCGTGCGCTACTACGGCGTGTTCCTGCAAGACGACTACCGTGTCACTCCCAAGTTGACTCTGAATATCGGGATCCGATTCGAATATGAATCCGGTGTCAGGGAAGAAAACAACAAGTTGATCGTCGGGTACGGTCCCAACATTCCGAGCCCACTGCAACAGAACGTCTCGGGACTACAGATTCCGGGGGGAGTACAGTACGCGGGCGTGAACGGCAATCCGACCCAGACCGGAGACCCTCTGGCCATCAAACCGGCGCCACGTTTCGGCTTTGCCTATGCCCTGAACTCCAAAACGGTGGTGCGAGGAGGATATGGCATCTTCTGGGCGCCCACATTCTTCAACTTTCAAAATGCCATCGGATATTCGCAGACTACCAGCATCGTGGCTTCCACGAATGGCAATTTCACGCCGGCCGCCACGCTCACGAATCCGTATCCGAACGGTCTCTTGCAGCCGACCGGAAACTCGCTGGGGGCACTTTCGGGAATTGGCCAGGGCATCACCGTATACGATCCGAAGACACAGTCCGCCGGATACATCCAGCAATACTCGCTGGAAGTGCAACCGCAGCTCCCGGCCGGTTTTCTCATCACCGCTGCCGTTTTAGGGTCGCATTCGTTCGACCTGCTCCAAAGCGGTCAGAACATCGATCCACTTAACCCGTCCTACTTCTCGCTGGGGTCCGCTCTGCGGCAGGCAGTCCCGAATCCTCTCTATAACAACGGCGGCGTGGGAACGCTCGGAACAGCCACCGTCAGCCGCGCCCAGTCGTTGCTGCCGTTCCCGCAGTACACGTCCGTCACGCTGGCCGACTCGGATACCGCTTCCAACCGTTATTACTCTTCCTATGTCAGGGTGCAGCGCCGTTTCGCCAACAGATTGACCCTCCTGGCATCGTATACCTGGTCGCGCAGCATGGATAACGTGATCGGTGTAAGCCTCGCCGGCGCGAGTCAAATCGCCTCCGTTTCCGGTGCGCAGAATGCATACAACCTGAATGGCGAATGGAGCCTCTCCACGCAGGACATCCCGAACCGGTTTAGCACGGCACTCACGTACGAATTGCCTTTCGGTAGGGGAAAGCCATTCCTGAAAAACAGCCGAATTCTCGATTATGTCGTGGGCGGATGGTCCGTGAATGCGTTTAGCGTGATTCAAATCCGGATATCCGTTGTCAGTCACCCAGCCGAACAATAACAGCGTGATCGGGGCCAGCTATCAGCGTCCGAACGCGACGAGCATTGCACCGGCGACATCCGGCTCCACCGAGGATCGCATCTACGCTGGCTTAATTCGGCGGCATTTTCTCAGGCTCTCCAATTCACATTCGGCAATATCAGCCGGTTCATCGATGTCCGGGGCCCCGGCCTATTCAACCTGGACTTTTCAGTATTCAAAACGTTCTCCATTAGGGAGCGCATCAGAGCGCAATCCCGCGCCGAGGCGCCGAACGCCACAAATACGCCGTACTTCGGCACGCCCAACACGACGGTCACCAGTTCCAGTTTCGGGCTGATCACCAATCAGATTAATAATCCAGGCTGATCCAACTCGGAGTGCGTCTCGCATTCTGATCGATAACGAGGAGACTACTTATCATGTCAACAACAAGTAACACAAAAAGTATGGAATCAAATACCCGGTGCTGCTGGCTGGCGAAACGGGTTCCGCCAAGGAGAAACTGCCGCAAGCGCAGGGTTGGGACTCCTGGCCCACAACGTTCTTCGTGGGCCGAGATGGCTTGGTGAAGGCAGTGTATGCCGGGTTCCCGAGCGCCGCCAGCGGCCACTTATACAAACAAAAGAAGGACTCGTTCATTGCAACAGTAGAACGGCTACTCGGCGATAACCAAACTTCGTCCCGATAGGAGTTTGGAGTGGAACGAAAGGTCACGGGATGAGCGGCGCCGTCCGCACCACCGCTCAATTGCGGGTCCGTGATGAATCTGAGACTCGGTTTTCCGAACAGCCTCGTTCGCTATCGTAGCTAGCTCCGCGCAGCCTGACGGTCTTAGCTCAATGCCGGCCAATGTACTAAACGGGCCCGCCACCGACCGATCGCTATGTGGCATGTTTTGACCACGACTGGTCCTGTGAACGAGCAGTACTGGCGTAAGGTGCCGTCTCAGTTCGTCTTGAACAACCACATCGCATTTTTCAACAACGGAACCGCTGGTCCAACCTCGCGCGCTGTCCTGGAGACTCACGAGCGCGTTGACCGCGAGATTGCGACCAATCCATACGACTCGTTTCACTTCAACGAGATTACAGCGACGCGGAAGCAAATAGCGGACTTTGTGAACGCCGGCCCCGAAGAGGTTTTCTTTACGCACAGCACTACCGACGGCATGAATGTATTCGCGCACGGCATTGACTGGCGGCCGGGCGACGAGGTGCTGATCGCGAAACATGAACACCCCGGCGGATATGAGGCTTATCAAACGATCGAGAAACGCAATGGCATCAAGATCGTGTGGTTGGATTTGCCGGCCCCTCTGCACAACCGAATCCGGAGTCGTACGCGCATCGACGCATTACTACAATACGCCCGAAGAGGTCGATCGCCTGGTAGCGGCCGTGCGAAGAATTGCAGTGAATGCGTCGAACAAAACAATCGCAACCGGCGGGCTTCGTACGCCGATCTCAAATAGCGAAAGGGATTTGACAATGGATATAAGTGATTTCGACGGAGCGGGCCTGGCAAAGTTCAGGCCCGCCCGCGCAGTTGTGGGGCTGGACATCGGTTCGCGAGCAGCTAAAGGGATCTTGCTGATCAAGGACGAGGTGTACGCCTCAACTATCGCGACTGGTCTCTATATGCAAAAGACCGCCGACGAACTACTGGTGGACCTTCTGGCCAGTTCCGGTCTAAATAGAGGCGACATAGCGTATATCGTGGGTACCGGGTACGGGAGAATCTCACTCAAGTATGAGGATATTCCATACCAGGTGGTTACGGAAATCACATGCCACGCGATAGGCGCGCACGTGCTGAATCCGAAAACCGGAACCATAATCGATATCGGCGGACAGGACTCAAAGGCGATTAAAGTGGATCCGGGAACCGGCAAGGTCGTCCGAATTCGTGATGAACGACAAATGCGCCGCCGGGACTGGTCGTTTTTGGGAAAAGGCGGCGGTGGTCCTTGGACTGGAAGTCGACCATCTGGGCCCGGTTGCACTTACCGCGAAAGCACCGGCCCAAGTGAGCAGCCAGTGCGTGGTCTTCGCCGAATCGGAAGTCATCTCCTTACGAGCAAGAGGCGAGAAAGCCGGCGACGATTCGGTGCGCGCCAATATCGCCGCCGGTATCCACTACTCAGCCGCTCGAAGGGTGCAAAACCTGCTCGGGCGGGTCGGCATCGAGCCGGACCTGTTGTTCTCCGGAGGCGTCTCCAATAATTTGGGAATGTCCATCATCCACTCGAAGGACAAACACAAGAAAGTCGGGTACCTCTGCGGATACACTCCGCTTGAATTACTCAATGCCGCTGGGGTCAAGCACGTTCGTCTCTTTAGAGGAGGTAACCCGGAGACGGTTGCGCACGGCGAGTTCTATACGCAGAGCATTGCGTGCGATTTCAGCAAGAGCTGCATCGGCGCGTTTCAAGGGGGAGATCCTCTGCATCTGGCACTGGACAAGATTTACAACTTTCATACCTGTGCGACGATGAAGCGAGCCTCAGAGGTGATCGACCAATTCGTACCCACGCAGATGTACAGTTTGCCGAAACTGCGGTTGGAGCCGGACTCCCGCAAGTTCTTTCGGGATGAACTTTTGGTGTTTCGGAGCGATCTCGAGGAACTAACCGGTAAGAAGATATCCGATAGCGATGTCCACGAGCAAATCGTCCTGCGCAATAAGCTTCGGCGAGTGTTGAAGAAGTTCTCGGAGCTTCGCAAACGCATTACGCCAGTGTTAACCGGTCGGAAATACCTGGACTTGGTACGTGGATACTATTACCTGGCCCCCGAAGAACTGCTGCAGACATACGAGCATTTATACCACCAGTTGAGAGAGACGCCGGACCGGGGCAAGAAGCCGGTGCGCGTGATGATGTCTGGCTCGATCATAGCGGATGGGGATCGCCGGCTGATCGAAATCATCGAAAAAGGCACCGGAGCGCGCGTGGTGGTTGAGGATCACTGCACTGGCGTGAGGCCGTTCAACCACACGATCCGGGAGACCGGAGATCCGTTTCAAGCCCTTGCCGATGGCGACCTGGATCAGGCGCCTTGCGCCAGAATGAAGCCAATTGAAGATAGCGTGGAGTTATCCACACAGTTGGCTCAGGAGTATGACGTAGAGGGCGTCGTGTATGTATCGCTCAAGTTCTGCGCCTGCTATGGCATTCCGCAGAAACTGTTTATCGAGGCGTTTCAGAAGCTGGGCGTACCCGTGTTGGCCCTCTCCGGGGATTACTCTCAGAGCGACCAGGGCCAGCTCACTACCCGTGTCGAAGCCTTCATCGATGTGTTGCAGGAGAAAAGGAGCAAGGTCAATGAGCAATACGCTAGTGCTTAATTCATCAGAGACTGAACACGAGTCTAGTTGGCGGACTTACAAACGCCGTGAACTGCCGGCTATCACGAAGCTAGTCAGCTTGAGGGAGGCGTACACTTTCCACAGCGTGGAGAGGGCGGTGGACCAAGGCAAGACCGCCATATGGGGTGGGACGGCCTGGGAATTGCCTCTGATTTACGCATGCGACACGATACCCGTCGGCATCATGGAATTGTGGCGCGGGGACAGCCGCAAGACGGAGGCGATCACCGAGAACGCCTTCCAGATTCCCAACGAGTTCTGCTCGATGATCAAGACGATCATCGGCCGCCTGCACCTGCGAAAAGATCAGGACCGAATTAATCGGATTCTGGTGTTTAACGCCGTAAGCGAACCGGTCAGTATCGTGTTCGAACTGGCAAGACAAGAGGGCTACGATGTGCACCTCATCGAAGGCGTGTCAACCTTCAAGGCGCGCGATAAAAGGCCGGAAGTCATCCAGTTCGTCGTTCGAGAGTTGCAGAAAGTGGCGCTGTGGCTCACGGGAAAGCCAGTCGAAGAGGAGCGGCTAAGTCAGGAGATCCGTCGCAAGAACGGTATCTCCGCGAAGGTCCGGCGCATCCTCGAACTGCGGTCGAAGACCCCCCTGGATATGCCCGGCTACGCGGTACTGCTGCTGATGTACGGGTATTTCCATTATTTCGGGGATCCGGCAATGTTTTCAGACTTGCTGGATCAAATGGGGGGAGACTGAAGGAAGCGGCCGCGGATCCGGACCCAAGGCCCCATATTCCGCTGGTCCTGGCGGGCGCATTTCTCGCAGGTCCCGGACTATATCACCTGAATTATGCACGTCGCGTGGCGTGATGACGCTTGGCCAAACGCTGACACCGTTTGGAACCCCTGAGAATCCTGCGTTAAAACAGTAGGTCCGCGAAGTTCTGAGCTTCGCGAGCCGA
>Ga0182016_10000191_pt1 | contig 74592 bp, 56 predicted proteins | sample 712S2MmetaG_FD_120491 | JGI IMG/M metagenome (GOLD analysis project Ga0182016, IMG submission 120491) | Permafrost microbial communities from Stordalen Mire, Sweden - 712S2M metaG | ecosystem: Environmental > Terrestrial > Soil > Wetlands > Permafrost | place: Sweden: Stordalen | collected...
ACGATGTCAGCATGACAGAAGTCTTTTGGATTGCTGTAACTGGAGTCTCTATTTGCCTATTCGGAGGCAGCCAGTATTGGTCAAACTTCACTACCGAGCGATAGCGAGGCGAAAAATCAGCGCCTAGCTAAGGTGTCGGTGAGTTCTGAGTGGTTTCTGCTTCAGCCTGGCATGTTGTAAGGCCGCCAGGCTTATCCGAAAAGTGCTGAATCACCGGGTAATCCCGAGACTTGAGCGGCCGCCTATCGGAGACCGGGCAAAGTGGCAGGTTTCAAGTCACGCAGGCGGCATACGGCGCTGGAGGCGCGACAGACAGGGGTTGTTCTTCTTAGCGGGTACCAATTGTTTCCCATTTGACTACCAGTGAGAGCGAATGACGGAAACGAAAGGGTAATGATTTCAGGAAAGAAGAGGGAAGCTTTGGAGGCGCGGGTGGGAATCGAACCCACGCATAAAGGTTTTGCAGACCTCTCCCTTACCACTTGGGTACCGCGCCTCGATCTCTCTACGGTATCGTGTTCCACGGGCGAAATCCAGTGGAGGTCGATCGGCCGGGCAACGGCGGTGCTCCGTGTACAATCCTTACACTCTCGTGACGGCCAAAGCAGCTGAGGTGGCATGAACGTTCTGGAGTTCAGCGCACTGGTGGGTCTGGGATCCCTGCTTGCAGGATTTCTCGGCGCGCTGACCGGCTTGGGCGGCGGCGTGGTCGTGGTGCCGATGCTGGCGCTGTTATTTCACGTCGATATCCGCTACGCCATCGGCGCTTCGCTGGTCTCCGTGATTGCGACTTCCTCGGGCGCGGCGGCGGCGTATGTGCGTGAGGGCTATTCCAACATCCGCATCGGCATGTTTCTGGAGACGGCGACTACGGTCGGCGCTCTGACGGGCGCGGCGATTGCACTGCATGTTTCGGGGAATGCGATCGCCATCGTTTTTGGCTTGGTGCTGCTGTATTCCGCCTATCTGTCGAGCCGCCATCGCGAGGAGCACGGGATTCAGCTGCAATCGTCGAAGCTGGCCGAGACGTTGAAGCTGAGTGGTACTTATCCCACATCCGAGGGTAAGCAGTCCTACAATGTGACAGGCGTGCCTGTGGGATACGGTCTCATGTATGTCGCGGGCGTGCTATCCGGTTTGCTCGGCATTGGCTCAGGAGCGGTCAAAGTGCTGGCCATGGACCAGGCAATGAAGATCCCCTTCAAAGTCTCCACCACCACCAGCAACTTTATGATTGGCGTGACTGCTGCAGCCAGCGCGGGACTTTACTTGAACCGGGGATACATCTCGCCAGGCATCACCATGCCGGTGATGCTGGGCGTGCTGGCGGGATCGATGATCGGCGCGAAAGTACTGGTGAAAGCCAAGGTTACGGTGTTGCGCTACTTGTTCGCGGCGGCCATCTTGGCGCTGGGAGTTGAGATGATCGTCAACGGAGTCAAAGGCCGGCTATGAGCGCAAAGAGCTGGGACGATCAGCGCATCGAGGTCATCATTGGCACACTGCTGCGCACCGGCGTCATCCTGGCGGCGGCAGTGGTCCTGATTGGCGGAATGCTGTACCTGGTGCGGCATGGGCACGAGGTCCCGAACTACACCACGTTCCACGGCGAGCCTGAAGGCCTGAAGAGCGTGAGCGACATCGTCCACGGCGCGCTCGGTAGAGGAGCAAGCGCGATCATCCAGTTGGGATTGCTGCTGCTGATTGCCACTCCCGTAGCGCGGGTCATCTTCTCGGCCATCGCGTTCGCCATCGAGCATGACTACATGTACGTGGTAATCACGCTGATCGTGCTGGGAGTTTTACTCTACAGTTTGCTGGCCTCGGGTTAAGTACGGCCTGGTGGACTTGCCAAAACTAGCGCTGCGTCGATATTGTCGAAACCCGTCATACCGTATGACATCTAAATCCACGTTCTTATTCGAGGAGGACCAATGGCAGGAGTGAACCTTGCAGACGCGCGCCGCGTGATTGCGGCTGCGGAAAAGAAAGCGCAGGAAATCGGCCAGCCCATGAACATCGCCGTGGCCGACGAGGGCGGCAACATTGTGGCTCATGTGCGCATGGATGGCGCCTGGATCGGCAGCATCGACATTTCCATGAAGAAGGCTTACACCTCGCGCGCCTTCGATATTGCGACTAAGGATCTCGCGGGCCATTCGCAGTCCGGCGGCCAGTTCTTCGGCATCCACGCCTCGAACGATGGCAAGATCATGATCTTTGCCGGTGGCATTCCGTTGAAGCGTGATGGCAAGGTGGTGGGCGCGGTCGGCGTCAGCGGCGGTTCGGGCGAGCAGGACCACGCGGTGGCGGAAGCCGGCGCGGCAGCCTTTTAGGAACGTGTAAAGCTATCGCGCCTGAATTTCGCCGGCTGGTGCGGCGGTTGAATGGGTGCGGAGAATGCCGGTGCCGACGAACACGGCGCAAGACAGCAACAACACGCGCAACACGTTGGCGTGAAGCACCGGATCGCCCAGCAGAATCCGCAGCAGACCGAAGCCGGCGCTGGCCGCGCAGAAGGCGAAGTAAAGCTTCTCCTTGGTGCAGTGCGAAAAGCGCAGGAGCACCAGCAAGACCACGGTCACGATGACGTAGATAACCAGCAGAACAATTCCGGCGGCCACTTTCTCGCTGCGGATGGAAAAGGGCTCCGCATGCGAGATGGCAAGTTGCAGCCCGGCCACTCCCAGGAAAAAAAAGGAGTGGACCAGCGCGATGATGGCGCGCTTGCGGCTGTTGATGATGGCAAAGTGGTCCATGAACATCAATAGTGTGCCGGATTTGCAGCACACACGGCTGTGACGAAGATCACAGAAGAGGCGTGCCCGATTGCCAGGGAACGCGCCTCATACGGTTCAGCGTGCGAAAGCGATTCACAGGGACGAAAATCCCGACCCTGATGAAGTCAAGGGGAGGGAACCGTTGTTACTGCGCTGTATCAGCCGCACATCGGGCTGCGACCTGGATCACCGCGTCCAGGTTTCTGCAGGCTGAAAGCCGGATATCGGCTTGACTCATATCCTTCTCTCTCTATAGAGTAGCTAAGGAGATAAGGAGGTCTCTATCGTCTATGAAGATACTCGAATCCAGAAGCCAGGTTAAACAACAGGCCCAGGAAACGAAGGATCCCGTTTTGTCGATGCTGGGGATTGGAAAGCAGTTGTGGGAGGGCGAACCAGGCGACCGCTTTATCGAACGGCTTCGTTCGGAAGATCTGCCGCCATCGCCTTTCGAGGGCCGGCTGGACGCTCCAGTGGAGAACGCTTCGGAATCAGTTTGGCGTCGAATCGAGAGCCACCAAGGAGAGGAGTTTAAGACGGTCACGCGGCTGCCGTTTACGTACGCCGTGGAGGGGGCGGGGATTTGGTTCTTTCGCGATGGACGACGCATCAATCGAAAGCTGACGCGAACGCAAGTTGACACGGCCATTGCCCGTTGTCCTCTCCGCAGTACGACTGAGATCAAGGACCTGATGGATTACTCGTATTTGTTTGTGCTCCTGATGGACGCGCGAATTCGCCGCGAAGCCTGGTAACGCCATGGCGCGGGTCTTTTGGGATACCAATCTCTTCATATACCTGTTTGAGCAGAACCCAGAATGGTCGGCCCGGGTGATCGAGTTCCGGCAGCGAATGGTGGCGCGCAGAGACGAACTGCTAACCAGCTACTTTTCTGTCGGAGAGGCCCTGACGAAGCCCAGGGAGACGGGGAATTCTGTGCTCGAGAAGAGTTACCTCAACTTTTTCGCCAACGCCCCCATCGAACTGGTTGCATTTGAGATCGAGGCGGCGAAACGGTATGCAGAAATCCGCTCTCGTGAGCGAATTCGACCCGCAGACGCTATTCAACTCGCCTGCGCAGCGGCCGCCAAAACTGATCTTTTTGTCACGAACGATAACCGCCTCTCCGCCATGACGGTCTCGGGCATCACATTTATTACCGGGATCGATCGCGTACCTTACTGATTGAGTTCCTAGAGGCGCGGGCCGGCCTCGATCTTGCGCCGACTTGCGGGCGTCTGAGCCCGCAGGCGAAATCCCGAACGCAGAGAGGGACCTGCGAACAATCGAGTTCTCTGAGAAATGGGTGGAGGCGCGGGGCGGAATCGAACCGCCGATAGAGGTTTTGCAGACCTCTGCCTTACCACTTGGCGACCGCGCCGTACGGGTTGGCTATGCGAAAAACCCTCGCGGGCAAGGGCGAGGGCAGCAAAATCTGGAGCGGGAGACGGGATTTGAACCCGCGACTTCGACCTTGGCAAGGTCGCACTCTACCACTGAGTTACTCCCGCTCAGCAGGTTGAATTATAGCGAATGGATGAACCGAGCGGCAAATCAGCGTGGACGGAGTGCGCAGCCATAGGGCCAGCAGTTCGTCGGTACGCAAGTGGCGTTCGTAGTCGAATGCAGCAGTCCCCGGCAAAATCGGGGAGCGCATGTCTTCAGTCATGGGCGTGACTCCATTGCGGATCTTTTTCGGGGGGCACAATCGATCCATCGCGCATGTGGACAATGCGATCGCCGTAGGCTGCCGCTTCAGGGTTGTGAGTAATCATCAGCACCGTCTGCCCCAACTCGTGGTTCGACTGCCGCAGCATATTCAGCACGATCTCCGAATTTTGGGAATCGAGATTGCCGGTAGGCTCGTCGGCCAGCACGATGGCAGGCTGGTTCACCAGCGCGCGGGCCAGCGCGACGCGCTGCTGCTCGCCGCCGCTCATCTCCGAGGGGCGATGCTCCAGCCGCTTGTCGATGCCCAGCAAGCGGGTAATGCGATTGATGTACTCACGCCCAGCGGGCCCGCTGGGTTTGCCCGAAATATCGCGCGCGATCTCGATGTTGCCTTCCGCTGTCAGCGTTGGCAGCAAATTGAATTTCTGAAAAACGAAACCGATTTTGGACTTACGCATTCGCGTGCGGGCCGAATCCGAAAGCGCGGTGAAGTCGACGCCGTCGATCGTCACGCGACCCGAGTCGGCGTGTGTCAGCCCGCCGAGTATGTAGAAAAACGTCGATTTGCCGCTGCCGGACGGGCCGACGATGGTGACAAACTCGCCGCGCTCAACCTGCATCGACACCCCGCGCAAAGCCGGCACATCCACTTTGCCAATGCGGTAGGTCTTGCGCACGTCCTCAGTCTGGATCATCCACCCCATGCGAATCCTTGATATTACACGAAACGATTGCGGGCCCGTTGGCGTAGCGCGGGCCTGCACGGCAGCCACTCGCACGGTACTCCCCGCAGCGGCCTTTTCGAGTTACAACATCATCATGCCGAAAACATCTGCGGAGATGAAACACGGCCAGTTGGTTGCCCGGGCGGCGGACTGGCTGCGCCACAAGTATGGATGCGGCATCGTCCTCTCCGAGCAGTATTGTGTGACCGGGGAAGTGCCCGACGTGATCGGATGGAAGGCTTCCTGCCAGTCGGTGCTGGTGGAATGCAAAGTTTCGCGTGGCGATTTCCTGGCCGACGCGAACAAACCATTTCGCTTGCATCCGGAAGACGCGCTCGGAAGCAAACGGTTTTATCTAGCGCCCGCTGGCATGATTGCCCAGGAAGAACTGCCAAAGTATTGGGGACTATTGGAGTGCCAAGGCCGCGAGGTGGAGATGGCGGTGAAGCCAGGAAAACTGGATTTGCGAAGTCCGGTCGGGCTGATGAAAGAGATGAACCTACTACTGGCCAGTCTGCGCCGCGTGGAAGTGCGCATCGAACCGCAGACCATCACCGAATTTCTGAAATGGAAAAATCGCATGGCAGAATACAACGGCGGAAGATTGCCGGAAGGAATTGTCGCGCCGGAAGAGGAGAAGAACTCGTACGTGACTTTATGAGCCGAATGCCTATGCGGTAGAGCGGGCCTTCAGGCCAGGGTTTAGCAGCGAATGAAAATCTAGTTCGGCCGCTGAGTTCTGTGCCTGAGCGGCCGAGGCTTTAAAACTTGGCACTCCGGACGCCGGCCGGCTCTACCGTCAAGCCGTTGCCACGCGCTTTCGCGGCAAACCTTTCACGGCAAAAAACAGAATGTACAAATAACAAATCACCGGCAGAATGAAGGCATGATGCAGACCGACGCGGTCGGCCAGAAGTCCCTGCAATTCGGGGATGATTGCGCCGCCGACGATGGCCATGATCAGAAGACCGGAGGCCTCCCCTGTCAGCGGCCCCAGGCCTTCGATCCCGAGCGTGAAAATGCTGGGAAACATGATGGAGTTGAACAGGCCAACCAGTAGCAGCGCCCACATGGCCACATGTCCGACGCTGAGCATCGAAAGGCAGACCAGCGCAGCCGCGACGACTGCATTAAAGCCAAGCGCCACCCGAGTAGGAATTTTCTGCAACACGGCGGAACCGATGAAACGCCCAATCATCGCCCCTCCCCAATAAAACGTGAGGTATTTCGCTGCGACTTCCGGTCGTAAGTTGCCGACGTCGGCGAGATTCATGTAGTTAACCAGAAAACTTCCGATGGAAACTTCGGCTCCCACGTAGGCGAAGATCCCGACCGTTCCCATCACGAGGTTGCGATGCCGCCAAACGCTGTCATTGGCGACGGCGTGGCCGCCTTCGGCTTCGGGAATGTGCGGCAGGTTGAATCTTGCGATCACTACGGCAAGCACAACGAGAGCGAGCGCGATGACGAGGTACGGCAGTTTGACAGAAGAAGCCTCTTGCAATCGATACGCGTGCAGCACCTGCGGAGACATGGCGCGAAGTTCCTCGATGCTCTTCGGAGCGGCGGCTGAGCCTAGAATCAATAGCCCGCCGAAGAAAGGCGCCACCGTGGTCCCAAGCGAGTTGAAAGCTTGCGTCAGATTGAGCCGGCTGGAAGCCGTGCGTGCCGGACCGAGCACCGCGACATAAGGATTCGCAGAAACCTGCAGAGCAGTGATGCCGGCGGCAAGAATGATGAGCGCCGCGAGAAACAGCGGAAACGAAGGCACACTGGCGGCGGGGATGAACAGCACCGCGCCCAAGCCCATGGTGAACAGGCCCGCGACCATCATCTTCTGATAGCCAATGCGCTCGATGATCTTGCCCGATGGAATGGAGAAAACGAAGTACGCCGAGAAAAAGCAGAACTGGACCAGCATGACCTCGGCATAGTTCAGGTCGAAGATCGACTTCAGGTGAGGGACGAGGATGTCGTTAAGGCAGGTGAGAAATCCCCACATAAAGAAGAGCGTGGTCACCATTGCCAAGGGGCCGCCGTAATTCCGCGCGGTTTCAGCGCCGCTGGTGATTGTCTTGTTCGGCCGTGCTTCCAGTGCCATGTTCACCTGCGAGGATTACAAAAAACTGCTTGACCCGAATTTTCCTCAGGGGCTGAAGCCCAATCTGCCACCAGACATTTTCGGACGGCCTGGCCGTCCCCTTCAAAATCCCCGAGCGCAATCAAAACCTTCCTGGCTGTCTACCCAGAACGTACCCGGCTGCTACTCAGAACCTCGCTGGCTGTCTACCACGTCCGCTGCATGGGGTGGGCTTCGGTGTTGAAGACCACCTGGTGCAGATCGAGCGTCGACTTCGGCGCGTACAGCAAATAGAGATACTTCAATGTTTCCGCTAGGAAGAAGCTTTCCATGTTGTCGCGTTTCTCCTTGGTCTCAACGTTGAGCAACGCGGCATATCCGGCGTCGGTACGGCAATACTTCTGCAAGCTGTCGAAGAACGTCTTGCCCATGTCAAGATATCGCGATTCGCCGGTGAAGTAATACAGATAGTATGTGGATTCGATGATCTCGGGACGAAGTTCGTAACCGGGATAAGTAATTTTCATCGTGGAGTAATCCAGCTCTTCCGGCTCCACGCCGAACGTGGTCCACATCTTATAGCTGGATTCCTGGAGACGCCTGGCGCGATCCAGGTCTCCCGAGAGCGCCAGCACCGCGGGGAAAAATGCGTCCAGCGCGCCGTAGTGCGTCGAGATGCGAGCGCCGGTGTTCATGTTGACCTGCGCATACCAAAGGCCGGTCGGGGTTGGATCGGCGACGTACTGGTTGAGCGCGGCAATGCTGGTCTTCCACATTCGCTCGCAATCCTTGTCGTGGAAGAGAATGGAGCACTTCAGCAGATACTCGTAGTAAGAGTCGATGCCTCCGCTGATGTGGCTGGTCGGATCGATCCATTTTCCGGTTTCGACGTTGATGATTGAGCCTACCAGTCCGATCGGCGAGCGGCGATTGTAGATCTCGACCAGCGCGCGCTTGGCTTTGTCGTAATAAACCGGTTTGCCGGTCAGCTTGCTAAGCGTGCCGAACTCAATGAGCAGCGAACCGATCTCGGCGGGATTGCTTTCGACGCCGCGCACCGCGCCAGTTTTCAGGTTCACGAAGACATACGGCATACCCGTTGGCGAATTGAACGCCGGAAGGAGGCGTTCGCCCAGGTCGTCGGCAAGTGCCAGCAGACGCGGATCGCCCGTGAGCTGATAGCTGCTAAGCAGCCCTCCCAGCAGGCGAATCGTGATCTCGAAGTTCTTGACGTAAATATCTTTGTCGAACGAAAGCGATTTGTCGATCAGCTCGCGATCCGCCCTAGCCTCATCCTTCAGGCCCATCAGCACCAGGGTGTCCAGCGCGTCGACGGGCGTCATCAGCAGCGAAGTGCCGTACCAGTCGCGATAGCTCTTGCTCAGCGGACGCAACTCGTCGTGTCCCCAGGCGTACTGCCGGTAGCCGTTCCAAGCATGCAGGAATTCCTGGCGGACGCTCGCCGCCATTTCCGCTTTCTGTTGATCGGTCCATTTCGCTTTGTCGTTGGGCCGCGGAGACGCGTTGACTGGCGGAGCTTCTTGCGCGCACGCCGCCGATATCGCGAGGCAAAGCAGCAGCAGGGGCAAAAGCTGCTTCCCTAACGTTTTGGCGATCGATCGCAAGTAATTCCTCCTTGCGCCATCAAACGCAGCTTTGATGGCATTCTCCGCCGAACCACAGCAGAGCTCCAGCAGTATTTGGCCCATGGCGAGAAAGTCCCGGCCGGCAAACCTCCGAATGGGATTCTACTGTAACAAGTTAGGCGAGTATCCAGTTCCGGAGTGCATTTCTTTTCGCAGCCGAAGAGTTAAGCTCATGCTAGTTGGCTCATCGCTGCCGATCGAAGAGGTGAACATGGAACGCTCGCGCAGTTTCGATCTCTACCTGGAACCCTGGCTTACCGCGCGCGTGCCGCGGATGGCCGAGTATGCGCAACGGCTTGCCGAATTCCACGACTGGGTCCGTACGGAAGTGGACGCGCAGGTGAACTATACCGACCGCTACGCGCCGCCCGCGCTGGAGACTTACGATCGCGACGGCGAAGTAGTCAATCGAATCGTGGCCAATCCCTGGTACGACGGGCAGCATCGCGAGCTGTACCGGCGCGGCATCATCGGCTTGCCGTATGCCGAGCAAGCGCCGCACCTGCTGACCTTTGCCATGGGTTACGTGTTGGCGCAAGCCGACATCAGCCTGCATTGTCCAGTCACGCTTACCGGAGCCGTGGCTTATGTTTTGGCCTCGCATGCGCCCGACGCGGTGCGCCAGCGGTTTTTGTATGACGTGGTGCGCATGGACGGGCGAGCCAAGACCGGCGGTACGTGGGCCACCGAGCAGCACGGCGGCAGCGATGTTGGAGCGACGACCACAACGGCGCAGCGCAAAGGAGATGGCTTTGCGCTGCACGGACTGAAGTGGTTTACCAGCAATGCGAATAGCGGACTCGCGGTAGCGACGGCTCGTCCCGAAGGAGCGGCGGCCGGTTCGGCAGGACTCGGGTTATATCTTGTGCCGAGTCACTTGGAGAAGGGGCAGCCGAATCACTATCGCATTCGCCGGCTGAAGGACAAGCTGGGCACTAAGGGACTTCCCACCGGAGAGATCGATTTGCTGGGCGCCGAGGCGGTCGAGATCGCGCCGCCGCCGGACGGATTCAAGCTGATGATGGAAGCGCTGGAATATAGTCGCGTGCACAATGCGGTGGGGTCGGCGGGAATACAGCGCCGCGCGTTGCGCGAAGCCCTGGCGTGGGCCAACACGCGACGCGCCTTCGGCCAGGTTCTATACGACTATCCCATGGTGCAGGACGAGTTGCTGAAGATGCGAGTGGAGTTCGAGGCTGGCGCGCTGCTGGCGTTTGAAGCCGCGATCACGTTCGACGAGGTCCAGCAGAACGGTGATCGCCGCACGTGGTTGCGGCTGGCGACGGCTCTGGCGAAGTATTTGGCGGCGGAATATGCGATTGCAGCAACCCGGGCCGCGCTGGAGTTGATTGGCGGCAATGGTTATACCAGCGACTATCCCGTGGCGCGCCTGTTGCGCGATGCGCAGGTGCTCACGGTTTGGGAAGGTCCAGCCAACATTCAAGCGTTGGAATTGCTGCGTCTGTTGGGCCCGCGCTACCGAGGGTGGGAGCAGTATCAGGCGCGGCTGCAGGATGTCGCTGGGAAACTTCCGGATGGGCTCGGCAAGTTGCGCGACGGCCTGGAAACGAGAATACGAGGCGACGCCGAGGCCGCGGCAATCACGCTGCGTGACCAGCAGAGCGCGCAACGCCACGCTCGCAAGCTGCTGCATCGCCTGAGCCAGAGCCTGGCATTCGCGCTGCTGTGCGAAGCCGCGGGCCAAGGCGATCCGCGGCAGGCGCAGTCGGCGTGGCGATATCTGGAGACGATCGAGCCGCCGGGGTTCGGCGCCGAAGATGAGATTGCGCGGCGGGGAGTGCTGGAGTTGCTGGAAGAAGACGCAGTACGGGCGACCAAGGAATTCTAGGCGGGCCGCGCCCCCGGCTGAGACGTTTGTTCGCGGCGGGCGGCGGCAATTTCGTCCCAGCGTACCCAGGCGATGTAGAGAACCACGAGGATATTGATCCCCAGGATTGCCCAATGAAATGCGTTCGGATGCCGGATTAACTTGTAAAGTTCGACAGGGAGATAGAGACAGCCGGAAACGATGGCCAGCCACTCCGCCCAGGCACGCTGCTTCCACAGGCCGTAACCTTCCAGGAACCGCAGGATCGCGTACGAGATCGCGATTCCCCAGATCATGGCGAGGCTGGGGGTGGACATCTTGTCGGCGGCATGAAGAACCTGCTGCGACCAGTGGCGCTCGGGATTGATGTGGAAGAAGAAGAGGATGTGCTCGGCGGCCTCCCCGAAATCGACGTCACGCCGCCGCATGACCACGAGCGCGTACGCTATGACCAGCGCCAGGCATCCTTTAAGAGCCTCGAGGACGGCGACGGTCCTGAGGCCGGCGCGGTGCGTGTGTCGCCGCGAAGTCTGCTGCCCGCGTATGGTGGTGCCGCTGCTCATATCTGAAGTGAGGCGATTGCGGCCTGCCGCAGAACGTACCTTACCAAATGCCGGCCCAAGATGCTGCAATTCCCGACTGCGCTCCATCTGAAGTTTGAAGCACAGACCGCGAAATAGGCTGTCGCCTGATGGTAACGATTCGATTCAACGAGGCCTCAAGGGAGTAGAGTTTCACCCTGAGCGCAGCTGGCCCGCCGGTGCGGCGTCCAGCATTTCAGCGGTGGTGGAGAACTTCTGGCGGCAATGGTCGGCGCTAGCGCGGGCCAGTTCGGCCGCATCAACTCGGCGCCAACCTTCGTAGTCAACCCAGCCAACCTGCCGTTCTTGCAATATATGCCGTAGGCCCTGGCCGCCTGGCCGGCCAGCGGCGGTTACTTCCTGCGCGATCTTCTGCGCGACCTGTTGCGCCTCAACGCGATTGGTAGGGATGGTGCCCGACGGCCCGCGCTTGGCCCACCCAACCACGTAAAGCCCGTCGTTGACCTTGCCGTCCTGATTGGCGAACAATCCGTTTGCCGGTTCGACAGTGCAGCAGGCGCGGGTTTCGTATCCGATGCAGGTGACCGCAAGTTGAGCAGGCAGCTCGGTGGTCTGGCCGGTTGTCGAGCGAAACTGCACCGCGCGCAGGTTGTCTTCATCTACGAATGCAGTTGGGGTCAGGTTGAAGTGAAAGTTGATGGTGAGGGGAGTTTGGCGCAAGGCGGCTTCGGCAAAGCCGCGCAGCGTTGTGAGTGCCGCGCCGTCTCCAGCGAGGTTTGCTGGATCGCTTATCACCGGACGCGCACGCCGCAAGGTTCCGAGCTCGGCGAGTTCGCGATCGTTAAACTTAGTATCTCCTGCGCCGCGGCGGCCAACGATGTGAATCGACTCGATTGGCTGCGCATTGAACCAAGACACAATCTCAGGCGAGAGGTCGGAACCGGCGAGTTCGTCCGGATGTTTGGCGAGAATGCGAGCCACATCGATGGCGACGTTGCCGTTGCCGATAATTACTGCCGAGCGCACCTCGTCAACTGCAGGCGCGCGGCCGTCAGGATGGCTGTTGTACCAGCCAACGAACGCTCCCGAGCCGATGACGCCGGGCATATCCTCGCCAGGAATTTCAAGCCGCCGATCCAGCGGTGCGCCCGTAGCCAGCACAACCGCGTCATAGAGCGGCATCAATTCGTCGAGACGAAGGTCGCGGCCAACTTCGACGTTGCCGAAGAAGCTGACGCGATCACGAGAGAGCACGCGATCGAAGAGGCGCGACACCGCCTTGGTACTTTGATGGTCGGGCGCGACGCCGTAGCGAATCAGACCGAAGGGCACCGGCAGGCGCTCAAGGACATCGATAGCGGCGTCAGGGATGAGTCGCAGCAGGTGTTCGGCCAGGTAGCAACCTGCGGGACCGCTGCCGATGATGGCGATGTGGATCATGAATGCCGCTGTTCGCTATTCGTTCTAGCCGTTAGCTCTTAGGGAAACTCTGATTAAGTCTGATTTCTCGAAGGGGACGGCCTTGAGGCCGTCCGTAAATGCCGCAGAATCACTTCGGCTTCAGCCGCTGAGGGAATTGCTGTGACTTAATCAGAGTCTCCTTAGCAATTTGCTTCCGGCCTCAGCCGTCGGTCAGAAAATCTGTGTCGTCCCCACGGGACTCCAATTAGCCTGTCAACCAGACCCAGCGGTCACGCGCTGGGCCATGATTGTTCGCCCCTGGCTGCATCTAGCCCCTGGCCACTAACCCCTAGCCGCTAACCTCCAGCCCCTGCCCTAATGCATCTTCACGTATTCGTAATCCACCGGGTTGTTGTCGATGCCGCGGTCGGGAGGCGCGATCCAGGCCGCCATCTTGCCTTGCTCGTGGACGCCATGCATCAAGCTCATGATGTAGGCCCGATCGCTGTCGCTCGGCAGCCAGTTGCCGATTTGCGCGTTGAACTCGTCCTGCGTGATCGGCTTTCCCGTGGGGTCGGTCGGCACGCCAGCCCAACTTCCGATGTTGCGACGGAAGCGCGTCGAAGGTAACGACAGCCGGAAGGAATATCCCGCCTTTTCGATCACGCGATTCCAGCGCGTGACGCCCATGTCGCAGTCTTTAACGTAGGAGCCGCGGGTGACGTCGTTCATCGCATTGCGCATCGGAATCTCTTCGGTCTTGAATCCGCCATTGCCATCGGGAACTTCCAGGACGTAAGCCTGATCGGTGGCGATGTGGTCTTCGTAGCGCGATTCATCGGGACGGCCCTTCAGACCATTGGCGAAATAGGATGCAGCGTTGGAAGATGTCTCCGAGCCGAACAGATCGAGTGACGAGCTGAACCAGAAGTTCAGATACTTCTGAACTGTCGGCAAATCGATCGCACCTGCGTTACGGACGGCCGCGGGATCTTCCGTGCCCAATTCCTTCATCACTTCCAGCGTGCGGCGGACCACGCGATTGATACCGGTGTCGCCGACGAACATGTGATGCGCTTCCTCGGTCAACATGAAAGAACACGTGCGGGCGAGCGGATCGAAGCTCGACTCGGCCAGCGATTTCAGTTGAAACTTGCCATCGCGATCGGTGAAGTAGGTGAACATGAAGAAGCTGAGCCAGTCGCGAATGGGCTCGTTGAAGGTGCCGAGAATGCGTGGCTTGTCGGCGTCGCCGGAGTGGCGCTCCAGCAACTCCTCCGCTTCCTCGCGGCCGTCGCGGCCGAAGTAGGCGTGCAACAGATAGACCATTGCCCACAGATGACGGCCTTCTTCGACATTCACCTGAAACAAATTGCGCATGTCATAAAGCGAGGGAGCGATGTGTCCCAACATGCGCTGCTGCTCGACCGAGGCGGGCTCGGTGTCGCCCTGGGTGACGATCAAGCGGCGCAGCGTGGCGCGATACTCGCCGGGAATCTGCTGCCACACTTCCTGTCCGTAGCTGTCGCCAAAACCGATGCGGCGCTCGGGATCGCGACCGGCGAGAAAGATGCCCCAGCGATAATCGGGCATGCGCACGTAGCCGTAGGTCGCCCAGCCTTTGGCATCCACCGAAGTAGCCGTGCGCAGGTAAACGTCGGCAACCTGAAAGTCGCGCGGACCCAGTTCCTGCCACCAGTTGAGGAACTCGGGCTGCCAGTGCTCCAGCGCGCGCTGTAGGGTGCGGTTGGAGCCGAGATCGACGTTGTTAGGAATACGGTCTTGATAATTAATTGACATTGCGAAGCTCCAGTCACGGTAGAGCGGCGCCTTAGCGTCGCGTCCAGCGAACATGTATTTTGCAATTTCATCGACAACTGCAAGCAATTGTCGATGAAAAAGGTTTTCGAAGCGCACGTTTCACGCTGGCCTGAAGGTCAGCTCTACCTACACTCTCTCCCAACTGAAGCGCGCTTTCGTTCCGGTGCCGAAAAGTTTGAGCGCGCCATGCTCGCCGGTGGAATTCGGACGAATGAAGACCCAGTTTTGCCATGCGGAAAGTCGGCCGAATACCTTGGTCTCCACAGTTTCGGGACCGGGGAAACGCAGGCTGGCTTCCAGGCCGGTGAGCGCATCGGGCGAGAGGCTGGCCCGCTCTTCGATGGCGATGCGCACCTCGTCTTCCCAGTCGAGATCGTCGGGGGAGACGGTCACTAAACCGGCCTGCAGACCTTCTTCCGCTCCCAGTAGCTTGCCCTTGGCTTCCACGGCAGCGCCCATGTGTTTAGCGTCACCGCTGAAACGCGTTTCCAGACGGCCGCGTCCATTGACGGCAGGTAGAAGGCCGAAGTTGAAATCATCGACCGCGATTTTCGGCGAGTCAGCCTCTTCTTCCGGTAACGCCAGCATGTAGCTGCGGTCGGCGGCCAGCGCCAGCTCGAACAAAATTCCGGCAAAGCAGGAGCCCTGCTCAAGGATGGCGTACATGCTGCGCGACGAGACATCGAGACGAGCCAAGGTCCGCCGCAACATGCCGATTGTCTCGCGCACCAGCCAGTCATTGCGGTGCTCGAGCATCACCGCGTCGGTGGCGAGAACAGCTTGCGCGTCGCCCCCCGTCTTTAGCAGCAGCAACCCAAGCTCCGCCTCATTGACACGCAGCATCAGGATGGCATCGTCGAGTTCGCGAGCCATGGCCAGCGGCCACCACTGATCGCCGGCAGCGTGAATTGCGTCGACCGTCTTCGGCTGATCGCCTTCGGGGGCACGAACCGTCAGCGTCACTGTGCGGGCGCTGCGATCGAACACCACATCGACGCGCTTATAGTGATAACCGTGGTCGTCAATCTTGCGATCGAGCGGATTCAGCTTGATGCCTTTCGCAGCTGCGGGACGGATGGAGTCGTTCACCAACGCCTGCGCGCGGGCGCGAGCCGAATCCTGGAATTTCGCGGGAATTGCGATGTCGTCCACCAGCCCCCACTCTTTGGCACGCTCGCCCTTCACGCCGTCGGGGTTGGTGCAGAACAGGTCGGCAAGGTCGCGACGTACTTTGCGTTTATCGACCACGCGAGTGAGGCCGCCGGTGCCGGGCAGAACGCCCAGCAGCGGAACTTCCGGAAGGCTAACCGCGCTGGAACGATCGTCGATCAGCAGGATCTCGTCGCAGGCCAGAGCCAGTTCATAGCCGCCGCCGGCAGTGGTTCCGTTAAGTGCGGCAAGAAACTTCAGTCCGTCGTAACGGCTGGAATCTTCCATGCCGTTGCGGGTCTCGTTGGTGAACTTGCAGAAGTTCACCTTCCACGCATGAGTAGAAGTGCCCAGCATGTAAATATTGGCGCCAGCACAGAACATGCGCTCGCGAGCACTGGTCAAGACGACGCAAGCCACCTCGGGATGCTCGAATCGAATGCTCTGCAGGACATTGTGCAGTTCGATGTCGACGCCGAGGTCATAAGAATTCAGCTTGAGCTTGTAGCCGGGCTTCAAGCCACCGTCTTCATCGACGTTCATGGCCAGGGTCGCGATGCGGCCGTCGATGGTCAGCCGCCAATGGCGATACTCTCCAGAAGCCACGTCAAAAGTGACGAGCTCCGCTTGGTTCAGGTTAGACATGCAGGTTGAACTCTCCTCAGAACAGCGATGGTCAGGCGGTCAAATCCCCACAGTGATAGATGAATTATAGTGCATTTTGCTGAAGATATGGTGGCGCATTATTGTGCATTTCTGGCAAGCGTCACCTGGCTTTCTTGAACCGCCCGAATCAGACTCTGCAGGCACTCCTTCACCGCATGATTGCTGGTGTTAATGGCCGTGTCGGCTTTGCGATAGAGCGGCCCGCGGACTTCGAGGATGCGTTTCAGGTCGGACATGGATTCGCGATTGTCGGCCATGGGGCGCATGTCGCCCTGGGCGATGACGCGCTGCATATGCTCTTCCGGAGTAGCTCGCAGCCAGACGGTGAAGCACATGGTGAGCAGGCGCTCGAAGGTCGCCGGCTCGGAGACCAGGCTGCCGCCCGTCGCCAGCACGAAGCGCGGGTGCCGTTCGATGACCTGGTCGAGACAGCGACGTTCGAGCCGGCGGAATCCGCCTTGGCCATAGAGATCGAAGATAGCGCTAAGGCCGACGCCGCTTTCCTGCTCGATCAAGCGGTCGAGTTCGATGAAAGGAACTTCGAGGCGATGCGCCAGCATGGCCCCCAGCGTGGATTTGCCGGCGCCGCGCAAGCCGATCATTGCGATGCGTCCACGCCGAGCCTCGAGATCGACTCTGCCGAAATGCTGCACCAGCAGGCGGCGAGCTTCGACTAATTCGGCCGCAGGGAGACGGCGCAAGAATTCCGTGATGTGCACTAAGTCGACGGGAGGTTCGGGGCCTTCGAGCACTAAGGCTTCGACGGGAATGTCGAGCGCGCCGGCGATCTGGCGCAGTAATAGGATCGAGATGTTGCCTTGTCCGGTTTCGAGCTGTGCCAGGTATCGTTCCGAAATTTCGGAGTCGCGGGCGAGGATCTTGCGGGTCATGCCGCGGCGAGCGCGAGTTTCGCGCACTCGCTCGCCGAGCAGCTTAAGATAGTGGGATTCGTCCGTTGTCTCGTGGCCGGCGGGCAAAGAGGCGGAGTCGACCGGACTCTCGGCCTGCTCGTTGCCCTCCAGATGCACAATGTCGCGCTTTCTGGCCACAGTGGATGCATTATACTTCCGGAACCACACGTATAATAGTGCCAGGTGAGGAGAGAATCGTGCGCAAAACAGCTTCCGCGTGGGGACGAAAGCATGGGCGTTGGCATTAGCATCCTGGTGGGGACCATGACTGGAACCGCTGAAATGGTGGCGCAGGAAGTACAACAGGCGCTGGAGACGGCGGGACACCAGGCGACCATCCAGGTGATGGACAATCTTGACGCCAGAGCTTTTCACGGCGGCGGCACGTTCCTCATTTGCATCTCGACCTACGGGGCTGGCGATGTGCCCGACAACGCCCAGGCGCTGGTCAACAGTTTAGAAACCGAGAAACCGAATCTGAGCAGCGTCACCTATGGGGTGATCGCGCTCGGCGACCGTACTTACAAAGACACGTATTGCCAGGGTGGCATACGTTTCGACAAGATGCTCGCGGAACTTGGCGCCAAGCGGGCGGGCGAGATCCTGATGCACGACGCCAGTTCGGGTACTTTGCCCGAAGAGTTGGCGGCGCAATGGGTCGTGCCCTGGGTTGCGCATTTGGCGCCTTCATCGGAGACGGCGTAAATCATGGCGACTACAGTGAAAAATCTAATGGCATCGGACACCAAGGTGCTGCAAAGCTACCTGGGCGGCAAATGGCAGGTGGGCGCAGAAGGCGGCGCAGCGCTGGTGAATCCCACAACGGGGGATGCGCTGGCGCGGGCAAGTTCGAGAGGATTGGACTTGAAGTCGGCTCTGGAGTACTCCCGCAATGTGGGAGGCGCGGAGCTGCGCCAGCTAACCTTTGGCCAGCGTGCCGAGCTGTTGGGCAAGATTGCCGATGTGCTGGCGAGCGGGCGCGACGAGTGGTTCGAGATTGCCCGCAAGAACTCCGGGAACACCAAGGCAGATGCCTCCATCGACGTTGATGGTTCGATTGGCACGCTGAAGTACTTCGCCAAGATCGCTGCGAAACTAGGCAATGCGCGCCTTCTGCGTGACGGAGCGCCGATGCGGCTGGCGCGCGACGCGAATTTCCAGGGGCTGCACGTGGGAGTGCCGCTGGATGGAGTCGCGGTCCACATCAATGCGTTCAATTTTCCGGCGTGGGGCCTGTGGGAGAAAGCCGCGGTAAGCCTGTTGGCGGGCGTTCCTGTGCTTGCCAAGCCCGCGACCTCAACCGCGTGGCTGGCGCAGGAGATGGTGAGCGCGGTGATCGAGGCTGGCATTCTTCCGCCGGGAGCGCTCTCGATTCTTTGCGGCTCGCCCAACGATCTGCTCGATCATCTGCAACTGGGCGATGTGGTTGCGTTCACCGGCTCGGCCGATACCGGCGAAAGCATTCGTCAGCACAAAGGGATTCGGCAGCAGAATGTGCGGGTGAACATTGAGGCCGATAGTCTGAATGCCGCGCTGCTCGGACCGGACGTGGCGCCGGATTCGGTGGCGTTCGGATTCTTCGTGCGCGAAGTGGTGCGCGAGATGACGATCAAAGCGGGGCAGAAGTGCACGGCCATCCGGCGGGTGCTGGTTCCCGCCGAGCGGGCCGCGGCAGTAGGGGAAGCGATCGCGGCGCTATTGCGCGCGGTCGTGGTGGGCGACCCGGCGAATCCCCTGGTAAACATGGGGCCACTGGTCAATATGACACAACGTAAGACAGTGGAAGAAGGGATTCGCAAGCTGAAGGCGCAAGCGGAATTTGCCTACTGGCCAGAAGACTTTTCACCTATGGACGCGAATCTAGAGAAGGGTGCGTTCGTTCCGCCGACACTGCTGAAAGCGCGCAGCGGTTCGGACGCGGCGATCGTGAATGAGCTGGAGGTGTTTGGCCCGGTTGCGACGGTAGTTCCGTATCGCGACAAGGAGAACGCGTTTGAGCTGGCGCGACGCGGAGGAGGATCTCTGGCAGCGTCGGTGTTCAGCAACGACACCGCTTTTTTGGCCGAAGCCGGAGTCGCGCTGGGAACGACGCACGGCCGGCTGCTGCTGGTCGATCCATCCATTGGAGACAGCCACACGGGACACGGAATTGTGCTGCCGTCGTTAATGCACGGCGGGCCGGGACGCGCGGGCGGCGGCGAAGAATTAGGTGGTCTGCATGGGCTCTGGTTCTATCATCAGCGGGTTGCCATGCAAGGATCGGCAGCAACGCTGGCTTCGCTGGCGGAGCAGTCCTGCGACCCGGCGGCGGAATAGCGTGAGCACGCGCCAAGAATGCGGCGAAGTCAGGATCGATGGCAAGCGGCTGGAGACGCTGTGGATTGAGCCGGAGCAGCCGGGCCGGGCCACGATCGTCATGCTGCATGAAGGGCTGGGCTCGATTGCGCTGTGGAAAGATTTTCCTCAGCGACTGGCATCGCAAACCAGCTGTGGCGTGCTGGTCTATTCGCGTTACGGACATGGCGGCTCCCACAAGTTGATGGAGAGCCGTCCGGTCGGGTTCATGCACCACGAAGGCGAAGTGGTGCTGCCGGAACTGCTGGACAAGCTGGGGATTCGCAAGCCGATCTTGCTGGGACACAGCGATGGCGCGTCGATCTCGATCATCTTTGCGGGGAAGTATCCCGGCGCGGTGCGGGGGTTGATTCTGGAAGCGCCGCACGTGTTTGTGGAGGACCTGACCATAGCCAGCATCGAACAGGCAAAGACGGCGTATGAGACCACCGATCTGGCGAGCCGACAGGGACATTATCACGCAAACGTGGATGCGACATTCTGGGGATGGAACGACATCTGGCTCGATCCTGATTTTCGCGCCTGGAATATCGAGGGGTATCTGCCGGCGATTCGATGCCCGATCGTCTGCATTCAGGGAGAGGACGATGAGTATGGAACCGTCGCCCAGGTGAAAGCGATCCAGGCAGCCGTGCCGGGAACCGAGATTGTGATGCTGCCGGACTGTAGGCACTCTGCGCATCGCGATCAGGCGGAGAAGACGCTGGAGCGCATGGTAGAGTTCGTCGCGGGAGTGGATAAGGCAGGGGTTAGGGGTCAGGGGATAAGGGCCAGGGTTTAGCGCAGAGCGAACCGCGAACCGCGGTCTTTTTTGGAAAGGGCAATCATGGCTGAATGGGTGCACACATTCAAGGGCGCGGTGCTGGCTTCGGAGTACGATTTTGCCAGCCACATGAATTCGCGCATGTACGTTTCGCGTTTCGATCAGGCAACCTGGTTTCTGCTGCACGCCATCGGCGTGACACCGGCGTCGATGAAGCAGAAGGACCTGCGGGTGGCGATCGTGCGCCAGAACTATCAGTTTCTGGAAGAGCTGCGGGGCGGAGAGCTGGTGGAGATCAAGAGCGGATTCCTGACGGTCGGCGAAAAGTATTTCCGCTTCATCCATCAGATGTACGACGACGAGACCGGCAAGATGGTGGCAACGTGCGACAGCGTGGCCGTGCAGGCCAGTTTGGAGTCGGGCAAGAGCGTGCCGATGACGGCGGCGCTGCAGGAGAAGGCGAAGCGGTATCTGGTGACGTCGAATGTTCCGGTGGATTCGGAAGTGGGATAGCTTAGGGCAGTTTCACCTTGGCCTATAGATCCCTGGCCGACCGAATAGTTTGCCGGCAAAACTCGCAGCAACAGATCCCTCCCCGATTTTACCGGCTGCTGAAGAGGCAGACCCCTCGCAGGCTAGAGCCGGCTCCTTGATGTCAAGAGTAAGGGCCAGTACGGAGCACCCTTCGGCAACGTCAGGGCCGGCTCTGAAGTTCGTCCCATCCAGATTAAGACGTCAGCAGAATCAACCTGTGTTGTAACGCATTCTCCCGGCAGGCTGCTACGCCAGGTCGGGCTGGCCGGTAGCAGTCACGACCGAAGCCCACTCCTCGCTGGAAAGGCGCTTGCGGTCGGTGGTCGCCATGGGGATAGGCACGTGGATGAAGACTCCGTGCTGTAGGCCGATAATGATGTCGGTCTTGCCGGCCATGGCGGCATGAACGGCGTGCCGGGCGAACGAATCGCAAAGCACGGAATCGACGGTGGAGGCAGGCACGCTGCGAATGTAGTAGCTGGGATCGAGATAGCGGATAACGATGGGAAAGCGCTGGGAGGCAAAGTGATCGCGAATTTTGTGGTGGAGGAAGAGGCCGATATCGCGATGGAGCAAGTTGCCGGAGGCATCGCGCTCTTGCGACGGCGGCAGCAAGGACTGGCCCGCTCCTTCGGCGACGACGATGACCGCGTGATGCCGCTCCAAGAGCCGGCGATGGAGGACAGCCAATAGGCCGCGCTCGCCTTCCAGCTTGAACGGCACTTCCGGCACCAGGGTGAAATTCACTTCCTGGCTGGCGATGGTTGCGCCGGCGGCGATAAAGCCGGAGTCGCGCCCCATGACCTTGACGATGCTCAGGCCGTTGTGGACGCAACGCGCCTCGACGTGCGCGGAGTCGATCACTTCCTTGGCCTTCTCGATTGCCGTGTAGTAGCCAAAGGAGCGGTTGACGTACTGCACATCGTCGTCGATGGTCTTAGGAATTCCGACGACGGAGATCGGGAGCTTGCGACGCTGAATTTCTTCGACGATGGCGTGGGCTCCGCGCTGGGTACCGTCGCCGCCGACGGTGAAGAGAATGTTGATGCCGCGTTGCTGGAGGAAGTCGACGATGATGTCGGCGCTTACCGGGCCGCGCGAGGTGCCCAGCAGAGTGCCACCGAATTGATGAATGCTGTTGACGATCTCGGCGTTCAGCCACAGCGGCGCACTGGTGGCGTCGGGCGAAAATCCGGCATAGCCATAGCGGATTCCCAGAACTGCGGGAACGCCATAGTGGTAATGCAGCTGAAGATAAACCGACCGCAGGACGTTGTTGAGGCCGGGACACAGGCCGCCACAAGTGACAATGGCAACCTTGGTCTGGGCAGGTTCGAAGAAGAGCTGCTCGCGCGGGCCTGCCCGCTCGAAGAATTGCACTGCGTCCCCCAGGCCGAGGGGGTCGTGATAATGCATCTCATCGAGAATGAAGGTGCTCTCGATGGAGCCGAACGCATCCAGCCGCAAAGGCGAGCGGACTGCGCAAGGGCCGTGATGGGAGATTTGAACCTTTTCGCTCATGAAAACCTAAACAGGCCGGACAAGAATCAACTCGCGTACCGGTGATCGAGGCCCTGCAAATCATATCGGCTGAGAGAGGGAAAACTGAACAGCCGGCAGAAAGAACCTATGACGTCCCTACGGGACTCGACTCCGTTCCCAGCTTACCCAGCACTCCACCTGCGGCTCCATGCTGGGCCAAACTGGGCCGCCTACGGCCTGGATTTTCGGCTGGTGCAGTTCACTGGCAAATTCCAGATCTGGTACCTATCATCGACTCTCAAGGATTGAGTTTCGGCTGAAGTTACCCCACGGTCGAACCCTAGACTGAGTTCTCGCACCCAGATTTCACGCACGGTATCTATTCGGTCTTGGTTCTCTTGGGGTTCATCATCTGCCAGGCTGAGTCGGGCAGGCGGCGACCGATCATGCTGAAACTGCTGGAGCCGGCCAGCATCTCGCCGCCGTCCATGTACACCATTTCGCCGTTGATGTAGCCGGCCTGATCGCTGATGAGGAACGCGCCCAGGTTGGCAATCTCCTCCAGCGTACCGAAGCGGTGCAGGGGATTGTGATCGAGGAGTGCCTTTTCCAGTTCGGGCGTGGGCAGCAAGCGGGAAAAAGCTCCTTCGGTACGGATGGCGCCGGGAGCGATGGCCACGAAGCGAATACCGCGGCCGCCCCACTCCACCGCCAGGCTGCGCATCAGGGCAACCACTCCGGCCTTGGCCACGGCGCTAGGAACGACGAAGGCCGAGCCGGTATCGGCGTAGGTGGTTGCGATGTTCAGCACCACGCCTGGGCGCTTGGTGGCGAGCCAGCGGCGACCACAGGCCAGGGTCATATTGATAGTCCCTTTGAGCACGATGCTGATGACGGCGTCGAATGCGTGGGGCGACAGCTCTTCGGTGCGGGCCAGGAAATTGCCGGCGGCATTGTTGACCAGCACGTCGAGCGGGCCCTTCGCCCAGAGTTGCTCGATGAGCGGCTCGACATCTTCGGGATAGCGCACATCGCAGGGGAAGCCTTCAATGGTTCCACCGGTGGAGGCGGAAAGTTCTTGCGCAGTTTTTTGCACGACTTCGGCGCGTCGGCCGCAGATGAAGACGATGGCGCCGAGTTGCAGAAAGCGCTCGGCCATGGCGCGGCCAATACCCGTGCCGCCTCCGGTGATGAGAATGCGTTTGCCCTTGAGGAGATCGTCAGTGAACATGGCGCCCTTTCGGAAGGGATAAGCTATCACGCATGCGCCGGTAATGTCAGTGAGAGGCCGCAGGCCGCTATTCGTTCGCTATTCCACTCTTAGCTCTTAGTCGGTAGCGCATAGCTAGAAGAGAAGGTGTCACAACTGGTATCGCTGCTTTGCGGCGGGTGCGCGGCTAGCACGAGCGTCCCGGCGAAGCGAGAGACGAACTGTAAAACGCGAGGCACCAAAGACGGGAGGCGAAAAGCGGCGCAGCGAACGGCACTGCTCGGGGAAGGCATAAAGAGTCGCCTCGACCCGAATAAACCAAAGTTCTCTGAGACACAACGAGAGAGCCGTGTAGACCCCCTCGTGCCGTTGCTAGCCCCTGGTCTACAGTTGCGGCGGAGTTGCCGTTGAACTGCCTTGAGGAGAAGTTTCCGCGTTGGGAGGCGGAGTTGTTCCGGTGGTTGGCGATCCGGTGGGCGTGTTGGGCGCGGCAGTGGGCGTGTTGGGCGCGGCACTCGGGACGGTCGGCGCAGCATTGGGCGTCCTAGGTGCGGTAGTCGGCGTGTGGGGGGCCACACTTGGCATTGTCCCGGGCTGAGTTGCGCCTGGCGTATTTGTACCGTTAGGATTTGCCGAAGCGCCCGGCATGGCGGATCCGGGAGTCGTGGTCTGCGGCCTCGTGCCCGGCGTCTGGCTCTGGGTTCCCATCGTGCTTTGGCCGCCAGTCGTCCCGGTGCTGCCTCCGGCATGTCCGGCCCCTGACTGTGCGACCGCCCAAGCGCCGCACAGCAAAATCGTACCTGTCAAAACCAATATTTTCTGCTTCATATTCTGGCACCCTCCATGGTCCCAATTGCTCACACTCCATGTCGGATGGAGAACAGATAAGCAGGGATGCCCCAGCAATCGGCGAAATCGAGAGCCCTCTGCTCCTCGGGGCAAACCGTCACCAACCGTGACCGCGCCTTCCGTGAATAGCGCCATTTACAATTGTATGCTTCCCTTGAGGTCATTATGTCCTTCGTTCGATTCCTTATGCTGTTATCGCTGGTCATCTGGATTGGCGGCCTGATTTTTTTCGCCTTCGTCCTCGCACCCACGGTGTTCAACCCAAGCGTTCTTCCCACGCGCCAGTTGGCGGGCAACGTGGTCAGCCGCAGTCTCGGCATTCTGCACTGGATGGCGATTTCCTGTGGAGTGATCTTCGCCGCCACTTCAATGATTGATTCGCGCGTCGTTAACGGAGCGGCCGAGCCTTTCGCTGCGCGCAACCTGCTGGTCTACCTGATGATCGTTCTGACGCTTATCGGCATGTTTGCCATCGCGTCGAAAATGCAGGCGCTGAAGCAGCAAATGGGACTTATCGATGAGGTGCCACACGACGATGCGCGCCGGGTCGAATTCAATCGCCTGCACGTGTGGTCCACGCGAATTGAGGGAACAGTGCTGGTCCTGGGCTTGGCATTGCTGTTTGTTACCGCGAGACGATTATCATAAAGAAGCAGTCAGCTCTCGGCCATCAGCCATCAGCTAAGATCGGTACGATGTGCATTCGCCTTGGGCGCCGGCACTTTACATATTCGCTATACGGTCATTCTTTCGTTTCAACCTCGGCGTGATTGCGCCATCATCCAAAGGAGCAGCCTTCGCCAAAGCTCAAGCTGAGAGCTGATGGCTGACGGCTGAAAGCTAAGTCATGAAAACCGGAATCATAGGCCTGCCACAGGTAGGCAAGACCTCGTTGTTCGTGATGTTGACCAAGCAACAGGTGGCGCAGCGCAGCGGCAATCCGCGCGAGGCGCATCTCGGCGTCACCAAAGTTCCAGATGACCGGCTGGACCGTCTGGCCGCGCTCTGCAACCCGAAGAAGCTGGTCCATGCCAGCGTGGAATATGCCGATGTGGCTGCGCTGAGCAAAGAAGCGCTGAACGAGACTGCATTCGCTGCCAACCTGCGCAACGTGGATGCGCTGGCGCACGTGGTCCGCGCCTTCGAAGACGACTCCATTGCTCACGTCGGAGCCATTGATCCGTTGCGCGACATCAAGAACATCGACTTCGACCTACTCGTCAACGATCTGGGACAAGTGGAGAAACGGCTGGAGCGCGTGGAGAAGGACCTGAAGAAGATGAAGTTGGCGGAGAGTGAGCGCGAGTTCGAACTATTAAAACGCGCCAAGATCCACCTGGAGACCGAGCGTCCACTGCGCGAGATGGAGATGACGCCGGAAGACAAGAAGCGCATTCGCGGCTTCATGTTTCTCAGCGAGAAACCGATGCTCTACGTGCTGAACATCGGCGAAAGTGCGACGCTGGGCAAGGACCAGGAGGAAGCGGTGGCGAAGTACGGTATTGGCGGAGTTTCGTCGCGGCCCAACACCGCGGCACTCGCGGTTTGTGCCAAGGTTGAAGCGGAGCTGGCGGAGATGAATGACGAAGACGCCGCGGAATTTCTCTCCAGCTATGGGCTGACCGAGAGCGGCCTGGTGCGACTTATCCGCAAATCGTACGAGTTGTTGGGGCTGATTTCATTCTTCACCGTGGGCGAAGATGAGTGCCGCGCCTGGACCGTGGAGCGCGGATCGAAAGCCGTCAATGCGGCAGGAGCGATCCACACCGATCTGGAACATCACTTCATTCGCGCCGAAACCATCCACTGGGACCAGTTGCTGGACGCCGGCTCCGAGGCTGAAGCGCGCAATCGCGGCACGTTGCGACTGGAAGGCAAGGAGTACATCGTGAAAGACGGTGATGTGATGCATATCAGGCATAGTGGCTAGGGGTTAGTTTCGAGTTTCATGTTTCGAGTAGACTCGCACTAAGGAGCAGTGGGCCGTACTACTGCTGTGTCCCCTCGTGTTACGTTCATGAATTCGATGATCCCGATGGTGTCGCCCAACTTGAAACTTGAAACTCGAAACTCGAAACTGCTCTCGCTGACCACTGGCAACCGGCCACTGACAACTGCTCTTCCATGAACCCCATCCTGCTCAGCATTGTGCTTGGCCTGACCGCGTCGGCGGCCAACGTCTTTGGCGGCGCGGTGATTGTGCAGAGGCACTGGGAGCGCAATTACCTGCGTTATTTCGTCGCGCTGGGCGCGGGCTTCATGCTGGCGACCGCGCTGGTGGAGATGGTCCCGGAGAGCCTGGCTCTATCGGGTCGCAAGGGTGCGCTGCTATTGCTGGGCGGATACCTGCTGGTGCACTTCTTCGAGCACACCATCACGCCGCATTTTCATTACGGCGAGGAAACGCACTCCGACGAGTATCTGCATTCGCACCGGCGCATGTCGATTCTCTTCGGATTGATGATTCACACCTTCTTCGACGGCATCGCCATCACCGCCGGCTTTCTCATTTCGCACTGGCTGGGCTGGATCATTTTCCTCGCCATCTTCCTCCACAAAATACCTGAGGGCTTTACGATAACTTCGGTGATGCTGGCCAGCGGCCTGAGCAAAACCCGGTCGTGGTTTGCTTCCGTGTTGTTGGCGCTGTCGACGATGGCCGGTGTGCTCACCATGGTGATCGGCAAACACGCGGTGAGCTATGGCTTGCCAGTGGCCGCTGGGGTGACGATTTATGTCGCGGCGTCGGACCTGATCCCCGAAGTGAATCGCGAGCCGGGAGTGAAGATGGCGCTGGTGGTCTTTATCGGCGTGGCCTCAATGTTTGTGCTCGACCTGCTGGTGCACATGCACTGACGGAAGTGCGGGCTGCGATACCATAGGCGACATGTTCTGCCGGAAGATATTTTCTGCATTGTTGGTAATCGTAGTTTCTCTGCTGCCGGGGAGCGCGTGCGCCAAGCGTCGGTCTAATTCCGCGGACGACACTCCGGGCAGCTTCGACTATTACCTGCTCACGCTCTCCTGGGCGCCGGAGTTTTGCGCCACGCACGGCGGCAACGCCTCATCCAGCGAGTGCGATGTCCAGCGGCACTTTGGATTGGTGGTGCACGGACTGTGGCCGGAGAACAACGACGGTTCTTATCCGCAGTACTGCGCCCCGGCGCAGCCTGTCGCGCAGGCGACGGTGCAGCACATGTTGCCGATCATGCCCGCTAGCGGATTGATTCAGCATGAGTGGGCGACGCACGGAACTTGCAGCGGCCTGGATACGCAGACTTATTTTGGCGACGTCGAGAAGGCGTTTCGCCAAGTACAAATCCCGTCGGAGTATCGCGCGCCGGCGCAGCCGATTAGCGTGAGTCCGGCGGACATCGAGCAGAAGTTTGCCGAGGCCAATCACGCACCGCGCAGTGCGTTTCGCGTTTCGTGCAGCAACGCGGAATTCGTCGCAGTGGAGGTTTGCCTGACCAAGGACCTGCAGTATCGTCAGTGCGGCCCAGGTTTGCGCGACTGCCGTGCGGCACAAGTGACAGTGCGACCGACACCGTAGGCAATCACAATTTTCTCTCACAGCGAACCGCAGATCCCTCGGCTCCGCTCGGGATGACAAATCAGAATGTGGAACGCGCTTCGGCGCACCCTTACGGGCAGGCCCAGGGCAGGTTCCAAAGGTGCGCCCCTTCGAACCGGAAACAAGGGCGAACAGCGAACAGCGAACAGCGGTCCTTCACACCTGACTCAGGCGCACCTCAGAGGAATTGCGCTTGGTTAGGGAGATGGGCGTGATGGGCAATCGCAACTCGACTTCGAGCCCGTGGGGCACCACGTTCTTTGCCGACACCGTGCCGCCATGGACAGCCACGGCGTTGCGAACGATGGCCAATCCTAAGCCCATGCCGCCGGTAGTGGTCCCGCGAGAATCGTCGACGCGATAGAAAGGCTTGAAGAGCAGCGGGAGAGCATTTTCAGGAACGCCGGGCCCGTTGTCGCGAACCGACACGACGGCCGTGTCGCCGACCTTGCCGGCGCGGACTTCGATCTTGCCTTCCTGGCCAGAATAAAAAATCGCGTTGCGGACGACGTTTTCGACCGCGCTGCGCAAAAGGCCATCGTCCCCGTTCAGCCTAATGTCGCCGCTGTCCTGATAGGCAATGGTGGCGCCGGTGGCGGCGGCTTCGAAGTGGGCATCGTGCAAGACGTCGTCCATCACTTCGTTAAGCGAGAGCGGTTCGAACTTCGGCTTCTGTTGTCCGCTCTCCAGCCGGGCAACGATCAGAATGCGCTCCAACATGGAATCGAGCTGGATGCTGTCTTGCTCGATGCGGTCGAGCATTTCGGCACGCTCGTCGTCGTCGGCGGTGCGGGCCAACGTCAACGCCAGCCGGATGCGCGCGATGGGCGAGCGCAATTCGTGCGAGACGCCGCTTAGCAAATTGCGTTCGCTCTGGATCTGATTGCGCAGTTCGCCGGCCATGGTGTCGAAATCGCGCACCAGGTCGGCAATCTCGTCGCTACGGTTGCCCAGGTTCTTGCCGGCGCGGATGTCGAGATTGCCGCGAGCAAGTTCGTGGGTGGCATCGCGCAGACGCTCGATGGGCTTAGTCAGATAATGCGCGATCAGCAGGCAAATGATGGCCGAGAAAAAAGTACCGAGCTTTAAGGTCCAGAGGAGGTCGCCGGGAATGCGCTCCGACAAAGGCGGCGGCGTGAGCTCGGCGACCAACAAATATTGCCCGCGCCCGGTGGTAGCCCGCGCTGCCAAGACATTGGCCTCATAAGAGTGGTACAGACCTTCCTTCCGTTCGGCGGACGCCGCGCCGCGCAGGATGCGATCGGGAAGTGGACGTCCGGAAAGCTCGCTTCCGCCCGGGTCCAGCAGCCAGAAGCGCGAGCGATTCGCCAGCGAAAGACTGTCGAGCAATTGCGTCAGCCCGGGCTGGCCCTGCCCTTCGTATCGTCGGGCCGCGAGATCGGCCAGCACCGGCATTTCACGGCGCTCAGGCTGGATCCACCAAGGATGCTCGGCTGAGATGCGATAGTGGACGCGCAAATACAGTGCGCCTAGCAATATGGCCTGCGCTGCCCAGAAGGGAAGAAAAATTTTCCAGAACAGGCGGCGGCTCATACCCGGCTCTTCTCGGGAGCTTCGGCGGCGAGAAAGTATCCGATGCCACGAATCGGGCGAATCAATTCGTCGGTACCCGGACAGGCTCCCAACTTCTTGCGCAAGCGGCTGACGTGAACGTCGACGCTGCGATCGAAGGTGTTGAGCGGACGACCGAGCGCGACTTCGGCAATCTGTTCGCGCGTGACCACGCTGCCGGCGTTGCGCAGCAGCAGCTCCAGGACATTGAATTCCACTGAGGTGAGGTCCACGGGAAGATTGCTGCAGGTAACGGTGCGGGTGGCGAGCGACATGCTGATGTCGCCGACGTCGAGCACTTCATCGTGCTCATTGCGAGCCGCGGCCGGAGCCGCTTCGCGGGTGCGGCGAAAGATGGCGCGAACTCTGGCCACCAGCTCACGCGGATCGAAAGGCTTGGCCAGGTAATCGTCGGCGCCGATCTCGAGACCGAGGATGCGATCGACCGCTTCGCCGCGAGCGGTGAGCAAAAGAACGGGAACCGACGATTGCTGGCGCAGTGCCTTTAATAACTCGAACCCGGTGCCCCCGGGCAGCATCACATCGAGGATAATAAGTTCGTGCTCGCCGGAAAGCGCAGCCGTCAGTCCCGAAGCATGGTCGTAAGCGGCGTCGACGCGAAAGCCTTCGCCTTCGAGGAAGCGTTTGAGCAGAGTGACCAGGCCGCGGTCGTCGTCGACAATGAGCAGACGATTCACCGCATTCATTTTGCCTTTTCCGGGGCGCGCCGGCGGTGAAGAATTGTTTCGAGATGTGTTGTTACTCTTCACACTTCTTAACCTTCCTTCACCCAGTCTTAACTGCTGTGGCCGCTTACATTCAGTCTAATAGTGATTTAATAGTATGGATGTAATACTACTGCAACCGGTGCGCCAAGTTGCAGTTACGCGACGCGGGACGAGTGGCGGCAACACTTTTACGCTACCGCCGTCGTTATTGCCGGCGAGGAGGAGTTCGTGAAGACAGGGGCACTGCTGTACTCGCGCAAGACAAGCCTGCTTGGGGGGCTGGGGGTGATGCTGGCGATTTGCGCGATGCTGGCCGACTGCGGTTCGCAACCGGCAAAGAACGCGAAGGCCAGCGCTCCGCCACCGGCAATTCCGGTGGGAGTGGCTACGGTAAAACAGGGCGATTACAACGTTTATCTGACAGGACTAGGTTCGGTAGAGGCATTTAATACGGTTTCATTGAAGACCCGCATTGATGGTCAGATCATGCAAGTGAATTTTCAGGAGGGCCAGGACGTCAAGGCCGGCGCTCTGCTCATCCTGATCGACCCGCGCCCCTATGAAGTGGCGTTACAGCAAGCTCAAGCCAACCTGCAAAAAGACGAGGCCCAGTTAACCAACGCCAAAGCCCAGTACGAGCGCAATAAGGTGCTCTACGAACAGGGCGTGATTGCCAAGCAGGACCTGGATACGCTGGAAGCTTCTTTTGGGACCTACGAAGGTACCATCGCCGGCGACAAAGTTGCTATCGACAATGCCAAGTTGAATCTGGTGTACTGTCACATCACTTCTCCGGTCAATGGCCGCGTCGGTTTGCGGCAGGTCGACCCTGGCAACTACGTTACCGCGGCCAGCGGGACGGCCATGCTGGTGATTACCCAACTGCATCCTATCGCCATCGTGTTTACGCTTCCCGAAGATCAGTTGCAGGAAGTAGCGCAGCACATGAAGCAAGGCACGCTGGAAGTCGATGCCTACAGCCGCGACGATCAGACGAAGCTGGCCACGGGCAAGCTGCTCACCATCGATAATCAGATTGACCAGACCACGGGAACGGCCAAGTTGAAGGCGATTTTCGACAATGCCGACAATGCCTTGTGGCCGAACCAGTTTGTCAACTGCCACCTGCTGCTGCAAACTTTGAAGGATGCGATCACGGCGCCGGCGAGTGCGATTCAGCGCGGTCCTGACGGCTCGTTCGCCTACTTAGTTGACGCTAACAACACTGTGCAAATGCGGCCGGTCCAGCTCACTTTGACCCAAGGCAGTACGGTGGTCATCAAGTCCGGCTTGCAAGGCGGCGAGCGGGTTGTGACCGATGGGCAGGAGAAGCTGCAGGCCGGCAGCCGAGTGGCGCCGCAATCTCCCGCCCGGCAAAGGCAACAGTCCAGCGATACCATCGGCGGACAACCATGAGTATTTCGCGGCCGTTCATTCTGCGGCCCATCGCGACCTCGTTGTTGATGGTGGGCCTGTTGCTGGTGGGCATCGTGGCCTACCAGCAGTTGCCTATCTCGGCTTTGCCGCAGGTCGATTATCCGACGATCCAGATCGTGACCTTCTATCCGGGCGCCAGCCCCGACGTGACGGCATCGTCGATCACCGCGCCGTTGGAACGTCAGTTTGGCGAGCTTCCCGGCCTGGGCCAGATGACATCGAGCAGCTCGTTCGGCGCTTCGGTCATCACCTTGCAGTTCGACCTGGAAGAGAACATTGACGTGGCCGAGCAGGAGGTACAGGCTGCGATCAATTCCGCGCAGACCTATCTTCCCGCCGATCTGCCGACACCGCCGATCTACAGCAAGGTGAACCCCGCCGACGCTCCGATTCTGACTTTGGCGATGACGTCGGACAGTATGCCGCTGCCGCAGGTTGAGGACCTGGCGGACACGACCTTCGCGCAGAAGATTTCGCAGTTGCCCGGCGTAGGGCTGGTGAGTATCAGCGGCGGGCAAAAGCCGGCGGTGCGCATCATGGCGAATCCCGTGGCGCTGGCTTCGTACGGTATGAGCCTGGAGCAGTTGCGGACGGTGATCGGCCAGGTCAACGTTGATCAGGCCAAAGGCCAGCTGCAAGATAATCGGCAAGCCTTCACCATTGGCGCCGACGATCAATTGCTGACCACCCAGGGCTACGCCGACACCATCGTCGCCTACAAGAACGGCAATCCGGTGCGGCTCTCCGATGTCGCGACGGTGGCGATTGGCGCGGAGAACGTCAATCAGGCGGCGTGGATGAATACCACACCGGCGGTGATTCTCAATATCCAGCGCCAGCCCGGGGCCAACATCATCAAGGTGGTGGACAGCATCAAGCTACGGCTGAAGCAGCTGCAGGCGAACCTGCCTGCCTCAGTGAAAGTCACGGTGCTGACCGACCGCACCAATACCATCCGCGCCAGCGTCAAGGATGTGCAGTTCGAAATGATGCTTACCGTCGCGTTGGTGGTGATGGTCATCTTCCTGTTCCTGCGCACGCTGTCGGCGACGGTCATCCCCAGCATCGCCGTGCCGCTTTCTATCGTGGGTACGTTTGGCGTGATGTATCTGCTGAACTACTCGCTCGACAATCTTTCGTTGATGGCGTTGACCATCTCGACCGGCTTCGTGGTGGACGACGCCATCGTGATGATCGAGAACATCGATCGTTACATCGAGGAAGGCCACAACCCGCTGGAGGCCGCGCTGCTGGGCTCCGGCCAGATCGGTTTCACCATCGTGTCGTTGACGGTGTCGCTGATTGCCGTGCTGATTCCGCTGCTCTTCATGGGCGACATTGTAGGACGGTTGTTCCGCGAATTCGCCGTGACCCTGAGCGTGACCATCCTGCTGTCGGCGATTATTTCGCTGACCCTGACGCCGATGATGTGCTCGCTGCTGTTGCGGCATAGAGACCAATCCAAGCGCGGCAAGCTCTATGACTGGTCAGAACGGGCCTTCAACAATACGATCGCGTTCTACGGACGGACCGTGAAGTTCGTTCTCAATCATCAGACCGTGACTTTGCTGGTGACGATTGGCACGCTGGTGGCGACCATCTACCTCTACATCGTCGTTCCCAAAGGCTTCTTCCCGGTGCAAGATACCGGCGTAATTCTGGGCATATCGGATGCGCCCGAGAGCATTTCGTTCGCCGCCATGGCGGAACGGCAACAGGCACTGGCAGCGGCGATCTTGAAGGACAAGGATGTGGAGAGCCTGTCATCGTTCATCGGCGTCGACGGGACCAATACCACGCCCAACAGCGGGCGCATCCAGATCAACCTGAAGTCGCGCGACGACCGCAACGACGATGTGACCGCCATCATGAAACGCCTGCAAGGAGAAATCGCCGGGGTCGAGGGCATCACGCTTTACATGCAGCCGGTGCAGGACCTGACGGTGGAAGACCGCGTCAGCCGCACCCAGTATCAATTCAGCCTGGAAGACGCCGATCCCAAGGAATTGGCGAGTTGGACCGCGAAGATGGTGGCAAAACTGAAGACTTTGCCGGAGCTGCGCGACGTGGCCACGGACCAGCAGAACCAGGCGGCGCAGGCCAATCTCGTCATCGATCGCGATACCGCATCCCGCCTGGGAGTTACCGCCAGCGCCATCGACAACACGCTCTATGACGCCTTCGGTCAGCGGCTGGTGTCGATTATGTTTACCCAGCTGAATCAGTACCACGTGGTGCTGGAAGTTGACCCGACCTTCCGTGCCGATCCCGATTCGCTGAAGAGCATCTATGTGCCGAGCGGAAGCGCACAAAGCCCCGCCGCCACCGCCGCTAATGCCCCCAGCGCCAATGGCATCAGCGCCAACGTTTTAAGCGCAAACGCCGGCCAAGTGCCGCTCAGCGCCATCGCGCATTTCGAAACCAGCACCGGCCCGCTGACCATCAACCATCAGGGGCAGTTCCCGTCGGTGACCATCTCCTTCAACCTGGGCGGTACCGCGTCCTTGGGCGAAGCGGTGAAAGCGATTCAGAAGGCCAGCTCCGACATCGGGCTGCCCCCCAGTATCCAGGCAACCTTCCAAGGAACGGCCCGGGCTTTTCAAGCTTCGCTGGCCAATGAAGGCTGGTTGATTCTGGCGGCCATCGTTACCGTGTACATCGTGCTCGGCGTGCTGTACGAGAGCTACATCCACCCGATTACGATTTTGTCGACGTTGCCGTCGGCCGGGGTGGGAGCCATTCTCGCGCTCACGCTCTTCCACATGGACCTCAGCGTGATGGCGTTGATCGGCATCATTTTGCTGATCGGCATCGTGAAGAAGAACGCCATCATGATGATTGACTTCGCGCTGGAGGCAGAGCGCAAAGAGGGCAAGACGCCGCTGGACGCGATATATGAAGCCTGCTTGCTGCGCTTCCGCCCCATCATGATGACGACCTTTGCGGCGTTGTTCGGAGCCGTGCCACTGGCCCTCGGATCGGGAACCGGTTCCGAGTTGCGGCGTCCTCTCGGCATAACCATCATCGGCGGCCTGCTGTTCAGCCAGCTGCTGACTTTGTACACGACCCCGGTGGTGTATCTGTGGTTTGACCGGCTGGCGGCGGCGCTGCGCCATCTGCATGCGCCCAAGCCCGCGGAGGCGGTAGGGGATTAGGCATGAACGTCTCCGCACCCGCGATCGAGAGGCCGGTAGCCACCACGCTGCTGACCATCGCCCTGCTTCTGGCCGGGGCATTGGCTTACACGCAGTTGCCGGTTTCCCCGTTGCCGCAGGTGGATTTCCCGGTGATCGGCGTGTCGGCTTCGCTGCCGGGCGCCAGTCCGGAGACCATGGCTTCTGCCGTGGCCACTCCGCTGGAGCGGCAGTTCGGCCGCATTGCCGGCATCAACCAGATGACGTCGGTGAGCCAGCTTGGTTCCACCGGCATCACCATGCAGTTCGACCTGGACCGCAACATCGATGCGGCCGCGCGTGACGTGCAAGCGGCCATTAATGCGGCCCGCAACTATCTGCCGCCGAATCTGCCGTCCAACCCTATTTACCGTAAGGTCAATCCCGCCGACGCGCCCATCCTGATCCTGGCCCTCACCTCCAATGCCCTGACCCAGGACCAGATGTATGACGCTGCCGATTCGATCATGGGACAGAAGCTGGCCCAGATCGAAGGCGTCGGCCAGGTCTTTGTCGGCGGTTCTTCCCAGCCCGCGGTCCGCATTGAAGCCAATCCATCCGCCTTGAACAACATGGGTCTCGGACTAGAGACGGTGCGCACGGCCGTGGCCGCCGAGAATGCGAACCAGGCCAAGGGATCGCTACAGGATGGCGGCAAGAGTTGGATGGTAACGGCCAATGACCAGCTCAAGAAAGCGAAAGACTATCGTCCAATAATTGTTGCCTATAAAAATGGCAATCCGGTGCGCCTGAGCGACGTTGCCGACGTGCAGGATTCTTACTCCAACATCAATAACATGGGCAGCTTCGACGGCAAGCCCAGCGTTCTGGTGGTGGTGTTCCGGCAACCGGGCGCCAACATTATCGCCACCGTGGACCGGGTCATCGCGGCCCTGCCGTTCCTCAAGGCTTCGCTGCCGCAGGCCATCGACATGGTGGTCGGTCTGGATCGGACCACGACGGTGCGCGCTTCGGTGGCCGATGTCCAGCGCACCTTGCTCATCTCGGTTGTCCTGGTGGTGCTGGTAGTTTTCATTTTTCTGCGGGAGGTGCGCGCCACTCTGATCCCCAGCGTGGCTGTGCCGCTGGCCATTGTGGGCACCTTCGGCATCATGTACCTGTTCAGCTATTCGCTGGACAACCTGTCGCTGATGGCGCTCACCATCTCCACCGGTTTTGTGGTGGACGATGCCATCGTGGTACTGGAAAACGTGATGCGCCACATCGAAGAGGGTATGAAGCCGTATCCGGCCGCGCTCTTGGGAGCCCGCGAAATCGGCTTCACCGTGGTCTCTATGAGCACTTCGTTGATGGCCGTCTTCATTCCGATTTTGCTGATGGGGGGCCTGATTGGACGGCTCTTCCACGAATTCGCCGTGACCTTAAGCGCGGCCATCGCGGTCTCGATGGTGGTCTCGCTCACCACCACTCCCATGTTGTGCGCGCGCTTCCTGAAGGCCCACGATCCCGGCAGTCATGGCGCGTTGTATCGCACCAGTGAACGCGGGTTCTATTGGCTGAGCCGCGGATACAAAGGATCGCTGGGATGGGTGCTGCGTCATCGGCGCCTGATCTTTGCCTTGGCCATCATCATGGTTTTCGTGAACGTGGCTTTGTACATCATCGTGCCCAAAGGGTTCTTTCCCCAGCAAGATACCGGGCGTCTTTCCGGAACGATCATGGGCGACCAGGATGTATCGTTCCCGGCGATGAACGCCAAGACCAACGAATTCATCCGCATCGTGAGGAAAGATCCGGCGGTCCAGGACGTGCTGGCTTTTGTCGGCGGCAATACGGCGCAGAACCAGGGACGGATGTATGTGACCCTGAAGCCGCTGGCGGAGCGCAAGGTCACCGCCGACCAGGTGATCGCCCGTCTGCGTCCCAAGATTTCTCACGTGCCCGGAGCGACGCTGTATTTCCAGGCGGTGCAGGATTTGCAGATCGGCGGCCGCATGGCCAATGCGCAGTATCAGTACACGTTGTCGGGCGAAAATCTGGACGAACTTTACGAGTGGGCGCCCCAGTTGCTACAGAAGCTGCGAACGTTTCCGCAACTGAAGGACGTCAATAGCGATCAGCAGGTGCACGGGCTGGAAGCCAATGTCGTCATCGATCGCGACACTGCATCCCGGCTGGGAATCACCGCCGCGCAAATCGATGCCGTTCTCTACGATGCTTTCGGGCAGGAGCAAATCTCGACCATCTATCAGACCCTGAACCAGTATCACGTGGTGATGGAGGTCGATCCCAAGTATCAGATGACTCCCGATGCATTGAAGAGCGTGTACGTGATCACCAGCACGGGAGCGCAGGTTCCGTTGTCAGCCTTCGCCCACTTTGCGCCTGCCAATACTGCGCTCGCCGTCAACCATCAGGGACAATTCCCGGCGGTCACGCTCTCCTTCAATCTCGCCCCCGGCGGCGATCTGGGAACGGCCACGCGCATCATCAGCCAGACCGAGATGGAAATGCGCATGCCGGCCACCATCCACGGCAGCTTCCAAGGCACGGCGGCGGCATTCCAGGACTCGCTTTCGTCGGAGCCGATCCTGATTCTGGCGGCGCTGGTTGCCGTGTATATTGTGCTGGGGATTTTGTACGAAAGCTATATTCATCCCATCACGATTCTTTCCACGCTGCCCTCGGCCGGCACCGGCGCTTTGCTGGCGCTGCTGCTGTTCCACCTGCAGCTCGACGTGATTGGTTTAATTGGCATTATTCTTCTGATCGGCATTGTGAAGAAGAATGCCATCATGATGATCGACTTTGCGCTGGAGGTGGAGCGCACGGGAAAATCCGCGGAAGAATCGATTTACGAAGCCGCCCTGGTTCGTTTCCGTCCCATCATGATGACCACCGCGGCCGCCATGCTGGGCGCACTGCCGCTGGCGCTGGGGCGCGGCGTCGGCTCAGAAATTCGGCGCCCGCTCGGCATCGCCATCGTCGGCGGACTCATCGTCAGCCAGATGTTGACCCTCTACACCACGCCCGTGGTTTACCTCTACATGGATGCCTTCAAGGATTGGGTGCTGGAGCATCTGCCGTGGCGCACCCAGAGCGCGAAGCAGCAAGACGTGCCGGTCTTCGCCGACTGACCGCGGCTGATTCCTGGCAGTACGTCCGTGCGTTCCTGCGATAACTATTATTTCGTTGTCCGCGGAGGATTAGCGCTTTACGTAGTTGGTTGCTCGGTGGGAGACTAAGCAAACAGGAGGTTCAATGCGGTATTGGATTTCGTATGACCTCGGGCTACGAGGGAACTATGATCAGCTTTACGCGTGGTTTGACAAGTACAACGCGCGAGAGTGTGGTGATAGCGTGGCAACATTCCTATCGGAGAAGACCCGGGAGCAACTGGCAAAAGAGCTTTCACAGATCGTCGATCCTGATAAGAACCCTAGAATCTACATCATTACGATGAAGCAAGGCGGTAAATTCATCTACGGCAGACGAAAGCCTGCTCCGTGGACCGGCTACGCACAGGTGTTGGACAGCGGAGAAGAAAGGGATGAATGACATCTGTGTTGATACAGGTTTCCTTCTGGGTCTTTACGTTGAATCTGATCAATACCATGAGCAGGCGCAGCGCTGTTTTTCCGAATACTTTCAGTCGGGACGGAGTCGCTTAGTTATTCCGTGGCCAATATTGTATGAAACGGTATCCACGAGGTTCGTGAAGAACAGGCCGGCGATGAACCTGATGCAAAATGACTGGAAGCGCTTCTTGCGGCTAGGGCGCCTCATAATGCTGTCGGACATGCCGTTCAGGGACGGCCTCATAGACGAGTGTTTCGACGAGTTGAATAAGCCAAGCGTTCATGCCCGCAACTTAAGTTTGGTGGATCGAGTGATCCGAAGAGCGCTGTCCGATGTGAATGTGCGCATAGATGCTTTGATTACTTTCAATCCTGCTGACTTTGCCGATGTGTGCAAAAGGCACAACCGGCACCTTCTTCTCTAAGAGTAGACGATCGAATTTGAGAGTTGCTCGTTGAGTTCCTCCCGCACTGCCGTACTGTCTGTTTCATTAGCTTGCGTTCCGCCAATCGCAACCCTACCTCTTCTGAAAAGTGACGAAATGGCCGGTCTTGTCCAGGTCGAGGCGAATGTTGCACTGGCCTGGAGTAACGTGCTCGAAGGCAACGCTGAACTCCAGCTCAGGACTTGGTAGCTCGCCCGACTCCATCGGCACTCGCACCAGGTCCTGCTGCTCGTCGTAGGCGCCGCTCATATCGGTGCTCTTGGAGACGATCAGGGTCCATTGCTTCGCCGCCGGTATGACGAACATGGTGTAGGCGCCGATCGGCAGGTTTCTTGCGCCCACCTGGATGGGCGTGTTGGTGAACAAGGTCAGGGGCTTGCCGCCCGGCGCCCAAACTTTGCCGAACGGGACTTGCCCGGGGACAGGCTTCTTCGGGTTGAGGACAACGCGTTGATACTCTACCGCGAGCTGTTTCTCGTCGTCGAAATTGCAGGTTGCGGTCGCGCTTGAAGTTGTGCCCTGGGCAAACGTCAGGGGGGCAAGGAAGAGTGTAACAAGGATGACGAAGTAAGAAACGAACCGACGCATCGCCGGACCTCCGCGCGAAACAGTGTAAACCATGGTTGTTCCCAAAGCTGTGATCTTAACGGCCAAGTCCAACCTGACCATGCTTCCTGTGAAACCTATCCGGAAGGGCCTGCAACTTCCGTGGGACGACGACCCTGATACCATGCTGGGTGACCGATGAAACTGCTATGGCTTTTCCGGCATCTCTCAGAGAGTCGCCCTCGGCTTTAAGCGCAATCCTTATAATTGAATAGCAACCACCGACCGAGCGGCAGAGTCTGGACCGGATCGTAGCGGCCAATGACGCAGGGGCAGAAAAGTTTTACCAGTGCGTGGCAGGAGCGCATGTCAGCGATGCGCAATCTCCCGCCTGTGCTCAAATTCGTTTGGGATTCCGGCCCGGTCGTGGTCGCGCTCGGCTTTGCTTTTCGCCTGCTGGCCGCGTTGCAGCCGGTCGCCCTGCTTTACGTCAGCAAGCTGATCATCGATGCCATCGTAGCCATCCTCTCCAAGCACCAGCCGATCCCGCATCGTCTGTGGTGGCTGGTGGCCGCCGAATTCGCTATTGCCGTACTGGGCAACATCCTCACCCGCATCATTGACTATCTGGATTCACTGCTGGCTGACAAATACATGCGCTACGTCAGCATCCAGGTCATGAGGCACGCGGCCGAACTCGACCTCATCGCCTACGAAGATCCAGTCTTCTACGATCGCCTGGAGCGTGCCCGGGTGCAGGCCACTGATCGCCTGGCCATGATCCAGATGCTGGGCCGGCTAGTACAGCAAGTCATCACCACCATTACGCTCTCGGTCTCCATCGTTTATTTTTCGCCGTGGCTGCTGCTGCTGTTGATCGCAGGCGTGCTGCCGGCGTTCGTGGGCGAGAGCCATTTCGCCTTCCTCGGCTATGCCAAGAATTTCCGCCAGACGCCGGTGCGCCGCCAGCTTGACTACTTGCGCGTTCTCGGCGGCAGCAAGGAAGCGGCCAAGGAACTAAAGCTCTTCGGACTCAGCAAATTTCTCACCGATCGCTTCACCCGGCTGTCCGACGAGGTTTACGAAGAGAACGTTGCGCTTTCCAAACGCAAGCTGATCGCGGGCGGCTTTCTGTCGATCATCGGCTCGCTGGGCTATTACTCGGCTTACGTTTACGTCATCTGGCGGACGGTGATGGGCGCGCTCAGCATTGGCTCGCTGTATTTCTTGGCGGGGGCGATTCTGCAAGCCAGCGCCAATATCCAGCAAATCTTCTCCACGCTTTCCGGGGTTGCCGATCAGGCACTGTTCCTGACCGACCTGCTGGCGTTTTTCGAGATGCAGCCCACCATCCGCTCCAAGCCAAATGCGCTCCCGGCGCCGCGGCCCATCCAGCGCGGATTCGAATTCCGCAACGTCTCGTTCGCTTATCCCGGCAGCGAGCGGCGAATTCTGAACAACTTGGACTTCACGTTGCACCCCGGCGAACGGGTAGCATTGATCGGCGAGAACGGGCAAGGCAAAACCACCGTCGTCAAACTGATTACCCGGCTCTACGATCCCACCGAGGGACAGATCCTGCTCGATGGCATCGATCTGCGCGAGTACAGCCTGGAAGATCTCTATCGTGAGATTGGAGTGATCTTCCAGGATTTTATGCGTTATGAAATGACGGCCCGAGAAAATGTAGCCGTTGGACGCATCGAAGAAATAGATAACATGGGAGAGATTGTCGCCGCGTCCCACAAAAGCCTGGCTGACGAGGTCGTGGCGAAGTTGCCGGGAGGGTACGACCAGATGCTGGGGCGGCGCTTTGAAACCGGAGTCGATTTGTCGGGCGGGGAATGGCAGAAGCTGGCGCTGGCGCGAGCGTACCTGCGCGACGCGCAACTGCTGATTCTCGACGAGCCGACGGCGGCCCTCGACGCCCGCAGCGAGTATGAGGTGTTCGAGCGCTTTGCTGAGCTGACCGGCGGCAAGATGGCGCTGTTCATCTCGCATCGCTTCTCGACAGTGCGCATGGCAGATCGCATTGTGGTGCTGTCCGAGGGGCAAATTGTGGAGGACGGCACCCACGAGCGCTTGATGGCACTGGGCGGCCAGTACGCCGGAATGTTCGAGTTGCAAGCTGCGAGTTATCGCTAGACACGGTTTTCCTAAGAACTGGTAGAGCGGCGCTTTAGCGCCGCGTGCGGCGGATGATAATCACTTTTGCGATTGATCCACGGCGTATGGCGTGGATCAATCGCCAGAAATAATCAGGAAACAGTAGACCCGGGCCTGAAGGCCCGCTCTACCCGGTCGGTATCACGCATGACAGGCACCAATCACAGGGACGTGTTAGTCGATACCACCGACCGCACCGAGCCGGACACGGTCGAAGCGCCGGCCAACGACCGTGACCTCGCCCAGTCCGCGCAAGCTTGGGCGCAGAAGCTGGTGTGGCTTCCCGCGACCAAGCAGTCCGCTCATTTTGCCCAGCGGCTGACCGCTCTGAATCGCCGGCTCAATCCCCTGCTTGCCCAACTTGATGTCCCCACCGATCCCGACGAGAAGCTTCCCGAAGATTTGCGGTGGCTGCACGACAACGTGCGGCTGGTGCGAGTGGCGCAGAGCGCGGTTCGCGAGTCCGCCTCCGCGTTGCGTCGCGTCCCTCATGTGCGCACTCCGGCGGACGTCGTTCTGCCGCGAGTGTTGGCCATCGCCGCCGACTTGCTCGGCGCAACCGGGTATCGCTATTCGGACCACGCTTTCACTACCTACATGGAAACGTTCCAGACCGTGACCGGCCTCAACATGAGCGAGCTCTCGCTCCTGATACCGTGCCTGAAATTACTAGCTCTGGAAGAATTCACCGCGCGCGCCGAAAAAGTGCTGGCGGCGCCGAACCAGCCGCAACGGGTGAGCGACTTGATCGGCAGTCTGCGCGAGTTGTCGGAAGCGCCGTGGAAAGATTTGCTGGAGCCGCTGATCGTATTCGAGCGAGTACTCGCCGCCGATCCCGCCGGCGCTTATGCGCGCATGGATTTTCAGAGCCGCGAACTCTATCGCCAGACGGTCGCACATTTCGCGGCCCACTCCGATTGCACGGAGTTGGAGATTGCCCAGCTCGCAGTCGATCTGGGCCGACGAGCGACGAAGGACCAGGAATCCGATCGCCGCCTGGTCTGGCGACGGTCTCATGTCGGCTACTACCTTATTGCCGAAGGCGCCGACGAGTTGCGCGCCCGCGCCGGCGTCCGGCTTCCCATCGGCGAACGGCTGCAGGCTTTCCTGCGCCGTCATCCCGACGAGTTCTACCTGGGCGGCATCGAAACCTTCACCCTGCTGATCGTGATCGCGATCATGACGCCGGTGTACAACAACTTCAACTCATTCCTGGGCCGCATCGCCGCCATCATCCTTCTGCTGCTGCCGTGCAGCCAGAGCGCCGTCGAGGTGATGAACTATCTCACTACCGCGCTGCTGCCGCCGCGCATCCTGCCCAAGCTCGACTTCTCCGCAGGGATTCCCGACGACTGCCTCACCATGGTCGCCGTCCCCACGCTGTTGCTTCATGAAAAACAAGTCCGGCGTTTGGTCGAGGAGTTGGAAGTCCGCTACTTGGGCAACATGAGCCGCAATCTGCATTTTGCGTTGCTGACCGATTTGCCCGACTCCGCCGAAACTCCCAACGAAGACGATCCTCTGGTTGACCTCTGCGAAGAATTAATCGACGCTCTCAACCAGAAATATGCCGCCGACGGTCTTGGCAGCTTCGCGTTTTTTCACCGCCATCGCATCTTTAATCCGCGTGAAGGCGTCTGGATGGGATGGGAGCGCAAGCGCGGCAAGCTGCTCGACTTCAATCGGCTCGTCAAGGGTGACTACGATAGCTTTCCGGTGAAGGTCGGTGATCTGAGCTTGCTTCCCCGAGTGCGCTTCGTCCTCACGCTGGATGCGGACACCGAACTGCCGCGCGGCACCGCGCACCGGCTAGTCGGGGCGATGACTCATCCGCTCAACCAGGCCATCGTCGATCCGCGCGAGAACATCGTCATTGCCGGCTACGGCATTCTGCAACCTCGCGTCGGCATCAGCGTGCAAAGCGCGTCGCTGTCGCGGCTGGCCAACATTTACTCCGGCCAAACCGGGTTCGACATCTACACTCGCGCTACCTCCGACGTGTACCAGGACCTCAAGGGCGAAGGCATCTTTACCGGCAAAGGCATCTACGAAGTCGAAACCCTGGGCCGCGTGCTGGAGCATCGCTTCCCGCGCAATGCGCTGCTCAGTCACGACCTCATCGAAGGAGCGTACGCGCGCGCCGGACTGGTCAGCGACGTCGAGGTCATCGACGACTACCCTTCGCATTACAGCGCGTACAACCGGCGCAAGCATCGCTGGGTCCGGGGCGATTGGCAGATCGTGAGCTGGCTGGCGGGGCGTGTGCCCGACGAAGCCGGACGTCGCGTCCCCAATCCCATTTCGTTCCTGTCGCGGTGGAAGATTCTCGACAACCTGCGCCGCAGCCTGGTCGAGCCGGGAATCTGTCTGTTGTTCATCTTGGGATGGACGGTTCTGCCCGGCAGCCCGCTTTACTGGACGCTGGTCACCATCGCGATTCTCTTCGTGCCGCCGTGGTTCCAATTTGCGTTTTCGGTGGTGCGGGCGCTGCTGGCAGGACGGCTCGGCCCTATTCGCGATGCGGCTGCCGGACTGGGCGCCACCATGGTGAACGTTTTTCTTACGCTCACGTTTCTGGCCCATCAGACGCTGATCTCGGCGGATGCCGTCTTTCGCACGTTCTATCGGCGCATGGTCTCCGGGCAACGGCTACTGGAATGGGAAACTGCGGCTGAGGCCGAAGTCGATTCGGGCAAACACAGATTTGTTGATGCCCTGTTGAACTGGACTCCTGGGGTCGCGCTCATGGTGGGCGCAGTGGTTTACGTTTCGCACCGTCATGCTCTTCCCATCGCCCTACCCATCCTGTTTCTGTGGGCGTGCAGCCAGCCGGTCTCGTTCTGGCTAAATCGTCCGCCGCGTCCTCTGCACCAGAAAGTCAGCGCCACCGACCGTCGCTTCCTGCGACGCGCTGCCCTGCACATCTGGCGCTACTTCGCCACGTTCAGCACCCACGAACATAACTGGCTGGTCCCCGATAACGTGCAGGAAGAGCCGGCGAAAATCGCGGCCCGCATCTCGCCCACCAACCTCGGCTTCCTCTTGAACGCGCGCCAGGTCGCCTGCGAGTTCGGCTACTTGACCGTGCCTCAATTTGTCGAGCAGACAGTTCGCACCATGGACACGGTCGCACGCCTACCCAAGGAACGCGGCCACCTGTACAACTGGTACGGCACGCGCACGCTTGAGCCGGATCTCCCGCGTTTCATTTCCACTGTCGATAGCGGCAATCTGGCGGCTTCGCTCGTTTCGCTGCAGGGTGGCTGCCGGATGTTGCTGCAACAGCCACTGCTCAAACCGGCACTGCTCGAAGGCTACGCCGATCATCTCTGCGCTCTCGCCGAGTTGAAAATCATCCCTAAACGAAGCGTCCGCTCGTTAGAAGCGCAAACGGAAACTCATTGGCTTGACCGCCTACTGTCGCCCGTCGAACTCCCGCCAACTAAAGGGTCCTCCGATGACGCGAGTTGGTTCGTCGCCCAGACGTGCGCCCTGGTGGAGCAGGTTCGGCAAAACGTTAGCGATTACATGCCGTGGCTGCTTCCTGAATTCGAGCCGCTGCGTCACGATCCCGCGCTCGCGCCGCTGGATTGCGATGCGATTCCACTGGCGCGCTTGCCCGAATGCATCGAGCAACTGCGCCGCCAGTTGGAGGTGGCCGTCACGCTCGGGGTGGAACCGTTGGAGTTGCGAGAGCAGCTGTTGCTCCAACTCCCGACGGCGCGCCTCAACTCTCTGCGCTTGGTTGAGCAACTACGCAGTATCGCCGTCCACTGCGAACGCCTGGTCTGCGACATGGACTTCGCTTTCCTACTCGACCGTCGCCGCAAGATATTGTCGATCGGCTACGACGCGGAAGCCGGCAAGGTCCACGCTGCGTGTTATGACCTGCTGGCTTCGGAGGCCCGCATCGCCAACTTCATTGCGATTGCCAAAGCCGAGATCCCCCAAGAGAGCTGGTTTCTGCTGAGCCGCTCCCACGTTGTGGCATATGGCCGCCCGGTGCTGATCTCGTGGACCGGCACCATGTTCGAGTACCTGATGCCGTCTCTCTGGATGCGTTCCTATCCCGACACTTTGTTGGAGCGCAGCAAGGAAGCCTCGGTGCTGGCCCAACAGGAATACGCCGCGAAGAAACATGTCCCGTGGGGCATTTCCGAATGCGCCTACGCCAAGACCGATGAGCAGGGAACTTACAACTATCGCGCCTTCGGAGTTCCGCAGCTTGCCCTGCAGCAGGACGAAGACCGTCTGGTGGTCGCTCCCTATGCGACCATGCTGGCCCTGGGCATCAATCCCGCCGCCGCCATCCGCAACCTGCGTTGGATGAACAAGCGAGGGTGGTTCGGCAAGTTCGGTTACTACGAAGCCGCCGATTTCACCCCCGACGTGCGTCCCTCACGCCGTCAGCGTTACGCCTTGGTTCGTTCCTGGATGGTCCATCACCAGGGCATGAGCCTGCTGGCCATCGCCAATTTCCTCAAGTCCGGAGTGGTACAGCAATGGTTCCGACGCGATCCCCGCGTCCAGGCGACAGAGCTCCTGTTACAGGAACGCCCCGTGGCCCACGTAGCAGCCGCGCCAAAGAAGAAACGCCGGGCTAAGTCCGCGAATCGATGAAAGCCGCGCTCAAGTTTTCAATCTGTCTCGCTGTTGTGGTGTCGGCAGTCGCTCTTGGTGGCGCTGCGCACTGGTTGTCCGGCATGTTAAACGCTGGACCGCTCACGCGAAGAGACGACTACTTGCAACTTCAGCATTCATTTCATGTGTGGTTTTTGTATTCCGCGATAGCTGTTGGGGTAACGATTTTGCTCTGGTGGACCTTTCGACGACGGTACAATATAAAGTGAAGGTCAAGTTATTGGGCAATTAAGCCCGGCCCATCTGAACGAAGTGAGGATCATACGCAGTTAAGGATCCACCAGAATGTGGGAAGTAAGAGTTTGGAGCGTTCCAGCCCGCGCGGCGGGCGGAATTTGTTTTAGCCGTGGGCGTCAGCCCGCGGTCAGTTGTGGAAAGAAACCGAGCCGCAGAGTCTGGAATTTACTTACCGAAACCCATCCCAATAAGAGCCGAACAAGGCGAATCGCCTGTCCGGCTCTTTTGCTTTTGCGTCATGCTCCTTGTCCATATTCGGACAGCCGCTTCTATTTCCGGGCGAGATCAATTGTCCACACGTCGTATCCCACTGAATCTTTAACCCATTGCTGTTGGCAATCCATCTGCACTGTCATCTGCGGAGATCATAATGGCTGCCACGCCCGACGAATCGACCATCCTTATCGCCGAAGATCAGGAACATGTGCGCGAAGCCCTGGCCATGCTGTTGCGCGGCCATGACTATTCGGTCACGCTGTGCGCTTCTCCCAACGAGGCGCTGGCGGCGGCCCGACAAAACGCGCCCGACCTGGCCATGGTCGACATGAACTATCAGCGCGACAGCACCTCGGGACTCGAAGGCCTGGAACTGATTCAGCGCCTGCGCGAACTGGACGGCACGGTGCCCATCATCGCGCTTACCGCGTGGGGCAATGTTGATTTGGCCGTGAGTGCTATGAAGCACGGCGCGTCTGATTTCATCGAGAAGCCTTGGCGCAACGACGCCCTGCTGGAGAAGGTGCGGTCGTTGACCCGGCGCGTGCAAGAGATCCGCTCGTCGCAACGCGTCTCCGAATATGAGCGCAACGACGCGCAGCAGTTGCAGACGCGCATCGTGCCCCAGCGCCACTTGGTCGCGTCGGGAGTCGAACTCTTTGGCGACAGCATTCCCGCAGGAGTGGTGGGCGGCGACTACTTCGGTGTATGGCAACTGGCGCCGGACATGCTGCACTTCTGCATCGCCGATGTTTCCGGCAAGGGCACGCCTGGCGCGCTGATCGCGGCCATGTTATATGCCTCGGTCAGCACCCTGTCGTCGTCCAGCAACAGTCCTGAGATCATTCTCGCCCAGGTCGAGAGCACCCTGCGAAATCAGTTGGGAGAAGGCCATTACGTCACCATCTTCTACGGCGTGCTCGATCTGCGGACTCGGGTTCTGCATTTCGTGAACGCCGGCCATTGTCCGCCGATCATGCGGCACAGCAACGGAACCGTGGAGTTGCTCGCCCCTACGCGTCCCGTGCTGGGCTTCATGCTCGACGAAGGCTTTCGCTCCGAGCGCCTGATTTTGGCGACTGGCGACTGCCTCTTGCTCTACACCGATGGCGTCACCGAAGCTGCCAACGATTCCGGCGAGGAGTTTGGTCCGGACCGGCTGGCGGCGCTACTCGACGGCGCGGCGGACCAGAGTTTGCAGCAGCATTACGCCAACATCATCGACAACGTTCGTCGGCACGCGGCCGGCAACTTCACCGACGATGCCACGCTGCTGCTGATCTCGCTGACCGCCAGCTCGCCAACGACGGCCGCTCAGCCTTCCACGCCGGTTTGTACCAGCACTTAGGGCAAAAACCCATATTCTGTCATCCCGAGCGAAGCCGAGGGATCTGCGGTTCCTCGCACTTGCACTTGCAACTCTCGCCTCGAATCGCGAAACTCTTGACGTGCTTTCACACCCATTCGACGTGGTCGTCCTGGGAGGCGGCGCTGCCGGCCTGATGTGTGCCATCGAGGCCGGCAAGCGCGGCCGTCGCGTCGTTGTGCTCGAACATGCCGACCGCATCGGCAAGAAAATCCTGATCTCCGGCGGCGGACGCTGCAACTTCACCAACCTGCATTGCCGGCCGGAAAACTTTCTTTCCGCCAATCCGCACTTCTGCAAGTCGTCGTTAGCGCGATACACTCCCGTCGACTTTATTGCGCTGATCGCGAAGCACGGCATCGCGTATCACGAGAAGAAGCTGGGGCAACTGTTCTGCGATCGTTCGGCGCAGGACATTGTCACCATGCTGGAACTCGAATGCGCGGCGGCTGGCGTTCAGGTCCGGGTGAAGACGCGGGCACAGGAAGTGCAGCACGATTCGGGATTCGTCGTGCGCACCGACACCGCTGAATTCCATGCTCCCGCTCTCGTGGTCGCGACCGGCGGGTTGTCGATCCCCAAGATTGGCGCCACGTCTTTTGGCTACGAACTGGCGCAGCAGTTCGGGATCAAGATTCGCGAGTGCCGTCCGGCGCTGGTGCCGCTCACGTTCAATGCTGAAGATCGACGGGCGTATTGCGACTTGGCTGGCGTTTCGACCGAAATCATCGCCACGACCGGCCGCCGGCAATTTCGCGAGAAGATGCTGATCACCCATCGCGGGCTGAGCGGGCCGGCGATCCTGCAAATCTCGTCGTACTGGAATGGTCGCCAGCCGATAGCCATCGACCTGGCTCCGGAACGACAAATCACGGCGAGCTTGCGTCACGGCAACGCGCGCCGTGACCTCGCCGCAGCGAAATCAGCGCTGCATGAGGCGTTGCCCATCCGGCTGGCCGAGCGCTGGCTCGAACTACATCCCCCGACCGGCTGGGCCAACGCCGCTCTTGACGAGATGGAGAGCCGGCTTCATCGCTGGGAAGTGCTGCCCAGCGGAACTGAGGGCTACGAGAAAGCTGAGGTCACGGCAGGAGGCGTCGATACGGATGAGCTCTCTGCCAAGACTATGGAGTGCCGCAAAGTTCCCGGACTGTACTTCATCGGTGAAGTCGTGGACGTGACCGGCCAGCTCGGAGGCTTCAACTTCCAGTGGGCCTGGGCCTCGGGATTCTGCGCCGGACAAGCCGTCTGACCAGGTATGCCTGCTAGCGTGGCGCTTTTGAAGGGGCGTACCTTCAGGTACGCCGTTGCCAGTTTTTATTTTGTCATCACGAGGCGGCGAACCGGGGTCCCCGACAAGCGCCGCCTTTGTGCTCGTCGGGGTGAAATTCAGCCGCCGCGGGGGGCTGCTGTGGATCTTTCTTGCAGGCTCTTCAGCCGGCGGCACCAGCAGGTTACTATGTCACCGGTTATAAACCGGCAACGGTCCGCGCAGTCTTTTCCACACTTCATCGCAGGCCTTCAACACGTCATCGGACAGAGGTCCATCGTCCGCCGTCGCCAGGTTTTCGTCGAGCTGCTCCATGCGCGACGCGCCCAGAATCACGCAATCGCTCGCGCTGTGATGTAGTAGCCAGTTCAAAGCCAGGCTGACCAGCGACCGTCCCGCCGACTGCGCTATCTTGCGAAGCTGCTCGACGGCCTGGAAATACTGCTCGTGCCAGTAACGGTCCTGGTAGAGCTTGTTGTTGTCGAAGCGCGTGCCCGGCGTGACGTTCGCCTGCTTGTGTTTGCCGGTCAGCAGCCCGCCCGCCAGCGGGTTATATACCACGGTCGAGATGCCGAACGCTTTGCACATCGGCAGATATTCCTGCTCGATGCCGCGCGCCACCAGGTTGTACATGGGTTGCGAAATGTACGGGGCGTGCCACCCTCGGTCTTTAGCGATCCCCAACATTTGCACGACTTGCCAACTGGCGTAATTCGACGATGCCAGATAGCGCACCTTGCCCTGCTTCACCAGGGTCTCCATCGCTTCCAGCGATTCCCCGAGGGGAACGGAGTGATCGGGCGCGTGCATGTAGTAGATGTCGAGATAGTCGGTGCCCAGCCGCCGCAGGCTTTCTTCGACGGCTCGCACAATGGCCTTGCGCGAAAGCCCCTGCTGATCGGCGTCTTCGCCCATCTTGAAAAATACTTTGCTGGCGATGACCAGATGATCACGCTTGCTCTTCATCGCATTGCCCAGCATGGTCTCGGCCACGCCGAACTGATAAATGTTCGCCGTGTCGAAAAAATTAATGCCCGCTTCTATGCAGCGGTTCACCAACTGCGTCGAGCCCGCCTGGTCCAGCGGCTTACCAAACGTCATGGTGCCAAAACAAAAGCGCGAAACTTCCAGGTCCGTGTGCTTCAGCTTGATCTTAGGAATGCTCATGATGTGTTCTTCAACAAATTGTCATCCCGACCGAGGACTTCAGTACGAGCGGAGGGGTCTGCGGTTCACCGATTTCGTGATTCACTACAGATTCTTAGTTTGCGCGAATGCGACGACATGCTAATGAAACGCACCGGTGGGGCAAACTACCATTCTTTAGGGCTCAATTCTGGCTGGAAAACCACTCGATCAGTGGCCCAGAAGTTAGCCAGCGAGCAAGCCCCGATCGTCAGCAGATTGGCCATCATGTATTGCAGATGCAGCGATCCCACCAGCAGCCGCATCAGCAGCAGGTTTCCGACAATCGAGATCAGTCCGGTGGAAAGATTGAAACGTACCAGCCGCCGCAGCAATCCCGAACTGCTCTCCCGGCGGTCCGCCCAGGTGTAATGTTCGTGCCAAAGAAAGTTGTGTACCACCGCGAACTCCACCGCCAGTCCGGTTGCCGGCAGATAGTTCCAGTGCAGCACAGTCTTGAACAGAAACAGGAAGCAGAGTTGGACACCAATGCCAACCGCGCCCACCATGTGGAACTTCAGCAAGCGCCGCGCCAGATGTCCCCATGTCTTCGTGGATCGGCGCAAGCTCACGGCAGCCGCCGTTCCCGGCAGAAATGCGCCGCGTGCTTCAGGGTTTGGTCAAGAAACATGATTTCCAAGTTTGCGGGGGCCAATGACGACTGTTAGAGAGTTTACCTTATTCCGTTCCACACCTGAAGAGAAACGCGCTCATAAGATCGCAGTTTCGTGCAAAAGTTCCCCTTTTGCGAAACGCGCCGGACTCAGCATTTCGACACGATCCACAACCGCAGTCTTGCCGTGAACGATCAAATCGGCCACCATCTTTCCTGTCGCCGGCGAATGCATCACGCCATGTCCGCTGAATCCGTTAGCGCAGAAAAAACCTGTCAGCTCCTGCACCGGCCCGATGATGGCATGATGATCGGGCGACATCTCGTACAGTCCCGCCCACGCGCGCTTGGGATTCACTGCTAGGTTCTCAAAGCACGGCACGCGATCGGCAGCCCGCACCAGCACCTTCTCGATGAACCCCGGATCGAAGTTCATCTTGTAACCCGGCGTCTCCTCGGGATCGTTCCACGCCAACAGAAATCCCAGGCTCTCCGGCCGGAAGTGAAAGCCGTTGGCCATGTCGATCACCATCGGCACTTCATGCGAGACGAGGTCGAACGGCTCGGTCGGGACCAGCATCCGCCGCATCGGTTTCACCGGGAGATCGACTCCTGCGAGCGCTGCGGCTTCGGCCGCCCACGCTCCGGCGGCGTTCACCACCACGGGCGTGCTTACTGGACCGCGAGTAGTCTGCACCCCGGTGACATTTGTTCCGTTATGGTGGATGGCCGTGACCTCAGTCGATCGCCACAGCGCCGCTCCTTGTTCGCAGGCGCGAGTTGTGAATCCGACCATCACGCTGTAAGGATCGACGAAGCCGTCGGTGGGGCAGAAGCTGCCGCCCAGCACGTCGTCGGCCCGCAACTGCGGCACCATCGCGACAATTTCTGTGCGCGCCAACATGCGAACTTGCTTCAGTCCAAGTTTTTCTTGCAGTGCCTGGTTCGTCTGCAGATACTCCAAATGCGATGGTTTGGTGGCGACGAACAGATAGCCCTGATCGCGATATCCCGAAGGATGTCCCAGCCGTTCTTCAAACGCCGCGTAGAACGGGATCGAATACAGCGACATCTGGATATTCGGCGCGGTAGCAAATTGCGCGCGCACCCCTCCCATGCTCTTGCCGGTGGAACCTTTGCCCTGATGCGATTCGCGCTCGACCATGAGCACGTTACGGCATCCGGCTTCGCTCAGATGCCATGCGATACTCGAACCCACAATTCCACCGCCGATAATTACCACGTCAGCCGTTTGCATTCCTTGGCCCTCGGCCCGCCAACATTGTATTCTGCGGCGTGGCCCGCCGCAGGACCCTCGCCAACTGCTATCGGCCTACCTGGCACCGTCACAACTTCGCGTGATTCGCCTCACAGACCCATGTTCTTTGACCGCCTAGCCTAACCTCTCGGGGTTTCATCGCGGGTTTGCCAGTCCAGGAGCACTTGCGTTCACCCGCGCAAAGGATTCGTCATGCCTCTTCGTAACGCTTTCTCCAAAGCTGTTGTCCGCGACTTTTCGCTCGATGAACTTGAGCAGGCCGCCCGCCTGATGCGCGGCTACGACCTGGTAGCTCTCTGCGCCGCCGGCTCCGGCCATTCCGGCGGGACGCTCTCTATGATGGAGATCGTCGCCGCTCTCTACCTCAAGGTCGCCAATCACGATCCCAATAATCCCGAATGGAAGCAGCGTGACCGAATCATCTGGTCGGGTGGGCACAAAGCGCCGGCACTCTATCTCGGCTTGGCCTTTGCGGGATATTTTCCTATCGAAGACATGGTCACTCTGCGCAAACTCTACTCGCCGTTCCAGGGACATCCTCATCGGCTGAAACTGCCGGGCGTCGAGGTGTCCAGCGGTTCGCTCGGACAGGGTCTCAGCATCGCCGTCGGCATGGCGCTGGCCGGCAAACTCGATGACGAACAGCACACCGTGTTCTGCATCATGGGCGATGGCGAACAGCAGGAAGGCAACATCTGGGAAGCGGCGATGGAGGCCTCGCACTACAAGCTCGACAACCTGGTCGGCATCATCGATCGCAACCGCCTGCAGATCGATGGCTGGGTCAAGGACGTGATGAACGTCGAGCCGCTCGACGAGCGCTATCGCAGCTTCGGTTGGGAAGTCATCGAGATCGATGGCCACGATATTCCGCAGGTGGTGGAGGCTCTGCAAAAGGCGAAGAATGTTCCCGTTCTCGGCAAGCCCACGCTGATCATCGCCAACACCGTTAAGGGCAAGGGCGTCAGCTTCATGGAGAACGTTGCCGGGTGGCACGGCAAGGCGCCCAATTACGACGAGTTGGTGAAAGCGCTCGACGAACTCGGTCTGAAAGATGTGATCGCCTACGACGCTCTGCTTAAGAAAGCGAAAGATTATCAGGCGGAGGTCGAAGTCACGCTTGCGGCGAAAATGCCGCGCTTCTCCCGCGACTACTGGTGGAACGCCGCCGGCTCGATGAAGGTGATGATGGAACCCACGCGCAAGGGCTTCGGTCTTTCGTTGAAGAACAACGGCGACGACGAGCGCGTGGTTTGCCTGGGACTCGACATCTCCGGGTCAATCACCATCAGCGATTTCTATTCCGGCAAGCCCGAGCGCAACGATCGCTGGATCAGCATGGGCATCGCCGAACAGTCGGCAACCGCGGCTGCTGTTGGCCTGGCGCGCGAAGGCAAGCTGCCCGTCTTCGGGACGTATGGAACCTTCGCCGCCGCGCGCAACCTCGATCAGATTCGCGTGTCCGTCTGCTATGGCAACTTCAACGTGCTGATCGCAGGCGCGCACGGCGGAGTCTCTGTCGGCCCCGACGGCGCGACCCATCAGGCGCTCGAAGATTTGTTCGCCATGTGCGGACTGCCCAATATGTCCGTGGTCGTCCCCTGCGATGCGATTGAGACTCGCAAGGCCACCGACTACTTGCTCATGGAGCACGTCGGACCTAAGTACATCCGCTTCGCCCGCGAAGCAACTCCCATCGTCACTCGCGAGGACACGCCATTTGTCTTTGGCCAAGCCAACGTGAGCCGCCTCCGCCGCGAAGCAGATGACATGATCGACGCGTTCGAAACCGTGCTCGCGTCTGGCTACGAAGACGAGCGCGAAGATCTCAGCATTATCGCCTGCGGCCCGATGGTGCCGGAAGCCATGCGCGCGGCGTGGATCCTGGAAAAAGAATTCGGTTACCAGACACGCGTCGTCAATATTCACACCATGAAGCCGATCGACCAGGCCGCCATTCTGCGTGCCGCTAAAGAGACTGGTGTGATCGTCACCGCTGAAGAGCACCAAATCGGCGCGCTGGCATGGCGCGTGAGCGGCATTCTGACCGCGAGCCCTGAACTTTACGGCGTGCCTGTCATCACCGGCGCCATTGGCGTCAAGGACCGCTTCGGCGACTCCGGCGCGCCTTGGGAACTGATTAAGGAGTTCGAGGTCAGCGCCGAGCACATCGCCCAGAAGGCCGTCGAACTACTGGCCATCGCCAATCTGAAGAAAGAAGAAGAGCGCTTCGAGATGGCGAACTGAAAATCTGACGACGATTAAACAGGCTGCGGAAAAGGTCGGATTCGGAGAGTTTTGAAGGGGCGTAGCTTTAGCTACGCCGTAGCAAGTCCTTTGTTCTTGTCATCACGAACCGGCTTCAGCCGGTGAGGAATCTGCTTTTCCGGGTTTTCAGCAGTCCGAGAGACCTGTTTTCCCCGCAAATCACGATCGCGTGGTTCGTTTCGCTTTGTCCATGGTCCCCTACGCCAATCCCACCAGCGGCACAAAATCTGTCGGTTGAATAATCTCCGGCGGCACTGCCTCTGCGATTGGTCGTGCATCGTCCTCCACGGCGAGCGACGCGTACCCTGCCAGTCGCGCTAAGCACAAGACATCGGCACCTGCGAAATAAATCAGCGCCACAATTCCCATCAGACAAAGAGCCCAGCGCGGTCCTATGCTGGCCACCAGGTTCAATGGCGCGAGGAACATAAAGCACATGGTTGCTGCCCACACCACTCGCAGCGTAAGAAATCCCAGCCCCAACCGCGACAATCTGCCCGCATGACGAGCGGAGAACCCGGCTGCCTGATCCAGAGCCTCCATCGCGCCGGCGCCATTGCGAACGCAAAACAGCGGAGCAACGCCGAAATACCAGTTCAGCACGATGCCAAAGAAACTCGCCAATCCAATGCCAAACGATAGCGCAAGCGCCGCGCGCAGGGCATGATCGTTACGCACCATAACCAAACCGTACAGCAAGCAACCCAGGGCCACCGCCAGCGCGATCAGCGACCACATGACGCGCAGCAGTTGCAAGACGAAGATGGAAGCGAAGTTCCAATCCATGGGCTGCGTTTCTTCGTCCATGCTGAACATCGCGACCAAGCGGCGAAGCGTCGCGGCGCGTCCCGCGGTCGCAGCCAAGGACCAGAGCAGCATGACTCCAAGAATGAGTACCGCCTGCTCCACCAGGAACCGGCTAAGACTTCCGCGCAAGATGTGGCGCAGCGCACTGTCTAGAGGTTGTGGCTGCCAGGTGTGGACCAGGAACTCATCGGCGCGCGTAAGTTTGAGACTGTCAAAAAAAAGTGCAATCGATGCGATGCCCAAGCCCAGTGCTGAAAATCCGAAGCACCATCGCCACGACAATTCCGCCGGCAGCAGCACCTTCTCGTGCCACACTGCGGCGAAGCCGTCACGGAAGGGCGAATGTGCGCTGCGGTCTTGCGGCATGGTTCAAGCATAGCAGTCTGGGCAATCCCCTACGCGCCATCTGTGGCCAGCACTTGCCCCAACTCCGCCGGCGTATCCACCAGCACGTCGGGAACTACCTGCTCCAGCGTCTGGGGCGCGAATCCATAAGTCACGCCGACGCTCCACAGTCCGGCATTCCGCGCCGTCAGGATATCGACCTGCGAATCTCCCACCATCACCGTTTCCCCCGGCCCAGCACCGGCTTCGCGCATCAGCGCGTTAGCTCCCAACGGATCGGGTTTCTTAGTTTCGAAACTGTTGCCGCCATAGACCTGGAAAAAGTAGTCAGCCAATCCTAGGCCGGAAACGATGTCGCGCGAAACCCTTACTGGCTTGTTGGTCAGCACTGCGAGCCTGCGCCCCGCACCGTCCGCTCCTGCAATCTGCTGCAGCGCTTCCTTGATTCCGTCGTAGGCCCGCGTGTTGTCGAGTTTGTGTTCGCGATAGTGACCCAGGAAGTAGTTGAGCGCCTCCTGCATAAACTCACCATCCGCGGGATCGCCCAGCGCGCGCCGGATGAGCATAGGTGCGCCATCGCCAATGTAGGTCCCGATCACCTCCAGGGGCAGCTCCTTGCGGCCGTAGTTCAGCAACATGGCGTTCACCGAGGCGGCCAGGTCGCGTTCTGAATCGATCAGCGTCCCATCCAGATCAAATATCACCAACTGGATTTTCTTTAGCGGAATGGCTCGGGAAGTGCGTATCATCTCTTTCCAGTATAGCCATTCGACTTGGGAAGCCAGTGCAGCCGGATAGCGAAGAGGCGCGAAATCATGTCTGACAGGGCAGGGAACAGCTGTTCAACATTTACAATAGAGATAAGTCTTGAGCCACACTCTGGCTCCGTATTTCACCCCTGAGGTAACGGATGGCAACCACCGAAGCACAGCCCAACACTGCGGTCGCGGAAACTGAAAGATACCAAGGGCTCACTCGCCGGCAACTGATCGACATCTACCGGTGGATGTATCTGTCGCGCAAGCTCGACGACCGCGAGATCCTGCTCAAGCGGCAGCAGAAAATTTTCTTCCAGATTTCCGGCGCCGGCCATGAGGCGCTGCTGGTGGCTGCCGGACTGGTGCTGCGGCCGGGCTACGACTGGTTCTATCCGTATTATCGCGACCGCGCGCTCTGCCTCACCGTCGGCATGACGCCCTACGAGCAACTGTTGGAAGCGGTGGGCGCCGCCGACGATCCCAACTCCGGCGGCCGCCAGATGCCTTCCCATTGGGGACATAAGCGGCTGAACATCGTGACCCAGTCGTCGCCTACGGGAACGCAGTTCCTGCAGGCCGTGGGCTGCGCCGAAGCTGGCCGCTACTTCGCCCGGCATCCGGAAGCGGCGGAGAAGGCGACCGGCGACTACCGCCAATTCAAGGACGTGATCTTTCACGGCGACGAAGTCGTGTTCGTTTCCTGCGGCGACGGCACCACTAGTGAAGGCGAGTTCTGGGAGGCGCTCAACTCCGCTGCCAACCTGAAGCTCCCTGTGCTGTTCGTGGTCGAAGACAACGAGTACGCCATCTCCGTTCCCGTCGAAGTCGGCACGGCTGGCGGAAACATCAGCAAGCTGGTCAGCGGTTTTCCGAATTTCCACTTTGCCGAATTCGACGGCACTGATCCCCTGGTCAGCTATGGCGCGCTCAAGACCGCTGTCGACTACATTCGCGCCGGCAACGGTCCGGCATTCGTGCATGGTCATGTAATCCGGCCCTATTCGCACTCGCTCTCCGACGACGAGAAGCTCTATCGGCCCGAATCCGAGCGGCAGAAGGAGGTCGAGCGCGATCCCATCACCCGCTTCCAATTGTTCCTGGTGCGCGAAGGCATCCTCGACGAGAAGGGCATCGACGAGCTCGAGAAGGATGTCGAAACCGAGGTCCAGGACGCCAGCGACCGCGCGGTTGCGGCTGCCTTGCCCGAACCTGACTCGTACAAACTGTTCGTGTACTCGCCTGATCTCGATCCCACATCGTCGGCATTCCAGACGGAGGCTGTGCATCCCACGCCGTCAGATAAGGGCGCGTCGAGTCCCGAGAAGACAATGGCCGATCTCATCAACGTCTGTCTCAAGGACGAGATGAAGCGCGATCCCCGCATTCTAATATTTGGCGAGGACGTTGCCGATTGCAGCCGCGAGGAATATCTCAAGGACAAGCAGGTCAAGGGTAAAGGCGGCGTCTTCAAGTTGACCGCCGGCCTGCAGGTAGAATTTGGTTCCGACCGGGTTTTCAACTCGCCGCTGGCTGAGGCCAACATTGTAGGCCGCGCCGTTGGCATGGCCACGCGCGGGCTCAAGCCGGTTGTCGAAATTCAGTTCTTCGACTACATCTGGCCTGCCATGCAGCAGCTTCGCAACGAGCTGCCGCTGATGCGCTGGCGCTCCAACAACTCCTTCTCATCGCCGGCCGTAGTCCGCGTCGCCATCGGCGGGTATCTCACCGGCGGATCGATTTACCATTCACAATGCGGCGAGAGCATCTTCACCCACACCCCGGGCATGATGGTGGTCTTTCCGTCGAACGCGCTAGACGCCAACGGCTTGCTGCGCACCGCCATTCGTTGCGACGATCCGGTGCTGTTCCTGGAACACAAGCGGCTCTATCGCGAAACTTTCGGCCGCGCGCCTTATCCCGGCCCGGATTACATGGTGCCGTTCGGCAGAGCCAAGATCGTGCGGCCGGGTCATGATCTTACGGTCGTGACCTACGGAGCCACCGTTCCCCGCGCCCTGCAAGCGGCGCAGCGTCTGGAGCGCGAAAACAGTGTGAGCGTGGAACTGATCGATCTCCGAACGCTCAACCCTTATGACTGGGAAGCGATCGCAACCTCCGTGACCAAGACCAGTCGGGTGCTGGTCGCGCATGAGGACATGTTGAGCTGGGGCTACGGCGCTGAGATCGCCGCCCGCATCGCCGACGAGCTGTTCGACCAACTGGATGCGCCGGTCAAGCGCGTCGCCGCCAAGGACACCTTCGTCGCCTATCAGCCGATCCTCGAGGATGAGATCCTGCCGCAGGCAGAAGATCTGTATCAGGGGATGCTGCAGCTGTCGAACTATTGAGACGCTTTCAGAGCCAAGAAGCTTTCAGCTCCAACAAGATGGTGAAATTACCGTCGGAGAAACCTTGTTCTATTGTCATTCTGAGCGGAGCGCCCGCCGGCCTTTCCGACCCGATGTTGTTCGCGGGTCGGAAAGGCGCGCACTCGAAGGATCTGCGGCTTGCCGACACGGCTATGACACAGACTCCGGTAGGGACGACAGAATTTCCCGCAGCGGGAGTAAGCGTCTCGGACCTAAAGAGTGGCAACCGACCTATCTTTACCTCCGCCCCTTGCTCCCCCACAGCCAATCAATCGCGATTGGTCCGCCGCCGAAGAAGATCAGCGCAAATGCCATCGCCGCCAGCGCCAGCGGAAACTGATAGTTCCCCTGACCCAGGAAGCCGTTCTTGAAGTGCTCGCCGAAGATCGCGACCAGCATGTCGATCAGAACGAAAAATGCCATGAGCCGCGTCAGAAATCCGGCCACCAACAGAATGCCCCCTCCCAGTTCGGCGGCGATGGAAAGATAAGCCAGCCATCCCGGCATGCCGAGGCTTCGCACCAGCTCGACATGAGTGTGCATTCCGCCGAACGCCTTGGGGAAGCCGTGCGCAATCATGATGGCTCCCAATACCACTCGCAAAGCCAGCAGCCCCAGCGGCTGCAGCCGGTCTAGAAAGTTCAATTAGTTCTCCTCTGCCGTAGCGGCCAATGTCTGGAGGAACTCCTCCGCGGACTCGATCCTATAATGGATGACCACCTCGCGCCGTCCCATTTCATTGAGGAAGAGCTGGGCCGGCACGTCGGTCTCCTGGTGGACCCCGCCGCGTTTCGTGATTTCGCCACTAATCAACATCTGCAGAACAATCGAAGCCGGCCAGGCCGTGGTCCGCATCATCGAGGTCAGACCCGTCACTGGGTCGGTGTAGTCAATCATGCTGAACGATGCAACCACATCATCGTGATGGGCCTCGACGCGAAGCAGCGTCACCTCGGGCTCGTCACTCGCAAACTTTTCTTCGAACAACCGCGAAATAATTTGCCGAGGCGCGATCTCGGTCCCGCTCACCAAGCGCTTCCTGCTGGAAAACAGTCCAAGATCGTACAGTGCGCGCAACATGCGGACGTGTCCCGGATAGCGTAGCGTCTTTTCGAAGCACTCCCCCACGTGCCCCTGGAAACTTTCCGGCAGCGTCGAGGTGCCACCGGATGTATGGAATGCCTCCAACTGAGGAAAGCCTTCCATCGCGAATGCCTCCACCTCGGTCAGTGGTTCGATGGTGATCATTTTGCCATCCCGCAGGATTTTGGCCGGTTCGCTGTACTCGTTGATCAGTCCTTCCACCGAAAAAACCAGCTGATAATTAAAAGGAGGACGAGGGGTTTGGGGAAGGCCGCCGACAAAGATTTTCAGCGCATCGGCCTTACCGCCGATGCGCCGCAGCAACTCGCCGCCCAGGATCGACGCCATGCCCGGCGACAGGCCGCAATCCGGCGCAATCGCCAGGCCCGCGTCCTCGGCTTCGTGCTCTAGCGCAAACTCCTGCGTCACCACCGTATTGTTGCCCCCCAGGTCGGCAAAGTGGCATCCGGCGGCAATCGCAGCTTTGGCTAATCCCAGATTGAAGAAATACGGTACTGCCGAAAGCACGCCGTCATGACCGCACATGATCTTGCGCGCTGCCTGGGTGTCAGCCGCGTCCAGCTTGACCGCAGTGACTTTGTCCGTGCCGGCGAGCCGCCTGATTCGCTCGACGGCTTCGCTCAACCGTTGCTCGTCGCTATCAGCCAGCGTGACTGCCTCAACTCGTTCGGTTCGGGCCATGTCGAATGCCGCGGCACAACCCATCATGCCTGCTCCAATCACCAGAATTCTCAAGATGACCTTCCAAAATGTGAATTCGTCGAAGAGACGAACGCAGTAATTACACGTCGCAGTAATTACACGTCGTATGTAGCCAGACCTGACAGGATAAATCAGCAATCGCGTTTGACAAAGCCGCGAAACGGAGTGGCCAGATGCAACTCTGCCGGGTGCGCGGTCCCAGCCGGTTACATATAATTTCTCGCATGGTCAAGAAGTGCTTTTTGCTCACCAGCCTGCTGCTTGGGTTCGCTATTGGCCTTGCTGCGCAGCTGAGTCCCCATGGAGATGGTCGTATAATGAAGAGATACCCACTCGACGAAATTCGTTTCCGTGAGGCGCAGGACCGATTTCGCAGCCTTCGAATTGAGTAAAACTGCCATGGAATTCCGACTCGTCTGTCCCTACAAACCGCAGGGCGATCAAGTGACCGCGATCCAGGCGCTGACGCGCGGCATCTACGACGGTGACAAGCACCAGGTGCTGCTGGGCGTCACCGGATCGGGCAAGACCTTTTCGATGGCCAAAGTCATCGAGACTGTGAACCGTCCGGCGTTGATCCTGGCGCACAACAAGACGCTGGCGGCCCAGCTCTATCACGAGTTCAAGTCGTTTTTCCCGCACAACGCCGTCGAATACTTCGTCTCTTATTACGACTACTACCAGCCTGAGGCCTACATCCCGGCGGGCGACGTTTATATCGAGAAGGAAGCGACGGTCAACGACGAGCTCGACAAGTTGCGGCTGGCGGCCACCAAGTCGCTGTTCGAGCGGCGCGACTGCATTATCGTCGCCTCGGTGAGCTGCATTTACGGACTGGGTTCGCCGGAAGCCTATTACGGCATGTTGCTGTTCCTGGAAAAGGGACAGAAGATCAAGCGCGAAGATATCGTCCGCAAGCTGGTCGAGATTCTCTACGAACGCACCGACGGCGAGTTTCGCCGCGGCACATTTCGCGTGCGCGGCGACACCATCGAGATCTTTCCCACCTACGACGACAACGCCTATCGCATCGAATTGTGGGGCGATGAGGTCGAATCGCTGGCGCAGATCGATCCGCTCTTCGGGACGGTGAAGCAGAAGTACCCGCGCCTGCCTATTTATCCCAAGACGCACTACGTGATGAAGCCGGAGCGCAAGCAGGGGGCGGTCGTGTCAATTCTGGAAGAGCTGGCGTGGTGGGAGACGGAGTTGGAAAAGCAAGGCCGAATCGTCGAGGCGCAGCGAATTCATCAGCGCACCCGCTTCGATCTCGAGATGATCAAGGAAATGGGCTACTGCCACGGCATCGAGAATTACTCTCGCCACTTTACCGGTCGCCTGCCGGGTGAGCCGCCGCCGACTTTGCTGGACTACGTGCCGCGCGACTACATGCTCTTCGTCGACGAGTCGCACCAGACAATTCCGCAGATTCACGGAATGTGGCACGGGGATCGCTCGCGCAAACAAAATTTGATCGAGTACGGATTCCGCTTGCCCAGCGCGCTCGACAATCGCCCACTTACCTTTGAGGAGTTCGAGCACCGCGTGAATCAGGCAGTTTACGTATCGGCTACGCCCGGTCCTTATGAGCTGACGAAATCAGCCGGTGTAGTGGTCGAGCAAATCATCCGGCCTACCGGGCTGATCGATCCTGAGACCGAGGTCCGTCCGGTGAAGGGTCAGATCGACGACTTGCTACACGAGATTCGAGCTCGCGCCGCCAAGAACGAGCGTGTGCTGGTCACCACGTTGACCAAGCGCATGTCCGAGGACCTGGCCGAGTATTACAGCGAGGTCGGCGTGCGCTGCCGCTATATGCACTCCGAGATCGAGACTCTTGAGCGCATCAAAATTCTGCGCGATCTGCGCAAGGGCGAGTTCGATGTGCTGATCGGCATTAACCTGCTGCGCGAAGGTCTGGATCTGCCCGAAGTCTCGCTGGTGGCGATTCTGGATGCAGACAAGGAAGGCTTCCTGCGTTCGGCGGGATCGCTCATCCAGACCATGGGCCGATGCGCTCGCAACTTGAATGGCCGCGCCATTCTCTACGCCGATACCATGACCGACTCGATGAAGAAGGCGATCGACGAGACCAATCGCCGCCGCGCCATCCAGCGGGCCTACAACGAAGAGCACGGCATCACGCCGGAGAGCATTGTGCGGCCGCTCGACATGACGCTGGTTGCTGTTGCCGCCGCCGACTACGCCGACCTGACCAACGAAGCCGAGGGTCTACCCGAATTCCGTTCGCAGGAAGAGTTGGATACCTATATCGGCAAGTTGGAAAGCGATATGCGAGAAGCCGCGAAACGCTTCGAGTTCGAACACGCCGCCAAGCTGCGCGATACGATTCGCGACTTGCGCACCAAAGAGTTCCTGTTCGCCTGAGTCGTAGCTATTGGCTCCAGCGATTCATTTCTCATCGGCGGACGCGGCGCTGAAGCGCCGCTCTACCCGCACTCGCAGGATTATATGAGTCCGCGGGACAGAGATTACGAATTGATTATTGCGTAATAATCATGACCGGTTGCTGCAGCGCGCAGGAACTGGTGCAACCCGAGACTTGCGGAGGGGCCGCTATGCTGAGGGTGATGGTGTTGTTAGAAGTCTGGATGATCGTAGTGTTGGTAGTGCCCTGATTGGCGACGTATACCCTGCTCGCCGTGGGATCGGAGGCAATCCACACCGGATCGGCGCCCGCGGCCAAAGCTACGGTGCTGAGCACGGTGTAACTGCTGGCACTCACCACGGTCACATCGTTTGAGCCGGCGTTGGCTACGTAGAAATTGGTCCCATCCTGCAGTGCCGTGACGCCAATCGGGCCGGTCCCCACACTCACCGTTGCCAGCGTCGGTATGGCCGGCGACTTGGAGAGACGCACGTTAGTAGCGTCGAAGACGCTGACCGTGTTGTCTCCGGTATTGGTCACATAGAGGCGATTGAGGTGCGGGTCGATAGTCGAGAACGTGGGCTGTACTCCGAGAGGCACCGATGCTCCAACCGACCCCGAACCTGCGGAAATAACGTCGAGCGCGCCCGCGCTGCCGGTTTTGCCTTGGGTAACGACAAACACCCAGTTGCCATCGGTTGACGCGGCCAGGGAAACCGGATTAGCGCCTAGTCCGTTGGCGGCGGTGATGGTGGCCGACACTCCCCCACTGTTGGGGTTGTAAACCGAAATGCTGCCGTCTCCCTGGTTCAGCACATAGATGATGCCGCTGGTCGGGACTTGGACCATGGAGGTGGGATTTACGCCAACGCAGACCGTGTTGGTCACACTCAGGGTCGCGATCGGGATGGTGCTGATCGAACCGGTATTCGGACATGCTGAATTGGTGCCCGAGTTGATGACGTACATATAACTATTCTGCGCGGAGCTTACAAATACGGGATGCGATCCCGGCAGCAAGGCAATCGTGGTAACGGCCCCAGCCAGGATCGGCAGATATTCGCTGACCGTGTCGTTACCGCTGTTGGCGACGAAAAGAGCGTCGGAAGATGGCGGGAACGCTTCCGCGATGGAGCCCACTCCCATGGAATTGACGGCCACGTTGGTATCGCCGGCAACGTCAATCTGGGTCGTGCTGCCGGCGCCGTTGGCGTTGTAGTTGACGACGTACGCGTAGTGGGTGCTGGCCGGCTGTCCGCCGCCGCTAACAATGGGGTTGGCGACCGGGCGATACTGATCTCCGCAACCCAGCTCCGCTAATAGTATGAAAGTCGCTAACGCCAAGAAACCTGTCTCACGCAAAAACTTCATCCGCACTCCCGACGTGGATTGCCGAGCCTTCACCAAGGCAAGCAGGAAAATAACATTGTATAGCGTGTGTGCAGCAAGGTATAGACAGCGCCCGGCGCGGTGGGCGCTCCCCCGTATGAAACCCCGGTCGCGCGGAATGGTTGCGCAGATGAGTGCGAGGAGTTGGCGCCGCGGCAGAAACGGATTCGGCTGCAGGCGAACAGTGGCCGAAAAAGGCAACGCCCCGCCGTTTCCTGACGGGGCCGTAACCTCGAAGTCTGTTTCTGCCTACACGCTGAACGAAGATCCGCAGCCGCAAGTGCTCTTGACGTTGGGGTTGTCGAACTTGAAGCCGGCGCCCTCCAAGGTCTCGATGTAGTCGACGTTGACGCCCTTCAGGTACATCAATGAGGTCGCGTCGACGTAGACTTTCAGCCCGTCGAACTCGAAGGTTTTATCCATCATGCCGGCGCCGTTTTCGAACGACATGGAGTAGGAGAACCCGGAGCATCCTCCGCCAACCACGCCCACGCGCAGTCCCGCCGGAACCGGGTTTTGTTGCGCCATGATCTCTTTCACCTTGGCAATTGCCGTACCGCTGAGACTGAGGGGCTTGCTGTCGATAGTTGGTGTGACGGTAGTCGGTGTGGTAGTCGTCGTTGCCATGCCTGTCTCCTAAATGTACCTGCCGGGATTATAGCAAACTGCTATCTGGCTTGCGCTCGGCATTGTAAGCCGGCGCAAAAATGCCTTCCTGTTGGATGCATCCCGGATGCCTTGAGTCGCACCATCGTGGGACGGACGGCAGTTCCGACGAATCTGGCAGCGACCGGGCGGCCGGTTTGGGCATCAGCTAAGTCGTAAATATTCTTCTCCTGGCCGCAGCGAGCGAGTCTATAATGGTTTGCCGTGAGGCCCCTAGCCGGGTGGGGAATGGTAAAGCCCCATCAGCCGCGGGACCGGTTCGCTACAGCCGAGGTGGCTAATGTCGACGCTGAAGATGTTGCTGATCGTTTGGGGTGTACTGACGTTTGTGCTGATTCTCCTGCTGATTTACCGCAGCACCTTGACTATGCACGAAGACGATCAATTGTTCCTGGACGATTCCAGCAAGAACCTTCGCGAGGAACAAGAGGCGCTTCAGGTCCGAATGAAACGGGTGGCGCCATGGCTCCGTATTCTGGGGGCGGCCTCGGTGCTGCTGATCATCGTTATCGCGGGAATGGCGGTATGGCAGAGGATGAACCAGGCGTATTGACGCTGGATTCTTGAGCCTGGTGCTGTAGACCGCCGTAACTCTGGCCGGTGCCGGTCCCGAATGCCGGGCGGTATGCACGACTGCCTACGGCCCCTCGAACTCTAATCGTGACAACGCGCGCAGCGAAAGCTGTGCGTTTTTCATGGGCGTGAAAGTCGCCACGCTGGAGTCCGAATCATTGCCTAAAGTGCGGTGCCTGCAGCCGGAAAGAAGCGATTCGTTTTCGTGCGCATCTGTACTATCAACAAATATTGGGAGCTGAATGATCCCGAGGCGAACTTTGCTCTGTGCGAGGTTGCGCGTACGGAGCCGGGTTTGCTTCATCAGCTATTTCTTGGATTGTTGAGGTAACGGTGGCCACTTACGAAATTAACAATCGCATTCTCGAGTTTCCTTTGAACCGCGAAGTTGATTCCGAAGAGGAAGTCAACGAATGGCTTGAGGCATTCGACCAGGTCGTGGAAGGCGCTGGCCCTCATCGCGGATGTGCGCTGCTTGATTCGCTGATTAAGCACGCGCGGGAGTCCGGAATTGAAGTCCCTGTCCAGCTCAATACTCCCTACGTCAATACGGTCCCGGTCGAGGAAGAGGTGCCGTATCCTGGCGATCGTCTGCTGGAGCGGCGCATCAAGAGTTTGATCCGTTGGAACGCCATGGCCATGGTGCATCGGCAGAACAAGAAAGATCCTGGCATCGGCGGTCACATCTCCACCTACTCCTCGTTGGCGACTCTGCTCGAGGTGGGCTTCAATCACTTCTTCCACGCGCGTTATGGCGATCAGCCGGGCGATTTCATTTACTTTCAGGGCCATTCTTCGCCGGGAGTTTACGCTCGGGCGTTTCTGGAAGGACGTCTCAGCGAAGAGCAAGTAAAGAACTTCCGCCACGAATTGCGCGGCGCGCCGGGATTGCCGTCGTATCCGCATCCTTGGCTGCTGCCTGACTTCTGGCGATTCCCCACGGTGTCGATGGGCATCGGTCCGCTCAATGCGATCTATCAGGCACGTTTCATGCGCTATCTGGAGAACCGCGGCATCATCGCGCCAACCGAGCGCAAAGTTTGGGCCTTCGTGGGAGACGGCGAAACCGACGAGCCCGAGTCGATGGGGTCGCTGACGCTGGCTTCGCGGGAAAAGCTGGACAACCTGATTTTCGTAGTGAACTGCAACCTGCAGCGACTCGATGGTCCGGTGCGCGGCAATGCGAAGATCATCAACGAACTCGAAGCGGCCTTCCGCGGGGCCGGCTGGAACGTGATCAAAGTCGTCTGGGGCTCCGATTGGGACAAGCTGTTTGCTCGCGATAAGACCGGCATTCTGCTGAAGCGGATGGAAGAGGCAGTTGACGGCGAATATCAGAGCTACAAGGCGAAGGGCGGCGAATATATCCGTCGCGAGTTCTTTGGCAAGTATCCCGAACTGCTGCAACTGGTGTCTGACATGAGCGACGACGAGCTGCATCGCCTCAGTCGTGGTGGACACGATCCGCAGAAGGTTTACAACGCTTACAAGCGGGCCGTCGAATATCGCGGCGGACCGACGGTGATTCTGGCGCACACGGTGAAGGGCTATGGTCTGGGCTCGGCCGAGGCGCGCAATGCCACCCACCAGGAGAAGAAGCTCGCCGATCTGGCACTCACGGCGTTTCGTTCGCGCTTTGCCATTCCGATTCCCGAAAACGCAGCCCGCGAGGGCTGGCTTTATCGCCCGGCCGACGATAGTCCCGAGATCGTCTACCTGCAGCAGCGCCGGAAAGAACTCGGCGGCTACATGCCCACGCGAGAGGTTCCGCCTCCAAACTTCGAAGCGCCGCCGCTCGAGCACTTTGCCGAATCGCTGGCTGGCTCAAAGGGCCGGGCCGTGTCCACCACCATGGGATTCGTCAGCATGTTGCGGCAATTGCTCAAGCATCCCAAGATCGGCAAACAGATTGTTCCCATCATTCCCGACGAAGGCCGCACTTTCGGCATGGAATCCATCATTCGGCAAGTGGGGATCTATGCCAGCCAGGGGCAGCTTTACAAGCCACACGATCAGGACATGCTGCTCTATTATCGCGAGGAGAAGAATGGGCAGATCCTGGAAGAAGGCATCACCGAAGCCGGATCGATGGCATCGTTCACTGCGGCAGGCACAGCATACGCCAATTACAAGGTGCCGATGGTCCCGTTTTTCACCTATTACTCGATGTTTGGATTTCAACGCATCGGCGACATGATCTGGGCTTTCGCCGACGCTCGGGGCAAAGGTTTCCTCATGGGCGGCACCGCGGGGCGGACCACGCTTGCCGGGGAGGGCCTTCAGCATCAGGACGGCCACAGCTTGGTGCTCTCCAGCACGGTGCCGACTTGCCATAGCTACGATCCTGCCTACGTGTACGAGATCGCCGTCATCGTGCAGGACGGAATGCGCCGCATGCATCAGGAGGGTGAAGACCGCTTTTACTACATCACGCTCTATAACGAAGACTATGCGATGCCGGAAATCCCGCAGGGCACGGAAGAAGGAATTCTGCGCGGCTTGTATAAGTTGCGGCCTGCCGCCGAAGGCAACGCTATAGTCCAGCTCTTCGGCAGCGGAACTATCTTGAACGAAGCCTTGCGCGCGCAACAAATCCTGGCGGAGAAGTATGGTGTGCCAGCCGACGTCTGGAGCATCACCAGCTACAACGAACTGCGCCGCGACGCGCTGGCCATCGAGCGTTGGAACCGGCTGCATCCCGCCGATGCGGAGAAACGGCCTTACATCCTCGCCGCGCTCGACGGTTCCGACGGCCCCATCATTGCCGCCACCGACTTCATGAAAGCAGTACCCGACCAGTTGTCTCCGTGGCTGCTTGGCCGGCTGGTGACGCTGGGCACCGACGGCTTTGGACGCAGCGACAATCGCCAGCATCTGCGAAGTCATTTCGAGGTCAACGCGGAATCGATCGCCGTCGCCGCCTTGTCGCGGCTGGCGCGCGATGGCAAGTTTGACGCCCAGCGGGCGGTGAAAAGCTTCGAACAATTGGGCGTCGATGCTGAAAAGATCGATCCGGCAAACGCTTAAGGCGACACTCTGCTCCAAGCCTCCCAGCAAATTCCTCTCGCACGCGGCTGCGTTCGGAGTTACCATATTCGTCAACTCTGATTTTGCGAAAGGCCACGCGCAACGGCCCAGCCGGTGTGCGTTCCAGCAGGTCTGAAGTTCGCTGCAGAGACGTTAGCGATTCTACCGTTCGCGTTTGCCAGAGCACGCAGCTTTACCTTCACAAGGAGATACGATGAGGTTGTTGAAGATTCTTGCGTTATCGGGTGCAGCAACAATCTTATGCGTGTTTTTGGCAGCTTGTGGCGGCGGCGGCTCTAAACCCCCGGCTCCGCCCTCTGCGCCCACGATCACTTCGTCGCAACTCACGCCAGGCGCGGTCAATGTACAGTACAGTGGTTTCTTGACTGCGTCCGGTGGAACCGCCCCCTACACCTGGACCATTAGTTCGGGGAGCTTACCGCCGGGGTTGACCCTAACCGCTTCGGAGGGAGCGATCAGCGGCACTCCCACAACCTTCGGGACCTACTCTTTCACCGCCAAGGTGACAGACTCCAACTCCCTCAGCGCCAGCGGTAATGTCACCATTTCCATCGAAGGCGCGATTGTCATCAATTGCGTTTCCTGCAGTCCCGGCAGCTCGACGTTGCCGTCCGGCGCGGTGGGTGTGGCCTACAGCGCCACTCTGTCGGCCAGCGGCGGAAAGGCGCCTTACACCTGGTGCGTGGTGGAGACCACCGGAGCTTGCGACAATGGCGCTGGCACCCCCTCCGCGGGATTGACCCAGAGTGGCACGGGCAGCTTGCCTGCGGGATTGACCCTGAATGCCAGCACCGGAGTGATCTCTGGAACGCCCACCACGGCTGGTCCGCCTTCCACCTTCACCGTCCGAGCCACCGACTCCGAAACCACCCCCTCTTCTGGGAGTGCGGCATTCACCCTGACCGTCATGGAAATTCAGACGACGTCTCTGCCCAATGCCACCATCAACACCCCCTACAGCGAGCCGGTTACCGCGGTCGGCGGCCAGGCGAATTACACCTGGAGTGTCGTTTCCGGCAGCTTGCCGGCTGGATTGTCGGTGGCCAATAGCACCTGCGTGAACGCGAAAACTGCAACCTGCTCAATCACCGGCACACCGACGGTAGTTGGGGTTAGTTCGTTCACTTTGCAGGTGGCCGACGGTGAAACTCCGCCTGCGACCGCGACAGCCGCGTTGACCATCGACGTGCAGGGGCCACTGCTTAAGATCACCACCACATCGTTACCGTCGGGAACGGTCGGTCTTCCCTACAGTGCTCCTTTGCAGGCGACCGGCGGAATCCCCCCCTTATCATGGAGCATTGCCACCGGCACGTTGCCGGCCGGCTTGTCCCTGAGTGCCAGCACCGGCGTGATTTCGGGAACGCCCACCGCCAGCGGCATATCTGCCTTCGTCCCGGAGGTACAGGATTCGGAGTCGCCGCCGCAAAAGGGGTTGTCGGCCGGGCCGCTTAACATCACCATCAGCCCGGCAATTACTGATGCCAGCTTGAAGGGCAACTACGCTTTCACCCTCAACGGTTATCAGAACGGAACCCCGGTGCTGATGGCCGGGGCCTTCACGGCGGACGGTAGCGGCAACCTTACTCAAGGCGCGCTTGACCTGAATGACGGTTCCGGCGAGGCCATTGACGGCCAAGGCAACGTCGTTCCCCAGACCCTCACCACGGGCTCGGTATACTCGCTGACTCCCAGCGGACAGGGATCGATGACGCTGGTCACGAGCCAGGGTACCTACAAGTTCGCAATTGTGGTGTCCGGCAATGCCTGCCTCGCAAGTGGACAGTATTCGACCTGTGGACGGCTGATCCAGAGCGATCCCTCCGACCCGCAGGCGTATGGCTCGGGAGTGATCAAGGTGCAAGACAGCCAGCAGTTCGTCCTCAGCCCGGGAAGTTTCGCGGTACATCTCTCCGGCACTGACCCGCAGGCTGATCGCTATGCCGGCGCTGGCGCCTTCGAGATCAAGAGTGCGACCCTGGGTGCGACCCTCGACTGTAGTACCTGGGGCTTGCCCAGCGGCTGCCCAGGAGACGTAAACGACGCCGGCACCGCCAGCTCAATTACGATATTGGGTACCTTTGACAGCATCATCGACCAAAATACCGGCCGCGGCGCCTTCGTCGACCTTACCTTTAATGGCGATGCCGGCAATGTCTTTACCTATGCCTACTACATCGTCAACCAAAATGAGATGGTGCTGATCTCCGCCGACCCAATTTCGAAGCCTGCCAACCTGACGTTGTGGTCGGCATTCCGCCAGAATGCGTCGGCAACTGGATGGGGCTTGGCGTCTTTGCAGGGCGCCAGTGTTATCGAACTCAATGCGGTTAACCCGAACGGCGGCACTCCCCTGGCCAACGTCACCGCTGGACTGTTCACCGGAGACGGCAAAGGCAATGCTACATTCACCTCTGACCAGAACGATGGTGGGACCCTTAGCCTGCAGCAGTCTTCCCCGGGCACGTACGCCATCGACAGCTCAGGCCAAAAGACGGGCAGGGTAACGCTAAGCGGTTTCAGTGCGCAATTCGGTACCACGCTTCCCGTGCTTTACCTTTACGGGTCAAATAGCGCCTACGTCGTGGGGACGGACGCTGAAGTTACCTCAGGGACACTGGAACCCCAGTCGGGTTCGCCGTACTCCAGCGCTTCGATCAGCGGCAATTACGCCGGGGGCTCAGTCTGGCCGGTGGTCGCGGCGGTTACAAACTCCGTCACGTCGCTGTTCGCCAACGGAATCGGTAGCATGAGTGTCACGCAATTCGTCAGCGGACCGCAGGGACCGGAAGGCCCCAATAATTTGACCCTCACTTACAACAACGTTGGTTCTACTACGGGCCGGAGCGTGGTGATGCAAGGCGCGAATCAGTACGGCGTCATGTACGTAGTATCGCCCGACAAGGTAGTTCTGTTGCCGGCCGGCAATAATCCGGCACTGAACGTCTACAGCTCAGGTCCAACCAACTAGCGGGAATCGGGTTTCAAGAATGCGCCGGCGGGAACTCCTGATCAAATCAGGAGCTTCCGCCGGTGCAGTTGTTTTTCAATCCTACTTCGCAGTCGCTACTTGCGCCGACGGCTGGAAGCCCACCAGCTTCATCGCTCGTTGGGCCTCGGGATTTTTCATGAAGCTGTCCCAGATAAGCTGACTGCGACAATTTTCCGCCATCAGCATGGTGATGCCCTGGTCGATGCCGATCACGTCAACATCGGTCCAGCCGGTGCGAGGGTTGAAGGCGTCCACAAATCCATACCGCCTCCAAGCTGCCAGGCCATACTTGTTGTAGAGATTGGCTAGGCACGCGATCGTCTCCTTGGGCTGGAACGGAATCGATCCGCCGGCGGCGCAGGGGACAACCGTGCCATCGATATGTCCGATCTCTGGAGGACCACCCCAGTCCTGATAACCGAGGGGCGAATCGGAGGCGGTGATGCCCCAAGTGTTCTCGTCGTAGTCAGGGAAACGCCAGCGTATCGAATAACAGAATTGTCTGTGGGCCTCGGTTGCGATTGCCGAGTTCAAGAAATAATTCGCGTACTGGTCGCGCCGGTTGCGAAAGTCAAACCACGCGTGCGAGTACTGGTGGACGAACAGCGGATCTGCGCCACTGATGTAGGTGAAGTTTTCGAACTCCATCGTGGGCCGCGAAAACGCATTCCATGACGCCGGGCTGATGTTGTATGCGGGCGCGCCGATGGCCAGCAGATACATCATCATGAGTTCGCAGTAGGTGTCCCAGCGTGCTCCGATGAATTTGTACTCCGGCGTCCAGCCCAGAGCGAAGGTGCGGCCGCCGTTCAGCATCCAGCGCCAGTTGATACGTCGGTAAATCGCCATCGCCAATTGCGAGATCACCGGATCGTGAAAGTATTTGCGTGCGGTGAGGACACCACACAGCAGAATCGTGGTATCAATCGGCGAAACTTCGGATTGGCGTACTCGTTTCCCGGTGTCGACGTCGATGAAGTGATAGAAGAAGCCGTTCACCTGATCGACGTGGTTGAGCAGGAAACTCAGCGTGGAGACGACCCGACTCTCGATCTCGCGGGAGGGAAGATAGCTCCGTTTGTGCCCGATACAGAGCGCCGCCAGACCGAAACCGGTGGCGGCAATGCTTGCCACTCGTCTAGTGTCGGGGCCGCCGTCGGCCAGGGCGCGGTCACGCACCAGGCCGGTGTGTTTACCCGCTTCATTCCAGAAAAACAAGAACGCACGGCTGACGATCTCCTCCAAAAGCTCCTCGTCGGTCAGCCGCCACTCCGGCGGTACCGCTTGGGACTGGCGAACCTGCAGGCCATGCGCCGTTCCATACAGTCCGGCTTTCGCGAAGGGATAGGCCAACGCGCTTTTCGCCAAGATCGACAACATTTCACGGCGAGTTAGTTCGCATCTTGGGTCAGCCAACATCCCTCCACATCAGACTCTCTGGTTCGCAACGCGAACCGCACCTCAGGCACTTCCACCTAGCCAAATCGGACCTTGCTCAGAGAAGTTTATCTGCTCGCGCGGCGAGCTACAAACCTGGGTAAGGCATCGGTACGTTCGGCATAAGAGAGACTGTTCGGGCAGGACGGGCCTCGCAGTTCTGGCCAGAAACTGTGCTCGTGTCGCCCATCATGGCCCACCTTTGTGGCGCTCCTGGGGCCTGCTATCAGCCGTCACTGGGGAACGAGTTGGGTACTCTACTGCAAGATCTTGCACCTCATGGTGGGAAAGCTATTGTATTATCAATGAGTTAAAAGGGAATTAAGATTGCAGTAAAACTTATGTCTCCGTCCGTACCTCGGATAGTGAACGAGCATGGATGGTACGAGCAGGAAGGGTTTTGCGGAGATGTGCCACTTCTTGCGTTGTATCGGGCCCGTAAGGAACACACTCGAGTCGTTTTCATTGGAAATTGAGGAGGAACCCTTGAGCAAAAAGTTTGCATGGTCGTTCTGCTTGTTGGCACTCGCTCTCTGCTTGGGTAGTTTGCCGGTAATGGCACAACAAACATTCTTCACCGATCTGGGACCGCAGGGTAACGTGTACAACTGCTGCACGGGCTGGACGATCTCTGGTACCGGCACGGTTGGCACCAGCTTTACCGCCGCCAACCTTTTCACTTCATTGTTAACCGGCAGTGTTTCCCAGATTGACTTGGGCGTCGGTTACGTTACAGGTACCAATTCGTTCTACGCGTCGGTTTATACGGACAATGGTGGCCTTCCGGGGACACAATTGGCCACTTGGAGCAATCTGAGCAGCGGCACAACCTTCGGGCAGTGCTGCGGATTGGTCACCATCAGCAACATTTCAGGACTGAGCCTGACCGCTGGCCAGCAGTACTTCGTAGTTCTCGGCCCGATGAGCGTCTCCTCCACTACTTGGGAGGCGTGGAACGAGAATAACCAGGGTGCCTCGGGATTGGATCTGTATTCCACGAATGGCGGCAATAGCTGGAATTCCAACGGAACCCAGACCATCGGTGCCTTCGACGTTCTTGGCGCCAGCAGCACCACCACCACCGGCGGAACCACTCCGGAACCGTCGTCTCTGCTACTGCTCGGAACTGGATTGGTTGGAGCCTTCGGCAGCATTCGCCGCAAGCTGAAACGCTAACTCACCAGTTGTCTAGTTTTCTAAAGCCGGAGATTATCTCCGGCTTTTTCTGTGTGCCGAGCATGTTCAACAGCTTGGAGGTGAAAGTCCTCTTCCCATCCTGATGGAGGAGAAGGGATAGCGAAGCGCAAGGGCGTCGTCGCGAGGCGGGGTCTGAAAGAAGCGTGG